>Ga0102955_1000129_pt1 | contig 16333 bp, 14 predicted proteins | sample SalPonF2_A_D1_MG_FD_78512 | JGI IMG/M metagenome (GOLD analysis project Ga0102955, IMG submission 78512) | Salt pond soil microbial communities from South San Francisco under conditions of wetland restoration - Salt Pond MetaG SF2_A_D1_MG ... | reverse complement strand
CGCAAATTGTTCGCGTACTGTCGCTGGACGGACGCAGCCGCGCGTGGATGGAGGATTTCGAACGCCTGCAGAGTGGCGACCGCTCTTTGACACGCAAATCCGCGGGCGAACACAGTATCAAGTCGATGCAACGCCTGATGATTTTTCTCGGCTATAGCACGGCCAGCACCGGGGCGTTCCTGATCGATGGCGATTTCGGCCGCGGCACCAACCGTGGCGTTGCCCAGTTCCAGCTCGAACACGGCATATCTCGCAAGGTGCCGCGGCATGCCCTGTGCTATCCGTGTCACTTCTCGAATGCACGGCAACGAATCGTCTCGATCCCTGATACGATTCTGGACACCACAACCCTTGTCGCAATGCTCGAATCGGCGCGGCGCGGGATCGACAATGGTGAAATTGCATTCGGAGATTTCGACGAAGCGTTGTTCCACCTCAATCAGTTACATCGTCACCGCTACCTGTCCTGTGCGGAAATCGCCAGGCGCTACGGCGCAGACGTCAGGAGTTCGGTCGCCGAAATAGCGACTGCGGACGACGTCGCAATCGCCCCGGAATGGGTCATGGCGGTGATCAAGCAGGAAACAAGCGGTGTGGTCCGTCCGCGTTTCGAACAGCACAAATTGTCGCGATTCAACGAGCGCGAACCGGGCACCAACCTCGGCGAACTGCGCCACCGCTCGATGAGCATCGGTCTCGGCCAGATTATGGGCTATCACTATGAGCGGGTCGGCGCGCCAACGGCCCGCTCAATGTTGTTCAGCCCGATCCGTGATCAAATCCTGTATGTCGCCCGATTCCTCGCGTTGGGACGTTCGATTCGCACATCGCTGGCAAAGCGCGACCCTGACGGCGAGGATTTTGCCCGCGTCGCGCGCTATTACAACGGCCCCAAATATGCGAATCATTTTTACGATGAACGGCTAGCGCGCTGGTTCAGAGAGTTTCGCCTGCTGGCCGGTTAGCACAAACGCGGACATCCTTTTCTACCGTATTACGCGACTTTCTCGCGCAGACGCATCGCAATCGGAAAGTGATCGCTGAAGCCGTCGCGGTTACTGCCTGCGCCACGACCGAAGCGGATTGGCACCGGATAGGTGCCGGTGGCTGTCATTTCCGGAAATCGCACGATCTCAACCGTATCGGTCAGCGCCATAAATCCCGAGTTCCCGGTCAGCAGACCCTTGGACACCAGCAACTGATCCAGCACGGCAGCGGAATTTTCGTGGTAGTGCGTACCCTGCCCCGACCCCATCGTCGCCCATGTCAGGTTGAGAAACTTCGGCGAGCGCGCGCGGGTGACTTTGGCGCGCATGTGATGGCTCAGTGCATAGTTCGTCAACGCCCGGTCCGAAGGTTGGTCATTGAAATCACCCATCGCGAGTACCGCCACGTCCGTGCCGTGAATTTGCCTGATGCGCTCGTGAAAATAAGCCAGCGTTTCGCCCGCCATGATGCGATAGGGCTCGGTCTCATAGCGTCCGCCCATACGCGATGGCCAATGATTACCGATCACTACCAGCAGGTTGCCGGCGGCGGAACGGAAATTGACCTGGAACAGGTCGCGCGTTGCAGTACGTTTGACGACGTAATGCGAAAAAGTCAGCTCGGCGCTGAAACGGTCGGCGTCATATAGGAACGCGACGTCGATGCCGCGGTTGTCCGACATATCGTGATGCGCGACCTGGTAGTTGCGCCCGGGCAATGCGCAGGCGGTGGCCAGGCGTTGCAGGACATGATCGTTTTCAACCTCGCACACGCCCAGCAGATCGGGCCCGCTGCCATCGTTCATTTTCCGTATTACGCTGGCGAGCTGCCCGATCTTGCGGCCAAGGCGCGCCTCGGTCCAGCCGGAAAGCTCTCTGCCGAGGGTGCGTTGCAGCTTGTCACTGCGGCGCGGCGAATTGACCACGTCGAAAAGATTTTCCACGTTCCAGAAAGCGATGTAGTACTCCATGGTGCCTCCGACTCGCATCCGAACCAATGGCGGCGACTGTCATTGCCACCAGCACAGGCGGCACCGACAATGTCAAAGTGGGCAACTGCGACAAGGCTGCAATTTCAGCAGCTCAACGCGCAGTGGCGCCCCCGTCCACCGGCAGTTCCGCTCCATTTATAAAACTCGCCTCTTCGGACGCGAGAAAAAGCACCAGAGCCGCCACTTCCTCCGGCCGGCCGAGGCGATGCATCGGACTGACTCGCTCCAGAATCTGGCGCATACGCTGCGGGTTGTCACTACCCGCAATCATGCTCTGGACCATCGGCGTATCGACATAGGAGGGATGTATCGAATTGCAACGAATATTGTATCCCTGCTCGGCACAGTGCAGCGCCACCGATTTCGTCAGCAAACGCACGGCCCCTTTTGCCGCATTGTAGGCGGCAAGCTTGGCAACGCCTCGCAAACCTGCCGTAGAGGACACGTTGATGATGGCACCGCCGCCGCCACGGCGCATTGCGGGAATCGATGCCCGGCAGCCGAGAAATACGCTCTCGACATTGACCGCCTGTACATTGCGCCATTGTTCAAGAGTCGTTTCCTCGACACTCGCGTGCACCCCGATCCCGGCTGCATTGACCAACACATCCAGGCGTCCGTACTGGCCCATGACCTCGTCAACCACCTCGGCCCAGCGTGTTTCGTCACGTACGTCCTGGTGCAGAAAATGGCCGCGCCCGCCCAGACCTTCCGCGGCTTCTTCGCCACGCGGCGCATCGCGGTCGGACAGCATCACGCGCGCACCCTGGCGGGCGAACAGTTCTCCGCAACAGCGGCCGATCCCGGACGCTCCTCCGGTAACGAGTACTACTTTGCCGTCGAATTCGAGCATAGCCTTCTCCTCAGGCGAGATAACCGCCATCGACCGTGATGCACGACCCGGTTGCATAGGAAGATGCATCAGAGGCCAGAAACAACACGGCACCCGCCATTTCAGACGGTTCCGCAACACGCCGCAGCGGCACCTTTTCGAGGTAGTAGTCGCGCGCCTTCTCGTTCTCGGTCAGCGCTGACGCGAATTTGGTCCGGGTCAGACCCGGCAACAATGCATTGACCCGAATATTGTGCTGACCGCATTCCTTGGCGAACGCCTGGGTCATATTTATTACCGCGGCCTTGGTGATGGAGTAGATTCCCTGTAGCGGACCGGGCGAGACGCCGTTGACCGAGGCGACGTTGACGATCGCGCCGCCCCCGGAGTCTCGCATCAGCCGGCCGGCGGCAACAGACATAAAAAAGTAACCGCGAATATTCACGTCGACGGTCTTTTCGAACACACCTGGATCGGTGTCTAGTATGTGACCGTAATACGGGTTCGTAGCCGCGTTGTTTACGAGGATATCGAGTCGGCCGAAACGCGCGGCGATAGCGTCGTACAAAGATTCTATCTGACCCATGTCACCGATGTGGCAGGCCAGCGCATGCGCTTTACCGCCGCCTTCGCGGATTTGCGCGGCGACCGCCTCGCAGCTGTCCAGTTTGCGGCTGGAAACGACTACCTCGGCGCCATGTTGCGCCAGCAGTCGCGCAATCGCTTCTCCTATCCCGCGACTGGCCCCGGTTACCAGCGCGATTCGGCCACTGAGATCGAAGAGCGCGGGTCGTTGTTGCGTCATTTTGTTCAGCCCCGATAGTTATGGTGTCGTTGCACCGCGCGACGCGGCAGCAGCGCTGTCCGCAAGAAACGGCGCGGCGGATCAGATTGTGGAACGGGAGATGATTGCACTGCACATCTGATCGAGCGCGTGCACCCATTTAATCAACTCACCGAAGCGCCGGTCCGCGGTCTGCCCGTGATAGTAACGGTAGTAAATCTGTTGCGCGATTACCGCCAGGCGGAACAGTCCGAAACAATGATAGAAATCCAGCGGGTCGACGCTGAACCCGGTCCGCCGGCAGTAACGCTGGACCGCCTCGGCCCGGGTCGGCGCGCCGGGAAGATCGCTGGGCATGAGTTGCGCCGCCCGCAGGAAATCGGGATCGGCGGCTTCGACCCAGTAGCCCAGCGTACCGCCAAGATCCATCAGCGGATCGCCCAGCGTCGCCATCTCCCAGTCGAGGACGCCGATCAAACGCATCGGTTCGTCGGCGTCCCACACGACGTTGTCCATCTTGAAATCGTTGTGGATCAGCGAGGCCCGCCCGGACTCGGCTGGAAGATTGTCTGCCAGCCATCGCATTGTGGCGCCGAACCCCGGGGCATCGTCGGTATGGGCCCGCTCATAGCGTTTGCCCCAGCCAACCACCTGGCGTTCGGCGTAACCAGCCGGCTTGCCGAGATCCGCGAGTCCGGCGGCTGTGTAATCGAGCATATGCAGCTCCGCCAATACGTCGATCAGCGTCTCGAACTGCTGCCTGACCTGTTCCGGCCCGGGACTGAACCCGGCCGGATAGCCGCGCCGCACGATCAGTCCGGGCAAATACTCCATCACATAGAAATCGCAACCGAGGATAGCCTGGTCCTCGCAGTACAGCAGCGGTTTCGGGCAATACGGAAAAACCGGATGCAGCGCCCGCAACACCCTGACTTCGCGCCCCATGTCATGCGCGGTTCTTGCCTTCGTGCCGAACGGCGGACGGCGCAGGACGAGCTTGCGCCCGCCCAGTTGCAGCATGTAGGTCAGATTGGAATACCCGGACGGAAACTGCAGGACGGTCAGGGTCTCGCCGCTGTCGCCGCCGAGATGGTCCGTCAGATAAGGCGCCAGCGCCGCGACATCGAGTTCCTCGCCGCTGCGAATCGCGGCAGCCTGATCGACCAGTGTCATCCGCGCCGGCTCCTCTTCAGCATCGCGGGATCCACGTGGCGCGCAAGCTCACACCGCGCGACAGTGCGGCGGTGAACCTCGTCGGGCCCGTCTGCAAGACGCAACGCCCGCTGCCACGCATACATCTCCGCCAGCATGAAGTCTCCGCAAACTCCGGCCCCACCATGAATCTGGATCGCACGATCGATGACGCGGCAGGCGACATTCGGAGCGACCACCTTGATCTGGGCGATCTCGCTCATCGCCGCCTTGTTCCCCACGTGATCCATCATCCATGCCGCCTTGAGCGTAAGCAGGCGCGCCATTTCAATTTCCATGCGCGATTCCGCGATGACATCGAAATTGCCGCCGAGACGTGCCAGCGGCTGACCGAAAGCCTCGCGCTCAACGCTACGCCGGCACATCAGGGCCAGCGCGCGTTCCGCCACCCCGATCGAACGCATGCAATGATGAATTCGGCCCGGGCCGAGCCGCCCCTGGGCAATCTCGAAGCCGCGTCCCGCGCCCAGGATCACGTTCGCCTCCGGCACCCGCACGTTGTCGAAGAGAATCTCTGAGTGACCGTGCGGCGCATGGTCATAGCCGAAAACGGTCAGTTGCCGCTCGATCTTCACACCAGGCGCATCGAGCGGTACCAGGATCATCGAATGCTGCGCGTGGCGCGGGCCATCGGTGCCGGTCCGACACATGAATATCGCGATCTTGCAGCGCGGGTCACCCGCGCCCGAGCTCCACCATTTGCGGCCGTTCAGCACCCATTCGCCATTGCTGAGCTCCGCGGTCGCCGCCATGTTTGTCGCATCCGAGGAAGCGACACCGGGCTCGGTCATCGCGAAACACGAACGAATCTCGCCTGCCAGCAACGGTTCGAGCCATTGTTTTTTCTGCTCATCGCTGCCATAGCGCACCAGCACCTCCATGTTGCCGGTGTCCGGTGCGTTGCAGTTGAACACTTCAGGGGCCCAGTCGTTGCAACCCATGATCTCCGCAAGCGGCGCATACTCGAGGTTGGTGAGACCCGCTCCATGCTCCGTATCCGGAAGAAACAGGTTCCACAAATCCGCCGCCCGCGCCTTTTCTTTTAGTTCGGCAATAACGGGCACCGGCTGCCAGCGCTCGCCGCTGTCGACCTGGTCGCGAAAGGTTGCCTCGTTGGGGAGGATATATTCGTCACGGAACGCGATAAGACGTTGCCGCAGCGACTCGACTTTTTCGTTAAAAGCAAATTCCATGGTAACCACCAGCCCGGTCTGTGCCCCGAAACCGGCTGGATCGGCCGGCGCCAAAGCAGTTATCGTGAACGCAACGGTAGACGCTTACCGTATACTTCACAAGCCCGTTGCGCGAGCCACAAAAGCGTGGCGCCGGGATGGGTTTCAGATGGCGGTCAGGGGCAGAAAATGGGCGAATTCCGCGATGTCTTCAATGTCAGGATTTTCGAGAAAAAGATCGATGTAGATTTGTCGGCGCTACGTGACCTGTGCCTCGAAAAAGATCGCGAGTTTCAGGCGCATAACAAGGCGCGGATCAGCCAGGCATGGGACAAATACAACGTATTTGACTGGAAGCACCCGCAGATCGAAAAACTGGCGCGGGAAATTCTTGGCGCCACGAAGGAATACCTGGTCAGTGTGCCGATGAACCGCAAGCCCCAGGGTTTCTGGCTCGATGGCTGGGTCAATATCGCCCGTGATTACGAGTATCACGCAGAGCACATTCACCCGAACTCGGTGATCAGCGCGATCCTCTATGTACAGGTGCCGGATTTCGACCCAAAGGATTCGAATTTCGGGGCCGAGCCCTTCGGCGCGACTTGCTTCAGCCTCGAGCGCTGGACCTGCGGCAACCCGCTATGGACCAACGAGATCTGGCTGGAGCCGGTTGCCGGCAAGCTGGTGCTATTCCCCAGCAACCTGCCCCATTATGTCGCTCCGAACAAAAGCGACATGCCACGAATCACAATCTCGGCAAATATCAACGCCGGCTAGAATATCGTCGCAATGTGCTGCGACGGTTCGATCTCCGGGCGCGGGCCCCACATTATCGCGTTGCCGGTCACGAGCCGGTTCCAGCGCTCAATCGCCGCGTCGCGCGTGTCGCTGTCACCGCTGCAGCCATCGTACTCGCATGCCGCATTGCCGCAGTAAACCGCAAATTTCTCTTCGTAGTGTGCGACCCAGCCGCGTTTCCCACACTCGGGACAATTCTCTGTTTGTGTTTTCATTCCCCGCCTCCCAGGTAGATACGATTCGCATGGTGCTGCGAGCGCGGAAAAGACGGCGTGATTTATTTCACATAACAGGCAATCGGCAAAAATTGCAGCATGAGGAGCCACGCGATTGCCGCGGGAACGGGTCGCCGGCGCGGTGTCAGTGCCCGGCGGGGCGGTATTCAGCCACGATCTTCAACGCTCGCGCCGGCACCGCCGCTGTTGTGCCGATACAAGGTACCGAACAGCGCGTCGCAAATCGTATAGGAAATATTGAAATTGTAGCGCTGCATCAATGCCGGATCGTGGTGGCGCGTATGCAACTGGCGCAACACCTGCATCCCGGGCAAACGGGAGACCCATGAATCGGGCGCCGTGTGATACGCAAAATGCAGCAATTCGTAGTTCAGGAAATATCCGATTGCCGTTGCCACGAACAGGTACGCCACGTTGGCCGAGAACAGCCACACCAGCAGGGCCCAGACCGGCAATGCAAATGCCGTAATAAAAAACACCATCAATACCGGCGGGAAAAGAACCGCATGGAAATCCCGGCTCGAGTCGAACTGCATTGCCTCATCGGTAAAGAAACGGTGATGCTGCAGAGTGTGGCGCTCGTAGATAAGGCGCAGAAAACCGGCAGGATGATGCATCGGTCCACGGTGGCCGAGGTATTCGGCCAGATTCGCGTACAAAAAAGTGGCTGGAATCGTCAACCACTCGAGCGCGGTTACCGAATGTAACTGGAGAATGCTAAATACCACGACGGCAACACTCGCGACGCTGGTGAAGCCGAGATGAAACACACCACTGTAGTAATCCGGTATCCGCAGGTCGCGGTATTGCTCGCGGAAGCGGCGGATACGCGCAGGCAATGCGACCGAACCCGGGCCATGGATATCTTCCGCGGAACCGGCGCCGGCAACACTCATCGCATTCCCCGCCCGGGCGCCGCGAACATGACCAGCAAAGTCATGTCTTCCTCGACTTCAAAAAAACTGTGATCGCATGCAGCCCGGATGTAAAGAATGGTGCCCTTTTCGACCAGCATCTCCTCGCCATCGACACGAATTCGGGCGCGCCCGCCCAGGACGTAGTAAACCTCGTCGTCGTCATGGGCGCCCTGCATATCCCGCGATCCCGCCGGCAAACGGTAGATCCCCAGGCTCATCGCGGACGCCTTGAGGAATTCGCTGTAGACCGCTCGTCCCGCCCCGGCTTGCTCGGCGAGCAGCTCGTCTACTTTAAAAATTCGCCAGCTATCGGATGGTTCAGTCATTCGGATTCGGTCCTCGCGGCCTGGATCTTCGCTGAGCCCCAAGTGTCGCCGTCCCGGGCCACGCTGTAAAGGTGTTGTCAGGGACCTGCCATGGCAGCCTTGGGTGGTTGCCCGGCGACCGGCAGCAGCATCGCCGCGGCGACCGCAAGCCCGGCCAGCCCCGCCAGCATGACAAACAACCCGGCGAAATCGCCACTGGCGGCATGCATTTTTGCCACGAACCAAATCGCCACCGGCGCCGTGCCGAAGGCGAGTACGAATTTCAGGCCGAAAACCAGCCCCTGGTGTTTTTGCGGCGTATACCTGGCCAGCAACATGTTCTCAGCCGGCAGCGCGGCGGTCGACAACAAAACCGAGCCGGTCGCAGCCACAATCAATGGCATGCCCTGAGCCGCCGCAACCAGCGCCAGCAGCGGTGTCAGCACAAGGAAACTGCCGACGTAAACCGGCTTTAGCGGAAATCGGTCGGCAAGGTAACCGCCGATCAACTGCATGACAGCCGCGACCCCGTACACGATCGTTATCAATGCACCTACAGCGGCGGTACCCGATCCGGTCCACTCGTCCAATCGTTGATCGAACAGCTTGGGAAACGCACTCTGGCTGGCCTGATAAACGAATCCCAGCGCAAACATCGTGAAAAGCAGTATCAGGAAGCCGCGGACCAGCGTATTCCGCCGCAGATCGTCACCGCCGTCGCGTAGCGCACGGCTATCGGTAATCCGCCCGCTGCGCAGACAGGCATACATCGCAATACCGGTTGCAAAAGACACCAGGCCCGGCAACACAAATGCGGCGCGCCAACCGAATGTATCGCTGATGGTGCCCGCGACCAGGCCCGCCGCAGCGACGCCTATTCCACCGAAAATTCCATTGATGCCCAGCGCCTTGCCGCTGGCGCCGGAGTTACGCACCAGCCACGGAATGCCCACAGGATGATAGATGGCCGCGAACACCCCCAGCAGTGCAAGCCCCGCGAGCATCCCGTCCGGTCCGCCAGCCAGGGCGCATATACCGCATGCGAGCCCCATTCCGGCAAACATCACGATCATCATCCCGGGAGCGCTCCAGCGGTCAGCAAGCCACCCGGCCGGCAGCGCGCAAACCCCGACCAGCAAAGCGCCGAGAGTCCATAACCCGATTAATTCATGGTACGGAAGCTGCCAGTCGACCTCGAGCGTGAGGACGATGACGAAAAAGAACGCGGTGAGCATATGCATCAGCGCGTGCCCCGCCGCCGCAAAAACAAGGGTCAGGCGATCTGACCGGGACGCCACAGCCTAGCCGATCACGCTTCGTATATGGCTGTACTCGGCTTTTACGAGCCGCCCGAATAACGGGTCGGGGGCATTCTCGAATATCGCGTCTATTTCCCGCCAGTCGGAATCGCTCAATTCTTCGCGCGCCAGCGGAAACAGGCTGCTCTCCTCGCGATCGAGATGACGGCGCTGCAGCCTGATGTAGGCATGCGCAATCTCGAGGAAGTCCTCCGTCAGCATCATCGACTCGCTCAGCACCGTGCGCAAAGCCGCACGAAACCGCTTGCCGCGCTCGATAATCTCCTGGTGTTCTTCCAGTACGTCGTCAATCGGACCGTCGTCCACGCCGGGTTTGTCGCGTAACCGGTTGAAGATCAGATCCTCGCGCGGATGATGGTAAATGTCCGGATAGCTCGTCATGTAATGCATCACCTCGTGCATCAACTGGAAATCCGGAATCCGGTCGCCGCCAACCTTCTTGAGTTCAGACTCGAGATAATCGAGTAGCTTGACGATGTTTAGATGGTCGCGGTGCAACTGATCAATCACCTCTGACATGAACTGCTCCTTTAGTCGTCCAACTCGGCAAGAACCAGCAACAGGTCCTTGGCATCTACCTGCGTCCCGCCGTGTACAACGACCTCCCTGACCTTGCAATCACGGTCGGCATGAATCTGGGTTTCCATTTTCATTGCTTCGATTGAAAGCAATGCGTCCCCCTTTGCCAGCTTGTCACCTGCCTTTACCGCGACATTGACGACCAGCCCCGGCATCGGAGCAGCGACATGGGCGGGATTGCCGTCCTCAGCTTTGCGGTTGGCAACCGCAGTCTTGGCGGCATGGCGGTCTTCTATGCGCACCAGGCGCGGCTGGCCGTTCAGTTCGAAGAAGACATTGCGCTCTCCGGACTCGTTGGGCTCACTTACCGCGAGGTAGCGAATAATCAGAGTCTTGCCAAGCTCGATGTCGACCGCGCATTCCGTGTCTTCCTCCATGCCGTAGAAGAAAACCGGACTCGGCAACACCGACACCTCGCCGTATTTGCGTTTTTGCGTCGCATACTGCAGAAACACCTGCGGGTACATCAGGTAAGAAACAAGTTCCTTGTCGCTGATCTGACGACCGGCCCCTTTCTCGGCCGTCTTGCGTGCATCATCCAGATCCACCGGCGGCAGATCCGCGCCCGGCCGATCCGTAAGCGGCGGCTGGTTTTTCAGTACCTTGCGCTGCAGCGTTTGCGGGAATCCGCCTGGCGGCTGACCCAGCTCACCGCGGAAAAACGACACCACCGAAGCCGGGAAATCGATGTCCTTCGTCGGGTCCTCGACATCTTCGCGGCTCAGGCCGCTCGTGACCATGAACAGCGCCATGTCGCCGACCACTTTCGAAGTCGGGGTAACCTTGACGATATTGCCGAACATGTCATTGACGTCGGCGTAGGTCTCGGCAATCTGCGGCCAGTTTTGTTCGATCCCGAGCGCCCGTGCCTGCTCGCGCAGGTTGGTGTACTGGCCGCCCGGCATTGCGTGCCGGTAGACATCCGCGGTGCCTGCATGAATGCCGCTTTCGAAAGGTCGGTAATACTCTCGCACGGTTTCCCAATAATGGTTCAGAGAACGCATTGCGTCCCGCTCCACCGCGCAATCGCGTGGCCCGTCGCGCAGAGCCTCCACGATGGCGCCAAGATTCGGCTGCGATGTCAGGCCGCTCATGGCGTCCATGGCGCCGTCCACCGCATCCACGCCTGCCTCGATGGCGGCGAGCACGCTGGCCGCCGCGATCCCGCTGGTGTCGTGGGTATGGAAATGCACCGGCTTGCCGGTTTCCGCCTTGATAGCGCGCACCAGTTCCCCGGCGGCGGCCGGCTTGCAGACACCGGCCATGTCCTTGATACCAATGATATGGGCGCCGGCGCCGGCCAGGTCCGTTGCAAGTCCGAGGTAATAATCGAGCGTATATTTTGTTTCGTGCGCTGCCAGCATGTCGCCGGAATAACAGATTGCCGCTTCGCACAGCTTGTCTTCGGCCAATACCGCATCCATCGCAACACGCATGTTGTCGACCCAGTTCAGGGCATCGAAAATGCGGAACAGATCAACACCGCCATCGGCCGCGTGATGGACGAAATGGCGCACGACATTGTCCGGATAATTGGTGTAACCAACGGCGTTGGACGAACGCAGCAGCATCTGCAGCAGAATGTTCGGCACACTCTCTTTCAGGCCGGCAAGCCGATCCCAGGGGTCCTCATGGAGAAATCGCATCGCCACATCGAATGTCGCTCCGCCCCAGCACTCCAGCGACAGCAGTTGCGGCAGCAACCGCGCGTAAGCGGGCGCCACCTCGAACATGTCACGGCTGCGCATCCGGGTGGCATGCAGCGACTGATGCGCATCACGCATAGTCGTGTCGGTCAGCAACACCCGGTCCTGGTCCAGCATCCACTGCGCAAATCCGGAGGGACCGAGTTCGGCCAGGCGTTGCACGCTCCCCGGCGGCGGTTCAGCAACGTCGAACGGCGGAACCGGAGCGCGCGCCCGGGTACGCGGCGGCGGGCGGCCCTCGATCTCCGGGTTGCCGTTTACGGCAACATCGCCGATGAATCGCAGCAGCCGGGTCGCACGATCGCGCCGCTTAGGGAAGCGGAACAACTCCGGCGTTTCGTCGATAAATCGCGTCGTGTATTCGCAAGTGCGAAAGCGCGGATGGTTGATCAGGTTTTCGACAAATGCGAGATTTGTCGCCACACCGCGAATGCGGAATTCCCGCAGCGCCCGGTCCATGCGTCGAATGGCCTCTTCCGGCGTCGGTGCCCACGCCGTGACCTTTTCCAGCAATGAATCGTAGAAGGGCGTAATCAGCGCCCCTGAGAATGCGGTTCCGCCGTCCAGACGAATACCGAAACCGGTTGCGCCGCGGTAAACACGGATACGCCCGTAGTCGGGCACAAAGTTATTCTCCGGGTCCTCGGTGGTTATCCGGCACTGCAAAGCATGGCCGTTGAGATGAATATCGGCCTGAGCCGGAACCGGGCAGTTGTCGTCGCCTATGCAAACCCCCTCGGCAATCCGGATCTGCGCCTTGACGATGTCGATCCCGGTGACCTCTTCGGTAACGGTGTGTTCGACCTGGATCCGCGGATTGACCTCGATGAAATAGAATTCTCCCGAATCCACGTCCATCAAAAATTCGACCGTGCCGGCATTGACGTAATTGGCCGCGGCCGCGAGCCGCAGCGCCAGTCCGCACAACGTTTCGCGCTGGGAATCGCTCAGGTAGCTTGCTGGCGCGCGTTCGACCACTTTTTGATTGCGGCGTTGCACCGAACAGTCGCGCTCGAACAGATGAACGAGGTTGCCCGCGCTATCGCCAAGCACCTGGACTTCGACATGGCGTGCATGTCGGACCAGTTTTTCGACGTACACCTCATCGTTACCGAATGCCGCCGCCGCCTCACGCCGCGCCACATCGAGGCTTTCCTCGAGATCAGCGGCGTTCTCGAGAACCCGCATGCCGCGCCCGCCACCTCCCCAGCTGGCCTTGAGCATCAGCGGATAGCCGATGTTCCCGGCGATCTCGGCGCAGTCGGCGAGATCCCGCGGCAATGCCTCGCTTGCCGGCACCACCGGGACGCCGGCCTGGGCGGCCAGTTCGCGCGCATTGACCTTGTTACCGAGCGCCCGCATCACGTCCTGTCCGGGCCCGATGAAGGTGATACCGGCGGCCTCGCAGCGCGCGGCAAATTCTGGATTCTCGGCCAGGAATCCGTAGCCGGGATGGATGGCATCGACCCCCGCCGTGATCGCGATACTTAGGATTCCGTCGATGTCGAGGTAGGCCGCCAGCGGTTTGCTCCCGCTTCCGACCTGGTACGCCTCGTCGGCTTTGAACCGATGTAGGGCGAACCGGTCCTCGTTAGAGTAGATCGCGACGGTTCGCAATCCGAGTTCGTTGGCCGCCCGCATCACCCGGATCGCAATTTCGCTGCGATTGGCGACCATCAGCTTTTTGAAGCGTACTCTTTTGTTTTTCATAAAGATATCTATAGGTCCGCCAGTCCCAGCATAGCCGGTCGAGGGTGATCTTGCACTGCAATATACCGTGATCGGGCATGCCCGGGACAAAATGCCCGGTATTCGCCCTCTGCGGGCGAGGTCGCCGGACAGCATGCCCTAGCGCAGGCCGCCGCTCCAATCGGGGAAAACCACAGGCTGGCGGCCAGAACGGACCGGTCGAGGCGCTAAAGCAGGGTCTTCAGATCGAACCCGGCGTCCGCCGCCTGCTCCGCGGTCGGCGAGACCCCGGCCGCAAGCAGTTTGCGCGCCTGCAGGTGATCTTTGGGTACGCTTACAGAGTCTACCGCTATCAACTCGCCGCCGCGAAAGTAGAACAGCGAAAACCTGCCGCTGTCCGGGTCGCCGCGCAGCACGTATTCGTCGTGGTCCCGCGAAAGTCCAACCATCTGCAACCGGGCGTCGAATTGATCGGACCAGAACCAGGGAATTTGTGCATACGCCAGTTCCTTGCCACACAGTGACGCCGCGGCCGTCTTGGCCTGCTCCATCGCATTGTGCACGGACTCCAGGCGCAGGCGACGCGCCAGAAGGGTATTGGGATGATTGGTGCAGTCTCCGGCTGCCACGATGCGCGGGTCCGTGGTTCTGGCGAACTGATCGACCCGAATACCATCTTCGCAGGCCAGTCCGGCATCGCGAGCCAGCTCGGTATTCGGTATCACGCCTACGCCGACGACGACAAGATCCGCCATGTGACTGGTACCGTCAGCGCAGCGAATATGCAGTTCGGCGCCGGACCTGTCGATCGCACTTACGGTCACGCCGGTACGAATGTCGACACCGTGGCGGGTGTGCAGCGCGAGATACCAGTCGGACAGGAACGGCGCAGCCGCGCGCGGCATCAGGCGGTCCTGGAACTCCAGGACGCTCACCTGCTTACCCTGTTTGCGCGCCACCGCCGCCACCTCCAGACCGATAAAGCCGCCGCCGATGACGACCAGGCGCCGGGCGCCTGGCATTCGCTCGCGTATCGCCCTCACATCGGCGATGTTTCGCAAATAGAATACGCCGTCGCAATCGGCGCCGGGCACGATCAACGGGCGCGCCCGCGCACCGGTAGCCAGTGCCAGTCCAGCGTAGGAAATACGTTCGCCGTCGTCCAGTTCAAGACATTGCGCCTGCCGGTCGATCCGTAGCGCGCGGCACCCGGTACGCATCTCGATACGATGACTTTCGTAATAATCAGCTTTGCGCATGAAAAGGCGCGACTCGTCGAGGTCCCCGGCGAGATACTGTTTGGACAATGGCGGCCGCTGATAGGGCAGGTGAGGCTCCTCCGTGACCACGACGACCTCCCCCGCAAATTCCTCTCGCCGCAGCGAATCCGCGATCTGGCAAGCGGCCTGACCGCCTCCGACGACTATGACTCGATCACTCACCGGACGCCTCCGTTTGCGCTGCCGCGAACTTGCCGGTGGCACAGTTTACTGCATGCCTGTGCCGATGACAGGTAAGCGAATGCTTGGCATAGTTGTCACGGAATTCCTTGAGCCGGATAACCAGGCTGCGATGACTGGGTCCAACATCACGATACGCGCTGCCACCAGCGCCGACAGCGACGCGATGATCGGGTTGCTGCACGCGGCAGACCTGCCTGTTACGGGCGTCGCCGACACTCCCGGCAATTTTCTCGTCGCCGAGGAGAATGGCGTAGTTGTCGCGCTGGGGGGCCTCGAGGCGCATCCACCGGACGCATTGTTGCGTTCACTCGCGGTAGATCAGACACGCCGCAACGGCGGTCTCGGCCGGCTCGTTTTCGATCGTCTGTGGCAGCAGGCCGGGGCGGCCCGATACTCCGCTGTGTACTTGTTGACCACTACCGCGGCCGACTACTTCGAACGCCTCGGGTTTGCCCGTATCGATCGCGATCAGGCACCGGACGGAATCCGCCAAAGCGCGGAATTCGCCCGGCTGTGCCCGGACGACGCGGTGCTGATGCTGCGCAGCGTAACCGGTTGAACACAGTTGCGGTGGCTGGCTATTCAGGAACTCCCGACGCGAAAAAACCCGGCATGAAGCCGCATCAACGAAGCGCGCTGGTGCATGCGCCAACAGGGTTGCCCGTTCTGCTCGGCGATTTGCCCGCCGCCGCGCGATTGCTGAAGAGACCGAGAAAGCCGGTCGATCTGACGCTGTGGTTCTTCACCAGCCGGCGAGTACTGGGGCGGGGTATGCAGGACCAGGCGCGGCGCTGGTCGATTTCAAGATCGCGGCGATAGACGAAACCTGGTCGGGGCTGAAGTTGACCCTGCGCCGCAGCCAGTCGGCATGGGAGCTCCCTGCATGCGTGCTAGCATCGTCCACAATGCCAATGTTTATCCTACAGGCAATCGTCCAGCCACCCATCGACTGTTGTGATCGCCGCTCACTGCGCGCCTGGTGCGCTCCCGGCCATGCGGCGCTGGCAATCCTGCTTCTGCTCCTGCTTCCGGTCCCGGGTACGGCCGGTTCCACGCCGGAATCGGCCTCCGCTGATACGTCCCCGGTAACGCCCGATGGCGCACAACCTGGGCGCGAATCTGCGACGGATCCGGCGCATACCGACGAGACCGAACCCGCTACACCTGAATCCGGCGAAAACGAAGACAAGCAGACCGGGTTTTTCGGCCGGACCCCCGGGATGATCGGCAAAACCATCGATCTTCTGCATACCGGCATCTCGGCCGGAGTCGAACATTCGGCGCGAAAGGTCGATTCGTTTTTCGCCGACGACCGGTTTTATGCCGACACTAACCAAAGCTAT
>Ga0102955_1000122_pt1 | contig 16747 bp, 11 predicted proteins | sample SalPonF2_A_D1_MG_FD_78512 | JGI IMG/M metagenome (GOLD analysis project Ga0102955, IMG submission 78512) | Salt pond soil microbial communities from South San Francisco under conditions of wetland restoration - Salt Pond MetaG SF2_A_D1_MG ... | reverse complement strand
ATTTCTGTATCTCTACCGGGCGAAAGTCTGCCTGGAAGACCAGGCGCTGTCCGATCAGGAGCTCGGTGTCTGTCTCGAAAGACACCGCCACTGAAAGACCGGGCACAGACGTCGCGCTGCCGAGGGTCTGACAGCCGGCTGTCATGCGACCAGCATGCACGGTAGCGGCCAAATCCGGCGGCGGAGCAGAAGACCATGTTGATGGGTGGAAATGCGCATGCAACCAGCTTCATAACGGCACGAAAGGAGTAGTGCCTTAGGCAGTCCGTTGGATCGGCAGTCGGGTAGCAGTCAAATGTGAACTGGTCAATGGCCGGGAAAGTTACGCGTTTACCAACGGCACGGAGTAGCCAATCCTGACGCTGACCCTTCGAGTCAGCCGGTTACGGCTCGCATGCCGGGCTGTCGCAAGCATCGGCTGCGGCAGCTACGGATTGCGCGTTCGCCGGCCAGAGCGTATGCATCATTGTGAGCACAGCAAGGCCCTGTGCGCCGCCTTGGACGGCTATTTTCGGCGATTCTGCCGACACTGCCGAACCCGGCGCCGGGTGGTGTGTATCACGATCGGGGAATGCAGTGATGAAAGCCTGGCAACAGGCAAAAGCACTCGCGGAAAAAACGCCGGCGAATCGGAACCGGTACATCGATTTCCTGCGCGCGGCGGCGATCATTGTGGTCGTGTTCGGACACTGGATCGCGGCCGCGCCACATGCGACCGGCACACAACTGCAGATCGTGAAGATGATCGGGATCGCCCCATGGACTCACGGGCTTACCTGGGCGCTGCAGGTCATGCCAGTGTTCTTTATCGTGGGCGGCTATTCGAACGGCGCATCGTGGGAAGCCGCGCAAAGAGACGGCAAGGGCTACCAGGCGTGGCTGCACGCACGGCTGACCCGGCTTGTCGCACCGGTCGTGCCACTGCTTATTTTCTGGGCGGGCATTTCGATCGTTGCCGGTTCGCTGGGCGTCGATCCCGAACTCGTCCGCAATGCATCGCGCCTTGCGTTGATCCCGATCTGGTTCCTCGCGGTCTACATCCTCGTGATCGTCCTGGTACCGGTCGCGTCAGCCGCCTGGCAACGTTATGGTCTCGCGTCGTTCTGGCTGCCGGTCAGTGCCGCGATACTGGTCGATGCGCTGGCATTCGGGCAGGGTCTGTTGGTCCTGCGCTGGACCAACTACGCGTTTGTCTGGCTTGCCGTCCATCAGCTCGGATTCCTGTGGCGCGACGGCCGGGCTGACCAGCCGATCGTCGCCGCGGGCTGGGCGCTAGCGGGTCTCGCGATACTGGTCGTCCTGGTGCAGGTCGCGAATTACCCGATTGCGATGCTTAGCGTGCCTGGCGCGGAGTTCTCGAACACGCGGCCACCGACGGTCGCGCTGGTCGCATTGGCCGCCTTCCATTTCGGCATTGTCTGCATGCTGCAGCACCCGTTGCAGCGCTGGCTGGAAAAGGTTTCGCCGTGGACTGCGACCGTGCTGATCAATGGTTTCATCATGACGATTTTCCTGTGGCATTCGACGGTCCAGGTATTGGCGATCGGCGCGGCGTTCTGGCTCGGAGGTTTCGGGCTCGGCTGGGAACCGGGGTCGGCGATCTGGTGGGCAACGCGACCGATCTGGCTTGGCGTAATGCTGACCGCCCTGTTGCCGATAGTCGCGCTGCTGGCGCGTTTCGAGCGCGGCTCGCGTCGATCAGCCGGTGACGGGCTGGCCGCTCCCGCCCAGGTAGCGGGCGCATTGACAGCCTGCCTGGGGATGGCCCTGCTCGCGTGGGCGGGCATGAGCCAGGCCGGTGCGCCATGGTTTCGCGTAATCCCGCTGGTACTGGCACTCGCTGGCGCAGGGCTCGTTCTGGTCAGAATGGATAATTGGCGTAAGCGTAAAAACGGATCATTCCTACACTGACCCCATTTATGAAACACAACCCGGGCCATAGCAAGAAGCAACAGGCCACGGGTCCCCGCTTCGTTCGCAACGTCATGGAATACCGCACCGGACGACCCGCAGATCCGTACGGCATTGTGCCGGACCGGAACACTTCCGGGGGTGGCGTCATGTACCGGCAATTCCTCGATGGCTTCAGATTTTCGCAATTTGCGGCGGCAAATCGACCTGTCTCGAGCCGGGCTGGACCGATGCCCGGCGCAACCTTGGGTTTACGGTCTATGTTGAGGATCGAGACGACCCGGGCAACTGAACAGACCGCACCTGGCGTCGCGAGGGGCTGAAAGTACCGCAGAAACAACCGAAACGGGGTCGCCTGTGGCTGAATGACGGTTCCTGTGTGCGCCGTCGTCCACAGCACCGGCACCACGTCTGGTCCTATGACTTCGTCATGGACCGCACGCACGACGGCTGCGCGTTAACACCATCCGACCACACAGCTCGCTGGGCTATCGTCCGCCGGCACCGCAGGCGATCAAGCCGCTTGTCATGCCCGCATCGGCTACGCAACAGTGAGCACAAGCTCTCACTTTGCAAGTGGAGTCGTCATAGGGAGCTGGTCAGTTTGGTGCAAGCAAGCGGGATCAGAACAAGCCGGGATGTGACGACCGCGGCATCGTTGCCGACAGGTCGACTTGCGAGCGAATGCCTTGGCAGCCCGACCGCTTTGACATAATGCAAACCAGCAGAAGATTTCCCATTGCGGATGAATCCGACCGCAGTCGGCCGGCCGAATACCTCCCGGACAATTCATCAAAAGGGAGACACAACTAATGAGAGTACGTTCATTCGCTTTTTTTGCCGCGGTCGTTCTCGCGGTCGGTGCTGCCGGCACCGCATACGCGGGTCCGAAAGGAAACGGACCGAAGGGCCCCACGATCGTCGACGTCGCCGTGTTCGTGAACACACAGAGCGGCGAGTTCGAGACGCTGATCGCCGCGATCAATGCGGCAGATCCAGCCGTGGCGGCCACGCTGACCGGCGGCGGCCAGCACACGGTGTTCGCGCCGACCGATCAGGCCTTCGCAAACCTTGGCCTGAACCCCAACAACCTATGCCTGTTGTCCACCGAGGAACTGACAAAGATTCTGCTCTACCACGTGGCCAAGGGACGCCGTGATGCCGGCGAGGTGACATCGTCGGATACCATCCGGACACTTCTGGGGACCCGCCTCGAGCAGGCCAACGGCGTGCTGACGGACCAGCTCGGCCGCACATCGGCCATCGTGATTCCGGACGTCCCGGCCGCCAACGGCATCATCCACGTCGTTGACGACGTCGTGTTGCCGTTCGCGCCGACTGTCGATCCCAGCGGCTGCGCGTCCTGACGGATCGAGGCCGTAGTCGGCCAACTATCCTTACGGATCAGGCCCCGCCACTCGGCGGGGCTTTTTTGTGCGACATCCCTGCGCCTCGATACCGGAGGGAGGCGGGTTTCATCAGAGTCGCCTCGATACCGTAGACGGCTCGGCCGGTCAGCGTGACGCGTCTGAAGACCGGCTACGGCCGGTCGGCGTGTCCTGGCAGAACGCCCTTAAGTGGTCGAGAACGGCGGACCCGGGAAAATTTCTCACCAGCGGGAAGTCTTCCTGGCCGGCATCGTCCGGCTGGATCCCGTCAGCGGAAACATGGAGCGGGTCGCGAATATCGACCGCCCTGCGGTCTTTGATGGCTCCATCGACGCTCCCTATGAGGGCACGGACGTGGATGCCGGGATCGTCGGTGCGTGGGAGTCCTCGGGCATCCTCGACGTCTCCGAGCTGTTCGACGAGGATCCGGGCGCGCTGTTCCTGTTCGACGTCCAGGCCCACGGCATCGAGGACCAGAGTGATTTCAATCCTCAGTCGCGGATCAACGACGGTGATCTGGTCGAGGGCGGGCAGCTGTTGTTCCTCGAGCTGGATTACGACTAGGACGAAGACGAGGACGACTGACCACCGACGACCGAAACCACGACTTGTTATGGGCGTGGAGCCCGTCCCACCTCGCCATCCCTGCTACCCGCGCCGCCGTGGCGCGACGGGCAGGTTCTGGCTTGCGCTTGACTCGGGGCCGGGCGCGACGACATTTCCGGCGCAAAGGGGAAGATTCAGGGGCCTGAATGCCGAGTGATCAGGCCGGCTCCGCCAGCATGGAGACCGCGATCTGCCCTCAGCCGCCGGTTTCAGCCTGCGCCGCCGGTTTCGCCGCTCACATTAGGCCCATTCCACGCATTGCCTCGAAGATCAGGGGCGCCTTAAACTGCCTATCCGCACCGGATTGCCGCACTCCAGGACTATTGGCGAATTGAGTCGTCGCCCGAAAGAAATGAACAATGGGTGGCCCCATCTACGGGCCTGAAAAATGGGTGGCCCCGTTTTGACCCCGAAGTTTTTGTAATCCTCCTGCCAGCGCCGCACGGCCTTTCTTCATCGAATCTTAACGCGGCGGCGGCAGACTAGTGACGCCCTGGACGTTACACTTCATTCACCCGCCAGGAAATTTCCCACCGATGCCCGGCAAAGAAAAGATTGTGGAAGAACTCGGCGATCTTCTGTTGCCGAACCTCGTCAACAGCGGGCTCGTTGCCAATGACCGCGCCAAGTACCTGATGACTTTGCTGCAGGCTTCGCGCGAGCATGCGGATCACCCTGACGCCGGTTTCATGAACCTGAAGCAAGAGCGGACGGATTGTGGGATTGAAGAATCTGCATTCGATAGTCTGGTGCAGCAGAGCGGCAAAGTTGCCGATGGCACCTACCGCATCCCCGGGATCGGCGGGGTTCACGCGGCGCTCGTCCAGAACGTGCGGGTCATGCTTGCTCCTATCGAGGCGGCGGTAGCCTCCTTCGATGGTGACCAGCGACGCGCAACAGAGTACCAGCGGCGATTGGAATTACTGACGGCCGACACGCCGTCGCTGGAGGACGATTTAATTTCGGGAGCGTACATCGATCAGCTCACATCGGCCCAGCCGTCCGGTGGCGACAGCATTCACCTGCTGGTCATGAATCTGCACAAGGAATTGAACCGGCTGCAGCAGCAAATCGCCGCCGAGTCCATCGATGGCGCGCGGGTGTATGGCGTCGCGGAGGACGATCGGCCCATGATTGGCGCGTTCATGCGGGGCGTCAACCGCACTCGCAAACTGAAGTTCGACCATCCGGGTCTCGATACGACGGCCACGCGGGCGGATGGCAAGCTGGTCATTCAAAACGACATTGGCACAACCGACGCCCATGTGCTGGTCATTCACGTCACGGCAACGGTGGTCTCTGTCACGTACACCGATGTGCATATCCAGCGACTGCTATTCTTCCAAAACCTGCTCAAGCCACTGGCCGTTCACTGGGAAGACACCCGGTCCCGGCACTCGTCGCAACTCAGCGAAAGCCTGTATCACTTGTCCGTCGGACGATACGAAGCGGAAGAAGCGAGCAAGCTAGCGGAGTACCTTGAGTTTCTCGGTTCCCGTCTCGTGTTTCTGATCGACTGGAACCGCGCGAGGAAGCGTCTGCGAAAGCTGGCGCCGAAGCGAGTGTGCCTGGACGTCTTGCAGTGGGCGGCCGAGAACGACTTGGGACACATGGCGTTTCTCAAAGCGGGTGGCGAGCAATTCGTGTTCGACGCTTTGCAATTGTCATCCCGTGCTCCGTTGCAACTGGGCGGTCAGCTTTCGGACATCATCGGACCGGAGCGGGCAGGCGAGTTTTTGAAGTTTACGTTGAAGACGGCCGCGGAAGGCCTGCTGGCCGGCCACTCGGAGTTGCTGATCCGTGACGAAGTGCGGGCCGAGTTGCGCCACTACTTGGACACCGCTCATCAGGGACTGCTGGAACTGGCCGCCGAACACGCCGCGCTGACGGTCGAGTTGGCGACAGCCGCCCGCGACTGCCTGCTTCAGCTTGGCGGCCAGACCGACTTGAACTACGTCTTGCGCGCCGCGCGTCGAGCCAGGAAATGGGAACACCAGGCCGACGAGTTGGTGACCAAGTTGAGGAACTTGCCCGGCGAACGAGTCGAGTCAAAGGCCGCGGCCGAACTGTTGCGGGTGGCGGACGATGCCGCTGACGATTTGGAGGAAGGCGTGTTTCTGCTGACGTTGTTCGATCAACGGTCAGCCGCTGCCGATGGCAATGCCTCCGTTACGCCCCAGTGCCGCGATCCGTTGCGAGAGTTGGCCGGCCTGCTGGTCCGCACGGCACAGGAGTATCTGAAGGCCGTCGAGAACGCACGGCACATTAGTCGGGGCAGTTCGCGTGAAGAGATGGGCGATTTCCTGACGGCCGTCGATAACACGATCTCGCTGGAGCACGAGATTGACGACGCTCACCGCCATACCAAGGCCAGCATCCTCACCTTCTCCAGGGACTACAGACAGCTGCACTTGTTTTCCGAGTTTGCCGATACGCTCGAGTCTGCGTCGGATTCTATGATGCGGGCGGCGTTAATGTTGAGGGACTACGTGTTGGGCGAGGTGATCACGCGATGAACGACACAGCGTATCTGGCGACACCGCCGCAAGCAGCGGACGAAACAACGATGCCGAAGAACGAACCACAAGTTACGTATCGATTCGGCGACGGCGTTGCGATGCCCGCGGACATCAGTCCGCTCGCGGTCGGGAACAAAGCCGCCAACCTGATGCGGATGGCGGAAGCCGGGTTGCCCGTGCCCCCGGGATTCGTCATCACGACGCGAGTCTGCCGCGACTACTTTGATCGGGGCGGCAGCCTGCCTGAGGATCTGCCGGCTTGGTTGTCCCGCGACATCGAATACCTGGAGCGCGTAACCGACCAACAATTCGGCGGCCGGCGCCGTCCATTGTTGGTTTCCGTGCGATCGGGAGCGCCGGTCTCGATGCCGGGCATGATGGACACGATCTTGAACGTGGGACTTTGTGACCGCACGGTCTCGCCGCTGATTTGTATGACCGGGAATCCGCGGTTTGTCTGGGATTCGTATCGGCGGCTGGTGCAGACCTACGCCGAAGTGGTTCAGGCCCTGCCGCCCGATCCGTTCGACCGGCTTATCCGCGAGCTACCGCAAGACTCGTCAACCCCGACGAGCGATGAGCTGGATGCCTTTGCGCTGCGTGACCTGACGCTAGATTTCTTGCAGCTTTACGCGGAACTCGCTGGCGAGCCATTTCCGCAGGAACCGCTGGCGCAGCTTGAGTCCGCTGTCGAGGCGGTCTTTCGTTCCTCGCGCAGCCCTCGCGCACTCGAATATCGCCGGCTGCACAGCATCCCTGGCGATTTGGGAACGGCGGTCACGGTGCAGGCAATGGTGTTCGGCAACATGGGCAATACGTCCGGATCGGGTGTCGGCTTCACGCGCGATCCGGCGACCGGCGAGAACGCGTTGTATCTGGACTTTCTCTGGAACTCGCAGGGCGAAGACGTGGTCTCTGGACGGCACGCTGTGCAGGACGGTGCGGCGATCAAGGCGCGAATGCCAACGCTGGACCGCCAGTTGCGGCAGGTCTGCGATCAATTGGAACGTCTGTTTTGTGATACGCAGGACTTCGAGTTCACGATTCAGGAAGGTCGGCTCTATCTGCTTCAATCGCGCGCTGCGAAACGGACGCCGTGGGCGGCGCTGCGAGTCGCCTGTGATCTGGTCAACGAGGATGTGATCGATCGGCGGACTGCTCTGGCGCGGTTAGCCGAGTTTGACCTGGATTCATTGCAGGTGACCCGGCTGGCCAATGAGCATGAGCGTCCCCCCCTGTCGGTCGGCGTTCCCGCTTGTCCGGGAGTGGCGATCGGAAGGATCGCACTGGATCCACAGACTGCCGTCGCGATGGCTCGCGAGGGCGGGCGCCCGATCCTGGTTCGGCACGACATCTCTACCGACGATGTGGCCGGTCTGGCAGCGTCGGAAGGCATCTTGACGACGCTCGGCGGTCGCACGTCTCATGCCGCCGTTGTCGCCAGACAGATGAACAAGGTCTGCATCGTGGGCTGCCGGGACCTGGTCATCGAAAGAAATCGGCGCTGCCGTATCGGCGCCCAATCGCTGGCCGAGGGCGACCTCCTTTCGCTCGACGGACATTCGGGCGCAGTCTACGCCGGCGAGTTGGTCTTTGTAGTCGAAAGGCCGCTGGAATTGCTGTCCCGAGTCAAACAGTGGCAATGAATCACGGACGCCAGTTTCGCTGCTGTTCCGCATGGATGCGCTCGAATAATGACGCGGCCTCGGTCAGCTCCGGCGCGCTTGCATTGTCGTTGCAGGAAATTGACATCAGCATTGCAGTGCGACCGGCCGGTGAAGTCGGCGATCGCCGATGGCGCTCGGCGGCCCGTCGGTCGGCATATTACGGTCGACATGGAAATCCATGTTTTCGTTCAAAAGAAAGCTCTTAACGCCTGATCTGCGACAATTTTTGCAACGCTTTGGTCATGGAGGTGTAGCCCGGCCGTAATCATCCGCTGGCATCTTGCGCGACATGTTCACGCGGGAGATAGCCTGTCTTGAACACGAACGCTAGCCCGGCGCGGCGCCACTATCGCGCTATCTGGATCTCCGATGTCCATCTTGGTTTCAAGGGCAGCAGGGCCGAGTTCCTACTCGACTTCCTCGATGCCACCGACAGCGACTATCTGTTCCTGGTCGGAGACATCATCGACGTCTGGAGCATGCGCAAAACTTTCTACTGGCCGCAAGCGCACAACGATGTGATTCGCGCGATCCTGGCCAAGGCGCGCAACGGCACCCGCGTCATCTATATACCCGGGAATCACGATGAAATATTTCGCGATTATGTCGGTGAGGTTTTCGGTCGGTTGGAGATTCACCGCGACTACGTGCATACCACGGCGGATGGCCGCCGGCTGCTCATTCTGCACGGCGACGAGTTCGACAGTGTCGTCAAATGCAGTCCCTGGCTAGCCCGTCTGGGCAGCCTCGCTTATGGCTGGCTGATCCGCGCGAACCGTTACCTCAACAGCGTTCGCCGCCATTTCGGTTTCCCCTATTGGTCGCTGGCCAATTACCTGAAGCATCGGGTCAAGAATGCGGTCAATTACATCTCCAGTTTCGAGAATGCCGTGCTGCGGGAAGCGCGCGAACGTCGGGTGCAGGGCGTTGTTTGTGGTCATATCCACCGCGCCGAGATCCATCGCATGGACGGCATTACTTACTGCAACGACGGCGACTGGGTAGAGAGTTGCACGGCGCTGGTGGAATCGGCCGAGGGCAAACTCGAATTACTGAGCTGGACCGAGACGGTCGCGGCCCGCGAGGCGGCCAGTAACAGCGACGAGATCGAGGCTCAGGCTGCATGAAGATCGCCATTGTGACGGACGCGTGGCATCCGCAGACCAATGGCGTCGTCACTACCCTGACTCAAACCGCGCGATGTCTCGCCGAGCTGGGCCATGAAGTGCGGGTTTTCGGCCCCGACGGATTACGCAGCGTGCCTTTGCCGACGTATTCGGAAATCCGGCTGGTGGTGAGGCCGCGGCGGCGCCTGCGCCGGCGTCTGCTCGAGTTCCAACCTGATGCCGTGCACGTTGCCACCGAGGGCAGTATGGGTTTCGCGGCGCGACGGATCTGCCTGCGCCTGACATGGCCCTTTACCACTTCGTACGATACCCGTTATCCGCAGTATGTCCGGGCACGTTTCCCGGTCCCGCTGTCCTTCACCTACGCACTATTGCGTCGTTTTCATTCGCCGTCGCGCTGCACGATGGTACCGACGCAGTTCATGCGCCGCGAACTTGAAGCGCGCAGTTTCGATCATGTCGCGGTCTGGTCGCGCGGGGTCGATACCGACATGTTCCGGCCGCGGGAAAAATCTTTCCTGGCGGCACCGCGGCCGGTGTTCATGTACATGGGACGCGTCGCACCGGAGAAAAACATCGGCAGTTTCCTGTCGCTGGAATTGCCCGGCTCGAAATACGTGGTCGGCGACGGCCCGTCGCGCAAAACGCTGGAGCAGCGGTTCCCGCGCACGCGTTTCACTGGCTACAAGCATGGCGACGAACTGGTCGCTCACCTTGCAGCAGCCGATGTTTTCGTGTTCCCCAGCCGCACCGATACCTTCGGGCTGGTCCTGCTCGAAGCGATGGCCTGCGGCGTGCCGGTGGCCGCCTACCCGGTGGCGGGCCCGGCCGACGTCGTACGCCAGGGCGTCAGCGGCTATCTCGACGAGGATCTTCAGCGCGCTGCGCTGAGAGCCATCGACCTCGATCCCGGCACCTGCCGCGAGGAGGCGCTGAAACGCAGCTGGATGGCGGCGACGGAACAGTTCGTCTCCAACCTCAGGCCGCGGATGCGGCTATCGCTGGCTGCCTGAACCCGGTCGCGCACGCGTCGCCCACGCGACGAAGCAGGGCGGCCATTAGCCCCGCAGGTGGCGGGTCAACAGGCGATCGAGCTGGTTGGCGAAGGCCTGCCGGTCGGGTTGGCCGAGCGCCGGAGGTCCCCCGGTGTCAATGCCGCTCGCGCGCATCGTATAGCGTGGATAAAGTGCCAGGTCGGTTTCCTTCTTCCGAAAATAGACCTGGCACCTTTTTAGACCGGCACCTTTTTAGACCTGGCACCTTTTTAACCTGGAAAATAAACCTGGTACCTTTTTACGGGTACCTTTTTACGGGTACCTTTTTACGCTGTCCTGCTCCAACCGCCAAATATTGGAACCGGGCAGCGGGGGCATCTCGAAGGAAACGGCCTGACTGCCGTCCGCATTGCGACCCAGGGCGAGCATCAGCTCCTGCCACTCCGGGTCGTCGCGGAGAGGATCGAAATCCGGTGCGCAGATCGTCCCCTGCACGAACAGGGGCTTACTCTGCATGCCGCGTCGCAACGCTTCCAGGGCGAGCGCTTTCTTGCCCAGGGCGGCGGCTGTAGTGGACTGCACGGACCAGTAGCTATCCGGGCCTTCCATCAGCTGTGCCAACGAACGTTGGGCAGCCGCCGTATCACCGCGAGCGTGCTGGAGCAGAGCTCGCCCCGCGAGGCGCTGCAGCGGGTCCTCGGCGCGAGCGTAGCGTGACTCCGCCTCCGCGAGATCGCCCCGGGCCAGGCTCATATTCCCTAAGGCGCCCGCCACCGGGTACCCTGGAGCAATATCTTCTACCACCTGTGTCTGCCGCTCCGCCGCCTCGAAATCGCCGAGGCACTCAAGCGTGCCAGCGTACTGGGTTCGGCATGAAACGCAAAGCGGGTCACGTCGCAGGATGTAGGCGCCTAGGTCGCGGGAGCCCTCGAGGTCGCCGATGGCGCGCATGAAGTCTCGCGCCAGCCCCAACACCTGCAGGTTCCAAGGGTCTAGGCGCACCGCTTGTTCGAGGAGGCCTGCCGTCCTTGCGAGGTCCTGGTCGAAAGCCCAGGCGAGTCCGGCCAGATTGGCGTAGCTCTCGCCGATGGTGGGATCGATCGCGAGTGCCCGGTCGACGGCCTCGCGGATAATCCGGATGGACTCGTCCGGCGCAAGCGGATAAGCCGGATCGAAGTAGAGGCGGCGGCCGTGGATCGCAGCCAGCCGAGTCCACCCAAGAGCGAAGCCCGGATCGAGTTCGACTACCCGCTCGATCAGCGCCTGAGCGACGCCCATTTTCGGGCCTGACGGATAGGGGCTGAGGCTTACGGCTTGCAGGTACAGGGCATAGGCTTGCGGACTGGACGAGGAGGCAGCCGGGTCCGGGAAGTCGCGTTTCGCATCGCGGCCCAGCAGCTGTCCAGCGACACGCTCAGCGATTTTACGCTGCGCCGCAAGAGCGTCTTCCATGGTCTCGTCGAAAGCCTCGCTCCACAGTTGGAAACCGTCTGCCGTGGCAGTGAGTCGGGTTACTATGCGTACGCGTTCGCCTTCGCGGCGCACGGTGCCGGTCAGCAAGTGGGCGACCCCCAGTGCCGTTCCGACGCCGCGCGCTTCAGCCACAGTACTGCCGTAGGCCAGCGTGCTTGTTTGGCCGGCGACGAGCAGATCCCCGGTCCGCGCGAGGCTGTGACCGATTTCCTCCGCCAAACCTTCCGCGAACCATCGATCCTCGGGCGCATCGCTCAGTGACTCGAAAGGCAGCACGGCAATGGAGCGTTCTGGTGGCGGCGGGTCGTCATGTTTCGGAAGGAACAGCAGGAAAAGCGCGGCCAGCGTTGCCATTGCCAGCATCAGGGTACCGCGCGACCGAAATCGGCGGGTTGATTGAGTTTCCCTCACGGGCAAAGCGGCCGCTTTTGTCTCGGCGGGGCGTTCCATCGGTTCTGGCGTCGCCAGGCGATAGCCATAACCGTGTACCAGCACGACGTAGCGTGGGTCACCGGCGTCGTCGCTGAGAGCCTGGCGCAGCATTTCGACCCGCTTTGCGACAGTCGCGGGGCTCACCACGCGGTCTTCCCATACGCGATCCATCAGTGCCTCGGTGGACAACGCCTCGGGAGCGGCTTCGATCAGTGCGAGCAGCAAATCGAATGAAAGTTTGGTGACATGAATGGGATGACCGTCACGTTCGACCGTGCGCGCGCCGGCATCGACCACCAGGTCACCGACGCTAACCACCCTTCTCATTGAGCGCTCGTCCATCAACATGCCGCTCCGCGCAGGCTTCGTCGAATCCTCGCATTACCTTCAAGCAGTTTAAAAGGTATCCGTACAGACTCAAGAGCGTCGGGGCGGGCGGCGCCGAACAACCGCGTCACCGCAACCACTTACCCCCGATCATCGGACTGACTATGAGGGCAAAATTAATGATCCAGACGACGCTAATGAACTTGTACAGTGATTTTGTCAGGAGAGTCTCGGGGCAGCGTCTGGCGCTGCTCCTTGTGATGCTGCTGGTCGGCCCCAGCGGCATGGCCAACGCCGGGGAGGATGTCGAGATCAGCGAGATCGTGGTGTTCGGCGACAGCCTGTCGGACACTGGCAACGTATTCATGCTCACAGGGCTGGCCCCGACGCCGACGAGCCCGCAGCTACCCGCCAGCCCGCAATGGTTTAACGGGCGTTTTACCAATGGCCCGGTGTGGCACGAGATCCTCGCCGACGGGCTCGGAATAATCCCTGCGTTCCTATCCAGCTTTATGGGCGGCCGGAACTTCGCCTGGGGTGGCGCGGAATATGGTCCGGGTCCGGCGTTCGCTTTCGCCGTCCCGAACGTCGGTGCGCAGATCGATTACTACCTGACCGGCGTGCCGCCGGCCTTTCTGCCTTTCCTGCCTCCACTGCCACTTGGCACGCCTTCGGACGATCAGCTATTCGTTGTTCAGGCCGGCAACAATGACCTGATTCCGCCCGGCGCCCCGACGAGCCCCGACGACTGACCATAACTTACGCCAATCTCGCCCGGGCCGGTCGCATCGTGAACAGGCGCCCCGCTCTGTTCGGTATCGACGAGGTGGCTACGCCGGCACTGAACGCGGGACCTTTCCCGCCCACCTGTTTCTGCGGTGGTACCGTTGCGGACGATCCGGACCGGTTCTTCTACTTCGATATCGTCCATCCGACCGCCACGGTGCATGAGATCTACGGAGAGCTGGCCCTGGCCAAACTCAAGTGGAAGCTGGTCTGGGCCAGCCGGCACCATTAGACTCAGAACGCGAACACACGTCGCCAGCGGTGCCGGAGGTAACCTTATGTCTTTGCAAGCGGCCGCGGTTCACTTACGAATAAGGCGGTTGCCCGCAAGGGTTATAGGGTTACCTCCGGCAACGACTGCGGCGCGCAAAACCCCGAACGCGAGGCACTGTCACCCGCTAGTGCGATAAACACTTTTCCGGTCCCCGATTTTAACTACGTAGACGATGAGCTGGTTGTCCTCGATCGCGTAGACGATGCGGTATGGTCCCTGCCGGATCCGGTAGCGCTCAGACCCGGATAGTTTCTTGCAACCCGGTGGACGGGGGTCTTCGGCCAACGCTCGAATGCGAGTGACAATGCGTCGGCGATCGGCTCGGCGAGAAATTGCTTCTAATTCTTTTGCTGCCGACTTCTTGATTCGTAGCCTATATTTTGCCACGTCGTTTCAAATCCTTAACGACGTCTTCGAAGGCGAGATCGGGTTCTTTCTCTCTGCTTTCAAATGCGGCGATGTCCTCGGCATCCTCTGCCAGCGCTTCCCTGACCGCATCGTTGACCAGCTCGGACACACTGCAATCCGTTTCCGCAGCCTTGAGCCGCAAAGCTCTGTGGATATGCGGATCGAAGTAGACAGTCGCGCGTTTTTGCGGAGAATCAGCCACTCAGGCACCATAGCGTTACAACGCTATAACGTCAATGCCCGTAATGACCAGGTTCGGCGGCGCCACGATCGGTGTTCGCTTGAGGCCATTTCCGGGACAGTGGCCGAAGTAGTTGGCGGTTGGAGGAATTACGGTCACTGTCCCCAATCTTCGCCGCTTTCTTTGCACCTCCGGTCGTAACCGGGAATGTTATTGCCGCGAAAAATCGATCGTCCTCGCGCTGTCCCGTTGCTGCTGCTCCGTCGCCAGATGATCGTGATACATGCCCAGCAGCAGGCGAATTCCCCAAAGATGATAAAAGGCTGCGAGAAAGAACACCGCGACGGGAATCGCGAAGACACCGAGCGGAACCGTCATTTTGTAGAGCACGTGCCAGGCGGCATACGCGGGAGAGAATATGATCGGCAGACCGACGATGACGAAGAGCGCCAGGTGCTGGTCGAAGCGCTCCCAGCGCTGGACGAACTCCCCATCTGGAAGCGTCTCGGCGTTGACACGGGGGTCGCCGAGCCAGCGAACCAGCAGGCTCTCGTAGCGATCATGTCGATATAGAACAGACCGGAACCAGAGCACGAACGCCGATACCAGCAGGTAAAAGACCGCGGACCCGACGGCGATCAGCACAACCGGCCACAGCTCCTGCAGCGGTGCTTGCCGTACCTTGACCAGATACACGAACAACCCGACGACATACAGGCCGGCAGCCGCCAGGCCCACGGCGAAGCGGCCAGGCCATATAGAACCCACCGAGAAAGCCCGTGCGGAAAGATCCTGGAACGCGTCGTCGTCGGATTGGCCGCCGGGAACGCCAGAGCTCTCCGCGTAGTGTGCAAAGAATTCTTTGCGGGCAGACAAATGCCGGACCAGGCATTGACCGAGGTGTCGCGCCACATAGGCCCAGGCCGTCAGTAGCCCGAATACCAGGTACGGGGTCATCGGCTCCGGCATGAATGCCCCGTAGGTGGCGGAACTGGCGGGCGCCGATGGGCTGTTGGTCGCCGCAGGCTCCTTTTGGGCGGCACTCGCGGTGCCGACCCCGGACTTTGCTGCTCCCTCCGGCCTCGGCATGTACCGCACCAAACGGGCGACGGTCGCATCGAAGTATTCGTGGCTGTAGGCGACGCCGTTGTGCCGGCTGAGAGACTGGAGACTGTCGGGGAGGCCGCCGGTGTTCGAGAAATCGAAACCGGGCATCAAAAGCGGAATGATGTTGCGTCCGGTGGCCAGGGCATGATCGATTTCCCGGCGCAGCCAGTCGCCCTGGTCGGAGACACCGTCAAGGGCGCGCGGTGACAGGATCAGGATGAAATGCGGCGTGTTTTCGATATGCGTGAGCAAACGATCGTCGAAGTGGCCGCTGGCGAGATCGTCCACGTCGAGGAAGACGCGGTAGCCCCGCTCGGACAGCGCGATACGCAGCAACCGGGCGGTTTCGGCACCCTGGTCCCGGCGATAACTGATAAAGACGTCGTAGTCCTCCACGGCGTCGATTGTCGGTCCGAATTGATGCCCGACGCAAAGTTTCGCGACTGATAAAGCGCTCGATCGATGGGTTTCGTTGAAGAAGAGAGGGGTCAAAGTAAAAATCGATCATTGATACTCTGACCGCGTCTCTACTTGTTTATCCCGTCCCGGCTTCCAACTTGCCGCTCTCTATCTGCTTGGAGAATTGCGCGTAGTCCCGCTCGTTCTGGTCGGCGTAGAGTTCCGCGAAACGTGCCACCGCCTTGTCGAAAGCGTCACTCGAGCCGAGATAGCCGCTGATCGCGATCGGATCCCCGGAGCGGGCATGCGCCCGCGCCAGGGTCCACCCGCATAGCCGCGCGTAGAAGTGCAGGTCCGGCGCGGTGAGGTTGTCGATATTCACCGAACCCTTCCAGTCGCGCAGCTGCCGCCAGTAAAAGTCGCGTCCGGAATCCGCCTCTCTTGCCCAGCCGAGGAAAGGATCGCTGACCGCCTGCATCAGGCGCTGACCCTCCACGACACGCCGCCCCTGGTGGTCATAGGGGCTCGGTGACAGGTACTCCTCGAGCACCGAGCGGCCCGCCTGTTTGATTTGCAGGAACAACGGATCCGAGCGGTCGCGGCCCTCCAGCAGCAGGACGAAACACTCCGTGCCCACGCTGCCGACGCCCACCACTTTAAACGCCATGTCGAGCGGGCGATAGCGGTCCAGCAGGCGCTTGCAGTGATGGGGCACGGTCGCCTCGTATGCCTCGAAAGAACGCAGCAAACGCTGGCGCAACCGTTCACCGCCATGCTCCGGGCGCGCGTGCCGCAGCGGGATCAGCACCGGCGGCACGTGCCTGATCCGGTACTCGCCCTCGACCTCTTCGGTCAGCTTGTGCAGCGCCTGGATGCTGGTTTTCGATTTCGCCTTCTCGTCGAGCGCTCTGAGGCGCTGACGACGATGTTTGTCCTTCGTCGCGCTGAGCATGTCGTCCGCGCTGAGCATGGCGTAGAACACGTCCGTGTTGCGCTTTTCGGCAAATTTCGCCATTGCCTCCCGGTAGGCGCGCAGCACCCGCTCTGCGACCCGGCGGCCGACGCTCTTTTTGAGCCCGTTGTGGCGCGCGGTGATGGTGAAGCTCGCTGCCAGGCGCTTTATATCCCACTCCCATGGTCCATCGAT
>Ga0102955_1000120_pt1 | contig 16767 bp, 15 predicted proteins | sample SalPonF2_A_D1_MG_FD_78512 | JGI IMG/M metagenome (GOLD analysis project Ga0102955, IMG submission 78512) | Salt pond soil microbial communities from South San Francisco under conditions of wetland restoration - Salt Pond MetaG SF2_A_D1_MG ... | reverse complement strand
GCTCAGCCATCCCGAGCGTGGCGTGGCCGCCAGCGAGTTGTTCCGCGATGCGGAGGCAATGCTGGCTCGAATTGCGGATGAGGGCTGGTTGCAGCCGCGCGCGGTATTCGGTTTCTTCCCGGCGTGTTCGGATGGCGACGATATTGTCATTTTCGATTCCGAGGATCGCGACCGGCATGCGACCCGCTTGTTCAATCTGCGCCAGCAGCAGGTTCGCGGCGACGCTGCGACCGCCTATTGCCTTGGCGATTTTGTCGCCCCGCGAGCGACCGGGGTGGAAGATTATGTCGGCGCATTCGCGGTGACGGCCGGCCTCGAACTCGAGGAACAGGCCGGCGCGTTCGAGGCCGCCAATGACGACTACAACTCGATACTCCTGAAGTCACTTGCCGACCGGCTGGCCGAGGCCTACGCCGAATATCTCCATCTGCGCGTGCGCCGCGAGTTCTGGGGCTATGCTCCCGACGAGGAGTTGGAGGGCGAGGCGTTGATCAGGGAGCGCTATCGTGGCATCCGTCCGGCGCCGGGATATCCGGCGTGCCCGGATCACACCGAGAAACGTACGTTGTGGCAGCTGCTTGGCGTCGCCGACCGGATCGGAATCGAGCTGACCGAATCCTGCGCGATGTGGCCGCCGGCATCGGTCAGTGGCTGGTATTTCGCGCATCCGCAGTCGCGCTATTTTCAGATCGGGCGAATCGGTGACGATCAATTACAAGACTACGCACGGCGTAAGGGCTGGAGCCGCTCCGAGGCCGAGCGCTGGCTGGCGCCGGTTCTGACTCTAAAAGCCGACGCCGCATAAAGCGGAACCTGCCGGCCGGGTTCGTGCCCGCTGCGTGGTCAGTCGTCGCGGCTAACGGACTTGATAAACACGGCATCGAGCGGCACGTCATCATGCATGCCGCGGCGCCCGGTCGCGACGGCGGCAATAGCATCGACGACATCCATACCCGCCACCACGCTGGCAAACACCGCATAGCCGAAATCGCGGCCGCCGTGGTCGAGAAATGCATTGTCGCTGAGGTTGACGAAGAACTGCGTCGTTGCGCTGTCGACCTGCGCGGTGCGCGCCATCGCAATGGTGCCGCGCAGATTCTTCAGCCCGTTGTCAGCCTCATTCCTGATCGGCTCATGAGTGGGACGGCGTTCGAGATCCTCGCCCATCCCGCCACCCTGGATCATGAATCCGGGGATCACGCGATGAAATACCGTGCCGTCGTAGAATCCCTCGTCGACATAGCGCAGAAAATTCTCACAACTGAGCGGTGCCTTTTCCGTGTTCAGTTCGACCCGAAAGTCCCCATGGGTTGTTGCGATTGTCAGGGTTGTCACGTTTTCTCCTTGGTGGTGGCCGGGCCGTTTTCGTCACCCGGCACGGGTTTCGTTTTGGCCGGGATCGACAGCACGCGCAGCACCGACTCGTGCGGGATCGCCTCCATGCGTTGGCCCGCGACATCGTAAACAAACAGGAACCGCGTGGTGCCGCCAACCAGAATCCGGCTTAGTCTTTCGGCCTCGTCCTCCCACCCGATTTCGACGTCGACGCGCTGGCCGTGACCGGCCTGAATCTGTTCGGCTTTCCAGTCGCTGTACAGCGAGATAAACAGAAATGCGTAGGTGACGAAGATGAAGACTTCCGTTAACGGGTCGCGGTAGGCCTGGTCTGCCAAATTGCAATAGCGCTGCAGCAGCTTGTTGTTGGGCGGGTGGCGTTGCCAGAAAGCCCGTTCCTTCCCCGACAGCCAACGCAGCAGGTAGACGACGGGGATTGCCGAACCTGCGACCACGAAAGTCAGCGGTTCGCGAAGCGCGGCTGTAAGGAAGTCGGTTACCTCCGTGTAGTCCATGATGTTGAGACCGAACCGGTGCAGCAATGACCAGCTGAACAGCAGGCCGACAAGCGAGGCCACGATATAGCCCAGTGTCAACGCCAGCCCCGGATTGTCGCGCAACAGCCGCCCAATCCATTCGCGTCGCAGCTGAGAACGATTTGGCTCGTTCATGTGTCTGCCCGGATGGCGCGGCCGCAGCCGACCCGGTCACGCCCGCCAAGGTCCGCGACTGTGGCGACTGCCTCAAACCCGGCTCCGGTCAACAACCTGGTTACGCTCGCACCTTGACGGTCCCCATGCTCGATTGCCAGCCAGCCACCTGGTCGCAGAAACGCGGGCGCCGCGTTGACGATATGCCTGATGCTATCGAGTCCGTCACTGCCGGCGGCGAGCGCATCTATCGGTTCGAAGCGGATGTCGGCGCGTTCGAGATGGGGGTCGTTTGCAGCGACATAGGGCGGATTGCTGACGATAAGATCGAACTGTTGGCCGGGAACCGCACCGAACCAGTTGCCGCGCACGAAACGGATATTTCCGATCGCGAGTCGCTGGCCGTTGTAGCGCGCCAGCGCAATGGCCTCGGCACTGGTATCGGTGGCGGTGACGGTCGCGTCGGGCCTTTCGTGCGCCAGCGCCAGTGCAATCGCACCGCTGCCCGTGCCGAGATCGAGAATGGAAGGTTCGCGATCGTCCGCAATCAGATCCAGCGCGTTCGCCACCAGGGTTTCGGTGTCCGGGCGCGGAATCAGCGTGTGCCGGTTGACGACCAGGTCCAGAGACCAGAATTCGCGGCGGCCCGTAATGTATGCCACCGGTTCGCCGGATCCGCGGCGGCTGACGAGGTCGCGAAAGATCGCAAACGCCTCCTTGCCGGGCTGTTTTTCCGGGTGAGAGAAAAGGTAGCTGCGCGGTACCTGGAGTACGAATGCAAGCAGCAGTTCGGCATCGAGACGCGGCGATTCGCTGGCAGCGGAGAGGTCGTCGCTTGCCTCAGTGAGCAACGCGCTGATGCATGGCAGGAATGCATTGATCGCGGACATGGCGATATCTTACCCGGCCTTTCAGTAGAATACGCGCAGCTTTGAGGGAGGAGAGCGGGCGATGATCTATGACAACACGCTTGAGATGATCGGCAACACACCGCTGCTGCGGGTCAGCCGCCTTGATACCGGTGTATGTGAGCTGTACCTCAAACTGGAGCTGCAGAACCCCGCTGGTTCGATCAAGGACCGGATCGGGCTGAGTATGATCGAGGAGGCGGAAAAACGCGGCGACCTCAAACCGGGTGACACGATCGTCGAGGCCACGGCCGGGAATACCGGACTCGGGCTCGCGCTGGTGGCGGCACAGAAAGGTTACCGGCTGATCCTTGTCCTTCCCGACAAAATGAGCCAGGAGAAGATCTTCAACCTTCGCGCAATGGGCGCCGAGGTTGTGTTGACCCGTTCGGATGTGGCCAAGGGCCATCCGGAGTACTACCAGGATCTCGGCGCAAGTATCGCTGCCGAGAAAAATGCGTACTTCATTAACCAGTTTGGGAATCCAGACAATCCGAAAGCGCATGAAGAGACGACGGCGCCCGAAATCTGGAAGGACATGGACCACGCTCTCGACGCAGTTGTCGTCGGTGTTGGTTCCTCGGGCACGATTACGGGCCTGACACGTTACTTCGCGCGCGAGGCGCCAACGGTTGACATCGTTCTTGCCGATCCCAAGGGATCGGTGCTCGCCGGATTTATTGAAACGGGCGAGATCGGCCCGAGCGGGAGCTGGCTGGTCGAGGGAATAGGAGAGGACTTTATCCCCGATATCTGCGACCTGTCCGGGGTCAGTAAAGCCTATACGATTACCGATGCCGAATCGTTTGCGACGGCGCGCGAATTGTTGCGTAAGGAAGGCCTGCTGGTGGGTTCGTCGTCCGGGACCGTCATTGCGGCCGCGCTGAAATACTGCCGCGCACAGACCAGCGCCAAACGCGTCGTCACGTTTGCCTGTGATACGGGCAACAAGTACCTTTCGAAACTGTTCAACGATTTCTGGCTTGAGGACCAGGGCTTTATTCAGCGCGAGCAACATGGCGACCTGCGCGACCTGGTTGGGCGCCCGCACGATGAGCGGGCCACGGTAACGATCGGCCCGACCGATATTTTGACTACTGCACACAACCGTTTGCGCAACGCCGGATTCTCCCAGCTTCCGGTGATGGAAAACGACCGCCTGGTCGGCGTCCTGACCGAAGACGACATCATCCGTCATGTATTCGAATGCCCGGAGCTGATGAACGCCGCCGTGCGCGATGCAATGCAGACCTCTTTCGTCAGCGTACGCAAGGATCTCGAGCTGCAGCACCTGGTGTCTATCCTGCATGCCCAGCCTTATGCCGCGGTGATGGACGGTGACGCGTTCTACGGACTGATAACGCGCGCAGATGTTCTCAATCAACTACGCAAGCAAGTGCAACAGGGGATGCCGAGACAATCATGAACAAAGACCGCAAAGACGCTTTTGCCACACGGGTCATCCATGCGGGTCAGGCACCGGACCCGAGCACCGGCGCGATCATGCCACCCATCTATGCGACGTCGACCTATGTGCAGCAGAGTCCGGGAGTCCACCAGGGCTACGAGTATTCGCGTACCCAGAATCCGACCCGGCATGCCTATGAGCGTTGTGTTGCCGATCTCGAAGGGGGTGAGGCCGCATTCGGATTTGCATCGGGTATGGCCGCAATTGCGACGATTCTCGAACTGCTCGACAGCGGTAGTCACATTGTCGCGCTCGACGACTTGTATGGCGGAACGGTGCGCCTTTTCGAGCAGGTGCGGCGGCGTAGCGCAGGACTGTCATTTACATTCGCCGATCTCAGCGACCCGGAAAATCTGGCACGCGCGGTGCAGCCGGATACCCGCATGGTGTGGCTCGAGACGCCGTCCAATCCGCTGCTGAAGCTCGTGGATATCGAAGCCATTGTGGGTGGTCTGAAGGATCGCAATATCCTCGTGGTTGCCGACAACACGTTTGCAACGCCCTACATCCAGAAGCCGCTCGAGCTTGGCTGTGACATCGTGATTCATTCGGCCACCAAATACCTCGGCGGCCATTCCGACGTTGTCGGTGGCATCGCGGTCACGGCGCGGACGGATCTCGCGGAGCAACTGGCCTTCCTGCAGAATTCCGCCGGCGCAATTTGCGGCCCTTTCGACAGTTTCCTGACCTTGCGTGGCGTCAAGACACTGGCTCTGAGAATGCAGCGCCATAATGAAAATGCGCAGGCGATCGCCGAATGGCTTGAAGGTCACGCCGCAGTCGAATCGGTCATTTATCCCGGGCTGTCGAGCCATCCCCAGTATGAGCTGGCGCAACGGCAAATGAACGGGGCTGGCGGGATCGTCAGTTTCCGCATTCGCGGCGAGTTGGACGCGGCACGCAGGTTCATGGAGACCTGCCGGTTGTTCGCTTTGGCGGAAAGTCTCGGCGGAGTCGAGAGCCTCGTCGATCATCCGGCGATCATGACCCACGCATCCGTTCCGGCTGCCGCGCGCGCCGCACTCGGTATCACCGACTCACTGATCCGGTTATCCGTCGGCGTCGAGGACGTTGCCGACCTGATTGCGGACCTCGATGCCGCGCTGGCGGCCGCAGCAGGCTAGTCGGGGTCAGGGGCTGCAGTGCTGGCTAAGGCGTTGCGATCGTCTACAGCCAGTCCGGCGCGTCAAGGCCCTTGGAGACAAGAAAGTCGCGATTGAACAGTTTGCCGCGATAACGCAATCCGGAATCGCACAGGATCGTGACGATTACGTGGCCAGGCCCGAGTTCGCGCGCGAGGCGGATCGCGCCTGCGACGTTGACCCCGCTGGAGCCACCGAGTAGCAGTCCTTCCTCGCGCAACAGTCTGAACACGATCGGTATCGACTCGGAATCCTCGATCCGGAATGCGTGGTCAATCGCAACGTCCTGCAGATTGCCGGTTATGCGGCCATTGCCGATGCCCTCGGTGATGGAATTGCCCTCGACCCGGATTTCCCCGTTGGCGTAGTAGTGGTAGAGGCCGGATCCGGCCGGATCGGACAGTGCAATGCTGACTCCGGGATTGCGCGTGCGCAGCGCACTTGCCACGCCGGCGAGCGTACCGCCGGTCCCGACCGCGCAGACGAATCCGTCGACCTTGCCCTCGGTCTGGTTCCAGATCTCAGGTCCGGTCGTGACTGCATGAAAATCGCGGTTCGCCGTATTGTCGAACTGATTGGCCCAGACGGCACCCGCCGGGTCGGTTGTGGCGAGTTGATCAGCGAGCCGCTGCGAGACGTGCACATAGTTCTCCGGATTGCGGTACGGCACCGCCGGCACCAGGTGCAGGTCGGCGCCATAGGCGCGCAGCGTGTCGATTTTTTCCTTCGACTGCGTATCCGGCATCACGATTACGGTGCGATAGCCCAGTGCATTGGCAACCATCGCAATGCCGATCCCGGTATTGCCGGCGGTTCCTTCCACTATGGTGCCGCCCGGGCGAAGTTCGCCACTGGCCTCGGCGGCGCGGACAATTCCGAGAGCGGCGCGATCCTTGATTGATCCCCCCGGATTCATGAACTCCGCTTTGCCCAGAATCTCGCATCCGGTTTCCGCCGATGCCGCTGCCAGTCGTACCAGCGGGGTGTTGCCAATGCATTCCAGTACGCTAGATCGTATTTCCATTCGTTGTCTCGCTGAGTCCGTTCAGCCAAGTGCCGCGAGCTGTTCGGCCTGATACTCGTTGGTGAGGGGGCCAACGACCTGATCCAGGTCGCCTTGCAGAATTTCATCCAGTTTGTACAGAGTCAGGTTGATCCTGTGGTCGGTGATCCGGCCCTGCGGGAAATTGTAAGTGCGGATGCGCTCCGAGCGGTCGCCGGATCCGACCAGCTGGCGCCGTTGCTGTGCCTGCTCGCTTTGCTGTTTTTCCTGCTGCGCCGCGAGCAGGCGCGCTTTTAGCAGCGACATCGCCCGGGCCTTGTTTTTGTGCTGTGACCGCTCATCCTGGCACTCGACGACGATGCCGCTTGGCAGGTGGGTAATACGCACCGCGGAGTCGGTGCGGTTGACGTGCTGACCGCCGGCGCCGGAGGCCCTGTAGGTATCGATACGCAGATCCCCGGTGGAGACATCGACTTCGTCGACTTCCTCGACTTCCGCCATGACCGCAACGGTGCAGGCCGAGGTATGTATCCGCCCCTGCGATTCGGTGGCCGGGACGCGTTGCACCCGGTGGGCGCCGGACTCGAACTTGAGACGCGAGTAGGCGCCGCGGCCCACGATGCGGCAGATGATTTCCTTGAAGCCGCCATGCTCGCCGTCGCTCTGGCTCATTATTTCGACCTGCCAGCCCTGCCGTTCTGCGTACCTTGAGTACATCCGAAACAGATCGCCGGAAAACAGTGCGGCCTCGTCGCCGCCGGTGCCGGCACGTATCTCCAGGTACGTGTTGCGTCCGTCGTTCGGGTCGCTGGGCACCAGGTGTTTCTGCAATTCGATCTCGAGATTCTCGCAGCGTTGCGCCGCGACCTTGCGCTCCTCATCGCCGAGTTCGCGAATTTCCGGTTCGGGATCGTGGCTCATTTCCTCGGCTGCGAGAAGGTCTTCGTGCGCGCGACGATAGGCGTCATAGGTTTTGACCACCGGGTCGATGCGCGCATATTCCTGCGACAACTCACGGAACTGGTCCTGCTTTGCTATCACCGTCGGATCCGACAACAATCCGGAGACCTCTTCGAAGCGTTCCTGGAGGGCATCGAGTTTGCGCGCAATCGATGGCTTCATGACGAATCCGTATCCGGCGATTTTTCGCGGTCGCCGCGATTCAGGTTGAACAGCAGGCGCGCGACGCGCAACAATTCGCGATCGCCGGCCTCGGCCGCCTCCCTCAGCATAATGCTCGGCGAGTGCATCAGTTTGTTGACGAGACTATGTGAAAGCAGGTCGATGACCTTCTCGGGATCGTGTCCCGCCTGTAATGCACGTCGCGCCTGGCGCAGCAGATCTGCCCGCACTTCACGCGCATTTTCGCGGAGCTCGCGAATAGTCGGTACCGCGTCGAGACCGCGTTGGCGGAGCTGGTAACGGGCCACCTCCGCGCCGATGATCTCGGTGGCCTCTTCCGCTGCGGCCTCGCGCGATTTGAGGTTTTCCTCGATCACGCTTTGCAGATCGTCGACGGTGTAAAGGTACACGTCGTCAAGTTCGGCGACTTCCGGCTCCACGTCGCGCGGTACCGCGATATCGACAATAAACATCGGGCGGCGTCGACGCGCCTTCAGCGCTGACGCGACCGCGTCGCGAGTGATGATCGGCGTGGGACTAGCGGTAGAGGAAATAACAATGTCCGATTCGGTGAGATGAGTGCCGACTTCGTCGAGTGAGATGGCGAACCCCGACAGTGGCGTCGCGAGATCGCGGGCACGGTTGATACTGCGATTGGCAATGATCAGGCGCTTCATGCCATGGCCGTACAAATGCTGTGCGACCAACTCGATGGTTTGCCCGGCGCCGACCAGCAGCGCGCTGTGACGCTCGAATCCGGCGAAAATCTGGCGCGCCAGGCTTACCGCCGCATAGGCGACGGATACCGCGCTGGTGCCGATGTCGGTGTCCGTCCGAACATGCTTCGCTACTGAAAATGCATGCTGAAACAAACTGTTGAGTACCGGACCGGTAGTGCCGGCGGCATGTGCCAGACGGTAGGCATCCTTCATTTGGCCGAGAATTTGCGGCTCTCCGAGGATCGCCGAATCCAGCCCGGAGGCCACGGCGAATGCATGGTGTACCGCCTCGTCCGAGTTCAGAGAGTAGATGCAGCGGGCTAGCGAAGCGTCCATTCCGCGCTGGTCGAGGAGCCAGGATTCGATTGACGCGGCATCGGTGCCGTTCAGGTGGCAGTAGAGTTCCGTGCGGTTGCAGGTCGATACGATCAGACTTTCTTGCACGCCGTCGAGCTGCCGCAACGCGGTCAATGCCGGCGGCAGGTGCTCGGGGCCGAACGCGACCCGTTCGCGAATGGCGACCGGTGCGGTGCGGTGATTGATACCGATTATGTTGAGGGCCATGACTGGCTGCGTATCCACGGAAAGGCGGATTTTCCGGCACAAGTGGCCTTATAACAAGCTTCTGCAGTCCGTATACTGCTAATTTCCCGGATTAAGGATTCCCGACCGACCCCATGCAAATCCCTGTCAGCCTATTCGGCGTCGCTGTGGCACTCGGTTTGGGAGCCTGCGCGAGCCAGCAGTCGAGTCCGGAATCCGCCTCGGAGCAAGCCGCTGCGCGCCAGGAGCAGCCGCTCGCCAGTGACGCCAGCGAGGCGACTTATCACGCGATGCTCGGCGAGATTGCGCTGCAACGCGAAATGTACGACACCGCCGTCAACGAGTTCAGGCGGGCCGCGGAGCTCTCCTCCGACCCCGACCTGATCGAGCGGGCGACCTCACTGGCATTCGCCTACGAGCGTTATGACGATGCCCGCGTGTGCGCGCGGCGGTGGTTGCTGGTCGAGCCGGACAACTATTCCGCACATCGGTTCCTGGCACTTATCGAACTCCGCGCTGATGACGTAGACGCCGCCCTGCCGCACCTGCGCATGGTTCGTGAGGCCTATGGCACCCATGGCGCCGAGCCCGATCTGGGGCTGCTCGCTCTGCTGCTGCAGGAGCAAAACCACGCCGCCGCCACCGCGGCGATGCAAAAGCTGGTCAAGGAGCAGGATAGTGCCGAGGGGCGTTACGCCATTGCCGCCCTGGCGTTGCAGTCGGGCCAGCTAAAACTGGCGCAGTCGAGTTCGCGGCGCGCCCTTGAAATGCGCCCTGAGTGGGACGCCGCCGGCATGTTGCTCGCGCGCACTCTGATCGCGAGCGGTGAGATAGAGGAAGGTATAAGCCAGGGCGCGCGAGTCGCTGCCGCAACCGATGATCCGGCGGTACAACTCGATTACGGCGGCATGCTGGCCGGTCTCGGCCGTTACGACGAGGCATTGTTGCAGTTCGAGGCAGTCCGGGCCGAGGGCTCGCGGGAAAACGATGCAGTGCGGGCACTGGCGCTCGTATCGATGCAGGTCCGCGATTTTGATACCGCGCGGAAATATTTCGGCTGGCTGGTAACTACCGGTTATTACGACGAGGGTTATTACTACCTGGGTCGGATCGCGCGGCAACAAAAGGTATATGACGACGCACTGGTTTATTACCGTTCGGTCGAACCCAGCGAGTACTTCCTGTCGGCGCAAATAGAGATTGCTGACATTTTCCTGCAGCGAGACGATATCGAGGGCGGGCGACAGCATCTGCAACAGCTGGCGCGGGCGTTTCCGGACTACGCGGTGTCGGCGCTGGCGGCCGAGGCGGATTTGCTTGCCGAAAGCGGCGACTCCGACGCGGCTTTGGCCTTGTATTCTCAGGGCATTGCGGAGCACGCCGAGGCCAGTGAGCTACGTTACGGGCACGCGTTTTTGCTCGAGCGGCTGGGCCGGTCGGACGAGGCGGTCAGCGAATTGCGCGCAATCGTTGCCGACTATCCGGACGATCCGATCGCATTGAACGCGCTTGGCTATACGCTGGCCGACAACAACCGCAACCTGCGCGAGGCACAGAAGCTGATCGAGCGCGCGCTCAAGCTCGATCCGACGAATGCGGCGATCCTCGACAGCATGGGCTGGGTCCTGTTCCGGCGCGGCCGCGAGGAGGAGGCAATACGATATCTGCGCCGCGCCCGGGTGTTGTCGCGCGATCCGGAGATTGCGGCGCATCTTAGCGAGGTGCTGCTAGCCACCGGGGCTCGCGCGGAGGCCCGTGAGATCTACGAATCCGCGCGGCGCGAATACCCTGACAGCGACGTTTTCGAGGCCGTGGCGGCACAGTTCGATTCATGATTCGCGCGATCGTTCTGGTTCTCGTCGTTGTAGCTGCGGCGGGGTGCGCCGGGCTGCGCGAACCGGCGCCTATGCCGGGCGAATGGCAAGACCGGGCGATGCGTCTGCAAACGCTGGACCAGTGGAACGTCCGCGGCCGACTTGCCGTAAAAACCGATGTCGATGCGTTCAATGGCTCGATGGTCTGGACCCAGGCCGACAGTTTCGTTTCTTTCGCATTTCGTGGGCCTCTCGGAGTAGGCGGTTTTCGTCTTGTTGGCAACGATCAGCGAATGGTGCTGGACATGTCGAATGGCGACGAGTGGGAGCTCACCAGCCCACAAGTGGAATTGCGCCAGCGTATCGGCTGGTCGGTACCGTTGACCGGTATGCGGTTCTGGATGCTGGCATTGCCTGATCCGGCAACACCGGCCGATCTGGATTTTGACGACGCCGGTTTTTTGCGCCGACTGGAGCAGCAGGGCTGGGTCGTGACCTTCGACTCCTACAAACAGGTGCAGAGCGAGTGGCTTCCTCACAAGCTGGTAGTCGAGCAGACCGGCGTCCGCTTGCGCCTGGCGGTCGACCGCTGGCGTCTCGACTACGTCGCGGCCGGTAGCCCGCCGTGATTTCCTGCGATCCCGCTGGTGCGTGGCCGGCACCAGCCAAACTCAATCTGATGCTCCATGTATTAGGCCGGCGCGACGATGGTTATCATTGTCTGCAAACCGTTTTTCAGTTGCTCGATTTTGGTGACGAATTACAGTTTTTCCCGAGCGACGACCCCGCCGTTTTGCGCGAGGGCGATCTCGAGGGCGTCTCCGCCGATGACGATCTGTGCGTCCGCGCGGCACGTCTGCTCCAGGCACGGAGCGGCTACACGGGCGGCGTTCGGATACGATTGCGCAAATCTGTGCCAATCGGCGCGGGGATGGGTGGCGGCAGCTCGGACGCGGCCACGACCCTGGTCGCACTTAACCACATATGGGAAACCGGCTTCGCTCGGAACGACCTGGCGGAGTTGGGCCTGACGCTCGGCGCCGACGTTCCCGTCTTCATTCAGGGTCGCAGCGCCTGGGGCGAGGGAGTGGGCGAGGTCCTGACGCCGATTGCGTTGCCGCATCACTGGTTCCTGATCGTCGTACCCGCCTGCAGCGTGGCGACAGGTGAAATTTTTGCCGCGCCCGAATTGACACGCAATACGCCGCCTACGACAATAGCCGGTTTTCTGGCGCGGGGTGGCAGCAACGATTGCGAGGCGATCGTTCGCCGCCGCTATCCGCCTGTCGCGGCGGCGCTGGAATGGCTGGGTCATTATGCGCGAGCCCGTCTGACCGGTACCGGAGGCGCAGTGTTTGCAAGCTTTGAGACCGAGTCCGAGGCGCGGCGCGTTCTCGCGGCGTGCCCGCCGGAACTGCGGGCGTTTGTTGCCCGGGGGGTGAACGAATCGCCTCTCGAAGCGCGTCTGGCGACTGCACGCGCCGCTCGACGGCAATGAGTTCGACTGGGGTGTAGCCAAGTGGTAAGGCAGCGGGTTTTGGTCCCGCCATGCGCAGGTTCGAATCCTGCCACCCCAGCCAGTTTTGCGTCACTGCGGGTTCCGGATGGCGGAATCCGTGTTTCACCTTAGGGGATCTCGCATGGAATTGGCCAGCATGGTGGTGTTCAGCGGCAACGCCAACCCCGCTCTCGCCAAGGCAATCACCCGCCATCTGCGCTTGCCATTGGGAAAAGCGCATGTCGGACGCTTTAGCGACGGCGAAGTGAATGTCGAGATTATGGAAAACGTCCGGGGTCGTGACGTTTTCATCGTTCAGCCGACATGTCCACCGACCAACGACATGCTGATGGAGTTGCTGGTCATGACCGACGCCTGCCGCCGCGCGTCCGCCGGCAGGATAACCGCGGTGATGCCGTACTACGGTTATGCGCGGCAGGATCGGCGCTCGCGCGCGTCGCGGGTGGCGATTTCGTCGAAACTCGTGGCAAAGATGATTACCGCCGCCGGGGTCGACCAGGTTCTGACCGTAGATCTGCACGCTGACCAGATCCAGGGTTTTTTCGACATCCCGGTCGACAACGTCTATTCGTCGCCGGTTTTGCTCGGCGATGCTTGGAAGCACAAGGACGATCACACGATCGTCGTCAGCCCGGACGTTGGTGGCGTGGTAAGGGCGCGGGCGTTGGCGAAACGCCTTGACGATGCTGAGCTTGCGATTATCGACAAGCGTCGTCCCGCCGCGAATGTCTCGGAGGTCATGAACATCATCGGTGAGGTCGATGGCAAAACCTGTTTTATCATCGACGACCTGATCGATACCGCGGGCACGCTTTGCGAGGCAGCAAGGGTGCTTAAAGACCATGGTGCAGAGCGGGTTTGCGCCTACATCACACATCCGGTTCTGAGTGGGCCGGCAATAGAACGTATCTCCGCTTCGGTACTCGATGAACTGGTCGTGACTGATACGATCCCGCTGAAACCGGAAGCCGAGACTTGCCCCGTAATCCGGCAGCTCACAGTGGCGACTTTGCTCGCCGAGACGATCCGGCGGATCAGCGATTCCGAGTCCGTGAGTTCGCTTTACGTCGACTGACGGGAAATACCGGCGCTACGGTTTTGATTTTTTGCAGTGCGGCTCATGCGTTGCACTGCGTTGTAGGGATCCGGCCATGGCCGGTATCCCGTGCGCGATGCCGCTGACCTGGTCGTGGGTCCGGTATTCGCGTTTGGTGATTGATACAGGAGTTAGGTAAATGAGTGATTTTGTACTCTCGGCGGATTTCCGCGATGACCAGGGCAAGGGTGCGAGCCGCCGCCTGCGTCGGACCGGAAAAGTCCCCGCGATTGTTTACGGAGGCGGCAAGCCGCCGCGTGCCATCACGCTTGATCACGATGCGCTCGTTCATCAAATGAGCAACCCGGCGTTTTATTCGTCGGTGCTGACGCTGAAGGTTGGTGACGTCGAGCAGGCCGCGATCGTCAAGGATCTGCAGCGCCACCCGGCCAAGCGCAGGGTCATGCATATGGACTTGCAGCGGATTGTCGCGGATCAGGAAATCCGTATGTCGGTGCCGTTGTCCTTCGTGAACGAAAATCAGGCCCCCGGTGCGAAGGAAGGCGGTACGATTTCGCATACCGTCAACGAGGTCGAAGTTCTCTGTCTGCCGCGATTCTTGCCGGAAAGCATCGAGGTAGATGTGGCCGAAGTGGAGCTGGACGGGAGCATCAAGCTCTCCGAGATTACGCTTCCGGAAGGTGTGCGGTTCGCTACCCCGCCGACCGAAGACAACGATCCGTCAATTCTCAGCATCCACGTGGTGAAGGTCGTAGCGATCGAAGAGGAAGAGGTCGAAGAGACGGATGCCGGTGCTGTTCCCACTACCGGGGACGAGGAGCCGTCGCAAGAGCCCGAAACCGAGTAATCGTAGCGTCTGGACGAACGGGCCGCCGGGCTACCGGCGGCCCATTTTTTTCTCCCCGCAAGCACGGCTCGCAGCGAACGGGCGTCAGGTTTTTGAGGATTCGAGATGGAGCATCGTCCCATCCAGCTAATCGTCGGGCTGGGCAATCCCGGCAAAGAACACGAACTGGACCGGCACAACGCGGGATTCTGGTTCGTCGACTTGCTTGCCGAGTCCTTTGGTGCGCGATTCAAGGAGGAGCGTAAATTCAACGCCGATCTGTGCCGCATTCAAATCGGTGACAACGAAGTTCGGCTGTTGAAACCGATGACGTACATGAACCGCAGTGGCCAATCCATCCAGGCGGTATGCAACTATTTCAAGATCGTTCCGACCGAGGTGCTGGTGGTGCATGACGAACTCGATCTGCCGACCGGAGTGGCGCGGTTGAAGAGGGGAGGCGGTCACGGCGGCCACAACGGTTTGCGCAGCGTGGTAGCGCAGATTGGACGCGACTTTTTCCGCCTTCGCCTAGGGGTGGGCCACCCCGGTAACCGCGATATGGTGATCGATTACGTATTGTCGCGGCCATCCGCCGCTGAGGAAGGTGAGCTGCGCGAAGCAATCAGCGAGGCGGTCGGGGTAATGCCGATACTGCTCGGCCATGGTGACGAACGTGCCATGACCCGTCTGCATACTCGTAACGGTCAGGCGGAATCCGCCGAAAAAGCGGGAGCGGGCAGCGGTCCGCAACAGGGAGAGTAGTCGTGGGTTTCAAATGCGGCATCGTTGGTTTGCCAAATGTCGGCAAATCGACATTGTTCAATGCGCTGACCGCGGCGGAAATCGCGGCGGAGAACTACCCGTTCTGCACGATCGACCCCAACGTGGGAATCGTGCCGGTCCCCGACCCCCGTCTCGAAATACTGGCGGCAATCGTCAAGCCGGAGCGGGTCCTGCCAACGACTATCGAATTCGTCGATATCGCAGGTCTGGTGGCAGGCGCCTCGAAGGGTGAGGGCCTGGGCAACCAGTTTCTTGCAAACATCCGCGAAACCGACGCCATCGCCCACGTTGTGCGCTGCTTCCAGGACGACGACGTAGTCCATGTGTCCGGGCGGATCGATCCGGTCGGCGATATCGAGATAATCAGCACCGAACTCGCGTTGGCCGACCTCGAGACGGTAGGGCGGCATTTGCATCGGGCAACCAAGGCCGCTAAGACCGGGGATAAAGAAGCCGCCGCGCGCCGCGACCTGCTCGGGCGGATAGCCGACCATCTCGATGGCGGCGATCCGGTTCGCTCCATGAGTCTCGCGGATAACGAGCTGAAATCGATCCGCGAACTGCACCTTTTGACCGTCAAGCCGACGATGTACGTGGCTAACGTGAGCGAGGACGGTTTTTCCGGTAACCCGCACCTCGATGCGGTTCGCGCCCTGGCCGATGCGGAAGGTGCCGAGGTCGTGGCGGTTTGCGCCGCAATCGAGGCTGAACTGATCCAGCTCGAAGAAGACGAACGAACGGTGTTTCTCGAAGAACTTGGCCTCACCGAGCCGGGGCTCAACCGGGTCATACGTGCAGGTTACAGCCTGCTTGGTCTGCTGACGTTTTTTACCGCGGGCAAGAAAGAGGTTCGCGCCTGGACGGTCGAGCGCGGGGCGACTGCGCCAGAGGCGGCGGCTGTGATTCATACTGATTTTCAGCGCGGGTTTATTCGTGCCGAGACCGTTTCCTATGACGACTTTGTCGCCTGCAATGGCGAGAATGGGGCGAAGGAAGCGGGTAAATTGAGACTCGAAGGCAAGGAGTACGTGGTCGTCGAAGGGGACGTTCTGCATTTCAGATTCAACGTCTGATGCAGGCGCGCGCGGCGACGTTCGCGGCCGGTCGCGCTGTGCGCCTTGACAGTAACGGGTACAGCGCGGAGAATTTCGCGCCTTCCCGACGGGTCGGAACTCGATGGTGATGTAGCTCAGGTGGTTAGAGCGGCGGATTCATAACCCGCAGGTCGGTGGTTCAAGTCCACCCATCACCACCATCTTCCTATTGCGGTATTCCCTTACCCGGAAGCGTGAGCCGGCAATGCGCAGACAGTCCATCCCCGCTTCACCAGTAATTCGGAAACATCCGTGTCGGCGCCTGGCCTGAATGTCATTGGCTGCGGGCGCGCCGCTCGCACTCTCGCCGCGATCTGGCAACGCACCGCGGTCCTCGAAACCATTGCCATCCTGAACCGTTCCGCCGCATCGGCCGTTGCGGCGGCCGGGTTTGTCGGTGCCGGTAAAGCGGTCAGCGACCTGTCGCAGATGGCGGCGGCGGAATTTTGGATGATCGGGGTCGGCGACGACCGGATCTCTGGCGTGGCTGACGCGCTGGCAGCGTCGGGCCTGTTGCGGCCAGGCGATATCGTGTTTCATCTGTCCGGCGCCCACGGCTCCGACAAGCTGGCGAGTTGCCGTGACGCCGGCGCCCGGTGTGCGAGCCTGCATCCGGCCCACAGTTTTGCTGACCCGGGCAGGTCTCTCAGCGCAATTGCCGGCTGCCGCTGTGTAGTCGAAGGTGACAATACGGCGATCGATGCACTCAGGCCGCTGGTAATGGCTCTCGAGGCGGTGTTGTTGGAAATCGACCCCGCGCAGAAGATCGTCTATCACGCCG
>Ga0102955_1000118_pt1 | contig 16823 bp, 12 predicted proteins | sample SalPonF2_A_D1_MG_FD_78512 | JGI IMG/M metagenome (GOLD analysis project Ga0102955, IMG submission 78512) | Salt pond soil microbial communities from South San Francisco under conditions of wetland restoration - Salt Pond MetaG SF2_A_D1_MG ... | reverse complement strand
GGGATCTTGCGCTGGGACCTGGCACGGGTCTCGCTGCCCAAGCTTTTTGCCGGGCCCGCATTTCGCACCACCGATTGCGACCCGAACCGCGGTAATGATTGCCTCGAGCACAACGATGCGGCCTGGGTCGGTCAGCTCCGCTGGTCGGCCACGTCGAATCTGAACCTGACCGGCATCGTCTCCTACATCCGTGATGAGGAGATCAAGCCGGACGAACTCAACGATCCGGACGGCCTGCTCCCCGAGGGCGACCCGGAGCGCGACGGCGAAGACAACCGCGACGGTTCCGATACCGAGGACCGCTATACAAATCTCGTGGTGGCCGTCAAGGGACAATACTCGGGCTTAGACTGGATGGATATCGACGCGAGTGCCTGGTACTCGGATTTCGACCTGCGCGATGAAACCTGCGGGCCCGGTACCTTTAACACCGATTGCCGGTACAGCCCGACACTTCTCGATGATGCGGACGGGCTCTCGGGGACACTTAACCTCGACTTCAACGACCTGTTTATCGACGGCTTCGGTGTCGCGATCCAGGCTTTCTATATCGACGAGGACTACCAGTCGGTGCTCGCGGCCCGCCGCGAATCGGACGTGCTGATCACCGAGGGGCCGGTTGACGGTACCTGGTTGTGGGGGACCCCGGACTATAACTTCGGCAGCCGTAATGGCCCGGGCGCCAAAGGCGTCGGCTGGGGTGGCTGGAACGGCGAGGTGCAGCAGGTCGTGTCCGGGATGGCCGACAACGACTTCACGGATTTCGACGAGCCGGTAGCCTATTCGGTACTGGGCTGGAAGGGTGTCACGGTAAAACCCTCGTTCATCTGGAACGACTGGGAGTTCACCGGTGAGTACAGCTATATCGACTACACCACCAACTGGCAGGCCTGCGGCGAACAGACCAAGGACGACTGCATCTATCCGCGTATGGAGGGCACGCATAGCTGGGGTGTCGGCGAAAACTACCGCTCGCCCTATGCGCCGTACCAGGATCGCGAGACCCAGATTTACGCGTTGAGGGTCAACTATGTGCTGGATATCGGCAACGGTATCGATCTGATGGGCCGGTTCAAATATACCGACGATTCGGATGACCGGGTGACCCGCGAGGATCTGTTGACCGATGCCTATGACGGGTTCGATGCCGGGTCGGTCAACCCGGACTGGGATCGCGAGTCGGCGATCGGACTGTTCGGCTGCACCAATTGCGACGACCGCGAGGCGGACTATTACAGTTACGGGCTGTCGATGGGCTATCAGTTGCACCCCGATCTTTACGCAAAGCTCTGGTACGAGTACTGGACGATCGATCTGTTCGACGGCATTACCGATGTCGCGCCGGTCGGTTGTGGCTCCGAATGCGCGCCGGGAAGCTGGGCCGAGTACATGACCGGGGAGCACACGAAAAACCGGGTCGGGCTGCAGCTCAGCTACTTCCTGTCCGGCGTCGAGTTCGGCGGTACCGTCGATTATTTCTGGGGCGATTACGATCCGGATTTCTACACGGTCAACGACGCGGGCCAGATCGTCAAGTTCATTCCCGCGGGCGATACCGTGGCGACGCCGATGGGTAACATTTCCCGGCAGGAAGTGGATTTCAACCAGTACCGTCTGAAGGCGTTCATGAAGGTCAGCTTCTGATCGCCATCTGAGTTCGGGAAGGGCAGCCACGGCGACGCGGCTGCCCTTTTTTCATTGTGGTAGCCGATACGAAAATGTCCGTGACAAGATTGCTGTCCAAATTCGTCGTATGTCTTGTCCTGTGTGTGGTGACAACGGGCAGGGAGACCCTGGCGTTTCAGCTCGATGACATTGTGGGCGACGACAATGGCGCGGGTTTTCTGTTTTACCCCAATCGCGAAGATATGCGACCCGGTGATCTCGATATTGTATGGATGAGGGTGGAGAACGATGACGACGGTACCTGGTTTACCGTGCGCTTCAGAAATCCGATTCAGAGTCCACGTGGTCGCGTTACGATGCTGGGGCAGACGCCGCTGGAGCAGATCGTCCGCCACGATTTTTTCACCTTCAATCTCGATCTCTACATCGACATCGACCGAGTCGAAAATTCCGGGATTCTCGACACCGCCCCTTCGCGAGAGGTGCGCGTCGATCCCGATTCGGCATGGGAGCGCGCTGTATTACTCACACCGCGGCCGGATGTCGGCCAGTCTTTGCTGGATATCTTTGTGAAAAGAATCTTTGGCGCGGAGGAGCAGGCCGAGCTTGGGCGACTGTCGCGGGAAGACTGGTCGCGAATCCGTGCCCGGGCGCGGGAACGGGTGGAGGAACTGGTTTCGTTTCCGCGCACGGTTCGGGTAAGCGGTCGCCAGCTGAAGTTTTTTGTCCCGAGGGAATTTCTCGGTGCGGCCGCCAGCCAGGACTGGGCGTACACGGTAATTGTCACCGGTGCCGATGTTGAGCAACTTATGCGTACGGTAAGGCCGGGACAGGCGATTCCGATGATGGTGATGCCGATCAGTATGGGCAGAAGCTACGAGGCGTTTGGGCTGCCGGTCGATCATGACCTGAACCAGTCACCGGTCGTCGACTATCTTTCGTCCGACCCGACAATTCAGGCGGCGCGATTGAGTGACTATGATCTCAACACCGGGCGTCTCGCGAGCCTGCCCGGCGTCGTCCCGAGTGGCGCGCCCGCGCGCCCGGGCAGCACCGATTCCACGCTGGCATTTTCGAGTAGTAGCGAGGTAACGCCGGCGCCTGCACCCGCGGGCACAGGGAGTCCCGGCGAAACCGACCCCGCATGGTCCGGGCAGCGGGGCGAACCGGCGCCGATAGTACAGGCACCGGCCGCGGGAGCCACGTCTGCGGCGGGAGCGGGGCCCGGTGTTTCGCAGGAGCAGCGCCGGACTATTGCGGCGCGACTCAAGACTCTGCAGACCCTGCGCCAGGCTGGCCTCATCACCGAACAGGAATATCAGGAGATCCGGCGTAAGATTCTCTCCCAGATCTGACATGGAAGAACACGGACCTGCCATGGAAACTTCAAGTCTCACCGACCGCCTCGCCGCATGCCTCGACATCGAGGACCATTGGTACGACTACAAGGGTGAGCGGCATGTAACAAGCTCGGCAACCAGGTCCGCGCTGGTGCGGGCGATGGGTTTTGTTACCAATGATCCGGGCCGGGTCGAAAAACAGCTAAATGAGTTGGAATTGTCTGCCTGGTACCGGGTATTGCCGGTAGTCTCGGTCATCCGCGAGCGGCGCGAGCGCGGGATACCGCTAGCGGTAAGAGCCGAGCATGCCGGTTATCCAATCGACTGGTGCATTCGTACCGAGGACGGCATGTTATTGACCGGCAGCGTGCGGCCGGAAAACTGTGAGTGGCTGGAAGAGAAGATCGTCGAAGGTGTCCTGCACAAACGTTTCGATTTCCGGCCGCCGGCGACATTGCCTCTTGGCTACCACCGACTTGAACTCGTCAGCAGGAGCGACAATGCGGTGTTTGCCTGGTGCCACCTGATCGTCGTGCCGGAACGCTGCTATCAGCCTGAAGCTCTTGCAGAGGGTCAGCGGCTCTGGGGAATTTCGGTCCAGCTTTATACGCTGCGCTCGGAGCGCAACTGGGGAATCGGTGACTTCTCCGATCTGCGCGAGCTTGTGCTGCAGGCCGCGGAGCTTGGTGCCGATTACATTGCACTCAATCCATTGCATGCCTTGTTTCCGGCAAATCCGGCGCATTCCAGCCCTTACAGCCCTTCATCCCGGGCGTTTCTCAATACTCTGTATATAGACGTTCCGGGCGTTGCGGATTTTGCCGAATGCGCCCAGGCTCGCGCGCTAACCGAGCGGGCCCGGTTTCGCCGTCGCCTCGACGAGCTGCGTAACGATCCGTATGTTGGCTATGTCGGCGTCGCGGAACTCAAGCAAAGTGTTCTGGAGATGCTTTACAAGAGCTTTTGTGAGCGTCATCTGGCGACCGCAAGCGCGCGGGCGGCGGCTTTTCATGACTATTGCGAGAACGGTGGTGAGCCGCTGCGCCGGCAGGCTGTGTTCGATGCGTTGTACGAGACAATGTGGCGCGACCACGCTCAAGCCGGCTGGCGCCACTGGCCTGCGCAGTATCATTCGCCGGAGGGGGAAGCCGTCGCCGCATTTGCCGCAGAAAACGACGACCGTGTGCGTTACTTTCTTTATCTGCAATGGGTGGCTGCAATACAGCTGGATGAAGCGGCGCGCGCTGCGCGGCGGGCGGGTATGCGGATCGGCCTGTATCTCGATCTGGCAGTTGGTGTCGATCCATCTGGCGCCGAAGCCTGGTCTAACCAGGATGTGCTTAGCGATAGCGCGAGTGTCGGCGCTCCGCCGGACCCGCTTGCACTCACCGGGCAGGACTGGGGAGTGCCGCCGCTCAAACCGCGTGAGCTGAAGGAGCAGGGCTACAAAGCGTTCGCCAGCCTGATGCGCGGCAACATGAAAGACGCCGGCGCATTGAGGATCGATCATGTGATGGCGCTTTGCCGGCTGTGGTGGATTCCGCGCGGAATGCCATCGAGCGCGGGCGCCTACGTCCACTATCCGGTGGACGATCTTTTCGGCATCGTCGCGCTCGAGAGTCAGCGCAATCGCTGTGTTGTCATTGGCGAAGATCTGGGCACCGTACCGGACGCGGTGCGATGGAAAATGTCAGACTACGGCTTGTTCGCATACAAGGTCCTGTATTTCGAGAAAGACAGTAAAGGCGCCTGTGTCAGTCCCGGGGCGTACCCGCGCGAAGCGCTCGTCGCGGTGTCCACTCATGATCTGCCGCCATTCAGAAGCTTCTGGACGGGTTCCGATCTCTCGTTGCGGGAAAGGCTGGGTCTGTTTCCCAGCGATGAGGTTCGCGACGCGTCCTACAGTGAACGGATGGCAGACAGGCGGGCGCTGTTGGCAGCGCTTGTGGAGGCGGGGGAGTGGCCGCCATCGACGGAACGGGAACCCCCGCCTTATTCGGCGCGCCTTGCCGAGGCGGTCGAGCGCTACGTTGCCGGCAGCCGGGCTGCGTTGATGAGTGTGCAACTTGAGGACTGGCTCGGCATGGAGGACCCGGTGAACGTGCCCGGTACCAGTGACGAGCATCGCAACTGGCAAAGAAAACTGGAGTCCGGGCATGTGGACCTGTTTTCCGATCCCCGGGTCTGGGATCATGCGGTCAATCTCAATAGCCGCAGGAATTCGCAGGGAGCGCTGCAAGCCGCTAAATTCCGAAATGTTTTAGAAGAATAAAAAATATATAAAACATGAGATTACTAATATTAATTCTAGTAACTTCTAGCTTCCTCCCGTGGCGGCTGGTTATGGCTGAACAAGCCGTTCGCAGCGCAGGCGAATGGCGTCAGGATTGTGACGCGTTTATCGCGGCGCTAACGGGCGGCGAGCCGGGCGATGATCTGGACATTACCTATTGTGTCGGGCAGACGGAGGGGATCGTTGCGGGTTTGTCTACGGGCAGCCGGATTGGTGCGGTTGGCATGGCATCAAAATTAACGCTGGCCTACGGTCTGGATCGGCAGCAGGTCTACGAGTTGTTCGAGAAAACGAGTAGCCAGGATTTGCTGGGAATCTGCCTGCCGGACGACCTGCGCACCGGCGCCCAGGTGCTTGCCGTGGCAGAGTTCCTCGACGCAAATCCCGACACCCATGGATTGCCGGTCACCGCAGTATTCTTTCAGGCGCTGCAGGCTCGGTTTCCGTGTGCGGAGCCAACGCAGCAATCACCCTGATCTGCCTCCCGCTGGATTCGATTCCGGGCGCGAGATTGTATTCCCATCCAGCGGTCTAAAGCCGGCATGTCCGCGCTGGAGCGGCACAGGGCGAATTCATGCTGGTTCGTTTCGGGACGCTCGGGTGCTCAGGTAACTGCTTATCTAGTCTTCGTTGAGTTCAGTGGCGCCAACGCCGTGACGCGGAGCCTCCTGGCAGGCCCAGTACCGTTTCGCTGGATTCCAGACACTGTCGTTGTAGGGATCCGCGAGTCCGAGGACGATCAGGTATTCACCAAGGTCGACCTGTTCGATTCCATGCGCTTTGTTGTTGAATACGACGCGTCCAACCCGTTCCCGGCTGTCGCGACCGCCGCGGAAATCGCGCACCCAGATTTGCTGCGGCCTGAGCAGTTCGCGTACCAGGGCGACTACTTCGAGACCTGCTTCCTCCTCGCATTTGCGATCGGAGAACGGGGAGGGAGTATTGGCGTTGGAAAGGCGCAGGCGCTGCTGGCCACGAATTATCGGGCCATACTCGAAATCGATTTCAAAATGATCTCCCTCGAGTACCCGTGTAATACGCGCAGGAAAGGGGCCATCCAGCGCCGGTTCGCGGTGGCGCGGGCGATCTTCCTGCGCGAACGCGGGCTGCAGAGTCATGCATATCCACAGCAGCAAGCCGCCAGCAGAAATTTTCCCAATCGTGTGCCTGTTGTGAGTCGCGGGGACGCGCGCGCAGACTGGCATGCCGGCTGTTTCGTCCACTATCGCCCTCCTGTGGATGTGACACGGCCATGCTAGCCGAAATGGCCGGCCGTGCGATGCTGATCGCAAGGGGACTGTGTTCGAACAATTCCGCACTCTACTACACTCTGTCCCTGTGGCTCGAACCGATTTGCGGGGAAAGTTGACGCTGAAGATCGCAGAGAGTTACCCGGGAAACCGGGCCGACGCAGGCATGTGCCTGCATGCGGCGCGAATTGTGAGTCGCGGCGACCGCGGCCCGACGCAAAGACTCCGCGGTCGATCCCGGCAGCAGTCCCCCGCGGCGGGTCCGGCCCGGCAGCGATCCCGGTCCGGAAAACACAGGAGCAAGGTAGTGGCAGGCGAGCGATTTCAAAACCTATCCTCCGCGGTCGACGATTTTCGCCGAGCGCGCCGGCGCGCCGGCCTGCGAGCTTTACTGGCGCGGATTCGCGGAGAATCCAACGAGTTGCTCTCCTATGAGGAGGTGCTGCGGCAATTGCGTGGCAAGATCTTTGCGACGCCCACGCTCGAGGAGATCCCGTTACGCCTGATTCGCGGGAGTGTTGGCCGCTATCGCGAATTCACCCGTGAATTCCTGCCCCGCAGCGATCAACAGGAAGAGCGCTGGGCGCGGGTAAAGAGTGCCGTGACCGGGCTTAGCGGCGTCCCGCCGATCGAGGTCTATCAGATTGGCGAGGTGTATTTCGTCCAGGATGGCAATCATCGCGTTTCTGTGGCTCGCGAAATGGGCCTCGAGACGATTGAGGCCTACGTTACCCGGGTGGAAACGCCGGTACCGCTGCGTGCAAGCGATCAACCCGACGATCTGATCATCAAGGCAGAGTATGCGGACTTTGTCGCCGCGACACGTCTTGATCGGTTACGCCCTGACGCCAACCTGGTCGTCACGGCTCCCGGGCGTTACGCCGATTTGCTCGAGCACATCGAAGTTCACCGTTACTACATGGGGCAAAACCAGCAACGCGAAGTCAGCTGGGAGGAAGCGGTGGCGCATTGGCATGACTCGGTCTATCTGCCAGTAGCGGAGACGATAAGGGGGCGTGGCTTGCTGCGCGGTTTTCCCCGTCGCACGGAGGCCGATCTTTACCTCTGGATTACACGTTATCGCAGCGAACTCGAACAGGCACTCGGCTGGGACATCAGTACGGATGCAGCGGCGCTGGAGCTGACCCGCAACCTCAATCGTACGCCGCCGGATGCGGATGGAATTCGCGGACTCAGGCGGCGCGTTCTGGAGTGCGAGCCTGGGGATGGGCAACCCATGCTGACAGAGCCGGATGTGCCGGCAAACCGCGAATTTCAGGATCTGCTGGTCTCCCTGTCGCCCGGCGCAATGGACTGGACGGCTGTCGAACTCGCCGTGATGGTTGCAGCGCTGGAAGAAGCCCGGCTCGATGGTCTGTGTCTGATACAGCCGCGGACCGCGCAGAGCTTCGCGTTGATTGACGATCTTAACAGCGAATTTCTGCGCCGCTGTGAGGGTGCAGGAGTCTCGGGGAAAATGGCAATTGAGGCGGGACCGGCGGCTGAACGTCTTAGCGCCCGCGCCGGGCTGGCCGACCTGGTTGTCGCGCCCTACGGGCGCGGCGACCGGTTGATGTTGACGCGGCTACTGCGTGACTCGCCGCGCCCGATACTCATCGCAAACGGAAAGGTTCCTGACGCACTTACCGATATCCTCGTCGTGCTCGACAGCAGCGAGCAGTCGCAGCAGGCGCTTTACCTCGCGACTTACGCCGCGCTGCGCTGGTCGTCCCGGATCAGCCTGCTTGGAGCCGTCGACCTCGGTCGCCGATCCGGCGAAATTCTGCAGCGTGCTCACGATTATCTTGCATCGCGCGAGGTGGACTCCATTGCGGTATCAGCGAACGCCTGGCGTCAGCCGGCGGCAGAAACCATCGAAAAATACGATCTCGCGCTGACCGGAACCGTCGTTCGCAATGCAAATGTCCAGTTGGGGCATAAGGGCAATCTCGGGCGCTTACTGGCTGGAAACGGTTGCCCAGTGCTGATATGTACCTGACCCGGAGCGGATCCAGATCGGGAAAATGGCGGCGCGGGGCCGGGGGGTTCCCATGGCGGATTCTCGCTATCGGCGACGTGCATTCTCCCGGCGACTTCGTATTGCCGCTGCAGCCGCGCGACGAACTCGATCTTATCGTTACGCTCGGTGATATACCTCCCAGCGTCATTGAGCAGATTCTCTGGTGGGGACGCGGAATTCCGGTCGTGGGCGTACCGGGGAATCACGATAAAGCGGACCTTCCCGGTATCGTCAATGTCCATGGTCGCGTAGTCGAGGTCGCGGACCTGCGGATCGCCGGATTCGGCGGAGCTCGCCGGTATCGCGCCGGTCCGAATCAGTTCATGGACTGGCAGGTCGCACGCCGGCTTTATCTGCTCGGCCCGTCGGACATCTTTCTGTCGCATGCCCCGCCACTTTGCACCAGCGCTGGAGAAGGATGGGTCCACCGCGGATTCGCGGCCTTTGATCGTTACATCGAACGCCGCCGTCCCAGCCTTTGGTTGCACGGCCACCTGGCGCACGGGTATACGAGGATCGTGGGTTCAACCGCGATCCACGGCGTGGTCGGAAAGCGGCTGCTCACCCTGTCGCATTGAGTATTGGCGCTGCCGCCAGGCGCGCATGTGTCAGTTGTCGCCGCCTTCCGCCGTTGCAGCGCCGCCGAGATCGACCAGCTCGGTGGAGAACGGCGGCAAATCCCAGCTCAGGTTTCCGTCTCCGCTGGCTTGCGGCACGCCGCGGCCGGTTAGGTTTTGTGCCGTGGCGATATCGCGCCCGGGTAATGCGAAGTGAAGGGTGCGCGCACTATCGCTCATATTGACGCCGACCAGCACGTCGCCCTGCGGATGTGTTTTCAGCAAAGCCAGCGCACTGTCATCTGCCACCAAGGGAACATACTCGCCGTGGCTCAGGGCAGGGTGTCTGCCACGCAGATCCAGAATGTCGCTCGTCTTCTGGATCAGTTCCTCATTCATGTTCGACCACGGCATCGCCACGCGGCTGTTGTCGATAAAGCCTCTTTGCGGGCTGCCGCCGGCGAGTCCCGTCTCGGTGCCGTAGAAAAGCACATTGGCCCCCGACAGCGCACTCATAAATTTCAGCGCCGCCAACAAACGCCGGTCTGCCGGGGCCCCGGCCCAGGACATGAAGCGCGCCAGGTCATGATTGTCGACAAAGTACAGCGGCGTGCCGAGACCGCCATAAAGCGATTCGGTTCGCTCGATCCAGGTTTGCAGTTGTTCGACCGGGCCGCCACGGGCGAACACGTCGATCATGGTGATCTGCAGCGGGAAATCCAGCAGGCCATCGAACTGTCGGCGCCCTTCGACGGGTTCGTAGTACTCGGCAATATCACGCGCGTTGGGCTCTTGCATGGCCGCGTCCTGCCATGCTTCGCCAAACAGAAACGCATCGGGTTTGGCGGATTTTACCGCCGCATACAATTCCGCCCAGAACTCATGCGGCACTCCACGGATATAGTCCATTCGAAGACCGTCGACGTTTTCCTCGACCAGCCAGTACAGCGCCACCTCCTTGAGGAATTCTCGCGTGTCCTCATCTTCGAAGTTCCAGTATGCGTAGTTCGTTCCCCACCCCTCCCAGGTTTTTTCTGCTTCCTGTTTCGCCTTGGTATAGCGCGGCTTGCGCTTGTTCGGATCGCCATGGCGCTTGTCGTAGCTGCGGCTGCCATGATTCAGAGGCAGGTCGAGAATCACTCGAATGCCGCGTTCATGAAGTGCGGTAACCAGTTCGCGGAACAGCGTCATCGATGCTTCGGGTTCGCGTGGCACGGCGACGGCGTCACCGATCCGATAGTAGTTTGTAACGTCATATCCGTGCGAGGTCTCGGCCATGAAGATCGGGCTCAGCCAGACGGCGTTGATGCCGAGACCCTGCAGATAGTCGACCTGTTGCAGGATGCCCTGAAGGTCGCCTCCGGCATAATTGCGATGCATCCACCTGCGCAATCCGAACCCATCGTTGGCGCGGCTGCCGTTGCGGAAGTAGCCGACCATGATGTGGTAGATGATCCAGTCGTTGTAGCTGTCTGCTGATCCGGAGTCAGCTGTGGCGCCAGTTATCGTGGATTGGGCAGGGGCTGTGCCGGTTAGCACCAGCGAGATCAGGAGCGCTGCGATTGCGCCCCGGCCCCGCCAGTGGAATTTTTGCCTTGATTTGTTTCTTCTGATTCGCCATTGCACCGCAGTGGACCTCCTGGGAAACAGGCATCTGATTAAGACGAGCATAGCCCAGACAGCCGTCTCTGGCATTCTTAAGGCGGTCGCTGACGCGTGATCCCTGCAAGAAAAGCAGGTGTGCGGTAGCCACGACGTTTTCGCACTGCATAAAAACTACTGCATGTCGCGAAAGCAGTGGCACATTTGGCGACGTTAAAACACCCGGCATGATGCGATTCATAATCGACCGTACCCCTTGTAGTGAGTCGGCCTCACAAGGCTCGCAATCATCGAACGCCGGGGAATACGCGGCCGAAATGGCCAATGCAGGCCGGAAATTCTCAGGCTGACTGGCTCGGCATCGGGGTGACCTTCACAATGACGGCTGTGCCAAGAATAACGTGGTACTGAAACAGGGGCCAGGTCAACCCATCGGTCGCACCTCAGATACTTCCGCTCGATAATTTTGCAATATTGCCTTGAGCTTGGCAGTTCCCAGCGTGCGAGGTTGCTTTCTGATTGGCTGAACTTTCGCCAAACGCTTTTCTCGCGACACTCCCTCCCCCCAGGCTCGAGCCTGGCCTTTGCGATCAAACGTCTTTGATTCGCGGTGGACAATCTCGCCGTCTCGCTTTATTCGAATTTCGGTGAGATACGCTAGACTGCCATCTTTCCAGCGTCGGGTTCTGATTGTGGCCCTAAAATCTCCGCGACTAATCGAGTCATGGTGCGACAAAGTGCGACTTTGCGCGAACTGACGATCCAAAAGGGCGACAATGGGCCCAAGATCGGTACAAAATAGTCAACAATAAGTTATTGATTTAAAATCAGAATATGACCCAGAAGCCTGAGGTGCGAATCTGTTCGCCAATTGCCGTCGCGCCGATGATGGACTGGACCGATCGGCATTGCCGGGTTTTTCATCGCCTGTTAGCTCCGCATGCCTGCCTGTTTACCGAGATGGTCGTGGCGCAGGCAGTGATCCACGGTGACCGCCAGCAGCTGCTGGGTTTTGATGCGTCGGAGCATCCGCTCGCGCTGCAACTGGGAGGCAGCGACCCGGGCTTGCTGGCCGCTGCCGCGCGTATCGTCGAAGAATTTGGTTATGACCAGGTCAACCTGAACGTCGGTTGCCCGAGCAGCCGTGTGCAATCGGGCCGTTTTGGCGCCTGCCTGATGGCGGAGCCCGTTCTGGTAGCGGAGTGTTACCGCGCGATGGCTGAAGCCATAACTATTCCTGTGACAATAAAGACCCGGATCGGCATCGACGATCATGACGACTATGAATTCCTGCGCGAATTCGTCTCGACTTTGGCCGACGCGGGCTGCCCGACGTTTTATGTCCATGCGCGCAAGGCGATTCTGCAAGGTCTTTCACCCAAGCAGAATCGCGATGTGCCGCCGTTGCGTTACGACATCGCGCTGCGGCTCAAACGTGAATTTCCCGAATTGGAGATCGTGTTGAACGGCGGCCTGCGAACGGTAGCGGATGTGCGCCGTCATCTCGCTGATTTCGATGGCGTCATGATCGGTCGCGAGGCCTACAATAATCCGTACGTGCTCGCCCTGATCGAGAACGATCTATTCGATACTCCACTGCCGGCGCGCGACAACGTGGTTGCGAGTTATTTGCCTTACGTGAAACGGCAACTGCGCGACGGTGTGCGGTTACATTCGATGACCCGGCATATTCAGGGTCTGTATGCCGGTGAACCCGGCGCGCGCTACTGGCGCAGGACATTGAGCGAGGGCGGCGCGGACCGGTCAGCGGGAGTCGAGGTCATCGAGCGGGCGCATGCGGCGCGTCTCGCGGCCGCGGCCTGACCGCGTCGGGCGTCGCGTCCGGCGCTCGGCAGCCACATCGATTCTGTGACTGACATACCGGACGCGGAGTCGCCATGGTTGCCGCCGGCGGTCCGGTTATTCCGAATCCGGGGGCGGCAGCCTGCCAAAGTCCTGCTCAATCGCGGCCGCAAGGTAGGTCAGCACAGCATAAGTTGCCACGTTCTGGTCGAGACCCTCACGGCTAATCTTGTCCAGCGTGTCGTTGACCGTGTGGTGCACCTCGAAATAGAGGCTTGCGTCCTGGCGCGGCCCAAGTACCGGCATCCCCAGGTCGCGCATCGCAACAAGGTCGGCGCCGCCATAGGCCTCGTTATTGCCTCGCGCAATTCCGAGCGGCTCGATCAGTTTGTGCATTTCCTCAACCAGCGGAAGGGCCTTTGCTGCGACCCGAACATCGAACCGCCAGACTTTACCCGGGCCAAGGTCTGCCTCTAGCCCAATGACATGTTGCGCCACCTGATCCGAGTATTTTTCGGCGTACGCTTTGCCGCCACTGACGCCGAATTCCTCGTTGGCGTAGAGCACGACCCGGATTGTTCTGCGTGGCCGCAATCCCGCTTCACGAATCTGGCGTACCGCTTCGATGGCGATAGCCACGCCGGACCCATCGTCCACCGCGCCCTGGCCGAGATCCCATGAATCCAGATGGGCACCGATCAACACTATTTCGTCAGCGGCATCGGTGCCACGCAGCTCGCCGATGACATTTGCCGAACGGCGAGGCTCAAGGTGGCGGCTGGTCATGCTGAGCGACAGCGTGACCACATCCTCCAGTTGCATCTGGCGCTCGAGCAGATTGGCATCCGGGTTTGATATCGCCGCAGCCGGGATTCGTGGCGCATCATCGGCGTAGCGCAGAGATCCTGTATGCGCGATACGGTCGCTCGAGGTGCCAGCCGAGCGTGTTATGGCGGCAACCGCACCCAGTCGGGCGGCGGCGGAGGGGCCATAAGCGCGATTGCGGACCACCCGCGAATACGACGAAGCATCCCTCGTCGGTTCCATCCGGTCATTGAAAAAGACGATCGTGCCTTCGACCCGGCTGCGCGGAAGTTCCTCGAGCTCGGCGATATTGGTCACCATCAGAACCGGTGCCTCGATACCGTCTGCGTCCGTTCCGAAGCTTCCGCCGAGTGCGGTGGCGACGAGGCGGTGCGGGAACGGCGCAGTGATTTCCACCCGGGTTTCGCCGCGTTCCCAATGCGGAACCTCGACATCTTCCGCGCGGACGTTTTCGAAACCGAGCTCTTCGAGTTTCAGCAATGCCCAGGCTACTGCCGCCTCGTCGCCCTTTGATCCCGCCAGGCGCGGGCCGGCCTCGAGAACGAGTGACTCGACAATCGCATAGGCATTGGATTCGGTCAGCGCGCGCTGGCGCAGTTGCTTGGCATCGTCCCGTATCGTGGAGGGAATGTTGGCGGCGAGTGCCAGCCCGGGGGCAAGCCAAAGCATGATAGCCAAGCGTCTCAGGGATGTGCGCATCATGGTCAAAACCCGCAATGGTGATATGAGTCGCGCGGATTGTAAGGACTCGCGGGCCTGTTTGCATCTTTGCCACTGGGGTCTCTGTTGTGACAGTTTTCGAGAATCTGCTGGTCATCACAACCTGGGCCGTTACAATGTCGCTCCCTGTACCGAAGCCGGAACCAGCAATGACCAGGAAGAAGAAAAAATCAAAGGCACCAACAATGGCTCAGCAAGCGGACCGGCACGTCCTGTATGAACGCTCGGTGCAGGCGGTCGACTTCGAAGTCGAGTTCCTTGAAAAGACGTACAGGGAAATTCGCGGCCGGCGCCCAAAAACATTGCGCGAAGATTTCTGCGGCACCGCTGCGGCTGCCTGCGAATGGGTTAAGACACATCGCGACAATCGCGCGGTGGCGGTGGATATCGATCCTGACGTATTGCAATGGGGAAGGGACAATCATGTTGCAAAACTCAAGCCCGCAGCACGCAAACGAATCCGGTTGAAAAATGCGAATGTGCTCGATGTGCGCACGCCGCCCGTCGATATGCTCGTTGCATTTAACTTCAGCTACTGGATATTCGAGAAAAGGTCGCTGCTCAGGCGCTACTTTGAAACCGCGCGTGCGGCGCTGAAAAAGAACGGTGTGTTTTTCATCGATGCCTATGGCGGCTACGAATCGTTTGAGGAGCAAGAGGAAGAGACCGAGTACGACGACTTTACATATGTCTGGGATCAGGCGCTCTATGATCCCATTACCGGTCATGCGGAATGTCACATCCACTTCAGGTTTCCTGATGGTTCGGAACTTGACCGGGCGTTTTCGTACCAGTGGCGGTTGTGGACTGTGCCGGAGCTGCTCGAGTTGCTGGTCGAGGCGGGTTTCCGAAATCCCGTAGTCTACTGGCAGGGCGCAGACGAAGACGGCGAGCCGAACGGTGACTTTTTCCCGGCCGAGCATGGTGAGGCGGACGCTGCCTGGATCGTTTATATCGTTGCCGCGCGCTAGAGAGCGCTGTTCAGCCGTTGTCTCGGATTGGTGACGTAGGCCGTTGTCTTTATGTGAGGATTTTTGACTATAATGCCGGAGACGGCAGAAATGTCGGGTCGGTGACGAAACATGGGTCTTTCGCGCCGCCAAACCGGGTGAAAGCCCTTCTGCAGGGAATATGGGCAAGGACATCGAGTTAGCGATTCTGTTTTCCGACGTGGTCGGGAGCACGCAGCTTTATGAGGTGTTGGGAGACACACGGGCGCGTGAAACCGTGGCGAGTTGCATCGAAATCATGCAACTGGCGACGGAGCAGAACAACGGCACCGTGATCAAGACCATGGGCGACGAGATCATGGCGACCTTTCCCGACGGTGATGCGGCGCTGAACGCAGCTGCCCAGATGCAGAAACTAATCGGTGACGCCAAGGATCTCGATATCGAGGGTGGCGCCCATGTAGCGATCCGGATCGGCTGTCATTTTGGGCCTGTCGTGCTCGAAAATCGCGATATTTTCGGATCCGCAGTGCACACCGCCAACAGAATGACCAGTCAGGCGAAGGCCTCCCAGATCATTATTACTGAGGAAGTCGTAAGACAGTTGTCGCCGGAATGGGTGCAGGCGGTGCGCCAGATAGATGTCGCGCCAATCCGCGGCAAAAGCGACGAACTCGGACTTTACGAGGTGCTGTGGCAGACTGAAGACGTCACGAGCATGGTCCCGACGCTCAATGTGACAGAGGGCCGCGCAGATACTCCAGGGACCCTGCGGGTGGTGTGCCAGGGAAAGGAAGTCATTCTGGACGAGTCCAAGTCGAGCCTGACTATGGGACGCTCGGACGACAACGATATTGTCGTAAAAGGCAACCTGATCTCGCGTATTCACGCCCGGATCGAGCAGGACAGAAACAAGTACTTGCTGATCGACCAGAGCACCAATGGTACTTTCGTCCATCAGTCCGAGGGTGAGGATCTTTTCGTTCGTCGCGATTCGATGCAACTGACCGGCGACGGAATACTCGGCCTTGGCCGCGCCACCGAACACGATTCTCCGCTGGCCATCCACTTCAGCACGAAAAAATAGCGCTCCAAAGCAACGTACTGCGTTGCGCTATTTGCTCGTGATGCCACAGCTGAAGCGGCATTCGTTTCTCTGGTTCATGCCGCGCGGTTGGTCAGATCCTTCTCAATCTTCAGCCGCATTTCGGCCAGCCGTTTCGGCACGCGGTCACCGAATTCCTTGAAAAATCCCGCGACTTCATCGAGTTCGATTCGCCACTCGATGTCATTGACTGACAGTAATTGCTCGAGCGTGTCCTCATCGATATCGAGACCGCTGACATCGAGATCGGCGGGTTTAGGAATGTGGCCGATCGGCGTATGACGGGCGTCGACCCTTCCTTCGCAACGGTCGATAATCCAGCGCAGCACACGCAGGTTCTCACCAAATCCGGGCCACAGGAATTTGCCATCCGCGTTTTTGCGGAACCAGTTGACGTGGAAAATCTCCGGAAGCTTGTCCGATTTGTTTTCGAACGACAGCCAGTGGCTCCAGTAATCGGCGAAGTTGTATCCGCAGAACGGTTTCATCGCCATCGGGTCGCGGCGCACGACCCCGGTCTTGCCGGTCGCAGCCGCTGTCGTCTCCGAGGCAGCGCCTGCACCGACCAGAACGCCGTGGGCCCAGCCGCGCGACTGCAGAACCAGGGGTGCGACATGAGCGCGGCGCCCGCCGAAGACGATTGCCGATATCGGGACGCCGTATTTTGCCTCTGCCTCAGGCGAGTAACTCGGGTTCTGGCTGGCCGATACCGTGAAACGTGAATTTGGATGG
>Ga0102955_1000117_pt1 | contig 16840 bp, 15 predicted proteins | sample SalPonF2_A_D1_MG_FD_78512 | JGI IMG/M metagenome (GOLD analysis project Ga0102955, IMG submission 78512) | Salt pond soil microbial communities from South San Francisco under conditions of wetland restoration - Salt Pond MetaG SF2_A_D1_MG ... | reverse complement strand
GGCATGTATATTCGCGGCGAATTTTCTATGTCGACGAGGACAGCTGGCAGATCGCGATCAGCGAAGCCTACGACAGGGATGGCAAGTTCTGGCGCGTAATGGAGGCCCACGCTGTCAATTACTATGAGGTTCCCGTCTTGTGGGCGACTGCCTATGTCTTTTATGACCTGCAGCAGGAACGTTACCTTATCAACGGACTGGACAACGGGCTGCCGGGATTCGAATTTTCGGATGGCGCCGATCCGCGCGAGTTCAGTCCCAACGCCTTGAGCTATTACATCCGCTAAAGCACGCTTCGTCGCCAGGGGTGCACGATGGAGCAAACGCAACGCGCTCGAGCGGGTCATGCCGCTGAATCATTGTTCGGTGTCGTCGGCAACGCCGAATACCAGCACGACGTTACCGGGCATATGGATATAAATGCCATAACCCGAATTCGCATACGGCATGCCATCGGCCACCATTGGTCGTCCGCCGCCGAAAGAGCCGCCGCGACCAGTGTCACCCGATTCGGTTTCATACTCGCGCAATGTATTGGTCTCCCACAACACTCTGCCGTCGTCGCGTGCATAGATCCTGAGTCTGCCGTCCATATGGCCCGCGATCACCGCGCCGGGAATTGCGGTGACTGCCTGCGATATCCCCGGGTCGCAGAATTCGAGGTCGCCGCAAATATCTTCGGTGACATTTTCCCGCAGCATTTCTCCGCTTCTGGCGGCAACGGCGAACATCCCCGGGCCCGGCATTTGCCAGCCGACGCAGGATAACCGCAGCGAATGAGTGTCTGGAAGAGAGGCCAATAACCTCCGCGAGCCCGGTGTCAAAACCAATCAAGCCGGCTTCCCCGAATGCCTCTGTTTGCGGTCTGCCGATGCAGGGGAAATTTCTATGTATCGGTGACGGAGCGAGGCAATCTCATTGGCTTCGAGTATGCAAACCCGATCGCAGAATAGAAACAGTCATGACTGTTTTTTTATTTCCCGATTGCCGGTGACATGGCTTGATTGGCGGACGATCTGCCAATACCATGCCGCGCTCGCAGTCGCCGATCGCGGCGGCCGCGTCAGGCTACCCACGGAGTGATTGCAAACATGGCAAAGGTCGTTGTGACGGATCGGGATGGTGTTGCGCACGAAATCGAGGCGGAGACGAATTCCCCTTTGATGTATTCACTGCGTGACCTCGATTACGGCGTCGAGGCGATTTGCGGCGGCGTCTGCTCCTGTGCCACCTGCCACGTTTTCGTCGATGATGCGTGGATTGCTCGCCTGCCCGCGCGCGATCAGGACGAGGAAGAACTGCTGGAAGAACTCGAGCATTTCAAACCCAACTCGAGGCTGAGTTGCCAGATCGAATTCGGTCCCGAACTCGATGGCCTGAAAGTCACGATCGCGCCCGAGGAATAGGCCTGCTATCGCGGCCGCGCTGGATTACTGAATTGTCAGCGCGTTGTCGAGCACGATCTCGGACCCGTTTACGATACGCGACTCGTCGGACGCGAGGAACACATCACGTTGGCGACGTCGAGCGGTAATCCGAGGCCCACGGGGCTCAGTCCAGACCTGTCCGCGATGCCCGGGTCCGAACAGGTCTGGTCGATCATCGGCGTGTCGATCATCGGCGTGTCGATCATCGGCGTGTCGATCGCCCCGGGGTGGATCGAATTGACCCGAATGTCATAACCGCACATCTGGCAGTGGATGGCGATTGTCATTGCTGTTTCCAGGCGCGGTGACATCGTGAACCATGAATTCCGCCTTGCCGCCGGCCGCGCGGATCGATTCGGCGGCGGCCTCGCCGGCGGTTTCGTTGACATCGCTGAGGATGACGGCCGCCCCTTCTCGCGCCAGGACCTCCGCGTCCGCGAGACCCGGGCCAGAGGCCGCACCGGAAACGATGGCGACTTTTTTCCTACCCGACTCATATAGTTTTGACTCGCTGGGGTTTGGGTATGCCCGGCCTTGGCAAAAAGCATCCCGGAAATTATTAGTCAACGTTTCCGGTTTCAATCATCTTTGACTTTTTTTAATGTTGCCATCATCCTTTTACTGGCAAATCCTACTGGCAAATCCTACTGGCAAATCCTACTGGCAAATCCGGTCCCAGGGGCCGGAAAACACGGGCTACGAATTCGGAAGAGCTGATGACACCACGGGCAGATCGAAAGCGCTCAAAACCTGACGTTGAGCCGTCCGGGTGGCAAGCGCAAAAAAGTGCCGCGACCCGCAATCTGATTATTGAGGCGGCGATCCGATGTTTCATAGAACTCGGCTATGCAAGCACGACGACAACGCGGATCGCCCGGATGGCCGGCCTTTCGCGCGGTGCGATGCTGCATCATTTTCCCTCCAGGATCGATATCGTTCGTTCCGCAGTCGATCATTTGCACGCCAAACGGCTTAACGCCTTCCGTAATTCAATTGCCTCGATTCCGGCTGACGCCGACCGGGTTCGGCTCGGGCTAAGGGCCTACTGGAAGCATGTGAACCATCCGATGTCCGTCGCGTTTTTCGAGCTGTCTGTCGCCGCGCGAACCGATCCGGAGCTCGAGGCCATACTGAGTCCGGCGCAAACGGCGTTCGATGAAGCGTGGTATCAGACAGCGCTCGAGTTGTTTCCGGAATGGCAGTCGGACCGGAAAGCCTTTGACGTTGCACTGGAATTGACGCGATATGTCATGGAAGGCATGGCGGTCAATATCATGACCCACGAACGAACCAGGCGCCATGAGCAGGTGGTCGATTATCTGGAGGAGCAGCTGCGTGCGCTGCGACCGCCGACGGCCGCGAACTAATAGTACAAGCGAGGATCGATCACCATGAGCTATGAGACGTTGCGCGTCGAGAAACACGGCGCGGTGGCCGTTATCACGCTGGATCGGCCGGACGCCGGTAATTCGCTGAACCTCCCGATGGCCGAAGATTTGTTTCGGGCCGGGCTCGAATGCGAGGCCGACAGCGACGTCAGATGCGTGCTTCTCACGGCTGCGGGCAAGGTCTTTTGTTTCGGTGGCGATCTGAAATCGATTGCAGATCAGGATAACCCTGCCGGGTTTTTGAATGAACTGACCGCGAAGCTGCACGCCGCGATTTCGGTTTTCAATCGCATGCCAGCCCCGGTAATCGCGGCGGTCAATGGCGCCGCTGCCGGAGCCGGCGTCGGGCTGCTGGCTATGGCGGACCTGGCTATGGCCGCGGAGGACACCAGGATTTCGCTCGCATACACCGGTGTCGCGCTGACGCCGGACGGCAGCACGACCTATTTTCTGCCGCGCCTGATCGGTCGCCGCCGCACTCTGGAGCTGATGCTGACCAATCGCCCGTTGCGTGCCGAGGAAGCCTGCAATTGGGGGTTGCTGAACCGGGTGGTGCCCGGTGCGCAGCTGATGGAGGAGGCTATGGCTTTGGCGCAGAAACTCGCGGCCGGGCCGGCTGGCGCTTTCGCGGCGACCAAACGGTTGCTGCATTCTTCCGACGACAATTCGCTCGAATCGCAGATGGCCCTCGAGGGGCGGACGATCGCCGCGCAGGGCAGTTCGGCGGAAGGCCGCGAGGGGGTACGCGCGTTTTTGCAAAAACGCGAGCCCGATTACCGCTGAAGCCGGGCGTTGCGAGGCGCATATCTGTGCCTGAAAGCCGGGTGGGCTTCTGCCATACCCCGTACAGTTGATATACTGCCTCGTTCGGGGAGTGTGGTGCCCGGGTCGATACCTACTGCTTCCGGCCAGTCCCCATTTCCAGCGAAAGTGGCGGAATTGGTAGACGCGCAGGATTTAGGTTCCTGTGGGCATAGCCCGTGAGAGTTCGAGTCTCTCCTTTCGCACCAACAGTTGAATGTAACAGTGCGCTGCACAAGCAGCGCACTTCGGTTTTTGAACGAGGAAAAATCATGCAGGTGTCCGTGGAGGCCGGTGGCGGTCTGGAGCGTCGGGTTCGTATTCAGGTCGGCTCGGAAGAAATCGAGTCCGAAATCGAGAAGCGGCTTGTGAATGTAGGGCAGAAGGCGCGAATCAAGGGCTTTCGTCCCGGCAAGGCACCGCTGAAGGTCCTGCGGCAGCAATACGGGGCCCAGGTACGGCAGGAGGTGTTGTCCGAGGTCATGCAGAACTCGTACAACCAGGCCATCAGCGAGGAGCAGTTGCGCCCGGCGGGCAATGCGCGCATCGAGCCGCACAATACAGAGCAGGGTCAGGATCTCGACTTCACCGCGATTATCGAGGTCTATCCTGAATTCGAAGTTGCCGATGCCGCGAAGCTCAAAGTCGAGCGCCCCATCGCCGAGATTGGCGACAAGGATCTCGATGCGATGATTGAAAACCTGCGCAAGCAGCGCGCCGAGTGGCGCGAGGTGGAGCGCGCGGGTGCGGATGGAGATCGCCTTGTGGTCACGTTTCGCGGAACGATCGACGACGAGGTATTCGACGGCGGTGTAGGCGAAGACGTTCCGGTAGTGCTCGGCGCGGGTGAGACGATTCCTGATTTTGAACAAGGGCTCAAAGGGCTCAAGGCCGGCGACGAGAAAGTTATCGATGTGCGTTTTCCTGATGACTACCCGGTCGCCAAGGTTGCCGGCAAGGACGCCAAATTCGAGGTCAGTGTTGCGCGCGCCGAAGAGCAGTTCATGCCCGAGCTGGACGATGAATTCTTCAAGGCTTTCGGGGTCGAGGAAGGCGGAGTCGACGCATTCCGGGCGGAAGTCCGTGCCAATATGCAACGCGAACTGGAACGCACGGTCCGAATGAAATTGAAACAGAACGTAATGGAAAGTTTGCGCGAGGCCAACGATGTCGAACTGCCGCAGGCGCTGGTGGATCAGGAGATTCACAGCATGCAGCACGATGCGGCCAAACGTATGGGCATTACCGATCACTCGAAGCTGCCCCCAAAAGAGCCTTTCGAGGAGCAGGCCCGTATGCGCGTTGCTTTGGGGTTGATTATCAACCAGTTGATTCAGCAGGAAAAAATCGAACCCGACCATGAGCGTGTCGATGCCCGTATCGTAGAGATGAGCGCGGAGCACGAAGAAAGCGATAAGGTGGCGCAGTACTACCGCTCGAACCCACAGCTCAAATCGCAGATCGAAATGATGGTGCTCGAAGACCAGGTCGTGGACTGGTTGCTGGACCGGGCAAAAGTCAAAGACAAGAAAAGCAGCTTCGCCGAACTGATGAATTTCGGCTCGGGGCAGGCCTGAGCCCTGCGCACTTAGCGCCGGGATAACACAAGCGAATTTTTGGAGACGAGTGACCCTATGGATACCAAGGCCCTGAATCTGGTTCCGATGGTAGTGGAGCAAACCGCGCGCGGAGAGCGTGCTTACGATATCTACTCACGGCTCCTGAAAGAGCGGGTGATTTTCATGGTCGGCCCGGTCGACGATCACGTCTGCAACCTGGTCGTGGCCCAGCTGCTGTTCCTGGAATCGGAAAACCCCGACAAGGATATTCACCTCTACATCAACTCGCCCGGAGGCGTGGTCAGCGCGGGCCTGTCCGTGTACGACACCATGCAGTTCATCAAATCCGACGTGAGCACCATATGCGTTGGCCAGGCGGCAAGCATGGGGGCGGTTCTGCTGGCAGGCGGTGCCAAGGGCAAGCGGTTTGCCCTTCCGCACTCGCGGGTGATGATTCACCAGCCGATTGCCGGTTTCCAGGGGCAGGCCTCCGACATCGACATCCATGCGCGTGAGGTTTTGAAAACCCGCGACCAGCTGAACTTCATCCTGGCCGAGCACACCGGTCAGGATATCGAGAAGATCAGACTCGATACCGATCGCGATTACTTCATGAGTGGGGAGGAGGCGGTCAATTACGGACTTATCGACATCGTTCTCGACAAGCGTTCCGGCCCCCTCATCGATTCGGAAGAGAAAAGCGATTAAATACAGCATGTTATGAGTTTTTTGTGGTTTTGCTTCGAAGTGCGTTCACTTTGCCTTGTGGTAGTGGCGCATGCTATAAACCAGTGTTGATTACGTAGGGCGCTGACCCGGGGTTCAGATGACAGACGACACGCGCGGCAAGACTGACGACGGCAAGCTTTTGTACTGCTCCTTTTGTGGCAAGAGCCAACATGAGGTGCGTAAGCTAATTGCCGGCCCGTCCGTCTTTATTTGTGACGAATGTGTCGAACTCTGTAATGACATAATTCGCGAGGAACTCGAAGATCATTCGGAGCAGACTCGCGACAAGCTGCCCAAGCCCCACGAGATCAAAAACGTTCTGGACGAGTACGTAATCGGTCAGGAACGCGCCAAAAAAGTCCTTTCTGTCGCGGTTTACAACCACTACAAGCGGTTGCAGAACCGCGGCGGCGACAGCGGCAAGGGCGGTGACATCGAGCTGGCGAAGAGCAACATTCTGCTGATCGGGCCGACCGGATGTGGCAAGACATTGCTGGCCGAAACGCTGGCGCGCATGCTGAATGTTCCGTTTACGATTGCCGACGCGACGACGCTGACGGAAGCAGGATATGTCGGCGAGGACGTCGAGAACATCATCCAGAAGCTGCTGCAGAAATGTGATTACGACGTAGAAAAGGCGCAGACCGGAATTGTCTACATCGACGAGATCGACAAAATTTCCCGCAAGTCCGATAACCCGTCGATCACCCGCGACGTGTCGGGCGAGGGTGTCCAGCAGGCACTGCTCAAGCTGATCGAAGGCACGGTCGCGTCGGTACCGCCGCAGGGCGGCCGCAAGCATCCGCAACAGGAGTTCCTGCAGGTCGATACGGGCAACATCCTGTTCGTCTGCGGTGGCGCGTTTGCCGGGCTGGAAAAGATAATCCAGAATCGTTCGGCGAAAAGCGGGATTGGCTTCGTCGCCGAAGTTCAGAGCAGCGAACAGGGACGCAGTGTCGGTGAGGTTTTGTACGACGTCGAACCTGAAGACCTTATTATGTACGGGCTGATTCCGGAGTTTGTAGGACGGCTCCCAGTAGTGGCGACGCTGGAGGAGCTCGACGAGGACGCGCTTGTCAGTATTCTGGTCGAACCGAAGAACGCTTTGACCAAGCAGTATCGCCGGCTGTTTGAGATGGAAGGCGTTGACCTCGATTTTCGCGAGGACGCACTGCGCGCCGTTTCCCGCAAGGCGATGGAACGCAAGACCGGCGCACGCGGGCTTCGCACCATCCTCGAAAATGTGCTGCTCGACACCATGTATGACCTGCCGGCAATGACCAACGCCACCAAGGTGGTGGTCGACGAAGCCGTCGTCGGCGGTGAAACCAAGCCCTACATTATCTACGAATCCGAAGATACCCAGCTGACCGCGGTGGAAGAGCGCCGCCGTCCGGCCGGCTCGGGCAGTTGACCGGTGTTTGGCCACCTGACGCGTGGCCCGGTTGAGAAGTCGGCGCTTGACCCCATTATCTCCCTGAAGCGGCGGTCCGCAGGGCCGCGCAAGCGGCGGTAACGCCAGACCGGCCAGTATGGCCGATTGCCAGTTTTTTCGAGGTGAGACCTAGTGTCCGAAGAATCCAGCATTACCCTCAACGTCGACGATCTTTCGCAGACCACGCCGGTTCTGCCACTGCGTGACGTAGTCGTTTATCCGCATATGGTCATCCCGCTGTTTGTCGGCAGGGAGCGTTCGATCAGCGCATTGGATCAGGCGATGCAGGCCGGCAAGCAGATATTGCTGGTCGCCCAGAAGGAGGCCGATGTCGATGAGCCCGGGGCCGACGATATCTATCGCCTTGGCACGCTCGCCACGATTCTGCAGCTTCTGAAACTGCCCGATGGCACGGTGAAAGTACTGGTCGAGGGCGGCGAACGGGCGCGAATCGATTCTCTGCAACTGGATCAGCATTTTTCCGCGCGTACGACCCTGCTGCCCGAAGCGGACGATTACGACGATCGCGAGGTCGACGTCCTGACCCGCTCGGTAATCTCGCAGTTCGAGCAATACGTCAAGCTCAACAAGAAAGTGCCGCCCGAGATTCTGACTTCTCTCGCAGGAATCGATCAGCCAGGACGGCTGGCCGATACGGTCGCCGCGCACATGTCGCTCAAGCTCGATCAGAAACAGCGAATCCTGGAGATTCAGGATGTGCGCGACAGGCTCGAGCACGTGCTGACCCTCATCGAGGGTGAGATCGATGTGCTGCAGATCGAGAAGCGGATCCGCGGGCGGGTCAAGCAGCAAATGGAGAAGAGCCAGCGCGAGTACTACCTGAATGAGCAGATGAAGGCGATTCAGAAAGAACTCGGCGAAATGGAAGACGCTCCGAACGAGATCCAGGAACTCGAGCAGAAAATCGCGAAGGCCGGCATGAGCAAGGAGGCGCGCGAGAAGGCGACCTCGGAACTCAACAAGCTGATGCTGATGTCTCCGATGTCGGCCGAAGCCACTGTGGTCAGAAACTACATCGACTGGTTGCTGAAGGCGCCGTGGAAGAAACGGACCAAGATCCTCAATAATCTTGCGGATGCGGAGCGGATTCTCGACGAGGATCACTATGGCCTGGAAAAGGTCAAAGAGCGCATCGTCGAGTACCTGGCGGTGCAACAGCGAGTGAAGAAGCTCAAGGGCCCGATCCTGTGCCTGGTGGGTCCGCCGGGTGTGGGCAAGACGTCGCTGGGGCAGAGTATTGCCCGGGCGACCAATCGCAAATTCGTCAGGATGTCGCTTGGCGGCGTTCGCGACGAAGCGGAGATCCGCGGTCATCGCAGAACCTACATTGGCTCGATGCCGGGCAAGATCTTGCAAAATCTCGGCAAGGTTGGCGTGCGTAACCCGTTGTTCCTGCTCGATGAGATCGACAAGATGTCGATGGATTTTCGCGGCGACCCATCTTCGGCGCTGCTGGAGGTTCTCGACCCGGAACAAAACGCGACATTCAATGACCACTATCTTGAAGTCGATTTTGATTTGTCCGAGGTGATGTTCGTCTGCACGGCGAACAGTCTCAATATTCCTGCACCATTGTTGGATCGCATGGAAGTAATTCGCCTTCCGGGTTATACCGAAGACGAGAAAATGAACATAGCGCGGCGTTATCTCGTGCCAAAGCAGAAGGAAGCGAATGGGCTCGAGACGACTGAACTCGTTGTCAGCGACTCGACGTTACTGGATATCGTGCGGCATTACACGCGCGAGGCCGGGGTGCGGAATCTCGAACGCGAAATTGCGAAGATTTGCCGCAAGGTCGTCAAAGACCTGCTGCTCAAGCCGGCGCGCAAGAGCGTCAGAGTTATTCCGAAAAGCCTCGATCGTTATCTGGGCGTTAGAAGATTCCGTTTCGGCCTTGCGGAAGACCGCGACCAGGTCGGCCAGGTGACAGGGCTGGCATGGACCGAGGTCGGCGGAGAATTGCTAACCATCGAGGCGGCGATAGTCCCGGGCAAAGGCAAGCTGATCCATACCGGCCAGCTCGGAGATGTGATGCAGGAGTCGATCCAGGCGGCCATGACCGTCGTGCGCAGCCGGGCGAAGGTGCTGGGTGTCGACAACGAATTTCATCAGAAGTACGACCTCCATGTTCACGTGCCCGAGGGCGCAACGCCGAAGGACGGTCCGAGTGCGGGAATCGGCATGTGTACGGCGCTGGTGTCGGCGCTGACCAAGATACCTGTGCGATCGGATGTTGCGATGACGGGCGAGATCACGCTGCGAGGTGAGGTGTTGCCCATAGGCGGGCTCAAGGAGAAACTTCTTGCGGCCCACCGCGGCGGTATTACCACGGTGTTGATCCCCCACGAGAACGAGAAAGATCTGGTCGAAATACCGAAGAACATCAAGGACAAACTGAATATTCATTGTGTGAAATGGGTGGACGAGGTTCTGGAGCATGCGCTGTTACACATGCCGGCGCCGGCCGACTCGAAAGCGACTCCGGAGGAAGAAGCCGGCAACAAGTCTTCGGACAAAGCCAAAGCGGAAACGGTGCACGCACATTGAGGCGTGCGCCGGGTCGCATTGCCCGGTTTGTTGACAGTTCTTTTTTGGCCTTGCTATAAAGCGGGCAATTCCCACGTTTTAGCTTGGTGCCGCGGCTTGCCTGCAGGGGGTCGCGTATCTGAAAACAGGTCTTAAAGCGCCAAGGCGAGAATTTCTCGCCGGGAAGCCACAAGCCCGGTCGTTGTGATCTCCGGCCGGTTTTCATCACATTCCAGATCATTGGGGAGTACTAAATGAACAAGGGTGAGCTTATTGACGCCGTCGCCGCTGCCGCTAATTTGTCGAAAGCAGATGCTTCACGGGCTGTCGAAGCAGTACTGGACAGCATTACAGACGCACTTAAAAGTGGCGATCAGGTTTCCTTGATCGGTTTTGGAACCTTCGGTGTCAAGCGTCGCGAAGCCCGCACCGGACGCAACCCGCAGACGGGCGCGCCGATCCAGATTGCGGCTAGTAACGTGCCGGGTTTCAAGGCTGGCAAAGGCCTCAAGGATGCCGTAAACTAGCGCGCCTCCCAGAAGCAGGGTGCTTAGCTCAGCTGGGAGAGCGTCGCCCTTACAAGGCGAAGGTCGGGGGTTCGATCCCCTCAGCACCCACCAGGACACGGAGCGGTAGTTCAGCTGGTTAGAATACCGGCCTGTCACGCCGGGGGTCGCGGGTTCGAGTCCCGTCCGCTCCGCCAAATCGAGAGGGCGCCCAATTAGGGCGCCCTTTTTTTGATAGGGAATTCTGCCGCTTTTCCTGGCCGGATTATTGCCGTCCAGGGCTCTACAAAGTGCTTGTCAAGCAACGGCAGGCGCTGCCAATCGGCCGCTTTTCGGTTAAGCTTCGCGGCTTCCGTTCAATTTCCACCCTGAGTGGGTGATGTGACCAAATAAAACCATGCTGCAAAACATGCGCGAAAAATTGTCCGGACCGGTTTCCATTGCCGTGCTGGGCCTTATTGCCGTTGCTTTCATATTCTGGGGAATCGATTTTGGATTCTTCAATCGTGATTTCGTAGCGAAAGTCAACGGCGAGGAAATTCCGAACTCGAGATTTAGTGCTGCTTACCAAAACCAGTTGGGGGAGTTGCAGCGCTACTATCGCGATGAACTGACTCCCGAGTTACGCAGTGAAGTCAGGCAAAACACGCTGGATGGATTTATCCGCAACACCGTGCTCGAACAACGTTCGCGCGATGATGGATATCGGGTCAGTGATACAGCCTTGACCGAATACATCCGGAGCCTTCCGGCGTTCCAGGTCGGCGGCCAGTTTTCGATGGATGCGTACAAGGCTACGCTTGCCTCGAACAGCTACTCGCCGACCCGATTTGAGGAGGAGCAGCGCCGGGCGCTGGCCCAGGAGCAGTTGCGCCAGGGAATCATTTCTTCCGGGTTTACAACTACCGCCGAGACCAGGCGCTTTGTAGAACTTCTCGAAGAACAACGGGATGTCGCATATGCGATCGTCCCGGCCGACGGGTTTCGCGACCAGGTCGAGGTTTCCGAGGAAGAGGTCACTGCGTATTACGATGAGAACAAAGACCGCTTCATGACTGCCGAATCGGTCACTCTGCAGTATGTCGAGGTCAATGCAGACGAGGTTGCCGCGGCCGTCGAGGTAACCGAGGATGACCTTCTCGCCTATTACGAGACGGTCAAGGCCCGGTATTCGACGCCGGAACGGCGGCGTCCGCGGCATATTCTCATCGAGTTCGGAGACGACGAGTCTGCTGCAGAGCAACGTGCCAGCGAAATTGCCGCGCGGGCACAGAGCGGTGAGGATTTCGCCGAACTGGCTCAGGAATATTCGGAAGATCCGGCTACGTCGGACCTCGGTGGCGATCTTGACTGGCTCGAGCGCGGAGTTTTTGAGGGGCCGCTGGAGGATGCAATTTTCGAAATGCAGGAGGGCGAGATTCGCGGGCCAGTGCGTTCCGATTTCGGTTTCCATGTTCTGCGGCTCGATCAGATAGAGGAAAGTACGGGCAGATCATTCGCTGACGCTCGCGAAGAGTTAGAAACCGAGTACCGCGCTTTGCAATCCGAAGCGGCCTACTATGAGCGCGCAGAGACGCTTGCGGAAAAGTCCTTTGAAAGCCCTGATGAGCTCGATACCGTGGCGGCTGCGCTGGGAACGGCGGTCAAGCAGATCGAGGGCTTTACCCGCGCTGGCGGCGGTGAACTGGCCGCTTTCCCGACCGTGGCGGAGGCTGCATTCAGTACACCCGTGCTTGAGGACAACGAGAACAGCCCGCTTGTCGAATTGTCCGAGCGGCGCGCGGTCGTGCTGCGAGTGGCGGACCATCGTCTTCCCGAGCAGCGTTCGATTGACGAGGTGCGGGCCGAGATTGAGTCTTCGCTGGCGTTGTCGCTGGCCCGCGAACGCGCCAGCGAAGCTGGCCAGACGCTGCTGGCACAGGTTCGGGACGGAGGGGTTTTTGCGGATCTCGCCGCGGCGGCGGGGGCCGACTATCAGGAATCGCGTGCGGTCGGGCGGCGTGACAGCGCGCTTCCCGCCGAGTTGCTCGCGGAGATTTTCCGCGCCGCCAAGCCGGGCACGGCGCCGACCGTGGCGGGCATCGAACTCGCAAGCGGCGATTACGCAATATTTGAAATTTCCGCGGTCCGACCGGGTGACCCGGAGGGTGGGCCGCGAGAGCGACGACTGCAGGAACGGGATGCGCTGGCGCAAATGAGCGGTGATGGCTCATTCGCTGCATACGTCACCGAATTGCGCAGGAAGGCGAGCGTGCAGGTGTTCGAAATAGAAGACGAGCAACTGTAGCAGACGCACGGCGCGCGTCACGAACATGTTCAGACTCAAATTACATTGGCAAATCCTGATTGCGATCGTCCTTGCTGCGATCGCCGGTCACCTCGTGGGCCAGGATAGTGGCTTTCTCGGCGTAGCTTTCTATGACGTGTTCGACTTTGTCGGCACGCTCTTCATCAATGCGCTGAAGATGCTCATCGTGCCGTTGATTGCGTCCTCGATCATTGTCGGCGTGGCCGGAATCGGGTCTTCGGGTGATCTGGGACGACTGGGCGGAAAAACGCTCCTGTTTTATGCAATCACAACATTGTCGGCCATTCTCGTTGGTCTGGTCCTGGTCAATACGGTCCAGCCTGGCCTGGTTAACGGAGAACCTGCCCAGGATCTGCTCGCGTTGTCCGCGGATGCGGATACCGTTGCAGCGAAAGTCGGTGAGAAAGGCGCCGGAGACGTTGTAGAGATCTTCTTGCGCATGGTGCCGCCCAATATCATCGAAGCCGCTGCAAACGGCGAGATGCTCGGGCTGATTTTTTTCAGCATCCTGTTTGGTTTTTTTATGACCCGTTTGGGCCATGAAACTGCGGACCCGCTGTTCCGGTTCTGGGATGCTGTTTTCCATGTAATGATGCGCATGACTGAGTGGGTGATGTTGTTTGCGCCCATCGGGGTTTTCGGTCTGGTTGCCCGTACCGTGGCAAAGACCGGATTCGATGCCGCCGCGCCTCTGATCGTATTCGCGCTTACCGTGCTCGGCGCACTGCTTTTCCATGCAGCCGTTACTTTGCCGGCGATGCTGCGCATAGTTGCAAAGGTAAGTCCACTGGCGCTCTACCGGGCTATTTCCCCGGCGCTTCTCACGGCATTTTCCACGGCTTCGTCGTCGGCGACGTTACCTATCACTATCGACTGCGTCGAAAAAAAGGCAGGCGTCCCCAATCGCATCTCGAGCTTCGTGTTGCCACTCGGCGCCACCGTCAATATGAACGGCACGGCACTGTACGAGTGCGTTGCAGCGATGTTCATAGCCCAGGCTTACGGCCTTGAGCTGAGCTTCGGCGTACAGTTCTCGATTGTCGTCATCGCGCTCGTTACGTCCATTGGCGTCGCCGGGATTCCGTCGGCATCGCTGGTTGCCATCGCGATAATTCTCAGTGCGGTCGGCCTGCCCGTGGAGGCTATCGGCGTGCTGTTCGTATTTGACAGAGTTTTGGATATGGCGCGGACCAGTATCAACGTCCTCGGCGATGCATGTTGTGCGGTTATCGTTGCCCGGCTGGAAGGAGAGGAAGGGATCCTCACCGGTGAGCCGGCGGAGGAGGCAGTCCGATCCTGATCCGGATTCCCACCTCGCGTGACAAACTGGCCTGGCGCGGGCCGGATATGCGGTGGAGATGCGTTGGCACTGCAAGCCAGCCTGGTCCGGACCCAGCCGCGCTATGAGTATTTTCAAACTAAAGCTCCATACCCAGATTTTCCTCGCCCTGGTTCTTGCGGTAGTGGCGGGATTGCTTACCAATCCGGAAACCCGCCTTCTCGGAGTCGAACTTTTCGCGGCTTACGATTTTGTTGGCAGCATGTTTCTAAACGCGCTGCGGATGCTGATAGTTCCAATTATTACCTCCTCGATTATCACCGGCATTGCCGGAATCGGGTCTTCGGAAGCGCTCGGCCGGCTCGGAGGCAAAACCTTCGCCTACTACATGATGACCAGTTTTTTGGCGATCGTTGTGGGCATCCTGGCTGTCAACCTGGTCCAGCCGGGTATTGTTGACGGCGAACCGGCGCGTGAGATCCTGGGGCTGTCAGCCGAACATGCTGCCGACGTTGCCGACAAGGTCGGTAATCACGATGCCTCATCGCTTACCAACGTTTTTCTGAGCATGATCCCGCCCAATATCATCGCCGCCGCGGCGAACGGGCAACTGCTGGGATTGATATTTTTCAGTTTGCTGTACGGCTTCTACATGACTCGTATTGGAGATGAGCTCGCCCAGGTACAGTACAAATTCTGGTGCGGTGTCTACGAGATCGTGATGCGGCTCACCGAACTGGTCATGAAGTTCGCTCCAATTGGTGTGTTCGCGCTGGTAGCCAAAGTGGTGACCGGAATAGGAGAGGAAGATCTGGGCAGTCTGGTCCAATCGCTTGGCCTGTTCTTTATTACGGTCGTGATAAGTCTTTCATTTCATGCGTTCGTGACTTTGCCACTGCTGCTCGCGACGCTGGCCCGGGTCAATCCGCTTCGACACTACAAGGCGATGGTCACGGCGCTCCTGACCGCATTCTCGACTGCGTCATCGTCGGCGACCCTGCCGTTGACAATAGAGTGTGTGCGCGACAACGCGGGGGTCTCCAATCGGGTAACGAGTTTTGTGTTGCCGCTTGGTGCCACCATCAACATGGACGGTACGGCGCTTTACGAATGTGTTGCCGCAATATTTATTGCGCAGGCATTCGGGCTGGAACTGACGTTTGTAACCCAGTTTACGATTTTGCTTATTGCCCTGCTTACGTCCATCGGCGTTGCAGGTATTCCGGCTGCCAGCCTGGTTGCGATCACGATAATCCTGTCCGCGATCGGACTTCCGCTCGAGGCGGTAGGGGTGATCCTGGCGGTCGACCGGGTGCTGGACATGTTTCGGACATCGGTCAACGTATTCAGCGATTCCTGCGGCGCGGTGATCATCGCCCGCAGCGAGGGAGAAACGGGAATACTGACCGAAAAGCGAGACGCGCCGGATGCCTGACTGCCGCTCGTTTGTTGCGGGCAATTAATCGTGCAGCGACATGCCTACAATATTGAACCCTGCATCGACGTAGAGAATCTGCCCGGTTATGCCGGCGGCAAGATCGGAGCACAGGAAGGCCGCGGCATTGCCAACGTCTTCGATGCTGACATTGCGCCGCAGCGGTGAGACTTTTTCGAACTCATTCAACATACCCCGAAGTCCGGCAACCCCGGAAGCCGCCAGCGTCTTGATCGGTCCGGCCGATATGCCATTGACCCGGATGCCCTCGCTGCCCATGTCGTAAGCGAGAAAGCGCACTGCGGATTCGAGACTGGCTTTGGCCAGGCCCATGACGTTGTAGCTCGGAATAGCGCGAACTGCGCCCAGATAGGACAGCGTCAGCAGCGCGCCGCTGCGACCCTTCAACAAGGGTTTGGCAGCCTTCGCGAGAGCGACAAAACTGTAAGCGCTGATGTCATGAGCGATCCGGAAGCCTTCGCGAGTCGTGCTGTCGACAAATCCGCCGGCAAGTTCTTCGCGCGGAGCGTATCCAACCGAGTGCACGACGATATCCAGACCATCCCATGCATCGCCGATACCGGCGAAAGCAGCGTCGATCTGTTCGTCGTATGCGACGTCCATTGGGAATACGAGGCTGGATCCGACCTCGGCAGCCATCTTCTCGACCCGGGGTTTCAGTTTGTCCGTCTGGTACGTAAACGCGAGTTCCGCGCCCTCGCGCGCCATTGCCTGCGAAATCCCCCAGGCGATCGAGCGCTTGCTCGCAAGTCCGACGATCAAAGCGCGTTTACCGGCCATAAAACCCATTTCCGTGTCCCCTTTGTTTTTTGGCCGTGGCATTATCGCACCGCGGATGCTGATTGATACAGAGCAGCCGTAACAGCGGACGCGGTCGCATTGAGACCAGACTGCGTATCGGCCAGGGGCGTGATCCGGGAATGGCAAGAAACAAGCGTCAGAGCGTGGTATTCCAGTTACGATCGTTGACCGGTGGCGTCGGCATTGTCGTCGCCAGGTTGGCGAAGGAGTTTGAGCGTCTCGGGGTCGATGTTGCCGTCGTGTGCGAGAAGCCCCTGCATCGTGCGGTGACCTCGTTTCCGGACTCCATCGACGTGGAAAGCACGGGCAGCTTCATGAAGACCAGCGGTTTTCTGCGGTTGCTGGCGTTTATGGCGCGTCGTCGGCCGGACCATGTCATTACCAACGACCGCCGCTCAAATGTGGCGGCAATCAGGGCAAAGCGGATACTGCGTTTGCGCGGCGCAGTCAGCAACATTCTCCACGATACCTATTCCGTTGGACTGCAGTTTAAGAGCGAGGAAGACCAGCGCGCCCAGATACGCCACTACCGCGAGATCTACCCACGGAACCACCGTATTTTTGCTGTATCGCGTGGTGTCGCCACGGCGTTCGCGGAGCTATC
>Ga0102955_1000110_pt1 | contig 17062 bp, 12 predicted proteins | sample SalPonF2_A_D1_MG_FD_78512 | JGI IMG/M metagenome (GOLD analysis project Ga0102955, IMG submission 78512) | Salt pond soil microbial communities from South San Francisco under conditions of wetland restoration - Salt Pond MetaG SF2_A_D1_MG ... | reverse complement strand
CTCTGGGACAACAACCAGTACAAGCTGCCGGAGGGCACCCCGGCGGCGGACCGGGTCCGTGCGCAGAACCTCGGCGTCGCGGCCATCACATTGGGCCAGGGCGTGCCGTTCTTCCATGCGGGCGGCGAGTTGCTGCGGTCGAAATCGATGGATCGCGACAGCTACGACTCGGGCGACTGGTTCAACGAACTAGACTATAGCCGCCAGAGCAACAAGTGGCGGGTGGGTCTGCCGATCGCCGACAAGAACGAGACCAACTGGCCGATAATTTCCGGGATCTTCCAGGACGCGAGTACCAGTGTCAGCGCGCCCGATATCGAGCAGTCGTTCGAGCACTTCAAGGAGGTGCTGGCGATCCGCAAGAGTTCGAACCTGTTCCGGCTGCGCACCGCTGACCAGATCAACCAGCGGGTGAAATTCCACAACCCGCGGCCGGGCACCCCTGGGACGCGGCGTGGTCTGCTGGTGCAGAGCATCGACGGCTGCGTGGACCCGAACCTGACGCCGGACGACGGCGGCATCGTGCTGATCCAGAACGTCACGACTCAGGAGCACACCGTGTCGTTGTTCCTCGATGACAGTTACGCCCTGCATCCGATCCAGCAGGGCTCGTTCGACCCGGTCGTGCAGGGCGCGAGTTACGATGCGGCCACGGGCTTCACGGTGCCGGCGCTGACGACAGCCGTGTTCCGGAAGGACCCGACCGGGGAGCTGTGCGACATCTTCGGCGCGGCGACCAGCTACGTTCGGGGTGGTTTCAACGATTGGGGCATCGACAACCCGATGACCGAGGTCGGCGATACCGGCGTTTTGCAGGCAACCGTCAGTGTCGATACCTCCAGTGGCAGTGCGATCGAGTACAAGATCGCCTCCGAGGACTGGGCCGCGATCAACTGCGGCGGTCCGGAAGATGTCGTCAGCGACGTGCCGCTCGACGATGGCAACGATCCGCAGGAGAGCTTCTTCGTGACCTGCGGCGGTAGTCCGGGCAACCTGCGTTCCGACTTCCCGGCGACCGGCGGTTACAAGTTCTCGCTGGACACAACGGACCAGGCAAACCCTGAGCTGACCGTGCTGCCACAGCTCGGTGATGCTTTCGGTACCACGACGACGTTCGTCCGCGGCGGTTTCAACGACTGGGGTACCGGCAACCCGATGATCCAGGTCGGCGACAGCGCGGTGCTCGAGACGACCGTCAATGTCGGTGCAGAGGCCTACGAGTTCAAGATCGCGGAGGAGAACTGGTCGACGATCAACTGCGGCGGGCCGGATTACTCGTCGCCGATGGCGGTCGCCGTGGGTTCGCCGACGACGCTGAACTGCAGTCGTAACCCGTCGAACCTGTCGGCGACATTCAACAGCGCCGGCAACGTAAAGTTCAGCCTCGACACCAGCGATACTGCCAACCCGCGGCTTACTGTCGGTGCCCAGGAGGGTGTCGCGTGGGGCAGCGTGCCGGTTTTCATACGTGGCGGCTTCAACGATTGGGGTACGGGCAGTGAGCTGACGGCGGCAGGTTCGAATTACCAGACGTCGATCATCATTGGTGCTTCTGGCTACGAGTTCAAAGTCGCGGCCGAGGACTGGTCCACGATCAACTGCGGCGGTGCCGACGGGATGGGACCGGTGCCGGTGGGCACCCCGACAGTGATCAGCTGTGGCGCGAACCCGCCGAACCTTGCAATTACGATCCCGGCGGACGGCACCTACAGCTTCGACGTCGACATTACGAACCCGAATAACCCGACGTTGACGGTGACGCCGCAGTAAGGAAAGTCATGGCCGGTCCGACTGACGACCGGCCGGTTTCTTAAACCGATACCCGTAGTCGGGTATCGGTTTCTGTTCTTCTGGGCCGACGATTACCGTCGGTTCGTTTTTTGCAACTTGATCGGATGACGCAGATTCCGAAAGCCAGCGAACAACGGGTCCGCTCGAGGGCCCGGAGAGTCGTATTCATGCTGGTCGCGTTGACGATCCCGGTGCTGCTGTTAGGCGGGCTGGAATTCGGATTGAGACTCGCCGGCGTCGGCCTCGAGCGCGAGCCGCTGTTTATCGAGAGCCCCGATCATCCGGGTTACAAGCTGGCGAATCCGCGTGTCGTGCAGCGTTTTTTTGCGATACCCGAACAGGCTCCGCCGGTCAGTATCGAGACGCGTTTCTTTCCGGTCGAGAAGACGCCCGGCACGTACCGGATCTTTGTCCAGGGCGGGTCGTCGGCCGCCGGGTTTCCGTACGGTCTCGGAGCGTCCCCGGCGGGCATGCTGGAACAGCGTCTGCGCAGGACGTTCCCGGACCGCAATATCGAAGTGATTACGACCGCGCTGGCCGCGGTCAATTCCTATGCGCTGCTCGATTTCGCCGACGAGATCATCGCTCAGCAGCCGGACCTGGTACTGATCTATGCCGGACACAACGAATATCTCGGCGTGCTGGGTGTCGGCTCGGCATTGTCGGTGAGCACGTCCCGCTGGCTGACGCGGTTCTACATGAGAGTGAATCGATTACGGATATTTCAGCTGATGGCGAAAGCTTACGGCAACCTTCGCGCGTCAGACGATCCCTCCGGGGCCGGCGGCGGGGGTCGCGACGATACCCTGATGGCGCGCGTCGCGGGCCAGCGCGAGATCCCGCTCCGGTCGCGTCTTTACGAGGCCGGTGTCGAGCAGTTCAGGGCGAACATCGCGGCCGTGCTCGACAGATACCGCACGGCCGGCGTGCCGGTCATGCTCGCGACGCTGGTGAGCAACGACGCAGACCAGCCGCCGTTTGTCAGCACGCCCTGCGCCGACACGGATCAGAAAGCCTTCAGACCCATCGTGGCGGAGGCGCGCGAGGCATTGGACGGCGCGGACAGCGGACGTGCGTTGAAGCTGTTGCAGCGAGCCGTATCCGTCGATGATTGCGCCGCGGATGTGCGGTTCCTGCTTGGCCGGGCGCAGGTCGCTTCGGGCGATTTTGGCGCGGCGCGCAAAGCATTCGGCGCTGCCCGCGATCGTGATCAACTGCGATTCCGTGCGCCGGAGGAGTTCAACGGGATCCTCGCCGAGCTTGCCGAAGCGAGTGACGTCCGGTTGGTCGACGTCCGGGCGCGGTTCGAGCAGGTAGCCGCGAACGGAATCGTGGGCGCCGACCTGATGCTGGAGCATGTGCATCCCAACCTCGACGGGTATTTCCTGCTCGCCGATGCGTTTTACGATGCGATGCGAGAGGACGGGCTGATCGGCGACTGGCAAAACGCGGTGCCCGATATCGTCGCGCGCGCCGACGTGCCGGTGAGCGAGGTCGATCGAATCTTCGGCGAATACAAGATCCTGCGCATCACCTCGGGCTGGCCATTCACCGATCCGGCGGTTACGCCGGAGATTCCGGCGCCCCGCAGCGAGATCGAAAAGCTGGCGCGTGAGCTCTATGAACAGCGGATCAACTGGGCGCAGGCCAACGATCGGTTGCGCAAGCTCTACCGGATCGAGGGCAACCGTCACGAATACACCCGAGTGACGCTGATCCTGGCGGATGCGTTTCCGTTCATCGCACAGGCGCAATACGAGGCCGGGACCACGCTGATCAAGGCGCAACGCGCGCCGGAGGCGTCCGCCTATCTCAGGCGGGCCGTCGAGCAGGCGCCGGGCGTGGCCAACCACTGGCTGGCTTTCGCGCATGCGCTGGTGCTCACGGGGCGTTACGATGACGCGCGGGACAGTCTGCGCCGCGCGTTGGCGCTCGACCCGGGCAACGCAACCGCGATAAAGGCGCTCGCCGATCTCGATAAGCTGGGGATTGGGGGAGAAGGGAGTGCAACGAAAAAGGACGAGCAATGAAAGTCGTCAAAGAAACAGATCTGTACATCATCCTCGATGACGTGCTGAGCGAGTCGGAGTTTGAATTGTTTCGCGAATATACCGAGACAAGCGAGTACGCACGCAATCCGAAGTGGATCAAGCCATGGGACCTGGCCGACCAGATGCCGTGGCAGACTGGTGAAACGGTCTATACCCGCGGCAAGCAGATGCGCCCGGACGATCCGCGCCGGGCCTATCCGACGGGGCTCGCGATCGATCTGTTGTTCGACCGGATAGTCGGCACCAAGTACTATCGAAAGCACCTTCCGGACACTTATGTCACCGCCCGGACTTACCTCCATCCTCCCGGGTCGGGCCTGGACTGGCACGATGATGGCGGACGTTTCCAGGGTGCGTACACGTTTTATGCACACCCGCGCTGGCACGCATCCTGGGGCGGTGAGCTGCTGGTGGTTGAGAACGATCTGGGCAGACGGCTGTTGCCGGATAAAAAGCGCATGCAGGACGGCAAGACGGAAACGGTAAAAGAGAGCTGGAGCGTGCTCTACAAGGACGACCTGTCGGAGATGTTGTTCGACAATGTGACGAGTACCGAATTCGTGTTCCCGAAACCCAACCGTCTCGTGTTTCTGAAAGGCGGGTTGTGGCACAAGATCTGTCTCGTCAAGCCGACCGCAGCATTTGCGCGTTGTGCGGTCGCGGGCTTTTTCCTGACCGATCAGGACCCGGTTAATTTCTGGCGTCAGGGATCCTGAGGCGTTCGCGCCGGAAGCGGTTCCAGTCCGGACTCCAGGCGTTCGATCAGTTCCGCGGTGCGCGGATTGTCGGGCTCGATTTCTGCGAGACGTCTCAGCGTCTCGATCGACTGCTCGCGGTAACCGGACTGATAAAACGCCTGCGCAAGCGCCAGAAGATGCCTCGGCTCGCGCGGTTGCAGACGCGCTGCGGCGTGCAGATAACGCAGCGCGAGACGGGGCTGACCCTGGCGCAGCAAGAGCTGTCCGGCAGCGTACTGGGCGTCGTCGAGGAATACGAATGCATCGGCCAGGTTCAGCGCCACCCGCACGGCTTCATCGATATTGCCGGCGCGCTGGTAGAAGGCCAGGGCCTGGTTCATCGCGTCGAGCCAGGTGATGCGCTTCAGAAACCAGTTCTGCGCGATGACTTCGATCTCGTCGGCTGGCGGGGGTAATGACCATGCCTGCTTGCTCGGCTGGAACGGCCAGTCGCTTTTCAACTGCATCACCCGGTACTCGCCGCCGAGCCGGTCGATTTCGGTTACGCTGCGCGTCTCCCATGCGGCCGCATCGTCCACGGCCGCGCTCCACACACCGATCCAGCCGAGTTCATGCATCGCGTCGTAGAACGCGTCGGCAAGAAAAAAATAGCCGCGCACATTGGGGTGCAGGTGCTCGACCATCAGTTCCGAGCCGACGATGCCGTTCGGACTCTCGGCCTGCAGCCGCGCCTCGACGTCGATCAGTTGGGCGCCATACTCCGATGCCAGCTCCCGTATCACTGTGTTGATCGCTTCGGGCGCCCGGAAGCGGAGCCTGTCGCGGTCTTTTGCCGCGCCGTAATGCCGCCCGGCGGCGCCGGTATCGCCGCTCGACTCCAGGATCCGTGCCAGCAAAAAATGCGCCTCGGCCGAGCCGTCGTCGAGTTCGACCAGAGCGTTTGCCGTCGCGGTCGCCTCATCCAGCCGGCCCTGCTCGAACTGATCGCTGGCAAGCTCGAGCAGTTCCTGCCAACGCTGCGGATCGGTGCTTTCCTCGAGACCGGACGAAAACGGCGGCTGATCCCGGAGATTGCTCGCAATCGTTGCAATCATCACCGGGATGCCGGCGGCCCGATAGGTGTCGAGAAGGCCGGACATGTTGTGGCGGAATTGTGCGACGCCGGCTTCGAACTCGCGCGACCCGTATGCGATCGCGCGTTCGGCGGCGATCCGGGCCATCAATGTTCCCGGCGGTTCCTCTCCTTCGTCCGGCAGCGCGCCCGAGAGACTCAGAAACGATTTCTGTATTAACCGGAACAGTCGCCACTGTTGCAGCCACAGGATAAGCCGTGTCAGCGACGGCGAGCGCGCGGAGCTGAACGCCGACCCGACACCGAGCACGCCGAGGTATTCGTTGTGCCCGGCATAAATCAGCACCGCATCCGGTTCGATCGCGACAATCTCGTCGGCGAAGTCTGCCAGCGTGTACGAATTCACCGCGGACATTGCGGTGCTGACGAGTTCGATGTCCCGGTCGGGGAAGCTTCGTATCAGACGCTGCTTCAGCAGTCCGGCCGGTGAGGCCCACTTGCCGTAGGGGAAACCGGCCGCGGTCGATCCCCCCTGCAGCACGATGCGAAAACTGTCGTCGGATTTCTGAGCCGGGAAAAATGTCGTGTCGATTGCCGTGCGGGGTGCCAGCCTGGGATCGGCGAAATAGCGCTGAATGACCTTTTCGTTTGGTTGAATATATTGCCCGGGAGCATTCTCGACCGGAACGAAAAGCGGTTCGGGTGGCGCGAATCCAGCAATCCGTAGAAGACCCTCCAGCAGGAGCAGTGTCAGCAGCGGTAGCAACAGCGCAATGGCAAGAAACAGCTTACGGCGATCTTTGTTGCGTTTTGCATTCGCGGAGGAGCCGCTTTCAGTCACAATAGTCGCCAAATGCTTAAGCCGGTGGCAGATTATACGCGGCCACATGGTGTGCGTCGTGGCGATGAGGAGTAACCCATACTGATGACCGCGATCCTGGGATTGTCGGCTTATTACCATGACAGCGCCGCGGCGCTGGTGGTCGACGGCGACATTCGCGCTGCGGCCCAGGAGGAACGATTCAGCCGGCTGCGCCACGACGCGGCGTTCCCCAGGAGCGCGGTTCGCTACTGCCTGGAGCGGGGCGGTTTCACGCTTGATCAACTCGACGCCGTGGTCTTCTATGACAAGCCGTGGATCAAGTTCGAGCGACTGCTCGAGAGTTATCTCGCCAAGGCGCCGCGTGGCTTCGCATCGTTCGTCGCGGCGATGCCGGTATGGCTGAAGGAGAAGCTGTTTCTCAAGTCCGTACTGCGGGAGGAACTGAGCAAGGTGTCCGGAGCGGCGGCGGTGCCCCAGCTGTTGTTTACCGAGCATCACCAGGCACATGCTGCGTCGGCGTTCTATCCATCGCCATTCTCGTCGGCGGCGGTTTTATGCATGGATGGAGTCGGCGAATGGGCAACGACGTCGTCCTGGCACGGCAATGGCGAATCGCTACAGGGTCTTTGGGAGATTCACTGGCCGCACTCACTGGGTCTTTTGTACTCGGCTTTTACCTACTACGCGGGTTTCCGGGTCAATTCGGGTGAGTACAAGCTGATGGGTCTTGCACCATACGGTGAACCCCGTTTTGCACGGCTGATTCGCGATGAACTGATCGACATCAAGCCCGATGGCAGTTTCCGCCTTAATCTCGACTATTTCGATTATGTGACCGGGTTGCGCATGACCAATCAGCGATTCGATGCGTTGTTTGGTGCGCCGCCGCGCCGTCCTGAAACCACGATGACGCAGCATTACATGGATATGGCCGCCTCGGTGCAGGCGGTTACCGAGGAAACCGTATCGCGACTGGTAACGACGCTGCATACGGAGACCGGTGAAAATGAGCTGTGTCTTGCCGGTGGAGTGGCACTCAATTGCGTGGCCAACGGCAGGCTCGCACGCGACCGGGTCTTCGATTCGATTTGGATCCAGCCGGCGGCGGGCGATGCGGGCGGAGCGCTGGGTGCCGCGCTGACGGCCTGGCATCTGTATTTCTCTGGCGCACGCACGATACGTCAGCCCGATGCAATGAGTGGCGCGTTGCTCGGCCCCGCATACGATGGTGACGCGATCGAAACGTGCTTGCGCGCCGAAGACGCGTGCTTTGAGCGGCTCGAGGAAACGGTATTGATCGACCGGGTAGCGGCTCTGCTGGTATCCGGCGCGGTAGTGGGGTGGTTTCAGGGAGCGATGGAATTCGGCCCGCGAGCGCTGGGCGCGCGATCGATTCTCGGCGATCCGCGCGACCCGGATATGCAGTCGCGAATCAATCTGAAAATAAAATACCGCGAGTCTTTCCGCCCATTTGCGCCAGTGGTGCTTGAGGAGAGAGCAGCGGATTACTTCGCACTGGATGGCAGGAGCCCGTACATGCTCGTCGTGGCGCCGGTCGCCGATGCAATTCGTATCGATGCTCCCGACACCGGGAAGGGACTGGATCGGCTGCAGTTACCACGTTCGACGTTACCTGCGGTGACGCATGTCGACTATTCCGCCCGGGTGCAGACGGCGGGCTCGAATGCCGAGCCGCGGATCAGGGCATTGCTCGAAGCATTCGAACGCCGCACCGGTATCGCGGTACTGGTAAACACGTCATTCAATGTGCGCGGCGAACCGATTGTCTGTACCCCACACGATGCGTACCGCTGTTTCCTGAGGACCGAAATGGACTATCTTGCAATAGGCGATTTCCTGCTGGATCGGCGCGAACAGCCTGCCCGCGCGATCGCCGCGGCGCGCGCTGCAACCTTCGCTGAGGACTAATGTAGCGATGCAACGACCTGAAGTCATATCCGTCCCCGAGCTGCGCCAGTTCGGCTTCGCTCTTGCGGTTCTCGTTGTACTGCTGTTTGTCGGGCTGTTGCCGTGGGTGCGAGACGCTGCGCGGCCGCTCTGGCCTTGGATTGTCAGTGCCGCTCTGGGGCTTGCTGCGGGACTTGCGCCGGCCACACTAAGGCCGGTTTACCGCGGCTGGTTCCCGATCGCACTGGCTCTTGCCTGGTTCAATACCCGGTTCTTGCTGGGTATCGTGTTTTTTGCCCTGATGACGCCGCTCGGCACGGTGCTCAGGGCGCTCGGGAAATTACAATACACTGAGCGCTGGGACGAACGGTCCGATAGTTACCGGTCGAATGTAAGCCACCAGGCTCGGACAGAGGATCTCGAGAGGCCGTACTGATGGGTGAATTTTTGAGGGATTTGTGGGGATTTTTGCGTGTCCGCAAAAAAATCTGGCTTGCGCCGGTGATAATTATCCTGGTGCTTCTCGGTGGTCTGGTGGTGGTAAGCCAGCAGTCGGTGCTTGCCTCGTTTATCTATACAATTTTCTGATCTTGACGACCCGCGTCACGGCTTTTTTTCGCAGCGTTAGACACAGCTTGATTTGCTGCAATGCACCGTGCCAAGCTGATCGTTGGTGCGGAGATTCGTAACGTCGGCGCGAACTGACGCGGCTAACCCGAGCGGAACGAGACACCGTAGGTCCACCAAATCGAAAACCCCTTAGCGGTGGCCAGCGGGATGCGATAACAATGCAGAACAATACGCGCATGGAGCGAGCGCGCAACGCGCGGTCCCGGCGAAACAAGCATGCAGGCCGGTGGGTGCTGCCGGCGCTGCTCGGTTTGGGTCTGGCCGGGTGCGCCGGTTCGACCGGGCAGCCCGGAGGAGACGCAGGTTACGGTACTGCGCCGGTAGTAATTACGCCGCAGCGCGACTGGTCGGATGCCATTATCTATTTTGTGATCCTCGATCGCTTCGCCGACGGCGATTCCGGGAACAATGCGAATGTCCAGCGCAGGAACCCGGGTGGTTACCACGGCGGCGACCTGAAAGGTCTGACCTCACAGCTTGATGAAATTGCCGACCTCGGCGCGACGGCGATCTGGATTACCCCGGTCCCGCTGCAGGTGGATTTCGCGCCGATCGTCCCGGGCATGCCCGAGACCGACGGGCAGTTCTTCGAGCATTGGGGATTCCATGGCTACTGGGCCGAGGATTTCACCCGGATGGAGCCGCACTTCGGTACCGAGGCCGACCTTGCGGCGCTCGTCGCTGCGGCGCACCAGCGCGGCATAAAGGTACTGCTCGACGTGGTTTATAACCATGCGGGGTATGGCTCGCAGTACGAAACGGATCCGCGTTTCTCCGGCTGGATCCGGAAGAAGCCGGTCGACTGCGCCGCCGACCCGCTCACCTGCCAGGTGGGGGGGTTGCCTGATTTCGACACCGGTCGCGACGACGTGCGCAAGTACCTGCTGGATGCGAATATCGGGCTCGCCGAGCGCACTGGCCTGGACGGGTTTCGTCTCGATACCGTCAAACACGTGGAGCACGACTTCTGGCAACTGCACCGCGATCAGACCCGGACCCGGGTCAGCGAGGACTTTTTCCTGCTGGGCGAAGTATGGGGCGGCGATGCCCGGGTGCTCGACGAGTGGTTCGAAAACGATGAGATGGACTCGGGTTTCGACTTCTCTTTCAGCGGCAGTTGCCAGAGCTGGGTCAAGGGCCGTGGCCGGACCATAGCTTACGCATCCTATCTGAGTAAGCGTCACCGGGTACGCGACGGTTATCACCTCGCGCATTACCTGTCGAGCCACGACGAGACGATGGCTCTGCATTTGCTGGAAAATGACATCGACCGGTTCCGGGTTTGCGTCGCATTGCAGATGACGACGCTGGGTATACCTGTCATTTACTACGGTGAGGAGGTCGCGCGCGGCGGCGGTGCCTGGCCAACCAACCGCAAGGACATGCCGTGGGGCAGCCGCAAGATCAAGCCGGGGGCCGGCGTTGCGAGGGACGAGTCGCTGCGCGGCTATTACAAGAACCTGATTGCATTGCGGCGCTCGCATCCTGCGCTAAGCCGTGGCGATTACGAAGCATTGTCTACTGACGGTGACCTCCTGGTGTTCAGGCGTACTGATCCAATTGGCGGGGGGACCGTAATAGTAGCGGTCAATCGCGGTTCCGAGGCGGCGACTGCGACGGTGGATCTGCCTGCCGGCTGGCAGGATGAAGTCGTTATTTCCGAGGTGAACAGCAGTGCTCAGCCTGCCACCGACGCTAACAGGATGGAAATATCCGTGCCGCCGGTTCAGGTTCGGATATTCGTCGCGGCCAAACGCTGAAGGCGGGGAAGTTAATGGCGCAAATTATTTTTGATGATGTGGACAAGTCGTTTGGCGATGTTCGGGTGCTGAAAAATATCAGCATGCAGATCCGCGACGAAGAGTTCATGGTATTCGTCGGGCCCTCGGGTTGCGGAAAATCCACCGCACTGCGGATGATAGCCGGTCTCGAAACCATCACTCACGGCGATCTGAGCATCGGTGATCGGGTCGTTAACACGTTGCCGCCGAAAGACCGCGATGTGGCAATGGTTTTCCAGAGCTATGCGCTGTATCCGCATATGTCGGTGCGCGAGAATATCGCGTTCGGTCTGCGTCTGCGCAAGATGCCCAGGGACGAGATTGACAGCCTGGTGGCGAATGCCGCGGATATCCTAGGTTTGCAGGAACTCCTGGAGCGCAAGCCAAAAGCACTGTCGGGCGGCCAACGCCAGCGCGTTGCACTTGGCCGCGCCATCGTTCGCCAGCCATCGGTATTTCTTTTCGACGAACCGTTATCCAATCTCGATGCGGAACTCAGGGTGCACATGCGTGCGGAGCTCAGCAAGCTGCAGCGACGGCTGAAAACGACTACGGTTTACGTCACCCACGACCAGGTGGAAGCCATGACCATGGGGCACCGGATAGCTGTGCTCGCGCCGTTGGCGAAGGCGATGGACAGCAACCTGATGCAGGTCGGGACCCCGCTGGAGTTATACGACACCCCGCACAATCTGTTCGTTGCGAGGTTTATTGGTACACCCAATATGAACATCGTCGAGGCGACCGTGAGTGACGACGGCTCACAATTGCAGGCGCCCGGCTTCACGGTTGCGGTGCCCGAACATTTCAGCGCGGCGACGCGCGATTATCGCGGTCGCAAGCTAGCGCTCGGGGTTCGTCCCGAGCATGTCGGTTCGCCGGAAGAGGCCGACTGGCCGCAGCGCGTCGAGCTCAGAGGTGAAGTAGAGATTATCGAAACCATCGGCCACGAGGTCGTGCTGCATGTGCGCAGCGGCGGCGAACCGATGATCGCAAAGATGGCAAGCCACAAACACATGCCAGGTTTCGGCGATACCGTGGATCTGGTGCTGAAGAGCGATGAGATCCACCTGTTCGATCTGGACACCGAACAACGTCTCGGTCTGCCCGCCGCGGAGCCGGTCGCCGCGGCGACGGGTACGACCGGTTGAGGAATGGGAGAAGTCATGCAGAATTTAAAGTCGTTCGCCGGTCGCGGTTTCAGTGCGATCGCAGTTGCCGTGTTGTTACTGGGTGTGACGACTCAGTCGTTATTCGCCGCAGAGCTGATCGTATGGCACGCTTATCGCGGCGGCGAAAAAGCCGCTTTCGAAAAAACGGTGGGTATGTTTAATCAGCAGGTCGCGGCCGGCGGTGTAACGGTCAGGACGCTGGCCGTTCCCTACGATGCATATGCCGACAAAATCACAGCCGCGGTTCCGCGCGGCAAAGGTCCGGACATATTTATTTATGCCCAGGACCGTCTCGGCGGCTGGATCGAGGGCGGCAAGACGATTGAATCGATCGACTTCTATCTCGAGGACGAAACCGTCGATGCCATCCTGCCGGGGATGCTTGATGCGATGACCTACCGGGATACGGTCTACGGGCTGCCGCTCAATTACAAAAGTATCGCGATGATCTATAACAAGGCGCTGGTCAGGTCCCCGCCGAAGACCTCGACGGAGCTGGTCAGCGTCGCCAAAAAACTGACCAATCCCGGGTCGGGCAAATTCGGGCTGGTCTATGCCTATTCCGATTATTACTATCACGCGGCACTGATGAACGCCTTTGGCGGGCGGGTTTTCGATCCCGGGCCGACTCCGGTCATCGATGCTCCGGAAAACATAAAGGCCATCAAGCAGATGCTGAAATGGTACAAGGAGGACGGAATTCTGCCGGCCGATCCGTCTACCGCTCTGATCACCGCGCTGTTCAACGAAGGCAATGCCGGTATCGTATTTTCAGGGCCGTGGTTCCTAGGTGAAATTGCGGATAGCGTCGATTATGGTCTTGCGGTGTTGCCGACCCTGGACGAAGCCAATGGGGAGCCGATGCGACCGTGGCTCACTATTGAGGGCATCTATATTTCCCAGGGGTCGAAAAACAAGGACGCAGCGTACGAGTTCGCCAGGTTCATGGTTTCCGAGGAGGCCGGCCTCGTACTGGCGCTGGAGGGCGGACAACTGCACACGAATCGCGCGGTTTACGAAAATGACAAAGTCGCGAAAGATCCGGTGCTCAGCGCGTTCCGCGCCCAGTACGAAACCGCGGTGCCCATGCCCAATTACGCTGAAATGACCCTGATGTGGTCACCGGTGACGACGGCGATGAACAAGATCGTCAAAGGCGCGTCGACGCCGGAAGCGGCGATGGGCGAGGCGCAGAAGGGCGTTATGGAGGGCCTTGCGGCGCTCAGGAAGGGACGTTGACCGAAAGGACTCTTAGCGATGCTGATCATGTAGCCGCGGGTGCGACCGCGGCGCGGCGGATATGGCCCGACAGGGTCGTTCGCGGTGTACTGCTGGGGTCGGTGCTGGCAGTCGCTTTGAGCGTCTGGTTTTTCGGTCAGGCCGAGCGTGAAATAGCCCAGGACTATTACGAGCGCCAGGTCGTCACATCGGCGATGGGACTGGCCGAGATCGTCGCTGATGCCGAACGCCAGGAATTGCCCGCCGAGAGTCTTGCTGAAATAGCCAGCGCTTGGACCGCCATCGAGCCCGGCGCCGAGGGGGTCCGCGTGCTCCGCCTCAGCGGTGCCAGCCTGCGCGCATCGACGGAGGAGGGCGATGCCGCCGAAACATCGCTGCCGCGGCGTCTCAACCGTGACGAGAAGTGGTTTTACGATCTCGCCCAGGAAATTCGTACAGCAGTAGAAACCAACCGCGATGAGGGCGTGTTCCGCAAGGCTCATGTCGATGTTGAACGCCTCGGTGCGACCGGGTACCGGGTTACGCTGCCGTATTTCGTCGACGATTCCGTGTCGGGTGTGGTCCAGGTGCGGCGCAGTGTCACCACCGTGCCCCGTGGGAGTATGACCATTGCGGCGACTCTCGCGATTGTATTGCCTGCGCTGGTTATGCTCGGACTGGGCTGGCTGGTTCCGGTTTTGCGTGCGCCGGGCGGCAGCCGCTGGGGTCAGGCGCTCGCGGCCATCGCGGTTTTCAGTCTGGGTTTTTACTTTTTCGGCCAGTACGGACTGGATCGCGCCGGGACGCTGGAACTCGAACTGAACCAGTCACTGGCAGCCGAGTACCAGTCCTTGCGTGACAGCGCGCGGGTGCTGGCGTCAGACGCTGGCGTCAACCTCATTGAGAATGGTGACAACCTGTGGGACGTCGACGACTATCAACGTCCGCTTGCGCTGGTGCGCGGCAGTGGCGAACTCGATAGCGAAGCCACGGATCGCCAGGTAGAAGCGCGACGCGGCTTCCTCGGCAACGCGATGCGTGGCAACTGGGTCAGCGGACTTGTGTTGCTGCTGTTCATAGGGCTTGGCTACGGGCAGCGGGTATGGCGAACAGTGGTCGAGCATCGCGATGCCTATCTGTATGTGACGCCGGCGATGCTGGGCATGCTGCTGCTGGTAATGTTCCCGTTCGCTTATGGCGTGGCGCTGTCGTTCACCGACATGACACTGTTCAACGAGAATCTTCCGCTGCGCGATCTTTGGGTCGGTCTCAAGAACTACGTCGACATACTCGGTGATTTCAACGTCGCCAGAAGAACCGAAGAAGGCTGGATTTTTAACTACAAGAATTTCTACTGGACGTTTTACATCACGATATGCTGGACAGTTTTCAACGTGCTGATCGGCGTCAGTATCGGGCTTGTACTGGCCCTGGCATTGAATACCAAGGGCCTGCGTGGCAAGTCGATCTATCGGATCTTGCTGATCCTGCCCTGGGCAGTACCGAACTACATAACCGCGTTGACCTGGCGCGGCATGTTTCATCAGCAGTTTGGTGTCATCAATCAGGCCATCCAGATGTTCGGGGGCGAACCGGTTGCATGGTTCGATGGCGTGTTCCCGTCTTTTATCACGGGTCTCGCTACCAATGGGTGGCTGAGTTTCCCGTTCATGATGGTCGTCATTCTCGGTGGCCTGCAGTCGATTTCGGCCGATATGTACGAGGCCGCGAGGGTGGAGGGCGCAACCCGCTGGCAACAATTTCGCCATATAACGCTGCCTTTGTTGAAGCCGACACTCATCCCGGCGATCATCATCTCCGTGGTCTGGACTTTCAATATGTTCAACATCATCTTCCTTGTTTCGGGGGGTGAGCCGGGCGGCGCGAACGAGATTCTGATCACCCAGGCTTACAAACTGGCGTTCGAGCAGTATCGATATGCGTATGCGGCAGCATATTCGGTCGTAATATTCCTGATTCTGCTTACCTATGGCGTATTCCAGAACAAGATGTCCAAGGCAACGGAGAATGTCGCATGAGCGATGTCGGCGAAAACCGCTCTGGTCATTTCTGGATTCACGTCGGACTTATCGCGTTCACACTGCTTGCGATATACCCGATTCTATGGGTGTTCACGATTGCGTTTTCCGGGGGGCAAAATCTGTTCTTTGTAAATTTGCCAGCAGACCCGACGTTTCTCGACCGGCTTCGCTACATTCATCCATGGCCGCAGACTTTTTCCGTGCAGAATTTCGTCGATGTAATGACCGAGCAACCGTTCGCACGGTGGATGTTCAACGGTGCAATCGTGGCCGGCGCGACGACGGTGTTGGGGGTGTTTCTGGCGTGCACGGCCGGCTACGCGTTCTCGCGTTTCCGTTTTCCGGGACGCAGGGTGGGGCTGATGTCATTCCTTGTGTCGCAGATGTTCCCGGGCACGCTGATGATGGTGCCGTTATTCATCATCATCGTGAAATGGCTGAACCTCGGTAACTCCTATCTCGGCCTGGTGATGGTCTACGCGACCACGGCGATTCCGTTTTGCGTCTGGATGCTGAAAGCCTACTTCGACACCATTCCGTACGAGATAGAGGAGTCCGCGATTATGGATGGTGCAACGCGGCAACAGATTTTCTTCAAGATTATTCTGCCGCTGGCCAAACCTGCGGTTGCGGTTACCGCGCTTTTTTCTTTCATGACGGGGTGGAATGAATTCATTCTGGCGTCTATCTTCATGGAAGAGGAAATCATGTACACTGCGCCAGTGGGTTTGCGCTTTTTTGTCGGGGGCTTCTCGCAGCAGTGGGGATATTTCGCGGCCGGTTCAATAATAGTATCGATACCCGTTGTTGCGTTGTTTTATTATTTGCAGAATTATCTGGTCTCGGGTCTGACCGCCGGCGGCGTCAAGGGATGAAGGTAAAACAGCACGGCTTGTGCCCTGCAACAGCGTGACCGAAAAGAAGACAACAAGCACAAACGAGAGGATTACCATGCAATCACGCCTCAGAATCTGCATCGCCGTATCCAGTCTCTGGCTGCTCTCCAGCGGCGCGTACGCCGCGGAATACGTGTTCACCGATCCGGCCGGCGACGATAATGGGCCAGGTAACTACGTTTATCCGACGGATGCCGTCTATACGCCTGGATCCTTCGATCTGGTCGAATTCAAGGCCGAACATAAAGGTGGCAACGTTACGTTTGAGGCCAGCATGAACCAGAAACTCGAAGATCCGTGGGGCATGGGTGGCGGTTTTGCGGTGCAGATGATTTTCATATTTATCGATAAGGACGGAGTAGCCGGCAGTGGACATACCGAGGGAATGCCCGGCCTGAACATTCAGTTTGCTCCCGACTCGGCGTGGGAAAAAGTTGTGATTCTCTCGCCGCAACCGCAGTCGCGTGTAACGGCCGAGGTCAAGACCAAAGCCGCGGCGCTTGGCGGAGATACTGTTGTGCCGCGGCGCACAACGGGGCGCGGCAAGACGATCAGTGGCAAGGTCAAGCTCGACGAGCTCGGCGGCGGTGATCCGGCGACCTGGCGGTACCAGGTTGTTGTGCAATCGAACGAGGGGTTCCCGGAGAAGACAGATCTGCTGACTCGCAAGGTCAACGAGTTCGAGGGCCAGCATCGCTTCGGCGGCGGCAATGACTATAATTGTGACCCGCATGTAATGGATATTCTGGCTCCGCCGGCGCAAGGCGGCAGCGACGAAGTTGCGGCGCAACATGCGATGCTCGCTTATGAGTGCGACGGGGACGGCAATGCGGTCAAGATGGCCACCCTGGAGATGGTAGGCAAATAGAACAAGCGTCGGAGTTCAAGACGTAGCTTGGAGCAGCGATAACAAAAATCCCGCGGTCTGGAGTTCGGAGGGAAGAGATGGAGTACAGAAAGCTTGTCTTGTCTGCGGCGGT
>Ga0102955_1000104_pt1 | contig 17619 bp, 10 predicted proteins | sample SalPonF2_A_D1_MG_FD_78512 | JGI IMG/M metagenome (GOLD analysis project Ga0102955, IMG submission 78512) | Salt pond soil microbial communities from South San Francisco under conditions of wetland restoration - Salt Pond MetaG SF2_A_D1_MG ... | reverse complement strand
TGCTGGCATCGGAACTACCGCCCGTCGCCAGCAACAGCGTGGCCGATTTCGCCGAAGGTGCGGCGGCCGATCCGCTGGTCGCAGCCGACGCAGTTGACCAGAGCGACATGATAACGGGACCGGCCGGGGTCGGCGGGCCTGCGCCGGAGGGCACTACACCGGGCATCGACGACCCGATCGGGATCGCCGATTCGACTAAGGACAGCCAGGAGGCCACGGCTGGCGAAGAGACACTCCGTGTCGCCGATGTCGCGGATGTCCCGGCACCGCTGGCATGCCTGAGTCTCGGCCCGTTTCGCAACCAAAGCGACGCCGAGAACGCGACAGCCCGCCTGCAGACCGAAGGTCTCGCGCCGAGGCAGCGCAGCGCTGAAGGCGTTGTGGGCGGCGGCTACTGGGTCCACCTCCCGCCCTACCCGACCCGGGCCGACGCGCGTCGCGCGGTTGCCGAAATCAATGAGAATGGCGTGCCGGACGCCTATATCGTGCGCACCGGCGAGGACATCAATGCCATCGCACTCGGCCTTCTTACCGAACTCGATCGTGCCGAGCGTCTCGCAACCGAGGTCAGGTCAATCGGGTTCGATGCGCAGATCGCGGAGCGCATTCTGACCGATACCGTGTTCTGGGTAGACGTCGATGTCGACGATCCAACCCTGATCGACCCCGGGTCTTTCCAGTTATCATCGCCGCGCGGCGCGCGGCTTCGGCTCGAAAGCTGCCCCGGCCCGGACGAGGTTCCGTTGGACTAGATCGGGATACGACCCTAAACTACGCGGCCTGCGCCAAAGCCGGAATAGCTCAACTGGTAGAGCAACCGCCTTGTAAGCGGTAGGTTGGGGGTTCAAGTCCCTCTTCCGGCACCAGCTCCGGCGCCGTTCACCAGGCTCCCACCCGCACGATGCCGATTTACTCGAATCCTCGTGGCACCTGCGAACCCCGCCGCGCCGGATGACCCGGACCATGCTTCGCGTCGGTAGCCAGGACTGCGGCGAATACTCACTCCCTCAACGGCGCCTCGCTACTACAATCATTATCGAAACAACGGGGCCATTGCTGGCGACAACACGCCGTGCGGCAGACGGTCCCGGCCAACCGGCCACCGGAGCCTGTCGGCTCGCCGGCGGCCACACCATACGGGGCTGCGTAACATGCGCCGCAACCTGACCGAGGAAATTGCCGAGGAGGTCCGCCTTACCAGCCAGTACCTGGACAAGGACGCCCTCGATCCCAGGGTCATGCAGGCGCTCGACCGGGTACCGCGCCATGAACTCGTCCCTGCCCCGGTGCGGCAGCAATCGTATGCCAACCATCCGCTCCCAATCGGGTTCGGGCAAACCATTTCCCAACCCTATGTGGTCGCGGTGATGACGGACCTTCTGGATATTCACGAAGGCGATCGGGTACTCGAAATCGGAACGGGTTCCGGCTACCAGGCAGCGGTCATCGCCGAACTCGGCGCAACCGTCTACAGTATCGAAGTCATTCCCGAACTGGCGGAACGTGCAGCCGCCAACCTGTCCCGCCTGGGTTACGACACCGTGCATGTCCGTGAGGCCGATGGCTACTTTGGCTGGGAAGAACACGCACCCTACGACGCCATTATCGTTACGGCAGTTACGTCGCGCATCCCTCCCCCGCTGATCCGGCAGCTGCGCAGGGGCGGCAAAATGATTCTCCCGCTTGGCGGCCAGCACTCGGCGCAGCAACTAGTGCTGGTCGCCAAGGATGCGGACGACCGGATATCGACACGACAGATATTACCGGTACGTTTCGTGCCGTTGACCGGCGGCCACTAACCGCGCCGGGAGCGGGAATTTCGACTGCAAAAAACTGCGGAGATCCGGCATTTGCATGCGCTGCGACTACCCAAGCAGTCTTGCGCCAACTACACTGGAACGCGTTTGCAAAATCGGAGACGGAAACATGCGGGAACAACTTCGTCAAAAATACGGATCGGCTCTTGCTGCCGTCGCAACGATATTTCTCACTGCGGGCTGCGCGACCACTGATTCCGGGACGCTCGAACCGGTCTGGGGGCCCTTCAGCGAGCGTCAGCCGGTGCCCGTCCTGCAAATTGACGCGACGATCTCCGGACCCGGCGGCAACATAAGTCTCACTACCCCGGACGGAGTGACCTGCAGCGGCACCTGGAGCCGGCAGGCGGGCGGCCAGCCGCTGTTCTCCGAAAGCAGCGTTACCGGTGGCAAGGGCCTGGAATTCTATCGCGCCTGGTCGACCTACACCGGAAGCAGCAATCTCGCAACTGCCACGGCCACCTGTTCCGACGGGACGAGATTTTCGGCCGAGTTTCTTGCCGTGCGCGGATCACCCGGGGTCGGCATTGCCGGAGACAGCAACGGCAACGTCTATCGCATTACTTTCTAGGACCTGCTGCCGCCAGCCGGCGCCGATCCCGACTGCGAAACCGGCCCGGTGCCTCGCCGGTCCAACCGCGGAATGCGCGATTGAAATTCGCCGGATCACCGAAACCCAGCCGATAGGCGATTTCCGCGACCTGCAGCTCGCTGTGCAGCAGCAGATCGACCGCCAGCGCCCGATGCACGTCGACGAGAATTTTCTGGTAGGAGGTGCCGGCGCGTTTCAGACGCCTGATCAGGGTCCGCGGGGATATGTGTTGCGAACGGGCGACGACGTCCAGCTTCGGCATTTTGCCGCGCGCGGCCAGCAATTCCGCGCGGACGGCGACCTCGATATCCGACTCACCGGTCACCCGCCGCAGCAGTTCGCGACAACGGCTGGTCGCGGCGCGATGTAACTGGTCGTCGAACAAGGCGCAGGATTCGTCCAGCCAACCGGCCGGAAGACGCAGGTAGTGACCTTCTCCGTCAAATTTGAGATCGCCGTCGAAAGCGCGCCGTAACGCCGCATCGTATGGCGGTGCCGAATAGGCGAGCTCCAGCTGCGCCCCGGCCAGATTTCGGCCCAGAATCCCCGCCACGATGGACTGAATCGCGAGAAACATCGTTTCCACCAACAGTTGCCGGACCGGTCCCAGATCGACCGCCTCGACCGCCCTGATTATGAAGTAGTCCGTACCGGGCTCGCCGGTGAGCCAGACATACGGTGCCCGAATCTCGGTGTAACGCAAAAGCACATCAATCGCCGTGCGCAGATCCGGCGCGGTCGCTGCGGCCACGCCCAGCGGTCCGTGCGACGTGAACGAAAGGTGGGAGGCAAGCCCGAGATGCCAGCCCGGCGCTCGCAGGCGAATCGCGAGGTTTTGCAGTAGGTCGCGCATTGTCGCGAGGCTGATGTAGGCGTCGCTTTGCCTGAGCCGCGAAAGGGTCAGCCCGGTACCGGCGAGCATTGCGCGGTGGTCGTTCTCGTCCAGCAGAAAATCCCGCAGCGCAATACGGAGGTAGGTTACCGGCATTTGCTTTCGCTGGAGTTCGGGCACCATTCCACTACTATAAACTGACTGTTTATGATTATTTTGGCATTATTTGACCATTTTATGGCATTTCTCACGCTCCAAACTGGTGCGCCGGGCCCGCATACTGATTTCGTCGACAAGCGCGCGCCGAGGTGACACTGCAGCATGAAAACCTATGTTCTGGAGCATCCCGAGAAAGGACGGATCAGCTACACCGATCGCAAACGCTATCTGTGGCTGCTTTCCACGGCCTACCCGTTGCTGCCGTTCCTGGGCATGTATGTCGCGGTCAAAACCGGTTCTGACTGGGGACTGTGGCTGCCGCTCGCGCTGGTCTATGTGGTCGTACCGATCCTCGATTTTCTGTTCGGTCAGGACCAAAGCAATCCGCCCGAGGAGCTTGTGCCGCAGCTGGAAGAGGACCGCTACTACCGCGTGCTGACTTACCTGACGGTTCCGATGCATTTCATCGCGCTGGTCGGCGGCGCATGGTACGTCGCGACCCAGCCGATCGGTGTTGGCGGTTTCGTCGCTCTGGCGCTAACTGTCGGGCTGATGAGCGGGCTGGCCATCAACACCGGTCACGAACTCGGCCACAAGTCCACAAAACTGGAGCGCTTCCTGGCCAAGGTCGTCCTGGCGGTCCCTGCTTACGGCCACTTCACGCTTGAACATACGCTCGGCCATCACGGCGCGGTCGCGACACCCGAGGACACCGCGAGTTCGCGTTTTGGCGAGTCCATCTACAAGTTCGCCCGGCGCGAGATGCCCGGGGGCATCCGCCGCGGCTGGCAACTCGAAGCTCAGCGTCTCCAGCGCAAGGGTAGGAAAGCGTGGTCGGTTCACAATGAGATTCTGCAGTCCTATGCGCTGACGTTCGTGCTCTACACCGGCCTGATCGCGGCCTTCGGCTGGATCGTAGTGCCTTTCCTCGCGATCCAGACCTTCTATGCCTGGTGGCAACTTACCAGCGCAAACTATGTCGAGCATTACGGCCTGCTGCGCGAGAAAAAGGCGAATGGCCGATACGAACGTTGCAAGCCACACCATTCGTGGAATGCAAATCACATCTTCTCCAACGTCATCCTGTTTCATCTCGAGCGGCACTCGGATCATCACGCCTGGGCCGCCCGGCGCTACCAGTCGCTGCGCAACTTCGACAATGTCCCCGAATTGCCCAACGGTTATTTCGGCATGTGGTCGATTGCCCTGATTCCATGGGCCTGGCGCAAGGTCATGGATCCCAAGGTTGTCGCGCTGGCGAAAGGAGACATGACGAAGGTGAATATCGATCCCGATGTGCGCGACCAGGTAATGGCGCGCTACCACCAACCGCGCCACCCCGCCATGGCTGCATGAATTCGGAGCCGGATCGGCGACCGCAAAAGCATGACCTACACAAGACCATGCTAATGTAGCCCTGTCTGATAATAGGGCTTTTCCTTCGGCCTACCCGAAACATCAATTCTCTTTTTCTTCGCGCCTGCGAAACCCGCCTAGGCATAATTGACTAGCCTCGCGGGACCAATCCGAATTGTCGCGTCAGCGCGACCCCCTATCCTCGAATAACGCAATGCGCGCACTCAGAGCGCAGCGGAAACCGAACAACAGGGGAGTTTCGTGGGTTTCCTCAATAGCAGGGCAACTGAACCCGCCGGGTCACTCGACCCCGGCATCACGAATCTCCGTCATTTTTCTGCAATTCCCACACACCTGTTTGGAAGGAGGTAACGCCATGGCTGCGAGACACAGAGCGCTAGCAGGCGCATTGGCCTGCGCGGTCGCCATGAGTGTTTTTGGCACCGCACAGGCTGCCGATTCGGATGGCCAGGCCCTGTTCAAGGACAACTGCAATAGCTGTCACGGCGATGGGTCGCCGAACGGTGAATACACACCGATGACATTGATACAGGATCAGTGGAAGCGCTTTTTCGAGCGCAAATTCGAGCGCACCCACAAAGACGTCATGGACCCGGCCAATGGCAATCGCCCGGTAACCGAAACCATCTCACCCGAGGAACTGGAGGCGATCAAGAAATTCGCCGTGGATCATGCCGCCGACTCCGAAAACCCGATGACCTGTGGTTAAAAAGGGGACAATCATGTTACGCAAAAGCATCTTTACCGCAGTCGCAGCACTGGCGGTGATCATGGGTGCGCCACCGTCTGCTGCGTGGGCGGACTCCGAACAACTGAGCGTGGAGGAACTGACTCAGCAGGTCGAAGCCATGCAAGCGCAAATGGCCGTGTTGATGCAACGTCTCGAAGCCATGCAGCAGGAAGGCGAAGACCTGCGCGAAGAAACCACCGTCCTGACCGAGGACATGGAGGACATGGACGACCGGATGATGGTCGCCGAACGCCATGCGGTACTCGACAAGGTCAGGTTCAGTGGCGACTTCCGGACCCAGGTGCACTCGATCCAGGGCTCAATGATCGACCGGATCGACGGCATCAATGTGCAAAAAGACCTGGTCAATACGCTGTTTTTCTTCGGCGCGACGGGCGCGCCGCCACAAACGCCTGACCTGAGCGATGTCGACTCTTTCATCCAGGCTAACTACGACGATTATCTCTACTATCTGGACAACGTCGTAAGCTTCGACTTTATCCAGCAACAGGTTGGCGGACTGATGGAGCAGAATCCCGACATGGCTAACCAGCTGCTGCAGTTGCTGGCATCGCAGCAGGACAGCTTCATCGAGGGTTATGACCACGACAACGACATCGTCTACACCAGCCGGCTGCGCTTCCGCACGCAGGCTGATGTTGCCGAGGACGTCGTCTTCGACGGCCGGCTGTCAATGTACAAGGTCTGGGGCGACTCAACCGGCGTGCAGGTTTTCAATGGTCAGCCGACATCGATCAACTGGGACGGCACGACCGCCAATGTCCCGAACTCCGACATACTCCGGGTCGAACGCGCATTTTTCACCTGGACCGACATCCTCGACCTGCCTATGTACCTGTCGATCGGTCGACGTCCTTCCACGGCCGGCGTTCCGCTCAATTTCCGCGAGGATGAACTACGCGGCGGCACACCCCTCGGCTCGCTTTTCAACTACCAGTATGACGGCCTGACCTGGGGCTATCACATCAGCGACATTTCGACATTTCGCATCTGCTACGGTCTCGGCTACGAGTCGGAATGGGGTAACGGCAGCGAGTATCTCGAGTCCAACAATCGGCTCGACGATGCCTGGTTCGTGGGCGCAGTGTGGGACGTCTGGAATACGGACAGCATGTTCATCCAGCTAATCGCCGCGACGGCACAGGACATCACGGACGGCTTCAACGGTACCGTGGTGATGCCGTTCGACCCCGTCACCGGACAGGATGCGCCGGCACCGGCAGTGCTTCGTTACACGCCGACCGACAACATCGGCGATATCAACCTCGCCGGTATGGTCTTCGTCCGTCACGACGGGCCGTTCGACTACTTTGTCAGCCTGAACTACAGCGAATCGGACCCCGAGAACGTAACCACACCGTTCGGCGGACTGTTCGCCGACCCGTTCGACACACCCGATGACGAGGACGGCCACATGTACTACCTCGGTGGGCGCTACAATTTCCCCAACGGGGTAACGAAACTGGGTCTCGAGTTCAACCATGGTTCGAAGTACTGGTTCAACTTCGCGCTGGCGGAAGACGACTTCTTCTCGCCGAAGACAGCGACTCGGGGTGACGTGTGGGAGGTCTATCTCACGCACCGAATCCGCGATCGTTTCGTTTTCAAGCTCGATTACATGTACTACGACTACGACTACTCCGGTTCAGGCTGGCTGTTGGGCGCGCCGAAAGACGTCGACGACCTGAACATCCATGCCGCACCGGTATACGACGACGCCAGCAAGGTCATGGCGAGCTTCCACGCACGATTCTAGGAGCAGAAAGATGGCATTCCGTCTCCTCGTAACAATCCTGATTACAGCCACGATGAGTACGGCTGTGCAGGCAGAACCGAAACAGTGGCGTCACGCCAAATTTTTCGACGAGTACGAAGGCACCAGCACATGCCTGAGATGCCACGAAGAGGAGGCGGAGGCTTTCTTCCATAGCCAGCACTACCAGTGGCGCGGCGAGACTCCCGCCGTCGTAAACAGCGACGGCGAGGGTCTCGGTAAACTATCGATGATCAACGATTTCTGCACCAACCCGAGCGGTAAGCAGTGGATCGGCAAGGTCAAGAACGCGGATGGCAAAACGCTCGCCAAAGGATGCTCCACCTGTCATGCCGGTCTCGGCAAGGTGCCCGCTCGCGAAGTCAGTCGTGAGCAACTCGAGAATCTCGACTGCCTGATCTGCCACAACTCCGGCTACCGGCGCGACTTGTATGCGAATGACGACGGCAGCTGGGAGTGGAGGCCGATTCTCTGGAACAACAAAGAAGGCATGAACGCTATCGGTCAGCGCGTTTCACTACCGACCCGTACCATGTGCCTGCGTTGTCATTCGGCCTCCGGTGGCGGTCCGAATTACAAGCGCGGCGACCTCGAATACATTCTCAAGGACCCGCCGCGCAAACACGACGTGCATATGGCGACGAAGGCCAATGGCGGCCCGGATCTATTGTGCATCGACTGTCATGCCGGTGACGGTCATCGGGTCCTCGGCCGCGGCGTCGATCTCGCCGCAAGCGACAGCCCGGACGAACGCCTGTCCTGCGAGGGAAGCTGCCACGGCAGCGCCCCGCATAAGATCGCTGCGCTAGACGGTCACACCAGCCGCGTCTACTGCACTACTTGCCACATACCGAAGTTTGCGAAAAGCGAACCGACCGACATGTTCCGTGACTGGTCCAATATTGCGTTCTCCGAGGAGAAGGGCAAATACACGTACAGCGTGAGACGACTGGAAGCGGACGTAGAACCGGAATACGCCTGGTTCAATGGCAACAGCTGGCTGCAGCTGGCTGGAAAACCCGTGCGCCGGGACGAAAACGGCATTGTCGAAATGGTCCTGCCGGAGGGCTCCCGCGATGATCCGGATGCGCGCATCGTCGGCTTCAAGGTACACCAATCGATGATGCCGGTATTGAAAGGCAAGGACTGGCTGCTGCCGATTCACACTGAGGAAGTCTATGCCGATGGCAATGTGGACAAGGCGGTGCGCGAAGCGGCGCATGAATTTTACGGCCTCGAAAACATCGATTACACCTGGGTGGAAACGAAACGCTATATGGGCATCTACCACGGTGTAGCGCCGGCGAAAGAGGCGCTGCAATGTCTCGATTGTCATGGTCCCGATGGGCGGATGAATTGGGTCGAACTGGGCTACAAGAGCGATCCGCTCGAACAGCGTTTCAGTGACGCTGGCAGTGCCGCAACCGATACATCGGCCGATCCCTAGAACTGCCCGGATTGCATTGGTTTACAATCGGCCCGGGCGCGTCCCTGTCGCGTCCGGGTTTTTTTGATGGGAGTTCGCATGCGCAAGCTGTTGCTATTTATGGTCCTGATTGGCGCTGCAATAGCGGCTCTGGCGCTGCTGCCGGGCCGGGTCGATCCGGCCGCCTGGCAGCCTCCCGCGGCGCCACCCCTCAGCGGCGCTTTCGCTCCGAATGACTCGCTCAAAGACGCCGACCTTGTTGCGCTCGGGCAAGTCTATGGCCCGGAGGACATCGCCGTGGACAACGACGGACGAATCTACGGCGGCACACAGGACGGCAAGGTCATTCGGGTCCTTGCAGATGGCACGGTCGAGACCTTCGCGGAGACAGGTGGCCGGCCGCTCGGCCTGCACTTCGACGGCGCAGGCAATCTGATCGTTGCCGATGCCTACCGCGGACTACTGTCACTCAGCCCGGGCGGTGAAATCGCGGTGCTGACCACCGGCGCCGATGGCATCCCATTCGGCTTCACCGATGATCTCGATATCGCCAGCGACGGCACGATCTATTTCAGCGATGCCAGCAGTAAATTCGAGCAAAGCGAATACATGCTCGACCTCCTGGAAATGCGGCCACACGGACGCCTGCTGGCCTACTATCCGACGACCGGCGAGACGCGTGTGCTACTGGACGGTCTGTATTTTGCCAACGGCGTCGCATTGTCGCAGGACGAATCTTTCGTACTGGTGAACGAAACATGGGCCTACCGGATCCGGCGCCTGTGGCTAAGCGGCGAAAAGAAAGGGAGCGCTGATATTTTTGTCGACAACCTGCCGGGTTTTCCGGACGGTATCTCCGCCAATCGCAACGGCCGTTTCTGGCTCGCACTACCGACCACGCGACTGCAGACCATCGACAAAATGCATCCGCACCCGTGGGCGAAACGACTCTCGTCGCGCCTGCCGGAGTGGCTGAAACCGAAACCGGTCGAGTACGGGTTCGTCGCGGAACTCGACGAACAAGGCAACGTGCTGGCCAGCTATCATGACCGCGACGGCACTCATCTGCAGGAGATCACCTCGGTAGAGGAGCACAACGGCTATATCTACCTCGGCACCCTGCACGGAGACCGCATAGGCCGGCTGAAGCTGCCCGCGCGCTAGGTCCTGACCGGCTTGCGCCGGCACGCCCTACCCGGACTTACGCCGTGACCGCAGAAACGGACGCAGCGCTTTCGCCGTGTGCGACCGCGAACGGATTTTCGCCACCTGCTCCGGCGCACCCGCGGCGACGATCTGGCCGCCACCCGCGCCACCTTCCGGACCCAGGTCGAGCACCCAGTCGGCTTCCGCCACCACATCGAGATTGTGCTCGATGACGATTACGGAATTTCCGGCGTCTACCAGCCGATGCAACACATTGATGAGCTTCTCGACATCTGCCATGTGCAAACCTACCGTGGGCTCGTCGAGAACGTAAATACATGGCTTGCCGCGCGGTCCATGCGGGCCTGGCAGTTCGGGCCGCGCTTTGGCCAGTTCGGTAACCAGTTTAATGCGCTGCGCCTCTCCTCCGGACAAGGTCGGGCTGGGCTGACCCAGAGTCAGATATCCGAGTCCGACGTCTTTCATCAACTGCAGGGCATGGCTGACCTTTGGATGTACCGCAAAGAATTCGACCGCTTCGTCGACGCTCATCGCCAGCACCTCGCCAATGTTGCGGCCGCGAAACCCGACTTCGAGCGTTTCCGCCGCGAAACGCGCTCCCCGGCACACCTCGCAGCCGACGCTAACGTCGGGCAGAAAACTCATCTCGACGCGCTTCACTCCCTGCCCGTCGCATGCCGAACAACGTCCGCCCGCGACATTGAACGAAAACCGTCCGGGCGCGTATCCGCGCAATCGCGCTTCCTCGGTCCGGGCGAATAGACGTCGAACCTCATCCCAGATTCCGACATACGTGGCGGGACAGGACCGCGGTGTCTTTCCGATCGGGGTCTGATCCACTTCGAGAATCCGCCCGAGCTCCTTCCAGCCATCGATTGCCCGGCACCCGACCAGTTTCGTTTTTCTGCGCGATTTCGGTTTGCGGGCGAGAAGTTGCCTGAGGTTGCGATGAAGCACATCGCGAACCAGCGTACTCTTGCCGCTGCCGCTGACGCCGGTAACGCAAACAAGCGCGGCCAGCGGAAACCGTACGTCGACATCGGCCAGGTTATGCAATGACGCCCCAAGGATGTTAAGCCCGTCGCCAGCATCGTTGGCATCGATATCACGCCGTTTGCCACGCAGTGGATGGCGTAATGGCGCAGCCATCATGCGTCCGGTGACAGAATCGGGATCAGCTAAAAGTTCCTCGATGGTGCCGGCAGCAACGACTTCGCCGCCACGCACGCCCGCACCCGGACCGAGATCGATGACATGCTGGGCACGCCGGATCGTGTCCTCGTCGTGCTCGACGACTACGACGGTATTGCCCTTGCCGGCAAGACGCTCGAGCGCATCCAGCAATCTGCGATTGTCGCGGGTGTGAAGACCGATGGTCGGCTCGTCGAGGACGTAACATACGCCGCGCAGATTCGATCCAAGCTGAGCGGCCAGGCGAATACGTTGCGCTTCGCCGCCTGACAATGTCGGAGCCGCCCGATCCAGCCCGAGGTAGCCAAGTCCAACTTCATTCAGAAATTTCAGGCGGGTTTTTAGCTCGGTAAGGATGTCACGCGCAATTTCGCGATCGCGGGCGGCAAGGCGAAGGCGCGCGAAACGCCGACCTGCTTCCGCAACCGACAACGCGGTCATTTCCGTGATACTGACATCCTGATAGCGGATCGCACGCGCCTCGCGATTCAGTCTCGAGCCGTCGCACATGCCGCATACGGGGTGTTCTGTGCCCGGCTCATCGACGAGCCACGTATTCTCCTCACCGCTTTGTTCGGCGTCGAAATCCTGCAGCTGCAAACCGGTTCCGAAACAGGCGGGACACCAGCCGTGGCGGGAGTTGAACGAAAACAAGCGCGGGTCGGGCTCGGCGAAACTGGTGGCGCAACCCGGGCAGGAGCGATTTATCGAAAACAGACTTTCGTTTTTCCTGGGCCCGGTCGTCGCGGCAACCAGAACGTTGCCCTTGCCGATCCGCAACGCCGCATCCAGCAACCCGCCCAGCCTTGCATCGTTCGCGGGAGTTACGTCTACCTCGCCTACCGGCAACTCGATGTCATGTTCCTTGAAACGGTCGAGCCGCGGCCACGGTCGTACCGGCACCGCCACACCGTCGACGCGAAGTGCCGTATAACCCCGCGCCTCGGCCCAACGCGCCAGGTCGGTGTAGTAGCCCTTGCGCGCCACCACCAGCGGCGCAAGGACGCTCACGTTGCGGCCACGGTACTTCCTGAGCAATTGCGCCCTGATCTGGTCACGTGTCTGCGGTTCGATAGGGATATCGCAGTCGGGACAGAACTGCGTACCGAGCTTGACGAACATCAGGCGGAGAAAGTGGTAAATTTCGGTCAGCGTCGCGACAGTGCTCTTGCGTCCGCCGCGACTGGTCCGCTGTTCGATTGCCACGGTTGGCGGGATACCGGTTATTGCATCGACGTCCGGGCGGGTCGCCGGCTGTACGAACTGGCGTGCATAGGCATTCAGCGATTCGAGATAGCGGCGCTGACCCTCGGCGAAAAGAATATCGAAGGCAACCGTGCTCTTGCCGCTACCGCTGACCCCGGTAATAACGGTAAATGCGTCACGCGGGATATCCACATCAACGTGTTTGAGATTATGTTCGCGCGCATTGCGGACACAGATCGCGGCGCCGGCAGCGGCCGAATACGTCGTCGCAGTATCGGCGACCCGGCGCGGCAACCGCGCCTGCCTGGCCAGTCTTTGCTGCGAGACCCGGTACGCGCCGAGCGCACTGGCAGTATGACTGGCAGGGCATTGGAGCAATTCCGCAACCGTCCCGGCAAACACCAGTTCGCCACCCCCTTCTCCGCCTTCCGGGCCGAGATCGATCACCCAGTCGGCCGCGCCAATCACATCCAGGTTGTGTTCGATTACGACAATCGCATGGCCGTCGTTCAGCAGCTGATCGAACGCATCGAGGAGCCGTGATATGTCGTCGAAATGCAGGCCGGTCGTCGGCTCGTCGAACAGGAACAGCGTAGGTAAGACCGCGGCACCGCGGCGTGATTTCCCGCGTCCGCCGGATAAGTGTGCCGCAAGCTTCAGCCGCTGCGCCTCGCCGCCGGAAAGTGTCGGCACCGGCTGGCCTAGCCGCAGATAATCAAGACCTACCGCAGCCAGCGGCTCGAGGCGGCGCCTGACTTCCGGATCATGAGCGAAATAGGCAATCGCCTCCGCCACTGTCAGCTCGAGCACGTCCGCCACCGACAACGCGCGCCGCGGCACCGTGGCATCCTCGTCCAGCGGCGGCACCAGTGTCACGTCGAGCACTTCCGGACGATAACGCCGCCCATCGCAATCGGCACAGCGCAGATATACGTCCGACAGGAACTGCATTTCCACGTGCTCGAAGCCATTGCCTCCGCATGCGGGGCAACGCCCGTCGCCGGTATTGAAACTGAATGTCCCGGCACTGTATCCACGCTCCCGCGCCAACGGCTCCGCGGCAAACGCCTTGCGGATCGCATCGAAGGCACCGACAAAACTCGCCGGGTTGGAGCGCGTCGTTTTCCCGATCGGCGCCTGATCGACCAGCACTACATCGCCGACACCATGCATGCCGCTCAACTCGCGATGGGCGCCGGGCGGATCTTTCGGCTTACCCAGTCTTTCCAGCGCGGCGCGATACAACACATCCTGGACCAGCGTCGATTTACCGGAGCCGCTGACGCCTGTTACGCACACCAGTCCCCGCAACGGAAAGGAGACGTCCAGATCCTTGAGATTGTGCTCTGCGGCACCGCAAATTCGCAGCCGCGGCGTATCGCGGCCAATCGCCACGCGGGTCCTGGCGCAGCGATCAACGACCCGTTCGCTGCGCAAAAACCTGGCCGTTGGCGAATCGCTCGATTCGAGCAGGGCATCCGGCGTGCCAAAGAACACGATGTCGCCGCCGCGCTCCCCCGGCCCCGGACCCATGTCGACAATCCTGTCCGCTGCCACCATGATCTGTGGGTCGTGCTCGACCACAAGCAGCGTGTTGTTTGCATCGCGCAGACGGGTAAGTATGCCGACAATCCGTTCGACATCGCGCGGGTGCAGACCGATACTCGGCTCGTCCAGCACGAAAAGCGTGTTGACCAGCGACGTGCCCAATGCCGTGGTCAGATTAATACGCTGGACTTCGCCGCCGGACAGTGTCCGCGACTGTCTGTCTAGTGTCAGGTACCCGACACCAACCTCCGCGAGATACTGCAGACGGATACGGACCTCGGTAAGCAGCCGCTCGACTGCCTCGTCCATTGGCGCCGGCAGCTCCAGCCGTGCAAAAAAGCGCTGGCAGCGTTCAATCGGAAGGCACATCACATCATGCACGTTGAGGCCGGGCAGGGAATCGAAACGGCGTGGCTCGATCCCGACGCCGGTTGGCCGGAACCGGCTTGCACGCGCCACGCAACTATCGGCATCGCCGCGGCTGCCAAGGCGCCACAGCAAACTGTCGCTCTTCAGGCGGGCACCCGAGCAAGACCCGCAAACGTTGTAGGCCCGGTATTTGGACAACAACACCCGGATATGCATTTTGTAAGACTTCGATTCGAGCCAGGCAAAAAAACGCCGGACTCCATAGAATTTTCCATCCTCCCAGCTGCCCTCTCCCTCCAGCACCCATTGCCGCTCGTGTTCGTCCAGTTCCGACCATGGCCGGTCGGTGGGAATCTTTCTCAAGCGTGCAAACCGCATCATGTCGTCCTGACATTCGCGGTAGCTTTTCGATTGCCAGGGCTTGACCGCGCCCTCGGCCAGGCTCAGCGAGCCATCCGGCACGACCAACCGGAAATCGATGTCCATACTGCGACCGAAACCGCGGCATTCCTCGCAAGCGCCAAGCGGAGAGTTGAAGGAAAACCGGTTGGGCAACGGGTCGTCGTAATGGATATCGCAGGCGGGGCAGTGCAAATCGGCGGAGAAGCGCACGGTTCGCTGTGGCGCGTCCAGCAGCGCAACCTCAATCCGGCCGGAGCCGTGTTGCAACGCCGCCTCGACCGCTTCGAGCAAACGCTCGCGATTGCGTTTTTCAAGTCGCAGTCGATCCTGCACGACTCTCAGCCGGTCCGCAGCAAGCCGTTCCACCCGAACGTATCCCTGCTGGCCGAGGTACCCGCGAATTTCCTGCTCTGTGAAATTTCTCGGAATTGCAACTTCGAACGAAACGCCGGCGCGCACGCCCCGCCCGTCTTCGTTCTTTGCCGTACGCATCAGCGCGCGTACGATTCTTTGCGGATCGTCCCTGACGACCTCCGCCCCGCACTGGCGGCAAAACAGCCGCGCCGCACGTGCGAACAACAGCTTTATATGATCGTTGAGTTCGGTCATCGTCCCTACCGTCGAGCGCGAGGTCCGGACCGGGTTGGTCTGATCTATCGCGATCGCCGGCGGGATACCGTCGACACGTTTGGCGCGCGGCTTGTCCATGCGGTCGAGAAACTGCCGCGCATAGGGCGAAAAAGTCTCGACATAGCGGCGCTGGCCCTCGGCATAGACCGTATCGAAAGCAAGCGAGGATTTGCCGGATCCGCTGACCCCGGTAACGACAATCAGCTCATTGACCGGCAGGTCGATATCGAGGTTTCGCAGATTGTTCTGGGTTGCGCCTCTGATTGATATGCAATTGTGTGACACGGGTTGGGGTTCGCTATGGCATGGGAAGGTGGATGCAGGTTCTAGTCGCGGCTAAGCGGCTGCCGGGATGGTCGTCTTTTCAGTGGTCACTCCGCGCAAGCGGCGATAGCCAGGCCGGACCCTGCGCGTTGAGCCAGGCCCTTTGTGCTACTTACGCACAGAATGTGCCTTTTGGCATCGGTCGGGACTATTCCGCGGTGCCAAGCCAGCGGCCACGCCGCGCAACCGCCGCCGCGTCACTGTCCAGGCAAGTCAGATAAGCCACGTTGGCGGAAACCGGCTGCAATTCGACATCAAATGACAGCAGCTGATCGCGGCGAAAAACCGCGACCGGCACTCGTTCGCCCGGATCGAAGGGTCTGAGCAACTCCGCAATATTTGCTGCGCTAACCCGCAGACCGTCGATGGCGAGCAATTGATCCCCCGCCGACAAGCCGGCGCGACACGCCGCACCATTTTCGCTGATCTGACGTAGCAGCACTTTGTCCGGCAACATCTCCAAAGCCACACCCAGCGCTGCGTTGGGTCCGGCCAACCCGGCATGCGGCTTGCCGCCGCGGTCACCGGGTCCGGTGGAGTGGCGCAAGCCGATTTCAACAGCGAACTGTGCAAGCAAGTCGTCGAGCGGCAAATCTGCGGTACCGCGAACCGCGGAGTCGAAGAACTGACCCATGTCGACCCCGGTTATTTCGCTTACCAAATTTTCGAATCCGTCTTCGGGCATGCCCGTGCCGGTGCGCCCATAGCGCCGCCACGCGGCGCGCATTACGTCATCGAGCGAAAAACGCTCCTCGCTTTTTAGTCGAATATTCAGATCAAGCGCGAGCGCCACCAGCGCACCCTTGGCGTAATAGCTGACAATCGCATTCGGCGCATTTTCGTCCTGTTTGTAAAAACGGGTCCAGGCATCGAAACTCGATTCCGACAAGGTCTGTTTGAAACGCCCGCTACCGCCGATCACCCTGGTAATTGTCTGCCCGAGTAGTTCCAGATAACTTGCGGGGGCGATGAGTCCACTGCGCACCAGGGCCAGATCATCGTAATACGAGGTAATCCCCTCGAATACCCACAACAACGAAGTGTAGCTTTCATGCCCGAGTTGATAAGGCGTGAACGCCGCCGGCTTGATGCGCTTGATATTCCACAGATGAAAATACTCGTGGCTTGCCAGACCGAGAAACCGGCGGTACGTATCGCTGACGGCCGCCGCTCCCGGCAATGGCAGATCGCCACGACTGCACAACAGACTGGTAGAGTCGCGGTGCTCGAGGCCGCCATAGCCGTTACCGAGCACGGTCACCTGAAACAAATACCGGTCCATCGGCGGCACATCATCGAACAGATCGATGTGGGTCTGGCAAAGCTGAGCAAGATCCGCGCAAAGGCGGTCGAGGTCGGCATAATGATGGCCCGTGATTGCAATCCGGTGCTCGACCCCTCCTGCGCTGAAACTCGCCGCAGTGAAGTCGCCGATCTCGACCGGATGATCGATCAGCTCGTCGTAATCGGCGGCATGATAACGGCCGAAGCCGCTGTCATCGACATTCTCCGCGCGCATCGCCGTTGCCACTCGCCAGTGACTGAATTCATCGTACTCCGGCGCATCGATGTCGAGGATGCAACCGGGATTCGCGTGGCCGACTGCGCGCATGAATACCGATGCCCCGTTGAAATAGGCATGAGTTGTGTCGTAGTGGGCGCCACGCACCGACAGGTCATTGGCGTAGACCTCGTATTCGATTTCCAGCGGGCCCTCGCACGGCGTACAGACCCAGGTCGACTTGTCGCGTTTTTCGACATCGACCGGTGTTCCGGCACAACGTGCCTGGAATGAGAGGATATGCCGGGCGAAGTCACGGATCAGGTAACTGCCCGGTATCCAGTTTGGCAGATCGAACACCTGTCCAGCGGAATCGGGCTCGGCAACCACGCACCGTACACGCAGTACATGGCGCCCGGGCTGCAGCGGACGAATCGCATAGCTGACCGGGATACCCGCACTCATACGGGTGGCTCGCTCAGCCGCAGGGTGAGGCATTTGGCCGAACCGCCAGCCTTGATGAATTCGGACAGCGGCGTCTGGTGGACAACGA
>Ga0102955_1000103_pt1 | contig 17666 bp, 16 predicted proteins | sample SalPonF2_A_D1_MG_FD_78512 | JGI IMG/M metagenome (GOLD analysis project Ga0102955, IMG submission 78512) | Salt pond soil microbial communities from South San Francisco under conditions of wetland restoration - Salt Pond MetaG SF2_A_D1_MG ... | reverse complement strand
GTTGGAAAAATTTTTTGAGCATCAGGCGATTCGCCGTATCCTCGACGCCATTCGCGCATGGGCTCAGGACAACCTGTTCATCACATATCCGCTCGTCCAGGCGACAAGCTAGATTTTCTAGAGGTCGACGACGATCAGGGGAATGTACATCTCCTCCGCGCTGGTCCCGCCATGGCTGCCAATGTGCCAGTAACGGCGCTCGCCGGGGAGCCAGTCCTTGATGCTGGCATCGTCCTGGGCCAGCAATGTAACGTCGCCGATGCGCGATAACAGTTCCGGATGCGACACGCCGGGGCCGAACCACCCTTCCTCGACGAGTTCGCGGCTCGACCGCGGCAGAAAGCGCTCGCCGAGAATGTCTCCGGCGGCGCTGACAAAAGCGTCGCTACCGGCTTCGCGCAAATGACAATAGGCAACCCGCCGCTCGCCGCAGAGTGGCTGAGCCAGGTGTTCCTGCAGTTCCGGCAGCCTGCCGAGGTCAGTGTGATTCTGTGGCGATACGTCGATAAGGCCGTGGTCGCCAGTGACGATCAGCGTGGTATCGCTGCCTTTTGCCGCTGCGATCAGGTCGGCGCAGGCGCGGTCGATGGCATGGAAATGTGATTTGACCTTGGCACTGCTGGTGCCGTGCTCGTGGGCCAGGTGATCGATGCCCGGCCAGTAGGCATAGATGTACTTTTGCTCCGGTTCGCGAAGCAGCCGGGCAAGGTGCTTGAACAGCTCCGGGTAGCCGGCAAACGGATGGATGGTCGCCGCGCCGGAGTGACTGGCATTGTAAGGGCTGTATGCGAGGTTTGCGGGAATGACGATATGGCTTTCCGTTTCCAGTCTGTCGAACAGGGTTGGATGGTCATAAAAGGCCGCCGGATCGGCAATGTCCTGGCTCAGGCTCTTGCGTCCCCGGCGGCGCTGGAACGGCAGGACCGCGATGACATCATCGAGGCTTTTCCAGTAGCTGAACCACCCGGTAAGCGCGTGCTCACGCGGGGACAGCCCGGTCAGCAGCGTCGTGATCGCTGTCGTCGTTGTGGACGGAAATACCGAAGTCATATGGCCGCGGGCATGGCTGGCAAGAATGCCGTCCGCGCCGTGGTTGCGAAGGAACTCGTGACCTAGGCCGTCCAGTAACAGCAACACGATGTTGCGGCAGCGTCCGATACGCTCACTGTCGAGATCGCGCAGCAGCGGATGCGGTGCGGTGCCGCCCCGGGCTGCGACCAGGCTGCTCGTCAGGTTGAGCAGACTGCCTCCATCGTAGTCGGGAAGCACGCGTTTTGCGTGGTTCATCGCGCGCAAGAGCATAGTATGATCGTTCGCATGTGAGTCGGTTGTGAGGCTGTCCGGGAATCGTCGATGCTGGATCTCGAAACCAAGACCCTGTTGTACCGATTCGCGACGGCTTTGGCCATCGGTTTGCTGGTTGGCATCCAGCGTGAGCATTCTGCTTTCAGTGAGCACAAGCACTCATCGTTGTTCGCGGGGGTACGAACATTTCCATTGTTTGCGTTGACCGGTTGTGCGGCGGCATGGGTTGCCGACCTTTCCGGTAGCCCTGGTGTTCTGGTCGCCGGCTGTGCGCTGATTGGTCTGCTCGTGGTCGCCGCATACGCCGCACGGTCCAGGCACGGAGACGTCGGTATGACAACGGAGGCAGCGGCGCTGCTCTGCGTTTTCATCGGTGCATTGTGCTTTTACGGCCACCTGCAGATCGCGGTGGCCCTGGGCATCGCATGCGCGGTTTTGCTTACGGCCAAGCTCGAGTTGCGGCGATTTGTCAGCCATATCACCCGCGAAGACGAATTTGCTACGCTCAAGTTTGCGATCATCACGGCGATCGTGTTGCCGGTGTTGCCCAACGAGCCGCTGGGGCCGCCGCCTCTCGACGTCATTCGTCCCTACCAGGTATGGCTGATGGTGGTGCTGATTTCCGGTATCGGCTTTTTCGGCTATGTGCTGGTGAAACTGGCGGGTCCGCGCCGCGGTCTCGGTCTTACCGGGGTAATGGGTGGGCTCGTATCGAGTACGGCCGTGTCTTTCAGCCTGGCACGGCGCAGCCATTCCCGGGCTGAGCTAGCGCCCGCGATCGGCCTGGCATTGTTGATTGCATGGAGCATGATGTTCCTGCGCATCCTGTTCGAGGTTGCGGTGGTGAACCGCGCGCTGCTTTCCGGGCTTTGGCTTCCGATGTTGTCCGCGGCCGCTGTGGGCGTGGCCGGTTGTGTGTGGTTGTACCGGCGGGCCGGACGCGGCGATAAGGACGCGACGGAAATTTCGAACCCTTTCGAGCTTGGCCCCGCACTGCGATTCGGGCTGCTTTTTGCGGTCATTCTGATTATCAGCCGGGCCGCCCAGTTGTGGCTGGGCGAAACGGGTATATATGTTTCGGCGCTGGTTGGCGGCACCACGGACGTTGATGCGGTGACCCTGACGATGGCGCAAATGAGCCGCGGCGAGACAGGCTTGAGTGACGACGTGGCGACGCGTGCCATCGTACTTGCCGCAATGGTGAATACGCTGTTCAAGGGTGGAATCGTGATGGCCACCGGAAGCCGGGCACTGTGGCGCCTGTTGCTCCCGGTTCTGGGATTTTTGGTGGCGGCAGCCGGTATAGGTTTGTGGCTGGTCTGAGAAACGCCTTTGCCGCTGCATCCGCGGCGGGCTTCGCGCTACGGTCGGCGCGGCGTTGCCTCTCACAGTGGCGGTCATGAGGCTGCTCGAGGTCCGGGGGCTGCGTCATCAGCGTCTGCATTGCTGTGATTTCTCGGTTGATGCGGGAGCAGTGGTGGTGGTGACGGGTCCGTCCGGTGCAGGCAAAACACAGTTGTTGCGCGCCATTGCCGATCTCGATCCGGCAGCGGGCGAAGTTTTCCTCGATGGCGCCGGTCGGGCGGATATCGCGGCGCCGCTCTGGCGCAAGCAGGTGGCCTATGTCGCGGCGACGCCCGCGTGGTGGGGCGCAAGCGTGCGCGACCACTTCGAGCCCGACCAGTTCGACGATGCCACCCGACTGCTCGAGGACGCAGGGCTCGAGGGCAATGCGCTGGGGTGGCCGGTCGACCGGCTCTCTACCGGGGAAACCCAGCGGATCGGGCTGATCCGGGCACTGGCGCGTTCGCCCCGTGTGCTGTTGCTGGACGAACCGACCTCGGGCCTGGATGAAGATAGCCGGCAGCGCGTGGAGAGGCTTTTCGACCGGCTGCTTGGCGATGGTGGCGCAATTATCGTGGCCGCTCACCATCATGGCCGTCTCGATGAGCGTGCCCGGACCCGTCTGGTTGTGGCTCCCGGCGGTATTGTCAGCAGGGTGGAGCAATGAACTACGTCGTTCTCGATTTAGGAGATGTACTGATCGCGGCGACGTTGTTGTTGATAAACGGGGCGATATCGGTTGCGCTCGCGCTCGGGCTCGGCCGTTCGCTGCTCGTCGCAGCTGTGCGAATGGTCGTACAGCTGGCGCTCGTCGGGCTCGTGTTGCGCTGGTTATTCGAGTCGGTATCACCATGGCTGACGCTGATCGCGGCGCTGGTGATGGTTGGTTTCGCCGGCTATGAAGCGATGGCCCGCCAGGAGCAAAGACTGGCTGGCGGCTGGGGCTTCGGAATCGGCGCGCTCGCGATGGGATTTGCCGGCATCAGTGTCACCGTGCTGGCGCTCGGCGCGGTGTTTCAGCCCGATCCGTGGTTCCAGCCGCGTTTTGCCGTGCCGATTCTTGGCATGGTGCTGGGAAATTGCATGACTGGCGTCGCCATCGCGCTCAATCAGTTTCTGACCCAGGCCAGGCAGGGCCGCCGCGGTGTAGAGGCAATGCTGGCGCTGGGTTACGAGCGCGACGAGGCTCTGGCGCCGCTGCGCCGGCCGGCGGCTCGCGCCGGAATGATCCCGATCATCAATTCGATGGCTGCCGCAGGCGTCGTGTTTTTGCCTGGCATGATGACCGGGCAGATCCTTGCCGGGGTCGAGCCGGGGCAGGCCGTAAAATACCAAATGGTGATCATGTTTCTGATCGCCGGCGGGACCGCCATTGGCGTTCTGCTGGCGCTGTTCGGGGCCTCGCGCAGGCTTAGCGACGACCGCCACCGGTTGCGGCTCGACCGGCTGCAATCCTGAATTCCCCGCGCGGTTGCGGTGTATTGCGCAACCGATGACCGCTCCTGACCAATGTTCGGTGCGTCCGATCCCTATCATTCCGGCTCTCTTTTGGAGCAACCGAAACAGGGACTGACTGATGATTGCGACGGATTTGATCCAGCTGGGCGGGCGTTTTGGCCTGAATCTGATTCTGTTTCTTTCCGCGGCACTGGTTTTCGGCCGTGAAGTTGTGCGCAACCACGCTCTGACGCCGATGAAACGGCTGCTCTGGGGCCTGGCGTTTTTTGTCCCGACGTTTCCGGGTTTTCTTGCCTACCAGCTGGCTTGGTCCGACCGACGCCGCGACCTGAGCTTCGGCTTCAGCATCTTCGTGGTCGCCGAGACCGCCGTGGTGGTCTTCATCGGTGTCGTGCTGATGTCTATCTGGTGGCCGGCAGGCTAAGCGATCTTATTACTTAATGGGGAAATTAATGCAAATCAGCGAAGATAGTCTATATTTCGACGAAGATCGCGAAACTTGCGCTCTTCCCGCAGACTCGGTCTGGTCCGACCTCGAACAGGCGGACCGGCTGGCTCGCGCGGTGAGTTTCTTTGTCGCCGGCCAGACGCGGCTTGCGCCACAGGCGGGTCCGGAGACTGCGGATACGCGGCCGCTCAAGCTGACGCTGTTTGCGTTCGGTGTTGCCGAGGAGATGATGCGGCTTGCCGGGATCGGCACTCCGGAAGAGCAGGTGGCCCAGGTCGTTTACGTCTCTCTGCTGGTTGGCGGCGAACAGGTCGATGCTTTGAAAATGACCGCGGAGGCGAGGTCGCAGCGCAGTAATCCGCAACTGAACCTTTTCTCGCTTTATGGCCGTACTGCGGTTCAGATGCTGGTCCGGGAAGAGGAGGATACGATGCAGATGTTCGCCCGCGCGCTGGGTGAAAACAACGATCTGCGCCACGCAAACTAGCCTCGCAGGAGAAATCCCGAACCGCTTGCACGGCGCCTGCGAGCCCGGCGGCGTTCGCAGGTTTCTTGCTTCAAATCCCCGCCAATTCTAGCCAAACCGTGACACAATCCCCGACTTGACCGGGTCAGGGGACACCGCATGCAGCGATTCAGTCAGTTCGACCTGCTGAAAGGCCGGCGTTTTGGCGCGTTTTTCGCGACCCAATTTCTTGGCGCCAGTAACGACAATCTGTTTCGCAATGCATTACTGGCAGCCTGGGCCGTGGCTGCGACAGCGCCCGCGGTCGGCCAGCGCCCGCTGCTTTTGTCGCTGGTTTTCGTACTGCCTTTCCTGCTGATCTCCGGCATCGTCGGACAACTGACCGATAAATTCGAAAAAGCGCAATTCATCCGCATCGTAAAGGCGATCGAAATTCTGATCGTCTTCGTCGCAGTGACGGCTCTGTCCATCCACGGGTTCGGGCTCGAACTGACGGCGCTGCTATTGATGGGTATGCAATCGGCGCTGTTCGGCCCGGTCAAGTACGCGATTTTGCCGCAGTTGCTCGGTGAGCGGGATCTGATTGGCGGCAACGGACTGGTCGTCGCCGGTACGCTCATCGCCATTATGTTTGGCAGTGTGCTGGGGATCTCGATTGCACCGGTTGCCGGACATTCGATGACGGTCCTTACCGCAATGCTGCTGCTACTCGCGGTATTTGGGTTTCTTGCCAGTCTTGCCATCCCCCGGGCCGAGTCTCTCGCACCGGATCTGAAGCTGAATCTCAATCCGTTGAGCGCCGGGCTCGACACATTGCGGATGGCAACGCAGCAGCGCACCATTTTCCTTTCGATTCTCTGTATTTCCTGGTTCTGGTTGTTTGGACTGGTCTTTATCACCGAACTTCCGGAATACGTCCGCACGATACTTGGTGGCGGCACCAGTCAGTTGCGGTGGGTCCTCGGCGTGTTCGCCGTTGGCGTTGCGATGGGGGCGCTGTTCTGCGAGCGCCTGTCGGGCCGTACCGTCGAACTCGGTCTCGTGCCTCTCGGCGCTTTGGGTCTCACGGTATTCCCGCTATGGATGGTGCTGGGCGGGCCGGACGCGGCGGCACCTGGCCGCGGGGCGGACTGGACCGACATGGGCCGGGTTCTCACGTTCATGGGCCTGACCGGCGTGTCCGGCGGCTTGTTTGTGGTTCCGCTCTATGCGCTCGTTCAGCAGCGCGTCACCCCGTCCGAGCGCGGCCGGATCTTCGCGGCCAACAATCTCTACAACGGCATTTTCATGGCCGCAGGCTCGATCCTGGCCCTGCTGGCGCTGAGCGCCGGTCTGAATGTCGCCCAGTTGTTTGTCGTCATTGCGTTGATGAACGCCGCGATCACGATCTACATCTTCTTCGTCATCCCCGAATTCGTGATGCGATTCATCGTGTGGATTCTTGTGCACACGATGTATCGGGTGAAGAAACAGAGCCTCCACCATATCCCGGAGACCGGCGCCGCTGTTCTGGTGTGCAATCATGTGAGCTATATGGACCCGTTGGTGATTATGGGGAATTCGCCGCGTCCGACCCGGTTCGTAATGACCCACAAGATCTTTCGGATACCGGTTCTCAATTTTGTCTTCAGGCATGCCAAGACTATCCCCATCGCACCAATGCACGAAGGCCCCGAGATACTGGCCGCCGCTTACGAACGGATTGCGAGGAACTCGAGGATGGCCAGCTGGTGGCGATTTTCCCGGAGGGAAAGTTGACGACCACCGGTGAAATCAACGAATTCAAAGCCGGCATCGAGCGAATCATCGAGCGTACGCCGGTACCGGTGATACCGTTGGCGCTGCAGGGTCTTTGGGGGAGTTTCTTCAGCCGCAAGGACGAGGATGCGGTGCTCAAGCTGCCGCGCCGTCTATGGTCGAAAATCGGCCTTTGTGCGGCGCCGCCGATTGCGCCTGAGCGGGTCGATCGCGAGGCGCTGCATGACCAGGTGTTGGCGATGCGTGGCGGCTGGCGCTAGCATCGTGACGTCATGAGTCCGCAAGCGACCAGCACCGTGGTGTCCCGCCAAACCGTTATTCCCAGGTGGAGCACTGCACTGATCGTAATGCACTGGTTAATGGTGCTGGCAATACTGGTAACAATGTCACTGGGGTGGATCGCCAACGATATGCCGCGGTCGCTGGCGCAATACCGTATGTTTGGCTGGCACAAGTCGTTCGGCCTGCTGGTGCTCGCACTCGCCGTGCTGCGGACCGTTGTTCGACTGCGCGCTTCGGCGCCGCCCGGGAACCGGCCGGGCCGGCCGTGGGAGCGCCGCGCCGCCCGGGTATCGCATGGGTTGCTCTACGTCTGCATGTTTGCGTTGCCGGTGTCGGGCTGGCTCGTCAACTCGGCGTCCGACGTGCCCTTCAAATGGTTCTGGTTGGTGCCGGTGCCTGACATCGCCGCGGCCAGTCCCGAGCTCGAACAGATAGCCCGGTCGTTGCATGCGGGTTTCCTGTGGACCCTGCTGACACTCCTCGCGATACACATCCTCGCCGCATTGCGCCACCAATTCGTACTTCGTGATTCGGTTCTCTGGCAAATGTTGCCGTTGCGCGGTCTGCGACGGTGACGCGTTACCCGAATGCGCTGGTGGCGCTATTCGCGTTCCTGATGCTGACGGCTGTCGGTCCCCGGGCGTATGCGCAGCAAACTCGCTGGTGTGGCAGCGGGCAGGGCAATTCTCTCGAGTTTATCGGGGCCTGGGAAAACGAGGAATTTCGCGGTTTGTTTCGCCGCTTCCAGGTGGAATTGGAATTCGATCCGCTGTTGCCCGGGTCGGCGCGGTTGCGGGTCGAGGTCGACGTAACCAGTGCGTTTAGCGACAACACGATTCGCGACGAAGCGCTGGCTGAACCCGACTGGTTCCATTACGCGGATTTTCCGAGTGCGCGGTTTTCGGGCCTGGACGGGGCTGTCGCCGTCGAGTCCGGGTTCCGCATTGACGGGATACTCGAACTGAAGGGCCGCGGCCACCCGGTCTCGATAACGTTCGAATGGAAGGACAACGAAAGCGCTGCCCGCATGCGGGGTGACGCCACACTGGACCGCACCTGGTTCGACGTCGGTGAGGGTGAGTGGCGGGACGATTCGGTGATCGCCCACCGGGTGCGGCTGGAATTCGACGTCGGCCTCGGACCGTGCACCAATGATCCTTAGCAGCCGTTTGCGGGTCCCGCTTGCAACCGCACTTGCCGTTTTGGCCGTTGTCTGTGCCGGTTGTGGCGGACCCGTTGCCCCGGCGACGCATGTCCTGTCCGAGGGATTTCCGGCCGATTTTCCGTTTGCCGCTTACGAAGAAAGTGCCGGCCGGGTCTATCGTTTCAGTGAAACAGGCTCGGAGCTGCTGATCACCGTCTATCGTGACGGACCGCTGGCCCGATTCGGCCACGATCACGTCGTTCATCACCTGTCTCCTGGCGGGATGATAGTGGTACCGCCGTCAATCAGCGACGTACGCGCCGATTTGTTCGTGGCGGTGACCGAATTCGTCGTCGACGACCCGGAGCGGAGAGAGGAGGCCGGGTTCGATACCGAGCCGAGCCCGGAAGACATAGCGGGAACCCGCGCGAACATGCTCGGGCCTCGGGTACTGAATGCCACTGACTACCCCTTTCTTCGGGTCAGCGTCGAAAACGTGACAGGAGATCTTCCCGAGGTCGTGCTGGCGCTCGCGATTACGCTGGGCGGCGCGACGACCCGCATGTCCGCGCCGGCGACCGTGCAACTCGGCGATTGTTCGCTGAGCGTGGCGGCGGCAATGGCGTTGCGCCAAACGGACCTCGGGCTCGAGCCATTCAGCGTGCTCGGCGGGGCTTTACGCGTGGCTGACAGGCTCGATGTGCGGTTACGACTGCTTGCGGAATCGCTCGACGATACCTGCGGCGTCTAGCGATCGCCGCCGCCGTCCGCGCCGCCGGCTGCACTGGGTTCGCCGATATCGCGTTCGGTGCCGTGGTCGGGTGGCCCAGGCTGTTTTGCAGGCACGGGTGTTGTGAGGCTGCGGCCGGCATCGTCGGAAACGCTGCGCAGATGTACATCCTGTTGCGGGAACGGAATTTCGATGCCGGCCTCGGCTAGCGCGCGGTAGATGCTCGAGCCAAGCTCGCTCTGGATTCGCAACCCGGAGTCGAATTCCGCAGTCCAGACCCTGAGCTCGAAATCCAGCGAACTGTTGCCGAAACCCATAAACAACGCAATCGGTCCGGGATCGTCGATCGTGTCCGGATGATCGGCGCCGACCTTGAGCAGAGTTTCGCGGACCTGCTCGGGATCGGAACCGTAAGCGACCCCGATCGGGACCCTGATCCTCTTTCTGCGGTCCGACAGCGTCCAGTTGATGACCCGGGTCGAGATCAGATCGCCATTTGGCACAATGACCTCGGCGCCGTCATAGGAGCGGACCACGCTCGCACGTATGCCGATTCGACTGACCACTCCCATCAACGCCCCGACCTCGACCGTATCGCCGACCTTCACCGGGCGTTCGAAAATCAGTATCAGGCCGGAAACAAAGTTGTTGACTACATTCTGCAGACCGAAACCGATACCTACACTGAGCGCGCCGATGACGATCGCGAACTGGCTAAGTTGAATGCCCGAGGCGCTGACCGCGAAAAAAAAGCCCAGTGTGACGATCGCATAGTTGACCAGCATCGAGATGGTCGGTGCCGCGCCGCGTTGCAGATTGGAGCGCGGATAAACCTCGTTCTCAAGCACGAAGCGCAGCAACTGCGAGATTTTCACTGCGACCCAGAGCGCCAGGACGAATGTCAGTATGTTTTGCGGCGACGTGTCGATAGTGCCGATCTGGATCGGACGCCGCAGAAATTCGACCGTCGCTGCGACGATCGAGTCACGCAATCCGAACTGGCCCAGGACATAGATGACCCAGGCAAACCCTATCAGCCAGTGCGCCACGCGCATGACTCGAGTGCGAATCGCGACATGGTGGGACCGGATCGCGCGCGAGCGCTGAGCGAAAGGCGTGCGCAGCCCCAGTTCGACAATGCCGCCCAGCAGGGACGCAACCACCAGCAGGACAATGCCAAGATAGGCGCTGCGAATGGTGCCCTCGGTAAGCATCTCTGCAAGGCGTACATAGCCAAAAACATTGGCGACAATCGCGACGAAGAATGCGACGGCCGCGAGCCATGCGACCCGCACTGCGATGCTTTCCCAGCCCTCGAGGGCCTGCCATTCATGGCGTTTCTTCCGCAACGTTCGCACAAGATGCAAACAGCCTGTCACGCTCAGTGCGAGAAGGAGGATTCGCTGCAGGGCCCCCTGGTCGACAACAAGGTTGTAGGTCTGCTGGACGACGACCAGAGCGGTAAGAAAATAAAATAACCCGCGAAGTTGCTTCGGGATCATGACCGGGGCTAGGCGCAGCATTGGCATGAGAATCAGCAGCAGCAACAGATCGTCGATGAGATTGGAGGTCGGGAAAAACCAGCCTGCTGCGTTTAGCGAGATAAATAACGACGCCGCGATCGGTCGGCTGAGAAATCCTGTCGCGGCGGCGATGTCCGGGTCCACTGCTGTTTCGTCATGGCGTTTGGATAGGATCAGCAGAAGTAGCAGCACAGTGACAAAAAACACCAGCAGCAGGCGTAGCGAACTGCGATAGCGCTCCCACACGCTGAGAAAAACGGCGACATTTGATTCCCAGGTGGACCTGAGTTGTGCGCCCGTTTCGTTCAGTTTGTCGAGTGTCAGCCAGATCGGTTCGCTGTCAGGCAGCCACATTCGATCGACGTTGTGGTCGGCCGCCGCGGCGTAGCGGGTCAGGGCGGCGCTCACTGCGGCCAGCCGGTCGGTGATCTGGGTGTAAGCGCTGGTCATGGAGTCGAGCTGAGCCGAAACCGCCTTTTCTGCCTTTGCGATCTCCTCGAGTACCATGCGGACACGTTGTTCGAGCAGCTTCGCGAGATTCTGCTCACGCGCGGTTTGCAGAGTCAGGGTCCATTCTTCATTGAGTTCGCGCAGCCGGTCGCGCTCTTTTTGCAGACTTGTGGCGCGATTCTCGAGCGTGCTTTTGGAGTTGCTCAGATCCGCGCGGACCTGTAGCCATTGCTGGCGAAAATTCTGCCGCCGTCGCCACGACAGTTGCTCTGGCCCGGCCGAGCCCTTGATGGCTGACAGGGCGTCAATGCGTCTTTGCAGGGCCGGCAGGCTGTCCGTGATTCTCGTGACCGATGGCGCGGCGGCCAAACGCGCCTGAAGGCTTGCGAGGAATGCGAGATCTTCCTCGGCCCGCGCGGGGATGCGCGCCGCGACCACCGGCTCGGGCCCGGTTTCTGCGGCCGGCGCTTCCGGCGTTTCGGCTGCGGTTTCCTGGAGCGCGGATGCTGCGGCGGGAAGCAGAAACCAGCACGCCATTGCGATGAGCAATAAACGGGATCCGGCAATTATCCTCGGAATGCGGGGTGGACGGGATTGCATAGCGATGCGCCACTAGGCGCTGCGGGCCTGCTCGTCGGTGTCGGGGCCCCATTCTGTCATGGCGGCCTGCGCCGCCGGGAAAACGCATCGGATTCTGGTTCCGCCAGTTGGGCGGGACTCATGCGCGATGCTGCCGCCAAGGGCTCTTGCGCGGTAGTCCATGATAGACAGTCCCATCCCCGCAGTTTCGCCCTGGTCGTTCATCCCGACACCATCGTCGTCGACCGTCAGTACCAATGATTTGGTGCCGGATCGCAGTTTGATCGAGATCCTGCTGCAACGGCTATGCCGAATGGCGTTGTTGACGGCCTCCTGGATAATCCGGTAGAGAAGTAGCGCCGCTGCGCTCGGTAACACCGGAAATTCTCGATCGCAGGAAAAATGGCATTCCAGCTGGTGCATGCTCGAAATGTTATCCGCGAGCCTTCGCAGTGCGGTCGGCAGACCGCCTTGCTCCAGATCGACCGGCGACAGGCCCTGCGCCATGCGGCGCGTGTTTTCGATGACCTGTTTCAGGCTGTCGTTGATTCGCTCCAGCGGAGACGATTGCGCTGGCTTCTGTTGCCGGGTGGAATTGACAACCAGCTGCATTTGCAAGGCGATGCTCACCAGGTCCTGAGCGAGGCTGTCATGCAGGTCATGACCGATACGCCGTTGCTCGCCCTCGATGGCCTCGATCAATTCACGTTGACGCTGCCTCGAATGCGATATGTCGCGGGCAACAGAAACGACGTGGGCCCGGCCATTCAGGTTGAAACTCTCCGATGACGCCTGAAAAGCAATGAGCTTGCCCGAGCGCGTTCGCATGGTCGATTCGAAATCGCGAACCCGGCCGTCACGCTGAATCATGTCCATAAAACGGCGCCGGTCCTGCCTGTTGCTCCAGATTCCAAGATCGGCAGTCGAGCGGCCAATGGCTTCTTCGCGCGAATAACCGGTGATTCTTTCGAACCCCTCGTTGACATCGATAACCGTCCCGTCGTCCAGGCGGAAAATCGTGATTGAGTCCGGCGTGTAGCGAAAAGCCTTGGAGAACTTGTGCTCCGATATTTTCAATGCATCCACCGCGCGCTGCTTCTCGGTCAGCATTCGCCCGAAAAGAAACAGCGCCAGCAAAGTCAAAAAACTGATGAACAGCGCCGGAATTTCAGTTGCGTGGCCCCATATCGATTCGTGCGGGTGGGTAATTTCATTACTAAAGGTAAAAATCTGGCGCCCGCTCAGCAACACCAGAATTGCGGTGAGTGTGCCGATGCGCCAGTCGCGCAGTCGCCGCCAGAGGACGATGGAGTAAAAAACCCCCGCGACGCGCAGCAATATCGAAAAGATCAGTATCAGATGCATTCTGGTATCCGCGATGGCCCGCCATGGCGCCTCGATCGCCATTTCCCTGTGCCCCGGTCAGAGCATAGAGCAATCGCGGTATTGATAGAATCCCCGCATGTCGGGAAATGACTGAGGACTAATCAAAATGCGCTTGAATCGGCTTGGACGTACGGATATCGATGTCAGTGCAATTTGCCTCGGTACGATGACCTGGGGCCAGCAGAATAGTGAGCAAGAGGCCCACGCCCAGCTCGATTACGCCAAATCTCAAGGCGTCACTTTTGTCGATGCGGCGGAAATGTATCCGGTACCGGCCCGGCCTGATACCCAGGGCCGAACCGAGCAATACATTGGTTCGTGGATGCAGGCGCGCCGCAATCGCAGGGAGGTATTTCTGGCGACCAAGGTCTGCGGTAGCCACCGGATCGGAATCGGCGGCCATCTTCGCGGCGGCAGCCGATTGAGCAAAGAGCAGATTCACGCCGCCATCGATGCTTCGCTGCAGCGCCTGCGCACCGACTATATCGACCTCTACCAGGTGCATTGGCCGGATCGGCCGACCAATTGTTTCGGGCGGCTGGGATTCGACCAGCCGATCGATGCCGACAGTGTGCCGATCGAGGAGACGCTCGCTGCATTGAACGAACTCGTTGCGGCGGGCAAAGTACGTTTTGTCGGCGTGTCGAACGAAACTCCCTGGGGGGCAATGGAATATCTGCGCATTGCCCGGGACAAAAAACTGGCGCGCATTCATTCGATTCAGAATCCCTACAACCTCCTGAACCGGTCTTTCGAGGTCGGGCTTGCCGAGATAAGCCTGCGCGAGGACGTGCCGCTGCTTGCGTATTCACCGCTGGCATTTGGCGCTCTCAGCGGTAAATATCTCGATGACCGCAGGCCGGATGGCGCCCGGCTCACGATGTTTCCGCAATTCGCCCGCTACACCGGAGAAGCCGGCGTCAGGGCAACACATTCTTACGTTGAAATTGCACGACGCCACGGTCTCGACCCGGCGCAGATGGCAATTGCCTATGCGGTTTCGCGCCCGTTCACGGCAAGCGTGATTATTGGCGCTACTACGATGGAGCAGTTGCGTTCGAACATTGCCGCCGTGGAACTGACGCTCGATGATCAGGTTCTGGCCGAAATCGAAACAGTGCATTCCGCCTGTTCCAATCCCTGCCCCTGATGCCCCGCGGCAATCGTCAGGCTGCTCTAACGTTTCTGCAATGCGCCGAGAAGGCCGCGCACCAACGCCCGTCCGAGCTGGCTGCCAAAGCTGCGCAGCGCGCTCTTGGTCATCGCCTCGCCGTACGACTGGCGCGCCCGACCGCGTGATTTTGGCGCCGTTTTCGGAACGCTCTTTGCCGCCGCTTCCTGCGCTTCCAGTGCCTTTTGCGCACGCGCGGTGAGGATTTCGTAAGCAGATTCCCTGTCAACCCGATGGTCGTAACGCCCGCCAACCGGACTGCGTCGCCGCATCGCATCGACTGCCGCCTGTTCTGCGGGACCGATTTTCGACAATGGCGGGCGGATCAGGCAGCGTTGGACGATGCCCGGGATTCCCTTGTCCTCGAGCGTCGATACCAGTGCCTCGCCGACGCCGAGCTGGGTAATAACGGTCTCGGTGTCGAGTTGCGGATTGGTTCTGAATGTCTGAGCGGCCGCACGAACCGCCTTCTGGTCGCGCGGCGTGAAAGCCCTCAGTGCGTGCTGGAACCGGTTGCCGAGCTGACCCAGTACCGCATCCGGAAGATCCAGCGGATTCTGAGTCACGAAGAAAACGCCGATCCCCTTCGAGCGAATCAGGCGCACGACCTTTTCGATCTGCTCCTCCAGCGCCGCGTTTCCGGCGTCGAAAAGCACGTGTGCTTCGTCAAAGAAAAACACCAGCCGGGGTTTGTCGGGATCCCCGACCTCGGGAAGTTCCTCGAATAACTCGGCCAGCAGCCACAACAGCACGACGCCGTACAGGCGCGGGTGCTGGAACAACTTATTGCTCGCGAGCACATTGATCAGCCCGCGGCCCGCCATGTCCTGGCGCATCAGGTCGCGGATGTCCAGCGCGGGCTCGCCGAGAAAGTGTTCGACGCCCTGCTGTTGCAGCACCAGCAATCGGCGCTGGATTGCCGCCACGGATTGCGGGCTGACGAGTCCGTATTGTGCCGACAGCGCGTTGCGGTTGTCGGAGACGTGAGTCAGCAGCGACCGCAGGTCGGCCAGGTCGAGCAGCAACAGGCCCTGCTCGTCGGCGACCCTGAACGCAATATTCAGAATGCCTTCCTGGGTGTCGTTTAGTTGCAGCATTTGCGCCAGCAGTACCGGCCCGAGTTCGCTTACCGTGGTGCGCACGGGGTGGCCTTGTTCGCCGAAAACGTCCCAGAAAACGACCGCGGCGGCGGCCGGTGTGTAGTCATCGATGCCGATTGTCGCGGCGCGCTCCAGCAACTTCGGGTGCGGGGGTGCAGCGCTGCAGAGGCCGCTGAGATCGCCTTTTACGTCGGCCAGGAACACCGGCACGCCGGCGTTCGAGAATTGCTCGGCGAGGACCTGCATGGTCACGGTCTTTCCCGTGCCGGTCGCACCGGCAATCAAGCCATGCCGGTTGGCGAATCGCGTTTGCAGGGACACCTTTTCGATGCCGCCGCCAATCAGAATTTGTTGTTTTTCCATGGCTTTTTCCAGGGCTCTCGGGGGCCGGGCCGGTGCTTCGGCATACTTTAGCAGTTACGCGTTTACTCTACCTCGCAAAGGCGCTAGTGTCGGGGTGTCGCTACAGGAAATATCCGCCATGAAATTTATTACCCGATTGGTGTTTGTAATGGCGCCTGCGCTGCTTGCCGCAGGGATGTTGTTCGCGCATCCGGGCGACTATCACAAATATTCCGGAGAACAGCTTTACATGCGATTTTGTGCCAGTTGTCATGGCGCGAGTGGCGCCGGAGACGGGCCCGTCGCGGAAGCACTATCCACTCATTTGCCCGACCTTCGCGAAATGGCGGTGCGCAGCGGTCAGCGGTTTTCGCGTGACTGGGTCTATCGCATAGTCGACGGTCGGGTGCGGATCGCCGCACACGGCACTCGTGAAATGCCGGTCTGGGGGACCGGCTTTTACGTCGAATACGGCGCCAATGCCGATGCCGACGGTAAAGCCCAGGCGATCATATCGGAGCTCGTCGATTATCTGATCGCGATCCAACAGCCACCGTTGGAGTCGCCCTGACTTGCCACGGTTGCCGGTCAACATGCGCGCGGTTGGAATCGAGACGGCTGGCGGTCCCGAGGTTTTGGGTGTCGTGGAGGTGCCTGTCCCGCGACCGGGCGGAGGCGAGGTTCTGATCGCGGTCGAAGCTGCTGGCGTCAACCGTCCCGACGTGTTTCAGCGTCAGGGCCTGTATCCGCCGCCGCCGGGTGCCTCCGAAATTCCCGGGCTCGAAGTGGCGGGAACCGTTGTTGCGGTTGGCGAAGGCGTGGCCGAGCCGGTAATCGGGAGTCGTGTTTGCGCGTTGCTTGCCGGCGGTGGTTATGCCGAATATGCGGTGGCTCCCGCCGGTCAGTGTCTGCCGATTCCGGCCGGGCTCAGCGCAGTCGAGGCCGCAGTTTTGCCGGAGACCTACTTTACGGTCTGGAGCAACGTATTCGATCGGGGCCGCCTGCAGCCGGGCGAGTCATTGCTTGTACACGGCGGTTCCAGCGGAATCGGAACGACGGCGATCCAGATGGGAGCCGCGCTCGGTGCTACGGTTTATGCCACGGCCGGAAGCGGCGGAAAATGCGCGGTCTGCGAAGAGCTCGGCGCAACTCTGGCTGTGAACTACAGGCAAAAGGACTTTGTCGAGGTATTGCGCGATGCCACCGGCGGTCGCGGGATCGACGTGACGCTGGATATGGTTGCCGGGCCCTACCTCGAACGCAATGCGCAACTGGCGGCGGTAGACGGCCGGATCGTTATCATCGCGTTCCTCGGTGGCACGGTTGCGACGGTTGATCTTCGGCCGCTGATGATGAAGAGGCTGGTAGTCACCGGATCGACGCTGCGGGCGCGCTCCGTCGCGTTCAAGACGGAAATCCGGTGCAACCTTCTCGAGCGGGTGTGGCCGCTTCTGGAGGAGGGCCGGATCCGGCCGGTTATCCACCAGCAATTCGCGCTCGCAGAAGCGGCTCAGGCGCACGCGCTGATGGAAAGCAGCCAGCATATCGGCAAGCTCGTACTGCGGCCGGATTGAGTCCCGCCTGCTCCACGGCTGCGCCGGGGGCCGCGAGGCAACGGCTTACCAGGCACAGGTGCGCGCTGAGTTTTGCTCGTCCAGCCATTGCCGCAGCGGAGCGTAGTACTCGAGCAGGGCGCTGGCCGAAACCTCCCTCGACCCGGTTGCGAGTTCCAGCGCATTCGGCCACGGCTTGCTGGCTCCAAGGCTGAGCATCGCATGCAGGCGGCTACCGAATACCTTGTCTCCGGCAATACTGCACTGGTGCAACGGCACGCTGGCCCCGGCGCAGGCCGCTCCCAGCAACTGGTAACCCAAAACGACACCGAATACTTCGGCCATCGGATCCTCGCCGGCAGCGATTTCCGGCAGCAGTGCCGCAGCGAAGCCGTCGTCGCGCAGCGATGCCGCATCTATTCCGGCATAGTGACGCATCGACTGCCACCAGTCGCGGTCGTATGCCGCCGCTGCGGTCGAACCTGAAAATACCGATCGCTGCCAGTCCGCCGCGGCGATATTGCCCATCAGCCGCGGCAGAGTCCGCAGCGCCTGGTCCAGCAGACGCGCGATTTCGCTGCGCCCGCCAGGTAATTCCTGCAGCAGTCCCAGGCCGCGAAGATAGAT
>Ga0102955_1000102_pt1 | contig 17702 bp, 34 predicted proteins | sample SalPonF2_A_D1_MG_FD_78512 | JGI IMG/M metagenome (GOLD analysis project Ga0102955, IMG submission 78512) | Salt pond soil microbial communities from South San Francisco under conditions of wetland restoration - Salt Pond MetaG SF2_A_D1_MG ... | reverse complement strand
TCGGCCTGCCAGAGTAGAAGCAGAACCCCGCCTGGCCGTCGTACAGTTTCTTCAAGAACTCGACGGTCAGATCGAACTCCAGACCCTTCTGTTCTGCTCGATATTTCGCCTGCGACATGCGAGTGGCGATGAATGTTTCTTCCGGCGATTCCCTTCGCTGGTATTTCCGTTTCTCTGGCTTGTAAGACCTGGCCATGTTTAACAGCCGAAAGTACCCTTCGTCAGTAACGATTTCGCTCATGAATTTTGCCTGCTCGATTTATTGAACTTATTTTCAGAACCAGAATCTAAAGTCCCAATGGACGGGGGAACTCTTGTCTTTGGTATGGGGTAAGTAATTAACATACTACCATTTTCAAGTTAAAACCGAATCCCCGAATTCCCCGATTTCGGGTGATTCAAAGTCATCGGCATCAAAGTCAACTTCAGGGATGTCCTGGCTCCGATCCAACCTTCTCTTGGTAAGCTCAAGGAACCCCTGGCTCGTTGGCCCCAGAACCACTCTTCTCCGGCCCCTTCTTTTCTCGGTGGGTCTTTTGTAAATCAACCCCTTGTTCTTGAGGTTCCGAATGATGAACTGGATGGAAGCCTTGGTTGTGTCATAGGGGACCTTTTCTATGACTTCATCCAAGTCACAGAATGAACCGTCTTCATTTCCTTTGACAATGGTCGCAAGGACCTGCTCTTGTTTCTCAGTCAGCTTCACACTTCTTCTCCTGGCAATAGCACCAAGGGTTCAGATGGGTCCTGGCGATCAAATGCCACCAGAGGTAAGGTCCTGGGAAGCTCTCTACCTGCATCTGGGTTCTCATATACGCCATACATCGGCATGGCAAAAACCAGTTGCTGGGTGTTCCTGAGAATGTCCAGTATGGGCATATCTTCAAGAACTCGACGCTTCTTCTCCAGCCTTTCCTCTCCCACCCCTTGTTTCTCCAGCGAACTGCGGTAGTAGTAAAACTCTCGCAGCTTCGGCTCTAACCCTTTGCGTTCACGAGCCGATTTCGCCATAAATTCATCTCGAAGGGCCAAATAATCCATCGGGTTGCAGTCGAAATGCAGTCCGAAGAACTGGATGCCCTCCTCGTAATACGGTGACCTGCGTGGCTTGGCAAACTTGAAGCCTGCCTTCTGCGCGAACAGGTTGTAGCGGGACATCGAGGATTGAATCTCAGCGAAGCGTTTCCCCTCAAGTCTAGCCGCCAGATTGAGTGCCCGATAAGCCACCCCGATGCCCCTATACATCGTATCGACCACGGTCCTGGAATTCAAACATACGTTCTGATTCAACCACTTAAAGCGATGGACGTTGGTGATTCTCGTGTCCTTTCCCGTAGCTGCAATCCGTGGCATAACTAGGTGTCGGTCTTTCAACAGCCCTCGTGGAGAGGTCATGACACATACGCCAACTAGATGTTTTCCAAGGGAAATTCGGTATACGTGCCCTGCGGTTCGACCCGTGGACTTGTAGTGCAATTCATGCAGCTCTTCCCAATCTTCCTTATTCCCTGGGGATATAAGCATCTCAGATAATGGGCCGAATTCTGCAACTGGTTCAGAATTTCGCTGAATTTTTGCGCTAACCAGTGGCTCCACGTCAGTCTGCCTTGATCACATCTACTTTTTCACGGAAATATTTCTCAATCGTCACATTGGCCGCCAATTCTTCACCCAAATCCGTATGCGTAGTTGCGACAAGCAGCATCTTTAGCATACGGCGAGCATATTTCTGCATACTGTAGGCCACGACTTTGGCGGTCACACGATCAAGAACGGCGCCGAACTCGTCAGCCACCCACACGTCAGCGTCCTGGTTCATGACGTGGGCAAGGCGCAATCTGTATCGCTGCCCGTCAGAAAGCTCGCTCGGTTTGCGAATGAACAGGTAGGCATCGTTCAGGCCGACCCGTGACAGAAGTTCGAGTGCCTCCTTCGTCGATGTGCCCACCTGGTCTACCAACGGCACCTCTGGCAATTCCACCTCTTCGATGTTGACGATTTTCAGATCGTGATCCTCTTGCAGCCCAGAGACTAGCTGGCGCAGAAGGACTGACTTACCAGAGCCAGACTGCCCTGTGATATACACAATGTCCGTTGGCTCCAGATCAATCTCAAGCTCGTCATACAGGATGAACTCTCGGTCGTCGAGTCCTAAGCCGAACGCTTCAGCGACTTCGATGACCCGTGGAGTACGCTCTACCGTGGTGTTGAATTTCTTGCTGACGGTAAATTTCATTCGCTTTCGAGGTAGTCTTTGGCGTGGGCTACCATTGCCTCCACTGTGCTTTCGGACTCGTATTCACCGACCAGCGTAGACAGCCACCTGGACAGCACTTTGGCGTCACTACCTAAAACATGGGTGAATCCAAACAAATCTTTGGTGGAAATCTTTTTGCCAGACACTCCCTCGCTGTCTGAGATCGCATCTGAGACAGCCTCCGATGTTTCGTCGCCCATCATGTCCATTAACGCTGATTCGTCCATGTCGCCCAAATCAGTGGTCATGAATTCAAGCTCCTTTTCGGAGAAGCCCATCGCCCCCAGCAGGTCCTCATCTGATTCAGCGATAGCCTCGAGTTCCTTGTTGAGCAGATTCGTGTCCACGTCACCAACGGCCACGCGATTGTCAGCCAGTCTGGAGGCGTTTGCTTCGTTGGCCGTCAGGTCCATGCGAACGATCACAGGAACCTTATCCATGCCCAGATGCTGGGCCGCCAGATGCCTGCCATGTCCCTTGATGATGACGCCCGCCCCGTCTACGACGATGGGCTGGTCAAAGCCGAATTTTGAAATGGATTTTGCGATGGACTCGATTTGTTCATCCGTATGAATCTTGGCATTGCCCTCATAGGGACGAATTGCATCGACATCCCAATTTTCCACCTTGTCCTGTATTTCTTTCACCAGTCGCGCTCCCTGTAGAGTAATTCGTTCTCGAACAGCCGTCGTACCTCAAAGCTCAGATGTGTCTGAGTTCGTAAGACGGCCTTGATGTGTTCTGTAGACATATCCGCAAGCGCAACCCTGCGGAATGGCTGCTTACCATCCTTCCCATAGGTTCCCCACAGGAAATGCTGGCGACAAAATCCGTGGTCGTCAGTGTCTGCCACAAGCGAGAGGTCCTCTTCATCGCCATGAGCAGAGCGCCTGAGATAATCATGGCCGCCATCGACCATGTAGGTCTTGCCATTGGCGTCCTCGTGCGTGACGTAATCGTGACGGTGCCAGCTTTCGATGACCGTTCCGTCAGGCGTCCTAATCCTGTTCCTCAGAATCATCCTGATCTCCCAGTAGATATACGAGGGCATCTCCGGCGTTGGTCAGAGAGTCGCCCGAGTTGAAGTCCTGGTCTTTCATGACCTGCTTGAGTCTCGCGGACAGAATTTCTGCGTCGAGGACCGGGACTTTGAATCGCATGATGGTGTGAGTGGGTGGCGCCTTGGTTTCTGGGTCAGCCAGAAGGTCGTCTTCTTCATCGTCCAGATCAAGGTCGTCCAGATTCACCTCACTCGCGGTGAAAATGGCATCGAAGTCTTTTTGCGAGAACGGCAGGAAGTCAGCCAACTCGTCCGTTTGCAGATCGCTCAGTACGTCTGCCAGCAAACCGGCGTCATCGTGACCCCAGCGGCCATTGTCTGCCAGACCGATCTCCTTTGCCCTGGTGTCGTCCACCTCGCCCAGATTGACGATTGGGACCTCTTCAATGCCAATGCGCTTGGCACTCTCCCATCTGTGGTGTCCACCTATGATTTCCAGTTTTTCATTCACTTCGCGCACTATAATGGGCTTGAACACGCCCAAGCGTTTCAGACTAGCGTCGAGTTTTTGTTCTGCCTCTGCATCCAGTACGTTCGGATTCCAGGGATTTCCTCGCAGTCGATTTACTTCCACGACTTGGTGACGATAACGCATTGAAGTACCTTCAAATCTGGTCTGGGATACCTTATACTACCAGCCTTATACTTCAGGAGCAACGGCTTGGAGCCTATTCAGATCGTTTACAATGCTGTAGCGGCAAAAGTGGTAAACCCAAACCAGACTGTGGATTTGTCACTACAGCAGATTCTCTCCTACCACGTTGCAGGCTACGAGCAGACCGATGCGTACCAGACTGGCGCCTGGGACGGTCGCTCCAGTTTCTACGAGATGCGCCACCATCGCTTCCCGTCTGGTTTCGTGCCAATCGTCCACAGGTCCCTGACAAACCTGGGTTTCAAGGTATCGCTGCGACGTAAGCCGCTGCCCCCACCACGAGGGCCAGAGAAGCCAGAGGTCGATAAGTTTGGCTACGACGATGAGCGTTACGCCTACCAGTTGGATACCACCGCCCAGCTTGTGAAGCATGGGCGCATGATTGCTCAGGTTGCCACTGGTGGCGGTAAATCTCGCATTGCACAAATTGCAACCGCCAGGATCGGGCGACCCACTTTGTTCCTCACAACGCGCAAGGTTCTGATGTACCAGATGCAGGTGCATTTCCAGAACATGATCGCGGAGATGGGTAAATATCACCCGTCAGTCAAGGGAAAGCCTGTAGGTGTTCTAGGCGATGGCGATTGGGAACCCAAGGGGTGGATCAACGTAGGCATGGTTCAGACCATCGCAGCCCGCCTGAAACAACCCAGTTCCAGCGATGCGCCCGCCAAGCAGAAGGCGCAAATGAACCGGATCGCCAAAACGAGGGAACTGCTGGAACGATTTGAGTTCGTGATCCTCGAGGAAGCGCATGAGGCGTCCGGCAACAGCTACTACGACATTCTGAAGCGATGCAAGAACGCTGAGTACAGGCTCGCTCTGACTGCCACCCCGTTCATGAAGGACGATGAAGAAGCCAACATGAACCTGATGGCATGTGCCGGACCTATTGGCATCAGGGTTTCAGAGAAGCAACTGATCGACTCTGGCATCCTGGCCAAGCCCTACTTCAAGTACCTGACGCCTTACCCAAAGCCCAAGTATCTGCTCAGGACAACTGGCTGGGGTCCCGCGTATCGTCTTGGAATCGTTGAGAATACTTCCCGAAATGCGCTGATTTTGCGCGAAGCTATTATGGGTCACAAAGCTGGACTATCAGTTCTGGTCCTGGTCAAGCAGAAGAAACACGGCAAGTTACTTGAACAAGCATTCAAGAATAACGGAATGCGAACCAAGTTCATTTTCGGTGAGTCCACTCGCAAGGTGCGAACGGCAGCGTTAAATGCGCTGGAGAAGGGCGAACTGGATGTGCTGATTGGCTCCAACATCCTGGACGTAGGTGTGGATGTCCCAGCCCTCGGTATGGTGATTCTGGCTGCTGGCGGGAAGGCTGAAGTAGAGTTACGCCAAAGGATAGGTCGTGGATTACGCGCAAAGAAAAAGGGAGGCAATGTCGCATTTGTCGTGGATTTTAACGATAAGTGGAACAAGCACCTCCAGAAGCACAGTCTGGCACGCCGTAATATTGTTAAAGCGACCCCCGGATTTTGTGAAAATATTCTTCCTGATGGGGAAGAATTTCCTTATGAACTGCTATAACCTTATAGTTGTGCAAAATCATCACTTACGGATATACTACGCCTATGTCTTCTGAAGCCGTTGCAATCATGTCCCCTGTTACAATGAAAATTCGCGTCATGGGCAAGGATCGTGCCATCGACGCCCTGGGCATCGAGGATGCTCTCGAGTGTGCCGTTGATTTGATTTCCAGCGGACAGGCAATCCCCAAAGGCATCTTCCGGGATGGTGTTGAAGTCTGCTCCGAGCAAGACATCAATACCTACTGGGAACAGTCTCGTCGCAAGTCTGCCTGAATCATGACGACAATTGCGTGGAAACCTGGTGTGATGGTCGCTGACAAGAAGACCACCGATGGTGACCTCGCACATTCCTGCACCAAAATCTATCGAAGAAAGGGCTATGCCATAGGATTTTCTGGCTATCTGCAAGAGGGCCTGCAATTCTGTGACTGGTTCCATAAGCGTGAGGGCAAGTGTCCACTCAAAAAGACGGACGCCCTCGTCATGAATCTTACTACGGGAGGGTGTGTCCATTGGGAAGCAAAAGCCAAGATAGGAATACCAGTCGAGGACCCATGCACAGCTATAGGCTCTGGAGCGGGCCTGGCTATAGGGGCGATGGAAGCGGGGGCGACACCCCAGCAAGCCGTGAAGATAGCGGCAAAGAGAGACCCGGCAACGGGCTTCGGAATCCAGACGGTCTACAGCAAGAAGAGGAAGAAGTGACCCCGAACGAGACCGCTTTACTCAGGTGCATGCGAATCTTATCCCAGAGACACTTCAAGAACGACTGGGAGGATGGTCTGGAATTCATCCTGTGGCACTGGATGCGGGACAGGTGCGAATCTCCCCTAACCCCGATGGAAAAGTTTGATCTATACAGTCGCTACAATAGGGCCAGGGGCTGGTTTGTCACAAAAGAAGAGAAACCGCACTACGTCAAACGTGAGGTCTGGATGATCATTTATGAAAGAGAATTTGGAGACGACGATTAAGGATCGCTGTTCGATTTGCGATTGCTTATTCGATTACGAAAGAGAGGGTGGGGTTCTAGGGTACATCGGAATCATCCCCGTAAATTTCTGCCCAACCTGCAAGTGCGGTGTCATGGACTTCGCAGACCAGATGCGATGGCCTTACGAATGCCCCAAATGCGGCTATTTCGAGGATGACGATGATCACGATTGAAATGGTCATCCTCGCCGCGCTCTGTTTCGTGCAGAGCGCCACTTTCACCTGGTCTGGTCGCTCCAGGGCCTCGGGCCATGTCATGTGGCACTGGTTCGCCGCAGTCTTCTCAAATGGGACGTATTTTGTGACCACCGTCACAATCTGGAAGTCAATCTGGGAAGCTCTGACCACCTCAAGCTGGGAAATCGTTGTCCTGACTGGGGTTGTCTACGTCATGTTCACCTCACTCGGGTCTGCCGCCATGATGAAGTTCATGATCGGATTCGAGAAAGGCAGCATGCGCGTTGGTCATAAGTCTTAACTATAAGCTATAATGGACCTATGAATACTTTCTGGCACAACAGCCCCATTTCCTTTCTCCAGGCCCTCGGTCTGCTGTTTATCGGCTTGAAGATGACCGGCTACATTGACTGGCAATGGTGGTGGGTGCTGTCTCCGTTGTGGCTACGGTACACGGGAATCATTCTGTTCTGGTTGTTCGTGGACAGTATGATGAAAGAATGGCATCAGCGCACCCTAACGACGCTGAAGGAAATGGAGGGAGACTCCGACTGAAGTTCGCGACAGTGAGGAAGGGAATCCCAGAACGCGAGGCACCCTTGAGCCAAAGATAGGGCGGACGTTACGCCTAGTTCGTGAGCGGTTGACCCCGTAGGCCAATATTTGGTTGCCTGTGTGGAGTAGCATGCTAGGTTCGATTCCCCACCCCGACAGGGGCCTCAGGTGGCACAGGCAACCAATCTTTTCTGGGCATGATATGGCAAAGAATAAGGCAGTAATCTACCGAAAAGGCACACGCTACTGGATGTCGAAAGCTCGGCTCCCAGACGGTAGGCGCATCTTCAAGTTCTGGTCATCCCATCCCTGGCCCTTCTACCACGGCTGGACCCTCGAGTCTGACAAGCGAAAGGCATACCGGCACTTTCTTGAGTGGATTCCCAAATGAAATGGATCGCCCGCATTCTCTTTTTCCTGTTCGTCTTCTTTGGACGAATCATTCTGATCGCACTAGGCTGGGTGGCCGTGGGCTTGTCAGTTGCTGGTGACGGTTACAGGCGAACTCCGCGCATGTGGCGTCTGTGGGCTAACGCAGAAGAGGTTCTCAAGCAAGGCTGGCAACCCGCAGATGCGTCTCGCTGGGATATGTACGTAGAAATGGCCTGGCGAAACCCCACGATGGGTTTACGCGACAAGCTGAAGCAGCCTATCCCAGAGGCGCAGCCAAACCCAGATCGACTGGTGCGAGAAGGCTACAAGAAGAGCGCCACCCGTCTGATGGTGCATGACTACTATTTCGAGTTGTGGAGGCTGTCTGCTTTCGACAAGAAACTGTTTGGAAAGTGGAAATATTTTGAAATTCGAGTAGGATGGAAGTTTGTAGACGAACGCTCCGGCCAAGACACGTTCTACCCTACGATTCAACTCGGACCCAGGCGATGAACACGACCAAAATTGAACACTTCGCCGCTGATGATGCTCCCATCCTGGGAGCAAGAAAGGTCTGGTGGCTAATTGACGGTGCCTGGGAACATAAGGGGTGGCTCATGCCACCTCTGAAGCAGGACGTTTGCCCGACACCAACCGAGTGTTATCTGAACGCAGGCTGCATCCACGGGTGCGTCGATGAGTAGCACCCTCAAACCCTGTCCCTTCTGCGGCTCAGAGAATCTGTACTCTGGCCAGGTGTCATTCGCTGCCTATGGTGTCGAGTGTAAAGAATGTGGAAGCAAAGGGCCATCCTACGGTCTTCCTGACAAAAGCGACAAGACCATCGGTGACTTAATGGCGGAATTGCAGAACAAAGCTATAAAGTCTTGGAACTCAAGAAAATGATGTATTTATTCGACGACGCCGATAACCAATCGGTACTGCACGACTGCAAGGATTGGGAAGCTGCGGAGGCCAAAGCACAAGAGAACGATCTGACTTTGGTGGGAGAATTTGTCGGCTGGTACGACGAGGGCTGGGAGTATGTTCACTAACACATTTATAGTAGGTCTGATTGGCCTGGGATGTTTCATATTGCTCTGGTACGGCTTAAAGCTGGCAGAGCATATTGCGAAGAAACTGCCATGAAGGTAAAAATACATAAGGATGCCTGGCTACCACCTTGGTTGCTGGGCATTGTTCTTCCAGGCCATATGCTTCTGAGGAAGAAGCTCTCCAGTGAGCGTCTGGCGCGACTTTACACCCACGAATTGGGTCACGTATACCAACTCAAAAGGCTGGGTAGCTGGGGCTATCTGAAAGCCCACGTAAGCGAAATGATCCAGTTTCGCAGCTTCTGGCACTACCCGTTGGAAAACGAAGCGAAAGCTCAGGAATATCGCCACTTGACCGAGAAGGAACTTGAGTGGTGGGACGCCGGAGTCATTGAATTGTGATTTCGTTCCTGCTCGGCTTTTTTCTTGGTGTATTCGTTCTGCTGGGATACATGATTCGGCGCATGATGCAGAATGAGGAATGGGACGATAGCAATGCCACCAACGCCATACGGCTCATTTCCCATGTGGTGCTGCACCCCGAAGATTTCGGCAAGATGTACTACATTCCCCAATCGGCAATGAAGTTACTTGCCCGATTTGGCTACAACCCAGACAGAGACCTCAAGCGTCCTTTCTGGTATGTGGACAAGGACGAATTATCAGAAGTGGTCGATTCCAGGCCCGAGGAGACAAAGCGTGAAGAAAAAGACCGACTACATTGAAGACGAAATGGGTATGGCCTACGACGATGGCATGGAAGAGGAACTCAAGAAGGATCGCGAGAACCAGATCAAGAAGAAGGAACTCGAGGAGATGGAAGCTGCGGCTCGAGCCGAAGCAGAGGCCCTGGACGCAGCCATTGCTGAACGTCGCATGGCTAACTGGGAAAGAGCCTCTGTTCTGACCCAGGAAATGGCTCAACGGGCCATGAAAGCTATGGCCACAGAATGCAAGCTCCGCATAGCCCAGCTACTGGCCCTCGTCGCCATCGCACTCATCCTGCTGGCAAAATGAAAGACCCTTATCCCCCGCAAAAGACTGGTCGCATTCTGATAACCGGGTGCCCACGTTCGGGCACCAAGTTTATCCACCGATATTTCTCGCGACAGCATAAGGTCTTCCTGGGCCATGAATGCGAGGGGAAGCATGGGACGGTCGAGTGGCGTCACGCCTATGCTCGACAACCCAGATTCGAGGTCACTATTTCATGCGTCAGGCACCCGTTGCTGACGATTCGCTCTCTGACCGACCTGATGATCGCCTACAGCCAGCAAAAGGATCGCATCGAATGGCGGTGGATCGTTACCCTGGCCAAAGAGGGCGGCTGGTTTCAACTGCTGGATGGAGGCATGTGGGTGGAAGCCGCTACAATGTGGTGGCTGACCGTTTACAGCCACCATCGCGACAAGGAATGGCTGCAAATGCGAGTTGAGGACTTCAATATGCCCTCGCCGCCACCAGACCAGCATCCCAAGCCCAATGCCTTGGAAATCGACAAGGACTGGTGCTGGGATCAAGTGAAGGACCTGGCCACAGAGATTGGTTACACCAAAGGAGGCATTCAATGAAAATCAGCAAGATCAAACTGCTCAGGGCAATGGTCGCAGGACAGGGCGCCAAGCTGCTGTCGCTGCCTGTCCAGATTCTGGGCTTCTTCGTGGTCCCGTTCCTGTGGCACTATCGCAAGGTGGACCTCGCCAGTATGCTGCGCTACAACAAATGGGCCACACCCTGGGTCAATCCAGAGGATTGGACTGGCGGCTGGCGTGGCCACCCACCTGAATACGAGTGCCTGCCCAAAGACTTTCGTGAGGATGGCTGGACTGGCTTCTGGTCGTTCTACCGCTACCACGCCATGCGAAACCGCGCCCACGGACTCAGGAACTTCTCCTGGTGGAACCTGCCACTGAAGGAAGGCGAAATCGAGTTTGAAACCCCAGAGCATATTCCTGCTTATGCGGATTGGTACATTTGGAAGTACAAGAAACCCAAGGCTGGCGACAAATACTGGTATTTCGCCTGGCAGGGTCGCAGGATTGGCTTCAAATACATCAGCTATTTCGAGTCCAACGGCAAGCTCCGCTACTACCAGTGCAAATTCGGCTGGCGCATTGGCCCCTATGACGCCGATGGTCGTATTTCTACCTCTTATCGCTGGCAACATGGCACAACCGCCACGTTCCAGCCCATCCAACTAGGAACAGCAGGGAGCGACTATGAATGATCCAATCATTGGTGGACCGGCATGCGCCTGTCTGGAGGTCCAATACAACCCCAAGCAGAATGAGGATGGCACCGCCAGGGATCGCTGGACCTGCAAGGCGTGTGGCACCGAATACGTGAACATCAAGTATCTTGAGAATACCGTAGAGCAGGTGGATATGCTCACGGAAGAAAATGAGATGCAGGCCACCTACATCGAAAGCCTCGAAAGTGAAATGGAAGACCTTGACGATATGTTGGACAGCTATAGGGAGAACGACTGATGCCACAAGGACACTGGAAACGCCACGCAGAACGCGCTGAGAACCACGCAATGGCTCTAGCAGAGCAATGCGAGTTCTTACAGCACGAGAACCATGAGCTTGAAGAAAGGGTCGATTACTTGCGATCTGAAATGGTTGGACTGGAGAACGACCTGAAAGCCGTTAGCGAGCATCGTGACCAGCTATGGCATGAGCTAATGACCGCCTACGATCTTATCCAAGAAGGACTGGCCCAGAACTCGTCCTATGATTACGACGCCAGGGCCAACGCCTTCATTGAGAAGCATACCGCTAAGTAACATCCACCTGGGTAGGAACATTGGCCTGCATTTCCATCTTGAGAACCCGATCTTTCAGGTAATCAACCAAATGCTGGCGAACTTCCTCTGCTGTAGCGTCTCGCGGATCGCCATTGGCATCCGTAACACCAAGCAACAGACCCATAGCAGTCTGAACACGAGGTACATGAGCGTCATCAATAGTGATGGTGAGTTGTGCCATGATTTTTCTCCCTATAAGAGTTGTCAGTAAACAAGGATATTATAGCAATGTATAGAAACGAGGACACCAACTGGATTGACCGCTGGGAAAAACTCACTGGCAACCGCCCCGATGACAGTCTCAGAAGGCCCAAAGCCATCAACAACCAGGGCCTGGGAAAACCCGTTGCCACCGATGCCTTGAAACTCACCAGCCAACAGTTCAAGAGGCGCAAACCATGAAACCCACCCCCATTTTCCTACTGGCCCTGTTCACCATCGCCCTGGTAACAGGCATCATCTGGATTCTGCTAACATCAGCACAAGGATTTTATATGTGAAGATCATAGAATCCCCCTGTATCCACATCTGCCAGATCAGGAACAACATCTGCATTGGCTGTGGAAGAACCTCAAGGCAAATCTCGGAATGGCTCAAATACTCAGATGAAGAAAGGCAACACATCATGAGAACTCTACCCAGGCCCCAGATACCGAATTGCAGCTAGGAGAAGACAATGAGTGATCCATTTGCACCATCATATTCGCAGCTTGAGGATCGTGTCCAAGAACTAGAGGCAGAGGTTGAGCGCCTGACTGCTGAGAAGCAGAGAGATTTAGATTATCTAACAGAGGTTCGTGTCGAGAAGAATGCCGAGATCGAGAGGCTGACATTGGTTGTTCAAAATTATCGTCTTGGTGGCAGATGGAAAGGTTCAGAAATTGACGATTTAATAGCAGAGAACGAAAGGCTGCAAGCCGAGAACGAGAGGCTGACTGCTGAAGTCAGTAGATACGAACGGGCGCTTGAGTTTATTTCAATCAAGTTCGAGGAAATAGCAGACGAGATGGATATTCTGGATAGCAAGCCAAGCATCAAATTCGATGGCGACCATGTGTTCGACAAGAACGACACGCCGGAGCATGTGACATCGCCTGATTGCTGGTGTGGCCCGGTAAAGGATACTGAATGCGAAAGCCTTTGGATTCATAACCACTCGTCCCATGTGAACCGGGTCTCAGGTAATCAGGAATCAGGTCAGTTCACTGGTCTTAAACAGGACCCGCCCCAGAAGATTGATCACCGCCTTGATTGCGCCTACTACGTCGGTCATCCGTGTGATAGCGGTTGCAAATCAGATTTAGTAGAAGAACTGGAAATGTGGGCAAAGCACAACCCTACTGATACCAGCATCCCATTCGGAAAGTTGTTCACTCGCGCCGCCACAGAATTGAAACGTCTAGAGGCAGACCTTGTAGATCGTATTAAGGGCGAGAGGTCTGCGTGGAGGCAAGTATTGGAGCTTAGGGGCGCCGCCGACTCAAGACTGTCTCCCTCCGAACGTGATTGGGAGGATGCCCTTCGTGACAAAATCGCAGACCTGACTGCCGAGAACGAAAGGCTGACTGCTACTCAAAAATACCTGTGTAATTGTCTTGAGGAAGTTGGCGTTGACTCGTCTGCCGCACTTGCCGCAGCAGAAGGAATCACTCTACCGGAAGAATGCCCCTTCTCCGGGGAAGCGTGCGATTGCACAGATGACCGTGGTATCCGTGCAAAACGCTGCCCCAGAACAATCACCAAACACCCCTACGGCTACTGCCCAGTATGTCTACGCCCTGGCGTTAACAGGGAACGCAGACCTAACGGCAACGACCGTTGTTCAATCGGCCATGAATACCCATCGGCCCAGGCACTTTACAAGGACAAGACATGACAGACGCAGAATTCGACTATTTCAACTGGCGGATAGACCAACTCCACAAAATGCTCATCGAACTGGCCCACAACATTGGTCAACATGAGTTTGCCGACAACTCCACTCAGTTCCACAACAACCAGGTCAATGCGGAGTGGGAACACATCAAAAACGAAAGGCTGAAGAATCTCGAGTCCTCATAAACCACTATAATGGTCAAAATTCAATGAATTCCTCAGTAATAGACCACTATAATGGTTCAGCACCTGATGTATAAACCAACCCCTCCGTTCATAGCAATCATGATCCTATTAACACTAGGCATACTGGTGCTTGCCGCCATTGTATAAGGACTCTGGATTCTGGCCTTTGCCGGTAGTATAAGGAAGATGGTTTTTGGGGGGTGGGAATATTGCCTTGAAGGTGTTCAGCAGACAGCCGTTTTTCTAAGATAGTGGCGCAAAAAAAACGCGCCCCATTGGGGCGCGTTTGGTGGGGCGCGTTGCTGTTACTGATTCAAAAACAGATTGCGAATGGTCGCGTAATTGTCGCTGCTTTTGTCTGCTGCAATCATGCGATCATTGCCACGATTTTCACCAGCGTCCAAAATGTGCAACATCCACGCGCTGGTTACGCGTTGCGTGGATGCTGTTGATTCTGCTTTGTACAATTCAGCGTTCTTAAGCATGGCGCGATATTCAGCGTTATCAATCGAATCGAGCAGCGCGTTTATACGCGTGGCGTTGCTGGTATAGATTGCATACGCGTCGCTGTTTGCCAGTTCGCTGATGTTGCAAGCTTCAAACAGCACTATCAGACTCGCAAGATATTTGTTTGAATTCCAGAACGCGCTTGGATTATTGAGCAGCATGGCGATAGCCAGCGACTCAAGCTTAACCATTGCTTTCAATGGCAAGTAATCATTCCCAATTCTCTGGGGATTATGGGCGTTGCGAAAATCAAAAACGTGTTTCACCAGTTCGCTGGGCGTCCAATCAAAAGCAGCGAGCATGATTGCGACGCTGCTGCGCGACTCGAAAATGCGCGCCATTGCTTTACAGTCTGCCCCATTGGGCGTTGCGTGATTCTCGCGAATTGCTGCGACGCGTGGCGTTGCTGCTTTGATTGCTGCTGTTACTGCTTGGGATGTTACCAGTTCGCTGGCTACTACTACTGCTGCTGCTTTCAGTTCTGATTTGCTCATGATTTGCTCCAATTGGTTGGTTGGTTGGTTTGGTCTAGCAACTCCCAATATACGCGCATGGCAAGACGGATCAACCCCAAAACGTAGTTAATTCTACGTATATAACAAATCAGTCTATAGCGTGAAACTGGCACACTTTTTGCTGGGAAATTTTCATGCCAATCTGGGAAAATCCCAGAATTGGCACGATTCGTGCATGAGATGCGGATCGAAATGCGAATGATTCGCATCCGCATTTGGACCCCAGCTTCTCCTAGGATGCGAATCATTCTCATTCGCATTCAGGAAGCAGGATGCGAATCATTCTCATCCGCGTTTGCCTAGGAAAATGCGAATGAGACGCATCCTCATTTGGCCCAAACGCGGATGAGACGCATCCGCATTTGGCGCAAATGCGAATGAGACGCATCCTCTGTGGATAACCTGTGGATAAGTTATCCACAGGAAATCCACAGCTTTTCCACAGGTTATCCACAGCCCCAAGGGAATCCTGCCCCCTTTCCTATTTGAAAGGCCCCCTTTCCATATATAGATTGCCGCCCAGCCGTTCCTATAGGGATTTCCACAGAATTTCCTAGGCAACGGGAAAAACTTTCCTGGCGGCGAGCCTATATGCAAAGCTCGCCTTTCCAGAAAAGTCCTGCTGTCGCCAGGATTAGTAGATGACTATGACAGCAGGATTCTCAGCCAGGTTTTCGCGATTCTCGTCGCAGTCCAGGACGAACTCGATGCTGCGAGCCACCTGCTGGGCGATGCTGCGATCCCCAGGCTCATTCGCTGTCAGCGAACGACGCAGGACATCAGCGTACTCTCTGGGCAGGTTGCGATAGATGCGCTCGCAAGAAATGGTCCTGGGGAAGCCACCAGTTGACCAATCCTGGTGGTCGCGCCAGACGCTATGCAGGTTCTCGTCCTGCTCGTCTTTGTGCTGCCCACACCAGAAGCGCAGGCTTGTCATATCATTCCTCATCATGGCTAAAATCCTCCAAGTGGTTGTGCCATAACCCATATTCGCACTTGCCACTAAAGCCTACAAGCTATACGGCAGGCTATATGCCCCATACACGACGCCATAGGCCGCGCCGAGGGAAACTGGTATTTTGGGTCCCATACCTAGGTGTAATAGACGGGTATAAAACACGCCCCCAGGTGGGGGCGTGTGGTTGGTGTGACCTACTTCACGTCGATGTGGGCAGGGTCGATGATGAAGCCTGACTGCTCGCTAAGGACTCGAGAGAGCATCGCAACATGTGCCTCTAACGCTTTGTAGAGGATGTCGTCATGCTCCAGCGTCTTAACGATGCCTGCTGGCAGCGAAGAGTAGGCGTCACACTCGCTCCCATAACGAGCGATGTAGGTGAAACGCTTGCTGTCCTCGTGGAAGCAGACGTACAGGTCGTGATCCAGGTGCGATCCCAAGAATGTGCAGGCATCGCAATCGTGTGTGAAGGATGGATGTGTAGCCATGAGCTTATTCCTATGTGGTTGTGAGTGACAGACTCAGTATGACAGACTGGGGTAAGCCTACAATAGCTATACTGGTATTACCTGGGCATACCTGGGCTGTCTGAGATCGCTGGAGACGCCAGGTAATGGTGTACCCCATACCAGCGTATGGGTAGAGCTTACCTGGGCTTAGACGCGCTTTAAGAGCGTGTGAGAGCCAGGTTGAAACCATTTCAGTCTGATCTGCACCGTTTTCAGTCCTAGGTGAGTCTGCCCAGAGCAAAAAGCCCAGGACGAATCCTGGGCTTCTTGAATCGCCTATATGACGATGGGGTCTTCGAGAAGGCTGAAGCAAGTGTCAGCGTGGCAGGTGAGCGCGTCTTTCACATCGCGATAAAGTGCCTGGTCAAGCTGAATCGCCCCAGTGTAGGTGGTGTCTTCGATGCTGGCCCATTCAGGCAGCTTCCAGAGTTCCACGCTGTAGATAGGATTTACTTCGTCTCCCACGACGAGTCCTATCACTGAGACGATGTGCATGCCTCTTACGTTGGTTTCCACGATTTCGCCTAGTGCGCCAATCTCATCGTTGGCGAGAGCAGGTGTGGGTTGCATTTCAATCGGATTTTTTACGAGTTTGGCCATGATGATTTATCTCCTATTGGTTGCTGGGTCATGGCGACCCAGAACTCTATTTTGGGGCTTGGGGTGCAGGATTGCAAGTGTTTGAATAGGCAGCTTTTTTCATGGTTCTCCCACCAGGAACTATCAACTATAAGAACACTCCCAGCCTAGGAGAATTCGGACCCACCAAAAAGGCCCCACCAACAGGTGGGGCCAGTGGCTAACTCAGTAGCCTGGTGGGTTGGTACGCTTTCCTTGAAAGTGGTACATGGGCCTGTTCCAGCCATTGGACAGGTTTCTCACGAACTCTCTGACCTTTATGGCAGTCCATGACACCTCAAAGAGTCCCCAGCCACTGTCCAGGAAGATGGTGCAGCCATTCTCTGAGAACCCACTGTCCTCAAAGCCACACATCCAGTCGAACTCTTCCTCACAGAGTCGATACAGCGCCTTTACATAGCGCGACTCGATCAAGCCTACGAAGATGTGACCAGTGTCTTTTCCTGTGCAATCAGTCAGATAGACAGGCGTTTGTCCAAGAATCTGCATGATCAGCCTCCCATCGCTACAAGCATGAATGGCCAGGCTATGCAGATCGCCATGATCGCAAATATGCCTATCGTGAGCAGAACTGTCTCTGCCAGGTCTCTGGTGCGCTTACGCATCGTCCTCTCCCATCCAGTGAGTGTTCAGGCGTGTGATGTAGTCGCGCTGGGCTTTCCTGTCGCGCTGCCACTTCTTGGCCTGTTTGGGTTTCTTGTGGGGCTTCTGCCTACGCATGGGTTCATCCAGTGGCATCAAGCCTACGAGCATCGTCCTGAAGTTGTCATTTGCCATCGTTTTTCTCCTGTAAGTGGTTGATTGGCAATTTAAGAGTGGCAGATCGCCCCAGAGCCTACAAGCTCTGGGGCAGGTGGTTTACTTGTGTTTCCTGCGAGTCCACCATTCTACCAGGCTGCCACCAAGCGCCAGGTACAGTGCTAAGGTGGCGAGCATCCAAAGCGCGAACCACGCCTGGACAAATTCGTCAGCAGTCAGGTCAAACATATTCGACTCCTTGCAGCCCATAACCAGGCCACGTTTCGATGAAGTAGCG
>Ga0102955_1000101_pt1 | contig 17760 bp, 14 predicted proteins | sample SalPonF2_A_D1_MG_FD_78512 | JGI IMG/M metagenome (GOLD analysis project Ga0102955, IMG submission 78512) | Salt pond soil microbial communities from South San Francisco under conditions of wetland restoration - Salt Pond MetaG SF2_A_D1_MG ... | reverse complement strand
CGTGGTCTGGGCAGTTGGGTTCGCGGCAGTCATCGCCTTGTTCGTGGCCGCAGCGGTGGCCTGATCCGGAGTCGGGTCCGCCGGACGCTGGAGTGCGATGGCGCTTGATTCCAGCTGAGCGGCCGGATTATTGCGTATCGACTTCGAGTGCGTACCGGGCCAATTCGTCGCCGGCCCCGGTGACGATGCTGACGACCCAGGTTCCGTTCTGCCCGGGTTCGATATATCGCCGTGAGAACACCCGCCAGCGCCAGTCGCTGCCGACCTCGAACTCGACTTCCGATTGCAGTTCGTCTTGCCAATACCAGCGGTGGTATACGCTCTGGCCGGCGAGATTTTGCAGATCGGTGAACATATACACCGGGCGCGGTGCATCGGGCCAGGATGCGATTCTCTCGCCCAGTGCGTCCACGGGTTCGTGTTCGACGACATCCGAGGCAAAAGTCGCACGCCGGATGCGCGGTTCGCGTGCTGTCGCAACAGGTTGCTTGCTGACCGCGAGCAATTCGCCCGGCGTTTCCTGTGCCGGAGGGGGCGCCAGCGGGGTCTTTGCCTGCACTGTCTCCTGGTCCTGGGCGAACAGCGGTGACAACACCCACTTCAGAATCAATATCGAAACAAGCGTTACCGCTGCGCCGGCCATCGCGCGCGTGGCCCATTCACGAATCCGTTGTTCGCGTCTGCGTAACTGGAAGAAGTTGCCGGTTTGGATGAAATCCGTATCGTCAGGCAGGTCGGCCTCGGGGAGTTTGCTGAAACGCGACCACTCGAGCACGGTGCTGGTATCGGCGAGCGCCTGTTCGGCGTTCATTTGCGGGAATACGCCGATCGTCCTGCCGCGTGCATCCTTCGCGGGCGCGCGCCAGTAGACCCAAACGCGGGTGCCATTGGGGAACACTCGCATCGCCAGTCGCCGGTTCAGGCTGACATCGTAGACGCGTTCGCGGGGCACAAGATCGCCCAGATATGCATTGAGGTCCAACATCATCCGTGCCCTTGTCGGCGTTCGGCAGCCCGGGTTGCCCCCCCGGTGGCAGGCGCAAAGCCGCATAGCTCTGCACAACATAATGGCGCGGCGGCTGCGGCAACCGTGATGGGCTTCTCAGAAAATCCCGCCGACCCTCGAATTGGGTACCATACCGGTCGAAAAAATCGGCCGGGGACGTCTATGGTCAAATCGTTTATTCCGCTCGCGGTGGCAATGCTGTTTGCCGGCGCGCCGCTATTTGCCTGCGAATACCCGCCCGCGGACGGAGTCAAGATCGCGGATGGGGCGACGGCCACCGAGGCCGAAATGCTCGAGTCGCAACAGGCGGTCAATGCTTACATCAGGAAAATGGAGGCCTTTGTCGAGTGCCTGGGACGCGAGATCGAGGCGATAGAAGAGCCGACCGTCGAGGCAAGGCAAATGCGTAACCTGCGCCATAACGCGGCCGTTGGCGCAATGGAGGACATGGCGGAGCGCTTCAACGTGCAGGTACGGAAATACCGCGCCCGGCTCGAACAATAGCGCCCTAGCGCGACCGCAGCGCCCGGCGCCGTCCCCGGTGCATGCCGAACAATTCGATGAACCCCGCGAATGTCTGTTCGGCCAGTGTCGATAGCTGTCCGATCTGTAACGGGGTTTCCGTGCGGATCGCGTCTGGGTTGATCACGCCCGCGAGCGTAGCGAGTTCGCGGCGATGCGCCGGAACTGTCAGCCAGCGTTCTATCAGCGGCTGGTCGACCTCCAGGTGAAACTGCAGACCGTACGCTTTTTCGCCGTAGCGAAACGCCTGGTGGGAACAGAATTCGGAACTTGCCAGATGGGTCGCGCCGTGCGGCAGATCGAACGTGTCGCCATGCCATTGGAAAATCCTGCGGGGACCGCCAAATCTGCCAATTAACCGATCCTGCTGCCCCGCGGGCGTCGGCGTGACGGTGTACCAGCCAATCTCCTTGACCGGGTTGCGCCGAATCCTTGCCCCGAGAGCGCGGGCGAGCAACTGCGAACCGAGACAGATCCCGAGCACCGGCAAATCTCTCTCCAGCGCCTCGCGAATCACTTTTACCTCGGTGGCGAGATGCGGGAATCGCGCATCATCATCCGCACTCATCGGCCCGCCGAGAATCACGAGACCCTGGTAGTCGGATATGTCCGGCGTCGCCTTCGGTTCGCGTCCGAAATTCACGTAGCGGATCCTGAACCCGGCCTGCTTCAGTTGTGGATTCAGTGTGCCGAGCAATTCATAGGGCACATGTTGAAAAACCAGAATTCGACGCATCCGGGCAACTCTCTGCTGACAGCCAGGCGCAGTTTAGGCAAGCCGGTACCGTACTGACAATGCTCCCGGGCAATGGCCGGGGTTAATCCGTTCGCAGCCTTGGTGTTGGTCCGCCCGGGTCCGTTGCCGTGCCAGGCGAGTGCGAATTTGTTGCTTGACGGCGGCTGGCGGGTCTGCGTAGACTCAAACCGTACTCATCGAGACCGGCTGAGGGACTGAGCCCGAAGACGCCGGGGCAACCTTCGGAACTAACCATTCCGAAAAGGTGCCAACTCCTGCGAGGCGAGCCACGGTTCGATCTCGAGAGATGAGTTACTGTGCGGCGCTGCTGAGAAAGCGATGGGCACGGTAACCGGCCTGCCGCGCGCAGGGGTTCTCCGATGATTTTGCAGCTATAACGGAGAACCGATATGTCGATCCATAATCCCGCCACCACCGCAGTTCGCAGTGCAATCGAGAGCGATACCCAGCATGGCGCAGTGGTGCCTCCGCTGTACCTCTCCACCAATTTCACGTGCTCCGCTTTCGGTGAGGCGCGGCGCTACGATTACACGCGTTCCGGCAATCCGACCCGGGATGCACTGGGTGAGGCGCTTGCGGATCTCGAGGGCGGGGCGGGCGCGACCGTGACAGCTTCGGGCACCGCTGCGGTGACGCTCGTCTGCCAGCTTTTGAAACCCGGCGATTTGCTGATCGCACCGCACGACTGCTACGGCGGGACGTATCGGCTGTTCGAGTCGCTGGCAAAGCGCGGTCTTTTCGTTGTGCGTTTTGTCGACCAGACCGATCACGAGGCATTGCGCCGCGTGTTTGCGCTGGGTCCGCGCATGGTCTGGGTTGAAACCCCGAGCAACCCGTTGTTACGAATCGTCGATCTCGAGGCGGTGGCCGGATTGTGCCGGCAACACGACACATTGCTCGCCGCCGACAACACGTTTTTGTCCCCGGTGCTGCAGCAACCGCTGGCGCTTGGGGCGGACCTGGTGGTGCATTCCACGACGAAATACCTCAATGGCCACAGCGATGTCGTGGGTGGGGCCGTTATCGCGGGTACAGAAGAACTGGCCGGGGAAATCGACTGGTGGGCGAATTGTCTGGGTCTGACCGGCGCGCCTTTCGATAGTTATCTTACGCTGCGTGGAGTCAGGACTCTTCACGCGCGGCTTCGGGTACATGAGGAAAACGCGGCAACGATCGCGACTCTGCTGGATCACCATCCGGCGGTCAGCCGGGTTTTTTATCCTGGTCTTCCCGATCATCCCGGGCATGAGCTCGCGCGCCGGCAGCAAAAAGGATTTGGCGGCATGATCAGTTTCGAACTGGCCGGCGGTGCAAGTGCGGCTCAGGCGTTCGTGGAGGGCATGACGTTTTTCTCTCTCGCCGAATCGCTCGGCGGCGTCGAGAGTCTCGTGGCACATCCGGCTACGATGACCCACGCGGCGATGGATCCCGAAGCGCGTATCCGCGCCGGGATCGGAGACGGTCTGATCCGCCTGTCTATCGGAATCGAGGCCGGTGAGGATCTCGCTGCGGACATCAATGCCGGACTCGAGCGGGCGTTGCGCGCGTGCGAGCGCCCTGCGATTGCCGTCGCGGCCGCTTGCTGAGTGCAACTGAGGATGGTGCGACGCCGCAATTACGGCTAGATTAGGAGGTCGAGAGCCACGGAATCCAGCCATTGAGTGCAGTGACAATAGCGACAGGGCCGCTTGCGGCCGCGCGGCGCATCGTCGTAAAAATCGGGTCGTCTTTGCTGGTCGACCCGGAGTCGGGGGAACTGCAGGTCGGCTGGCTCGATGCGCTGGCGCACGACGTCGCGGAATTGCGTCGCGCTGGTGTCGAGGTGGTTATCGTATCGTCGGGTGCGGTCGCACTGGGGCGCCACGGTCTCGGTCTTGGCCACGGAGTTCTTAAACTCGAGGAGAGCCAGGCGGCGGCGTCGGTTGGCCAGGTCTGGCTGGCACATACGTATCGCGAAGCGCTGGCGAGGCGCGGCCTCGAGACCGCGCAGATTCTTCTTACGCTTGGCGACAGCGAACAAAGGCGCCGCTATCTGAATGCCCGCAATACGTTAAAAACATTGCTTGGCCTCGGGGCGGTTCCGGTGGTCAACGAGAACGATACCGTCGCGACGTCGGAGATTCGCTACGGTGACAATGACCGGCTTGCGGCACGGGTTGTGCAGATGGTCAGCGCCGACCGCCTGGTGCTGTTATCGGATGTGGAAGGTCTGTTCAGCGCCGATCCCGCGCTCAGCCCCGATGCCAGGTTCATCCCGTTGGTCGAGCGCGTAACTGACGCGATCGAAGCGATGGCGACGGGTGTTCGCACTCCGACCGGGAGCGGCGGCATGGTGACCAAAATTGCCGCTGCCAGGATCGCGACTGCGGCGGGTTGTGACGTAATCATTGCCAGTGGCCGCCGGCCGCGACCGCTCCAGGCACTCGCCGACGGGGCCCGGCACACGCGGTTTCAGGCCGAGGCTACACCCAGGGCGGCACGGAAACAGTGGATTGCCGGCAGCCTCGAGCTGCGTGGCGCGGTGGTCGTCGATGATGGTGCTGTCAGCGCGCTCGGCCGCGGCAATAGCCTGCTCGCTGCCGGGCTGGTCGCGGTCGAGGGCGATTTTCAGCGTGGCGATGCGGTGGCCATTCGCGATGCGCGGGGTAATACGGTCGCTCAGGGTCTGGTGGCCTATTCGAGCGCCGAGGCGCAGCAGCTGCGTGGCCTGCGCAGCGAGGAGTTCGGACAGGTGCTGGGCTATGTCGGGCGTGACGAACTGGTGCACCGCGACGATATGGTGGTATTCGGGCACAAGGAGCAACAATGAACGATCGTGCTGAAACAGACGATATCGCGGTGACGATGACCCGGATCGGGCGCGCCGCGCGTGATGCAGCGCGCCGCCTTGCGCGGATATCGGCAGAGCAAAAAAGACATGCGTTGCTGACGGCGGCTGATCGGCTGCGGGCCGACAGTGCGGTGATTCTCAACGCTAATGAGGCGGACGTTGCCGCCGCACTCGAACACGGGCTGGCGCCGGCGATGCTCGACCGCCTGCGTCTCGATCAGCAGCGAGTGGAGGCCATGGCTTCGGGGCTGGAGACGATAGCGGACCTGCCGGACCCGGTCGGAGCGCTGATCGATGAGTCGCAGCGGCCCAATGGCCTGGTGATCCAGCGCGTGCGCGTACCGATCGGGGTAATTGGCATTATTTACGAGAGCCGCCCCAATGTGACCGCAGATGCCGCCGCTTTGTGTATCAAATCCGGCAATGCCGTAATTCTCCGCGGCGGCTCCGAGAGTTATTTCTCCAGTCGGGCGATCCATGCCACTCTGGCCGCTGCTTTCGCGGGTTGCGGTTTCCCGCCAGGTGCGGTGCAAATGGTGCCCACAACCGACAGGTCCGCGGTCGGCTACCTGCTACGGAAGATGGCTGCGTATGTCGATGTAGTCGTGCCACGTGGCGGCCGTGGTCTCATCGCGCGGGTCCAGCGCGATGCCCGGATCCCGGTACTCGGTCACCTCGAGGGAATCTGCCATGTGTTCGTCGAGCGCTCGGCCGATCCCGACAAGGCGGTGCCGGTTGTGGTCAACGCGAAAATGCGTCGCACCGGGATTTGCGGTGCCGCGGAGACGCTGTTGCTCGACGATGGTCTCGATGATGGCACGGCCCGGAAAGTGCTGCACGCGCTTCTAGAGGCCGGTTGCGAGCTGCGCGGCGATCCGCGCGCCCGTGGGCTGGACGAAAGAATCGACGCTGCCGCAGACGACGACTGGGGCCACGAGTTTCTCGACGCCATCATCGCAGTTGGCTTCGTCGACGGGGTTGCCGGCGCGGTCGCGCATATCGAACGGTTTGGCTCGGGCCACACCGATGCGATTGTCACGGAAAACGCCACGGCCGCCGAGCAATTCCTGGCCGAAGTAGACAGCGCCATCGTTATGCTCAACGCGTCCACCCAGTTTGCCGACGGCGGCGAATTCGGCATGGGTGCGGAGATCGGCATTGCAACCGGCCGGCTTCATGCACGCGGTCCGGTTGGAGCCGAGCAGCTGACCACCTACAAATATGTCGTTCGCGGCACCGGGCAGACCCGGGCCTGAGCCCTGCGCCGGATTAAATCACGGCACAAGGGTCAGTTCGAGCCTGGAAATTCCGCCATGATTTTCTCGGCCGCGGAACGTGCCACGGGACCGATTGATTTCGGCGGCTTGGTTGAGCGACCGTTGACCGTTCCCTTCCAGACGACGTGATGCGAGTCGCCGTCGACAGCGAAAATAGTGATATACCCCATCCTCAGATTGCCGCTGTCGAAAGTCGTGGTCTGGCGCACGACCTGGACGGTTTCGCCCTTGAATCGGTTGGTCTCGACGTATTCGCTGGCCTGACGGTCGAGTTCGTTGTAGGCGACCACGTCGTATCCGATAAAGAAATCCGGGGGCGCGTCTGTTGCCAGTGTGTAGCCTTTCTTGTCGAGACTATCCAGTACGACTTTTTTGATGGCACTGTCTGCCTGAGCACGCCGCTGCTCATCGTCAACGCCGCCGCGCTGTGGTTCGACGTAGCCGTAAGTTTTATACCCGGACCAATCAAGCCCGTCCTCGACATCGATTTCCGCATCGCTCAGACGCATGTTCTGAGCAACGGCGAGCGGCGCGAGTGCGAGCGAAGCCGCACCGGCGAGCAGCAGTTTCGAAAAAGTCGTGTTCATGGGGCTGGTCCTCGTTTTGAACGCGTCCGCAGCGCCGCGTCGATATTCAATGAGTGTCGTGGCGATGGCGTGTCGATATAGCCGGAATTATATCGGATTGCGGGTTTGGCCCGGCGCGAGTTCGGTTGTCGGCTTGCCCGCCACCGCCGATCTGACCTTTCTGAGATTGTGGCGCACGAGTCGCGCACCGAGTAACAGCGCCACGATCGAGGCGTAAACCAGCGGTTCGCGCCAGTCCTGCTTGACCTGCCACCAGTAGTGCCAGACGCCAAGGATTGCAATCGGGTAGATGAGTTGATGGATTTTTGCCCAGCGCCGGCCCAGCCTTCTCATGGCCCTCCGTGTCGAGGTGAGAGCGAGCGGCAGCAACAATAACAATGCGCCGATACCCACGGTGATGTAGGGCCGCTCGACGATGTCCTCGACGATAAAATTCCAGGCAAGCCCCTGATCGAGGATTGCGTAGACGAGAAAATGCAACATCACGTAACTGAACGCGAACAGACCCAGCATCCGTCGGAACCGGAGCGGCCATGGAGCCCGCACGATCCACGTCAGCGGCGTGACACAGAGCGTGATCAGCAGCAGGTTCAGTCCCCATTTTCCAAGACCGTGGAGCAGCGCCTCCACCGGATTTGCGCCGAGACTGAAACCGGCGATGGCAAACGCACCCAGCCCGAGTTGCAGCGCCGGCAAGAGGCAGGCGGCAAAAACCAGTGGCTTCCACACCCGGGCAATTGTTTTCGCTGAAACAAGCGTCATCGGCTGCGTTCGGACCGACTCAATAGTTGCGCGCCAGGTCCATGCCGCTGTAGAGCGACGCGACCTGTTCGCCGTAGCCATTGAATTTGCGGGTCGGTATCTTGCTGGCAAATGCGCTGGCGCCAATCCGTCGTTCGCGTTTCTGACTCCACCTTGGATGATCGACCTCCGGATTGACGTTGGCGTAAAAGCCGTACTCGTTCGGTGCCGCTTTCTCCCAACTACTGCGCGGTGGTGTCTCGCGGAAAATTATCCTGTCGATCGACTTGATGCTTTTGAATCCGTACTTCCACGGTACGACGAGGCGCATCGGCGCGCCGTTCTGGTTGGGCAGGACTTCGCCGTATACCCCGACCGCCATCAGCGCGAGCGGGTGCATCGCCTCGTCCATGCGCAGGCCCTCGACATACGGCCAGTCCAGGACCGGACGGCGCTGACCCGGCATGCGTTCGGGGTCATGCAGCGTGCGAAATTCAACGTATTTGGCCGCCGACAGCGGTTTGAATCGCTGCAGCAGGTCGCCCAGCGGAAAACCCACCCACGGCACGACCATCGACCAGGCCTCGACGCAGCGCAGCCGATAGATACGTTCCTCCAGCGGGTGCGGTGCGAGGATGTCCTCCAGCGTAAATTCGCCGGTAATTTCGGCCTCCCCGGATATCTGAACCGTCCACGGTGCCGGATCGAAATCGCCGGAGTTGGCTGCCGGGTCTGCCTTGCCGGTGCCGAATTCATAGAAATTGTTGTAGCTGGTGATGTCTTGGTAACTGTTGGGAGTTTCCCCCTTCCCGAAATCAGTCTTGCGGACATCGTCGAGGCGCTGGCGTGCCGCGAGCGCGATTCGCGGGCCAAGCCCGGCCGCGAGAACCGCGCCCGCAGTTGCCGCCGCGCCGCGCAAAAAACGGCGCCGGCCCAGATAAAGGTCTTTATCGGTTATTTCCGAAGAACGGATATCGTTGGGGCGGCGAATCAGCATAGAGACCTCGTGCCTGGGGCGTAGTCGGGTTACACAACAAAGACCGGCACAAGTGGCCGATTATTACCGATTTCGCCGCAGAGACCGTATTGGTTGCGCGGCGGCAACCGGGCTTGAACCCGGCTGTGTGCGCACCGACAATGGCCGCGGCGGCATTCATGGCCGCTATTGCTGGCGTTGGAGACACTGCATGAATCCGCTATTGCAGGATTTGCTCGAACATTTGGAGCTGGAGCCGCTCGAAGTCAATTTGTTCCGCGGCACCAGCAAGGACATTGGCAGCCCGCAGGTATTTGGCGGGCAGGTTCTCGGTCAGGCGCTGCGTGCCGCTTCGCTGACTGTCGAAGATCGAATCGTGCACTCGCTGCATGCGTATTTTTTGCGCGCCGGCGACTTTAATGCACCGATCGTCTATCAGGTTGACCGTAGCCGCGATGGCCGCAGTTTCTCTTCGCGCAGAGTCGTGGCGATTCAGCATGGACGCCAGATTTTCACGCTGGCGGCGTCTTTCCAGCTTCCCGAGGAGGGTATTGACCACCAGGCGACCATGCCCGAGGTGCCGGCACCTGACACCCTGCCCGACGCGACCAGTTACAGCGAGCCGCTGCTCGACAAGTTTCCGGAAAAATTACGACGGTTTTATCAGCTCAAACGGGCGTTCGATTTTCGCCCGGTCCAGGCGCCGGAGTTCTTCACTGCGAGCAAGCGTCCGGCGCGAAAGCAAGTGTGGTTTCGGGCGCTTGATCGGCTGCCAGACGCGGATATCTGTCACCGTTGCCTGCTGGCTTACGTGTCCGATTACGATCTGCTGGCGACCGCGACATTGCCGCATGGCATAGCGTTCGGTTCGGGCAATGTGCAGATGGCCAGTCTCGATCATGCGATGTGGTTTCATCGCTCCTTCCGGGTCGATGAATGGCTCCTGTACGATTGTGACAGCCCGAGCGCGGCGGGCGCCCGCGGGCTGGCGCGGGGCACGATCTACGATCAGAACGGCCGGCTGGTTGCGTCGACTGCGCAGGAGGGTCTGATCCGGTTATGGCCGGTCAGGGATTGATGATGATTTTGCCGAGGTGAGCGTTGGCCGCCATGTAGCGGTGTGCCGCGGCGGTTTCTTCGAGCGGAAAATAGCGGTCGACATGCAGGCCTAGCTTGCCGCTATCCAGACCCTCGCTGATACCGTGAACGGCAGCGGCGGTCGCCTGATCGTGTTGCAACAACGTGAATACCGTATAGCCCCGAACATGCAGGTTCTTGCCGATCAGCGGTCCCGCCGGCAGGGTCATTGCACGGGTGTCCAACAGACCGTAAAGAAAGTACCAGCCTTCCGGCCTGCAGGCTTCCAGGTGTTCGCTGAGCATCGGTCCGCCAACCGGGTCAAAAACAATGTCGGCGCCGCGGCCGCTGCTGATTTCCCGGATGCGGGGCAGGTAGTCCCCGTCAGTCACGTCAATAACATGGCTGGCGCCGAGAGCCCGCAGCGGTTCCACCTTTGCAGCACTGGTGGTCGTCGCAATAGCGGTCGCGCCGAACATATTAGCGATCTGAATCGCGGCGATCCCGACTGAGCTTGAGGCCGCGCAAATAACGACGTTCTGCCCCTCGCCGCATTTGTTTACGAATTGCAGTGCGCCCCAGGCGGTCAGATATTGCATCCAGATTCCGCCGGCGTCGGCATCGGAGACCGATGACGGGGTATGCACGAACAGCCGTTCCGGCGCGGTTACATATCTGGCAACCGCGCCCTGGCGCGATTCGTCGAGCATGCCGGGAAGGCTGCCAACACGGTCGCCAGGCTTGAACCGGGTGACGCCGGGACCGATCGCCTCGACAATGCCGCCGGCTTCCTTGCCGCTGCGGCTCGGCAGATCCGGCATTCGGAGGTAATGGCCTTCGCGAAACAGCAACTCGGCGCGGTTGAGTCCCGCCGACGTGCAGCGGATGCAGACCTCGCCCGGACCCGGTTCGGGTTCGTCAAACTCGGCGACGTGGAGAACCTCGGGGCCTCCGAGACGGTCGAACATGATGGCCTGATTTTTCATTGTCGCTCCTCCGTGCTCGTCACGGCTCTACAGTTGGCGGCGACTGTAATGCGTCAATTCTCGGCGCGATCCGCGCACTCGATGCAGCGGGATGCAAAGGGCAGGGCCTCCAGTCGGGCCGCATTGATCTCACGGCCGCAATCCCGACAAGCTCCGTAGTCTCCATCGTCAATGTGTTGCAGGGTGCGGTTGATCTGATCGAGTTCGCGGCGCGCGGCGGATCCCAGCGCATCCATGACTTCTTCGTTCTCGCGCTCGGTGGCCTGGTCCTCGAAATCGCTGGGCAGGGGAGTATCCTCATGCCGCACTTGCGCCGAGATCTGCGCGATTCTCTGCATCAATTCCTGTTGCCGGATGCGCAGGCGCGTTTTGATTTCAGAAAAGTCTTTCATTGATGATCAGCGCTATTGCTGTCCCTGTTGCAGTTGCGCGGCGACGGCTTCCTGCGCGGCCCGAACTGCCTCGGGATCGCCGAGAAAACGTCGATCCAGCGCTTTGAGGTTAGCGTCCAGATCGTAGGTCAGCGGTATGCCCGTCGGAATATGCAATTTCAGGATTTCGTCGCGGTCGAGGTGATCCAGTTCCATGACCAGGGCTCGCAGGCTGTTGCCGTGGGCGACAACCAGGACGTCCTCACCGTTGCGCAGGCGTGGCGCGATATTGTTTCTCCAGTGCGGCAGAACCCGCGCGAGTGTGGTCGCAAGAGATTCGGTAGCCGGGAGGTGCTGTACGCCGATTCCTGAATAGCGCCGGTCGAAGCGCGGGTGACGCGGATCGTCTGCCTGGAGCGGCGGCGGCTCGGCTTCGTATCCGCGGCGCCAGGACTGAACCTTCTGCATGCCATATTTGGCCACGGTCTCGGCCTTGTTCGAACCCTGCAACGATCCGTAGTGGCGCTCGTTGAGCACCCAGTTCCGGTCCACCGGCAGCCACATCATGTCCATCTCGTCGAGGACTATCCACAAAGTCCTGATTGCCCGTTTGAGCACCGAGGTAAAGGCTATATCGAATTCGTAACCGGCGTCCCTGAGCGCGATTCCGGCGTTGCGCGCCTCGTTCCGGCCCTGGTCCGTCAGATCGACGTCGGTCCAGCCGGTAAAGAGATTGTCCTGGTTCCAGGTGCTTTGACCGTGTCGCAACAACACCAGTTTTCCGGTCATCGTTTAATGTCCTTGGATTACTGTCGCCGGCTGGTTTTTCGAATCCTGGAATTCGCCGGATCAGGTGATCATCGTGAGCTTGCGAATCTCCTGAAGCGCTACAGACAAAGTCGGAAAATCGAGACTTCCGGACGCACGCATTTGCTTTAGAACATGCTTGCTATGGGACACCTTTTCGGCCGACTTGTCCAGCCACGCCAGTACGGTATCCCGCGGCGTTCCGGCATTATCGATCGACAAAACCTGGAACGTCAGACGCCGATGCAGCATGAATAGATTCTCGCGCAGGCTGCTGCGCGCAACTGCCTGCCAGCGTCCATCGACCTTGAGCTTCTCTATTTCGTCGCGCAGCCAGTCGAGGCCCAGTCCCATGCCGAGCTCAAAATAAACGGAGCCGGCGTGGCGCGCCGACGTCCTGGTGAGGCGTGCCACCTCGACGATGTCGAGTGCGGAGAACGACGCGGGCAGGGCCGCGACCTTGGTTGCCAGGCGATTTGGAACGCCGATATCCAGATACAACTTGACGGTCTCGTCATAGCGTTTTTTGAGGCGCCCGATCAGCAGCCCGGGCAGGTCCTTGAGCAACATGCGCACGCCGGGTTGCAGCCGCGAAACCCAGTCCTCGATCGCGGGCGATCCGTCGACCTGTTGCAACAGCCACATCGTGGCGTAACGTAGCAACCGGGTGGTCTGGAACATCATCGAGTACTGCACGTTGGCGTGAATAACATTGTCGATGTTCTCGATCTGCGTCCAGGCAGTGCGGATTCCGAACACCTCGCGAACGATCGCATACGCTCTCGCGATTCGACCGACATCGGCGCCGGTCTCCTCCTGCATCCGCAAAACAAAGACCGGGCCCATGCGGTTTACGATGCTGTTGCTTACAAGGGTCGCGATAATCTCGCGGCTAAGCGGATGCTTGGGCATGGTTTCGCTGTAACGGCGTTGCAGCGGATGCGGAAAATACAGCTGCAGCTCGCGTGCCAGATACCTGTCTTCGGGAACGTTCGAGCGGATCAGTTCGTCGTAAAGCGCGATTTTGCTGTAACTGACCAGCAGCGACAGCTCCGGACGGGTGAAACCCATGCGCTGGCGGCGGCGTTCCTCGAGCATTTCGTCATCGGGCAGGAATTCGAGTGCGCGGTTGAGGCGGCCCGCGCGCTCCAGCGCACGCAGCACGAATGCGTGCTCGTTCAGGCGCTCGACCGCATGGGTTTCCATCATGCTTATGGCCTGGGTCTGCAGATAATTATTCCGCAACACCAGGGCGGCGACCTCATCGGTCATTCCCGCCAGCAGTTTGTCACGGCGTGCAGTTGTCAGGCGCCGATCCTCGGCGACCAGGTTGAGCAGGATCTTGATATTGACCTCGCGATCCGAGGTGTCGACGCCGGCAGAGTTGTCGATAAAGTCAGTGTTGATGCGGCCTTCTGCCAGCGCATATTCGATGCGCCCCAGCTGAGTGATGCCGAGGTTTCCGCCTTCACCGACCACTTTGCACCGCAATTCGCTCGCATCGACCCGGACCGGGTCGTTGCTGCGGTCCCCGGCCTCGGAATTGGCTTCGCTGCTGGCCTTCACATAAGTGCCAATGCCGCCGTTCCAAAGCAGGTCGACGGGCATCGTCAGGATCGCCCTTATCAGTTCCTGTGGCGTCATTTCCTCAAGCTCGCTACCCAGCATTTGTTGCATCTCGGGACTGAGCTGGATGCGTTTGTCGGCGCGCGAAAACACGCCGCCTCCGGGCGAGATCAGGTCGGCATCGTAGTCGGTCCAGCCCGAACGCGACAGCTCGAACAAGCGCTGTCGCTCCTCGTAACTCACAGCAGGATCGGGATTCGGATCGATAAAAATGTGAAGGTGATTGAATGCCGCCAGCAAACGCGTCTGCCGCGACTGCAACATGCCATTACCGAAAACGTCTCCGCTCATATCGCCGATGCCGGCGACTGTGAACGGCTGCGACTGCACATCGACTGCCAGTTCGCGGAAGTGGCGCTTGACAGCCTCCCAGGCGCCGCGCGCCGTGATACCCATTTTCTTGTGGTCGTACCCGGCAGATCCGCCCGAGGCGAACGCATCGCCGAGCCAGAAATCGTATTCGGCGGCAACCGCGTTGGCGATATCCGAAAACGTTGCAGTTCCCTTGTCGGCAGCTACGACGAGGTAGTAATCATCGTCGTCGCGGCGGCGCACGTCGGGCGGCGCCACGACCGCGCCGTCGACCAGGTTGTCCGTGATGTCGAGCAGGCCGCGAATGAAGGTCTTGTAGCAATCGATGACCTCTGCCTGGATCGTGTCGCGCTCTCCCGCCGGCAGCTGCTTGCAGACAAACCCGCCCTTGGCGCCGACCGGCACGATCAGCGTGTTCTTTACGTTCTGGGCTTTCATCAGCCCGAGGACCTCGGTTCGGAAGTCCTCGCGCCGGTCCGACCAGCGCAGGCCGCCGCGAGCCACCTTGCCACCGCGCAGGTGGACGCCCTCGACCCGCGGCGAGTAGACAAATATCTCGAATTCCGGCCGTGGCAGCGGCAGTTCCGGGACCTGTTTCGCGTCCAGCTTGAACGACATGTACGGTTTCGCCAGCCCGGCGTCGTCGCGCTGGTAGTAATTGGTCCGTAATGTCGCCCGGATCACGCCACGGAATGCGCGCAGGATGCGGTCCTCGTCCTGGCTGCTGACCGCATCGAGTGCTGCGTCGAGCGCGCTCGCGATATCGTCGATCTTGCGTTGTCGCGAGCGGCTTTTCCCGGGGTCGAAATAGTTGCCGAACTTATCCGCCAGCAGGCGCGCGATTTCGGCGTTGTTCAACAGCACTTCTTCCATGTAGGCCTGGCTGTACGGAATACCTGTCTGCAGCAAATATCGGCAGTAGGCGCGCAGCATCGATGTCGAGCGCCAATCGAGACCCGCTTCGAGAATAAGCCGGTTGAAGCTGTCGTCCTCGATCTCTCCCTGCCACACCGCGGCGAAAGCGTCGGTGAAGCGATCGGCGATGTCCTTCAGCCGTACCGGCGACTTCTCAGGCAGTATGATTTCGAAATCCTGGATCCAAACCTGGTCCGGGGCCATGCGCATCCGGTACGGGCGCTCCGCGATGACCTTAAGTCCCATGTTTTCCAGCAGCGGCAGGGCATCAGACAGAGGGATGGGCTCGCCTTTCCGGTACACCTTGAAGTGCAGGCGGCGGTCATTCGTGTCTGCCGGCCGGAACAGCTTCATCACCGGGCGGGCGCCGGCCTGGTCGAGCTGCAGTAAATGTTCGATGTCGTCTACGGCGGTGACCGGGTCGAAATCCTCGGCGTAAGCGGCCGGAAAACACTCGCCAAAACGGCGGTACAGCTTGAGACCCTTTTCCTCGCCGCAGTGATCGATCAGCGCGTCGCGGAGATTGTCTTGCCAGGTGCGGACCGCCTCGGCGATGCGTTTTTCCAGGGAACCGATGGCGATTCGCGGCGCGCTGCCCGGTTTAAGCCACACGATGATATGGACCCGCGCGAGTTTCGAGTCCGCGAGTTGCACTGTGTGCTCGGTCTTGCGGCCGTTGCAGGCGTCCAGCAGGATCCTCTCGATCCGTTCGCGCACCTGGGTGCTGTATTTGTCCCGCGGTACGAAAACCAGGCAGGAAATAAACCGGCGGAACTCGTCGCGGCGCACGAACAGTTTTACCCGCTGGCGTTCCTGCAGGTCGAGGATGCCCCTGGCAATTCTCGCCAGGTCCTCGATCGAGATCTGAAACAGTTCGTCGCGCGGGTAATTGTCGAGTACGTGCACCAGCGCTTTGCCGCCGTGGCTCGAGCGCCCGAGGCCGGACAGTTCGAGTACCTTCGCGGTCTTGTAGCGAAGCAGCGGGATCTGGCGCGGATTGCGGCTGTACGCGGTCGATGTGTAGAGACCGAGAAAACGTTTTTCGCCAATGATTTTTCCGTTTTCGTCGAATCTCTTGATGCCGACGTAGTCGAGATTGGTCGGGCGATGCACGGTCGAGTTGGAACTGGCTTTGGTTATTACCAGTAACTCACTGGCTCGCGATTGCGGCCGGATGCTCTGGGTCAGCCCGGGTGTCGATTCGTCGCTTGTCTTGGTTGATCCGCGTCTCAGTATTCCCAGTCCGGAACCGACGATTGCTCTCAAGTAACGATCGTTCTCAGTTTCGATCAGGTCGTATTCCCGGAATCCGAGAAAGGTGAAATGATCCTGCTCCATCCACTCCAGAAAACTAAGTGACTCCTCGACCGTTTCGGCATCGAGAGGAGGAGGGTTGCGCCGCAGTCCGGCGCAGATTTCCAGCAACCGGTTACGCATTTTTGCCCAGTCGCGCACCGCGGAGCGGACGTCACGCAGGCCTGACCGAATGCGCTTTTCGAGGCGCGTCAGGATCTGCGGGTCGGTCTCCCTGTCGACCTCGATCATGATCAGCGATTCCGCAAAGATCCCGGCTGCCTCGTCGGCCTCTTTTTCCAACGCAACGAGATTGCCCTGCCCATCGCGGCGGAGGTTCAGGATCGGGTGAACCGTGAGATGAACCGTGAATCCTGCCGCATTCAAAAGCATCGCGACCGAATCCACCAGAAACGGCATGTCGTCATTGACGGTCTGCACGATCGTGTGGGTGGAATTCCACGCGGCGGCGTTGTTTTCGGGATTGAATACGCGAACCTTCGGCCGGCCGCGACGCCGCTGCATCGCGAATTGCAGGTGCGACCATGCTGCGCCCGCCAGATCCCCGGCGCTGCGCGCGACGAGGTCTTCGGCGGCAACGTTGCGGTAATAGTGTCTCGCGAAATCGCCGGCATCAAAGGGCAGGCCGTCACCCGCCAACGCTGCCATCGCGTCAGCAATGGCGTCGATAATTTTTCCGTGAGCGTCGGTAAGCCTGCGCCGCATTACCCTGATTCTCCCCGCATTGCGATGGCCGGTATTGTAGCCGCCCGATTAGGACGGCGCTTCAGTTTTGTAGCTGCAGGTCCGCGATCGCCGCTGCGAGAAACCGGCACGCTTCCGCGCCGGTAACACAACGATGGTCAAAGCTCAGTGACAACGGGAGGCGCCGCCGCACTGCCACCTCGGTTCCTGCGGCAACTGCTTCGCGTCGAATTGCGCCGGCCCCCAGTATGGCAATTCCCGGCGGTACCACCACCACTCGCGCGTAGCGACCGGCAAGCATTCCGAAGTTCGACAGTGTGATTGCCGCGCCACGCAGGTCGTCGCGACCGAGCCGGCGATCGCTGGCCGCCTGTTTCAGCTGCTGCAATTCCTCCCGCCGAGTGGCGAGCGTAGCGACGCGGGCATCGCGCAGCACCGGTACGATGAGTCCGGCCGGCGTGTCGACTGCAATTCCGATGTCCAGCTGCAGCAGCTTTTTCCGCCGCATCGAAGCCGCGTCGAAAAGTGCGTTCAGCGCCGGTTCCGCCGCGACCCCTTGGCAGATTGCTCGCAGCAGCCGCAGCGTGACGTCCTGATCGGCTTCCCACGCGTCGATATCCGCATCGTCGAAAACCGTTGCATGGCACACCTCTGCGTTCGCGCGAATCATGCTCTGCGCCATGGCCCGTCGCAGTCCGCGCAACGCCTCCCATTCGTCGTCCGCAACGATCCTCTCCGTCGCGGTCGACGTTTGTGCCGCGGCTTCGACATCGCGGCTTGTCACCTGTCCGCTGGCGCCGCTCGGCGCGACCGTTTCGATATCCACGCCGAGGCGTTTTGCGAGCGCGCGTACCGCGGGCGTCGCCCGCAGTCGGCCGGATCGGCGTCCGCTGCCACCGGCGACAGCGTGTTCAACGATGATTGTTTCGCCGACCGGCATCGTGCCGACGACCGTGCCTGCATCGCCGGCAT
>Ga0102955_1000093_pt1 | contig 18801 bp, 14 predicted proteins | sample SalPonF2_A_D1_MG_FD_78512 | JGI IMG/M metagenome (GOLD analysis project Ga0102955, IMG submission 78512) | Salt pond soil microbial communities from South San Francisco under conditions of wetland restoration - Salt Pond MetaG SF2_A_D1_MG ... | reverse complement strand
TTAGCCTCGGTGGCGCGCGCGTAGTCCTGCCCGCTGCGGATAATTGTCGGGTGGATGAAAATCATCAGATTCTGGCGAGTGCGGTCGGTCGAGCGCGATCGGAACAGCTCGCCGATGACCGGCACATCGCCCGCAATCGGCACGCGCTCGTAACCTTCGGAAATATTGTCCTGAATCAGCCCGCCGAGTACCACGATGCCGCCGTCTTCGACCATTACCGTGGTTTTGATCGTGCGCTTGTTGGTAATGAGGTCCGAGGCGCCGCTCACCTGCGCGCTGCGCGAAAGATCAGAGGCTTCCTGATCGATCTTCAGCATGATCGAGCTGCCTTCGTTGATCTGTGGAGTGATTTTGAGCACCAGGCCGACATCCTTGCGCTGAATCGTCGTGAACGGATTCACGACACCGGCGGCGCCGCCGGCACTGGTGAATTCGCCGGTTCGAAACGGTACTTCCTGCGCAACCGTAATCTCCGCCTCTTCGTTGTCCAGCGTGACGATGGACGGCGTAGAGATAATGTTCGTATCCGAATCCGATGCCAGCGCGTTGAGGATCAGCGCGAAACTCGTACCGTCATTCTGGATCGTGCCGCCGCCGGCGGTTATCCCGCTGCCGGGAATCGCGCCCGCGGCACCCTCCGGGCTGTCCCCGAGAAGTGAAAAAATGAGATTTGGCAGATCCACGCCGGAATTGGTAAACCGGGTAAAGCCGGCGCCATAATCGGGGTTGGCGACGGCCCAGCTCACGCCCAGGTTGGCCGCTTTTTCGGCCTGCATCGCAACCAGTATCGTTTCGACCGCAACCTGTTCACGGCGAATGTCGAGTTTGTCGACGATCGCCATCAGACTGCGCATTGTCTTCGGTGGGGCGGTTACGATCAGGGCATTGGTCTGCTCCTCCGCCCACAGCACGATATTGTCGTCGCGGCGTTGTTGCGGCGTTTGCCCCTGTTGTCCGGGGGCGGCCGCGACTATGCCGGTAATCTGCTCGTTGAGTTTTGCGGCCAGATCCACGGCGCTGGCATAGCGCAGATAGCGTACCCGGGTATCGCCGCCTTCCTGCAAAGGCGTGTCCAGATGGGTAATAAGGGCTCGTAGACGAAGGCGTGTTCCCTGATCTCCGCTGACCAGTACGCTGTTGGTGCGCTCGTCGGCTACCAGTCCCACGCCGGCGACCTGTTGATCGCCGCCGCGATTTCCCTGATACAGCGACGAGATGATTCGGACAACCTCGGCTGCCGCAGCATGTTGTAGCGGGATGATGTCGACATCGGCATCGCCGCCAGCGCTGTCGATACGGCGGATAATGCTCGCCATTCGCGCCACGTTGGCGGAACGGTCGGAAATTATCAGCATATTGGAATCGGGGTGTGCCGCCAGGTGGCCGTACTGGGGAATCAACGGCCGCAATATCGGCACCAGCTGCGCGGCGTTTACGTTTTGAACCTGCACTACCTGGGTGACGATTTCATCGCCGGCGGAGGGCAGGGAACCCGGGAGATCGACGGCCGGCATCTGGCGCGCATTCGCATCGGGCATGATCTTGATGATATCGCCCGACGATACCGCCACGAACCCGTATACCTGGAGAATCGACAGAAACGCCTCATAAAATGCATCAGCCGACAGTGGGGTCGACGATATCATCGTGACCTGCGCCTTGACCCGCGGATCCACAATGAAATTTTTGCCGGTCAATGCACTGACGGCCTCGATGACCTGTCCGATGTCTGCATTCTTGTAGTTCGGTGTAATGGCCGCGTTTTGCGCGGACGCGATCGTCGCAAACACAAACAACGGCACTACCAGAACAAATAGCCGGAACCTTGTAATTATTGTTTTCGCAGTGCTGCCTGTCGGCATGCTCTGAACTCCTCAGTTACTACGCCGGACGTCACTTCGCCACAGCGTTCGGTAATGCCTAGTCTTCTTCAAGTTCGGAAGTATCCAATGTCAGAACTTCAGGTTGTCCGTTGCGTTCGACGGTCACCGTCACCGATGTCGCCTCGCCGAGAGAACGGAAAATCTCCATGCCTTTGGTCGGGTCGTCCAGCGCAACCCCGTTGATTTCCGTAATCAGGTCGCCCGGGCGCAGACCAAGCTGCGAGAACGCCTGCCGTTGCCGGCCCGGATAAACACGGTAGCCACGCTGCTTGCCGTCGGCAAAAACCGGTTGCGGGCGGATCACCTCGGTCAGCGACGCGGCATTCTGGTCTATCAGTTGCCTGACCGACGTACCCGTCCGCGCCTGCCTGGACGGCTGGGACCGTGGCCGGATTGGCTGCACCTGACCTTCGCCAAGTTCCTTGGGTAAACGCAGTGCTTCTATTTTGCCACCGCGATCCAGCAGAACGCGATCAGGGTAAACCGAATGTAGCTTGGTGCCGCTGCGCACCACGTCGCCAACGGCGAATACTTTCGTAGCGGAGCCCTGTTCGCTAATGATCGCGAGTGATTCACCGGAGTCGATGGCGCTGAGCGTGCCACTCAGAGTCAGGTTGAGGTTGGTATCGGGCGCATCGACCGGATCTGGTGGCGGCGGCGCCGCCGCGCGGGTCGCTTCTCCGAACAGATGTGCATCGATGGCTTCGCTCAGCTCTGCGCGCAGATCGCCGTCCGCGGTTGCTGCAGATGTAGTCGCCGCAGACGGAATGGCCGTGTCCGGAGCCGGTTGCGGTACGAATGACCAGGTCAGGCGCGCGAGTTGCCACGCAATGAGAACTACCAGCAAGACACTGACCCAGAAAGGCAATGAGCGGTTGGTCCCGGCCGCGAATTGCTCCGGTGTCAGATTTTTCAATTCGCCAAATCGGGCGGACAGACTCATCGGCTAATGCTCAGGGACATTGGGTGTCGGGCGAATAACATAATTTTGATTTGGTCAATGATACGGGTAGCCGCCCAGCGCTCTCAAGCTATCTTGACACTTTATAGTGCACAATGGTTGCCGATTTTTCATAAACTTACACTTGCAGTTTGACAATAACCCGCAAGGCGAACCCCGTGCACAGGAATCGATTTTGCAGCCGCGCCTGATTATTCGAGCCCTTATCAGTCTGTTGGTTCTGCTGCCGCTGGTCATGCATGTGCGGGGCGATTTGCACCAGGGCTGGCTCGAGCGGCTGGAATTGGCTAGCTACGACGCCCGTACCTGGCTCACCATGCCGCGGACCATGGACGATCGGATAGTAATCGTCGATGTGGATGAACGCAGCCTGCTTCGGCGTGGCCAATGGCCGTGGTCGCGCGACACCCTTGCCGAACTGGTGGACCGGCTCTTCGAGCAGTACCAGATATCCTTGCTCGGATTCGACATGGTCTTTGCCGAGCCCGACGCCAGCACGGGTCTCGGAACGCTCCGGGCCTGGGCAAAAGGGCCGCTCGCCGGGAATTCGCAGTTTCTCGAAATACTGGAACAGAGCCGCCCTCTGCTCGACCACGACGGTATTTTTGCGGGCTCGCTGGCTGAACGGCCGGTCGTTCTTGGCTACATTTTCCGCCGGGAAGGTGACCCCGGGGCGCAGATCAAGCTTGGCGCACTGCCGCCGCCGGTCATACCGGCTGCCGAAAATGACACAACGATTCCGTTTTATGAGGCACAGGGATATACCGCAAATCTGCCGCAGATACAGCGTATGGCGCCGGCGGCCGGATTTTTCGAGAACCCGACGGTCGATCCGGATGGTGTCTACCGGCGGGTGCCGATGCTGCAGGCGCACCGCGGTGGGCTGTATCCGTCACTCGGGCTCGCTGTATCGCAAATGGCTCTGGCCAACCCGGCTATCGATTTCGATTTCTTTTCCGGCTCCGAAGGACCCCGCGACGGGCTGGACCTGGAAGGGCTGCGGCTTGGCCCGCTGCGGATTCCCCTGGGCGCCCGGGCAACCATGTTCGTGCCATACCGTGGTGCCCAGGGCAGCTTTCCGTACGTTTCTGCAACGGACGTTCTCGATGGTACGGCTCCAAACTACCCGCTGCAGAACGCGATCGTATTGCTCGGCACCAGCGCGCCGGGCCTGAACGACTTGCGCAGCACACCGGTCGGCGAGCGTTTCAATGGTGTCGAGATTCACGCCAATGTTATTTCCGGGATTCTCGATGGCCGGCTGAAAGCCCAGCCGCATTACTTTCGCGGTCTCGAACTCATTCTCCTCGTGGCCCTCGCGGTTGGTCTGACATTGCTGCTGAGCCTGGCGCCGGTCGGACTCGGCATGTTCGGATGCCTGGTAGCTGTGGTCGTGATTTTCGTTGCGAATGTATGGGCATTTGCCCGTGGCTGGGTAGTGCCATTGGCGGCATCCGAGGTGCTGGTGGCGGGGCTCTTCGTAACCCATACGGCATATGGCTATTTTGTGGAATCGCGCGGCCGGCGTGCCTTGTCGGCGCTGTTCGGTCAGTACGTGCCGCCTGAGCTGGTGCGTGAAATGGCCTCCAATCCGCGCCGCTTCGGGATGCAGACGGTGAGCCGCGACATGACCGTGCTTTTCGCCGATGTGCGTGGTTTTACCGGTATCGCCGAGGATCTCGAGCCGCCTGAACTGAGTCTGCTCATGAACGAGTTCCTGACGGTGATGACTCGCGTTATTCACCGCCATCGCGGCACGATCGACAAATACATGGGCGATGCGGTCATGGCTTTCTGGGGAGCGCCGGTACCGGATCCGGAGCATGCGCGCAATGCGATGCGCGCGGCTTTTGAAATGCATGGCGCGATGCAGTCGCTGTTGCCGCGGTTCAGGAAACAGGGCTGGCCCGAGCTCGGTGTCGGTATCGGTCTGAACTCGGGGCAAATGAGGGTCGGGAACATGGGCTCCGAGTTCCGGATTGCCTACACGGTGCTTGGCGACGCGGTAAACCTGGGTGCGCGGATCGAGAGCCTGACCCGTGAGTATGGGGTGACCGTGGCCGTGGGGCAGCAAACCCGGGAGGCGCTTCCGGATATCGGTTGTCTCGAGCTGGATATTGTCCGGGTGCGCGGCAAGGAACGCCCGGTGGCCATTTACGAGCCGCTGGGGCCGCAGGCCGAGCTCGACAACGAGACTCTCGCAATGTGCAAACGCCATGAGCGAGCATTGCAGCTTTACCGGACCAGGGAATGGGATGACGCGGAGAGGGAATTCTATCTGTTGCACCAGAGTTACCCGGAGCGGCGTATTTTCCGGGTCTATCTGGACCGAATTGCGCTTTGCCGCAACGAACCCCCCGGTGCTGACTGGGACGGGGTATTTACCCAGCGTGTCAAGTAAGATCTGGTGCTTGTCAAACCGGGTGCCAGCCCTTATATATGATCGCTCGGGTGGACGCGGCCTGCGCAGGCCCACGATGCGCCGCAGCATGGCCCCGGCTACCCGTTTTCTGTTAAAGATACGTTGACCGGCAGGCGCAAAAAGTCTTAACCGATGACCGAAGAGCAGCATAAAGCCAACCACGATCTCGCGGTCGAGGAGGCGCGTCCGAAGCTCAAGCGCCCGCCGCTTTATCAGGTCGTGCTACTCAATGACGACTTCACACCGATGGAATTTGTGGTGGAGGTGCTGGAAAAGGTGTTTGGCATGGATCGCTCAAGGGCAACTCGTATCATGCTCGAAGTCCATACACGCGGTAAGGGCGTGTGCGGCATTTACACGTATGAGATTGCCGAAACGAAAGTGGCGCAGGTCAATAGTTACTCGCGCCAGCATCAGCACCCGCTGCTTTGCACGATGGAGGAGTCATGAGCATGCTCAGCCCGGAACTGGAATTCTGTCTCAACGATGCGTTCCAGGGCGCTCGTGATCAAAGGCATGAATTTATTACTGTTGAGCATCTGTTGCTGGCCTTGACGGATGTACCGAAGGTGATCGAGATCTTGCGCTCGTGCGGATGCGATCTGGAACGCCTGCGGCGCGACCTGGCCAAGTTCATCGATGAGCAGACACCGCGACTGGACGAAGAATCCGATCAGGAAGTTCAGCCGACGCTGGGTTTTCAGCGTGTGCTGCAGCGCGCGGTGTTTCATGTTCAGTCCAGCGGCAAGAAAGAAGTGACGGCGGCCAACGTCCTGGTTGCGATTTTCAGCGAGAAACAATCGCACGCCCTGTATCTGTTGAGTTCTCAGGATGTCGCACGGCTCGATATCGTCAATTTCATATCCCACGGTTTGTCGAAAATCGGTGAAAGCACCAATACCGGCACCGAAGCGCAGGAAGCTGGCAGCGAGGGCGAAGGCAGTCCGCTGCAGCAGTTCGCAACGAATCTCAACAAGCTTGCGATTGAAGGACGAATCGACCCGTTGATCGGTCGCGAGACCGAGGTCGAGAGAACCATCGAGATCTTGTGCCGCCGGCGCAAAAACAACCCGCTTTATGTCGGAGACGCAGGGGTTGGCAAGACCGCGCTGGCCGAGGGACTGGCGCGCAAAATCGTCGAAGAGGAAGTTCCGGCGCTGCTCTCGGATTGCACGATTTATGCGCTCGACATGGGTACGTTGCTGGCGGGCACGAAGTACCGTGGCGATTTTGAAAAGCGCCTGAAGGGGGTGTTGGCGGAATTGCGCAACGATCCCGGCGCAGTTCTGTTTGTCGACGAAATTCACACGGTTATCGGCGCCGGTGCCGCTTCTGGTGGCGTGATGGACGCGTCGAATCTGATCAAGCCCGCATTGGCCAGTGGCGAGTTGCGCTGTATTGGCTCGACGACCTACGAGGAATACCGTGGCATCTTCGAGAAGGATCACGCCCTGGCGCGGCGTTTTCAGAAAATCGAGGTGGGAGAGCCCTCGGTGCCGGAAACAATTGATATCCTGAAGGGGCTGCGCTCGCGATTCGAGGAACACCACGGAATCGAATACAGCGACGAGGCGCTGGCGGCAGCCGCGGATCTCGCGGCCAAGCACATAAACGACCGGCGTTTGCCGGACAAGGCCATCGACGTGATCGATGAGGCCGGCGCGAATCTGCGCCTGAGCGGGGCCGGTACCGTCGTCGATGTTCCCCATGTCGAGGCCATCGTGGCAAAAATGGCTCGAATCCCTCCAAAGAGTGTCTCAGTTTCCGATCGCGACGTGTTGCGCACTCTCGAGCGCGATATGAAACTCGTGATTTTTGGCCAGGATCGTGCGATTCGCGAATTGGGATCGGCGATCAAGATGTCGCGCTCCGGTCTCGGCGAGGAGGAACGCCCGGTTGGCTGTTTCCTGTTTGCCGGACCCACCGGAGTGGGCAAGACCGAGGTGACCCGGCAGCTTGCGCATGCACTCGGTATCGAACTTGTTCGGTTTGATATGTCGGAGTACATGGAGCGGCACACGGTGTCGCGGCTGATCGGCGCGCCGCCGGGCTACGTGGGATATGACCAGGGCGGGCTGCTCACCGAGGCAATCAACAAGAATCCACATTCGGTATTGCTGTTGGATGAGATCGAAAAGGCGCATCCGGAAGTCTTCAACCTGCTGCTGCAGGTTATGGATCATGGAACCCTTACCGACAACAACGGACGCAAGACCGACTTCCGCAATGTGGTGCTGGTGATGACGACGAATGCCGGGGCGCAGGAGATGAGCCGCCCGTCGATCGGATTTACCGATCAAAACCACGCCAGCGATGGCATGGAAGCGATCCGGAAAATGTTCGCACCGGAATTCCGCAATCGCCTCGACGCGATCATCCAGTTCGATTCACTGGAGATGGATACGATCCTAAGGGTAGTCGACAAGTTGGTCGTGGAGCTCGAGGCCCAGTTGGAGGAAAAAAACGTCACTATTGCTCTCAACGACGATGCGCGGCAGTGGATTGCAGAGCGTGGCTATGATCCGAAAATGGGTGCAAGGCCGATGGCGAGAGTGATCCGTGAGCATATTCGGCGTCCGCTCGCGGAGGAACTGCTATTCGGGAATCTCACCGGCGGCGGCCATGTAACCGTGCGAGTGGGCAAGGACAACGAGCTCGAGCTGGTCGCTCAGTCGTTGATCGAGTCGGAAACGGTCGATTAGAGGACGAGCACGGCCGGAGCGCGGTCAGCGGCCGCGATAGACGATGCGGCCCTTGGTGAGATCGTAGGGAGTCAGCTCTACCTTGACGCTGTCGCCGGTCAGAATCCGGATGTAGTGCTTGCGCATCTTGCCGGAGATGTGGGCCGTCACAATATGCCCGTTCTCCAGTTCTACCCGGAATGTTGTATTGGGGAGGGTTTCGACAACCGTCCCTTCCATCGTTATCGCTTCTTCTTTGGCCATTGAGCCGGTCTAAACTCCATACGCGAACGCGGGCGCATTGTGCATACAGTCAGCGCGCAATGCAATGCCCGACCGCCGAGGCGGGTTCATCTTCGATTGATTGTAGCCAGTAATTCGCTGCTGTTCATACGCCAATCGCGCCAGTTTGCGGGCGGGAAGGCAACCGCGGTGGCTACGTTGAGAACCTCGAGAAATTCGCGCCGAGGCATATATGAGCAACCGAGGGTCTCGAGGTGCGGCGATCCGACCTGGCAGTCGATCAGGGCAAAATCCCGGTTTTCGAGGGCGATCGCCAGCGCCGCCAGTGCGAATTTTGAGCCATCGGCGATCAGGCTAAACATCGATTCGCCGAAAAAAACCGCGCCAATCGCCAGACCGTATACCCCGCCCACCAGCTTGTCCCCCTGCCAGATTTCCACGCTGTGGCCATGTCCGAGCTCGTGCAGGTCGGTGTAGGCCCGGGCCATCTCGGCGGTAATCCAAGTGCCGCTGCCGCTACGTCTTGGCCCCGCGCAATGTTGCACGACGTCGCTGAAGCAACGGTCGAAACTGATGGCCAGGTCCAGTTGCCGCAGCCGTCGCCGCGCGCGCCGGCTCAGGTGGAAGTTGCCCGGCAAAAGCACCGCGCGAGGATCGGGTGACCACCACAGAATCGGTTGTCCCGATTCATACCAGGGGAAAATGCCCTTCCTGTAGGCGGCCAGCAGTCTCTCCGCTGTCAGATCGCCGCCGACCGCCAGCAGCCCATCGGGGTCGCGCAGGGCGGTATCGATCGGCGGAAACCGCGTGGGGTCGGTCCCTAGCCACGGAATCACAGCGGCAGCCCCGGTTCTTCGACAAATCCGTTCTTGAAGGGCAACGCGCTGCGTGCGGCCTCGATATAACGATCGACGTGGCGCTCTTCCTGTCTTAACAGCGGGGTGAGCGCGTGATGAAAACGTTGCTCCGCGAGGCTGTGCATCGACCAGGTAGCACTCGGCTCGAAACCCCGGCTGATCTTGTGTTCACCCTGGGTCCCGGGCTCGAACAGCCGGAAACCGTTCTCGATGCAAATCTCGATTCCCTGGTAGTAGCAGGTTTCGAAATGGAGTGCATCGTAGTAATCGGTGCATCCCCAGTAGCGGCCGTAGAGCTGGCGTGAGCCGGCGAAAAAGATCGCGGCTGCAATCATGTCACGTCCGTCCCGGGCCATAACCGCCAGCACTGAATCGGCCATGGTGCGCCCGACCTCCTCAAAAAAACCGAGCGAGAGGTAGGGTTGCCGGCCGCGCCGCAGGAAACTCAGTGCATGCAGTTCGTACAGTTGCCGCCAGTCGTGGTTAGAAATGTCGCCGCCCCAGCGCCGCTCGAGCGTGATACCGGCATCGCTTACCTTGCGCCTTTCGCGCCGCGTGTTCTTGCGTTTCTTGCTGGAAAATCCGGCCAGGAATTCGTCAAACTCCGAATAGCCGCGATTGCGCCAGTGGAACTGGCAATCCTTGCGCCGCAGCATTCCGGCTGTTGCGAACGTCTCCAGTTCGCTCTCGGGCGGGAAAAGTACATGCAGCGATGAATAACCGCGGTCATGCGCGAGGTCCATCGCAGCTGCGCCGAGCTCCGCGCGAACGGGACCATCTTCGGGTCGAACCAGAATGCGCGAACCGGTTACCGGCGAAAACGGAATGGCACAAACCAGTTTCGGGTAGTACAGGAGGCCGGACTGTTCGTAGGCGCGTGCCCACGACCAGTCGAATACAAATTCGCCCCATGAATCGTCCTTCTCGTACAACGGCATCGCGCCGACGATGGTGCCGGCGCGGCGCGCGATCATATGGCGTGGATGCCAGCCGGTACCGGGTCCCACACAGGCATTGCGCTCCAATGCCGCGAGAAATTCATGGCGCAGAAACGGATTGTCGTCGCCCGCGACGGCATTCCAGTCCGCGGCGGAGACCTGTTCTATCCGATCCAGGATTTCGGTTTCCATGTGCCGGTCAGCGGGCCCGGGACTCACGCGGTCTGGTCGTCACCCGCCTGCATTTCGAAATATCGGTCTGCATCGAGTGCGGCCATACACCCGGTACCCGCCGACGTAATAGCCTGGCGATAGACGTGGTCGGCTACGTCGCCGGCTGCAAAGACTCCAGGCACGCTGGTCGCCGTGGCGTTGCCATCGTTGCCGGCGGCCACCTGAATGTACCCGCCACGGAGCTCGAGCTGGCCGGTAAACAACTCGGTGTTGGGGTGGTGCCCGATCGCAATGAAAACACCGCTGAGATCGACCTGGGTCTCGGTTTTCTCGGCGTCAGTGCTCGCAACCCGCATTCCGGTTACGCCCTGTTCGTCACCGATCACTTCGGCCAATACGTGGTTCCATAGAATTGTGACGTTGCCGGCCTCGACTTTCTCGAACAGACGCGCCTGCAGTATTTTTTCGGCGCGTAATTTGTCTCGGCGATGAACGAGCGTGACGTGCTCGGCGATATTGCTCAGATACAACGCTTCCTCGACAGCGGTGTTGCCGCCGCCAATTACCGCCACACGCTGGCCGCGATAGAAAAAGCCGTCGCAGGTAGCGCACGCGGAAACCCCGCGGCCCTTGAAACGCTCTTCCGATTCGAGACCCAGGTATTGAGCGCTCGAGCCGGTCGCAATGATCAGCGCGTCGCAGGTGTATGCACCCTGGTCACCGACCAGTGTGAACGGTCGTTTGCCGAGGTCCGCTTCGTGGATGTGGTCGATCAGAATTTCGGTACCGAAGCGCTCGGCATGGCGTCGCATTCGGTCCATCAGGTCGGGCCCCATCAGGCCTTCGACATCTCCCGGCCAGTTGTCGACCTCGGTTGTGGTCATCAACTGTCCGCCCTGTTCGACACCGGTGATTACTACTGGCTCGAGGTTCGCTCGTGCCGCATATACCGCCGCGCTGTATCCCGCCGGCCCCGATCCAAGGATCAACAGCCGGCAATGCCTGGGTTCGCTCATTATGTCTCCGTCCAGTATGCTCGTTCGTCTGAGTGCTCTGCACCGATTCGCGGTCGCGAAACGGGCTAAAATTCCGGCTGCACAGTCTGCCTGAAACTGCGAGAAGTTGGCCAATTTTTGCCTGGCCCGGCTGCTGCTTGGATCTGACTTGCCACTTCGGGGGGCACGGGAATCCGGGACTGCGCCAGAAATACGTGCAGTGTAGTAGCATTTTCTTTTAATATGTTCAGCTAGTTATGAATTGTTTCTTAGATACAGGATTATAATTTGTCTGCTTCGACTGAATCAGGTCCCGCGCTGCTTGGCGTATCGGTCAGGCGCGCGCTGAGAGAGGCCGCGCTTTGGGTTTTCGGGGGCATGGCCCTGATGCTGCTCGCCGCCCTGTTGTCCTACAGTTCCGATGACGGCGGTTTTGTCTCGACCGGGGGCGACGCCGATATTCGCAATCTGATCGGGCCTGTCGGCGCCTGGCTGGCGGATTTTCTGTTCGCGCTGTTCGGCCGTCCCGCTTACTTGTTTCCTCTGATGCTCGCCTACGCCGGCTGGCTGATGTTCCGGCCGCGGGCGGACGGCGAGATGTTGACCGGCAATATGCTGGCATTTCGGGCCACCGGTTTTGTGGTGACGCTTGCGACGAGTTGTGGCCTGGCCACGTTGCATTTCGCTGCGGCCGGATTGCCGGAGACCGCGGGCGGTGTGCTGGGTCAACTTGTAGGCAACGGCCTGGCCAATGCGCTGAGTTTTCTCGGCGCGACGCTGATGCTGCTGGCGTTGTGGCTGGCCGGGGTATCGCTGTTTATCGGCATGTCATGGCTTGCGGTGATGGACTACATTGGCAAAGGCGTGTTGTGGCTGGTGGAGCGTGGCGTGAACGCAATTCATCAGGCTCGCGAGGCAGTAATTTCGCGGCGCGCAAAAAAGGCTCGCAAGGAGGTCGTGCAGAAGGAGAAAAAGCGCACGGCCAAGCGGAGTCGGCCGAGGATCGAACCGGTAATCGCCTCCATACAGACCAGCGAACGGGTGGAGAAAGAACGCCAGGTGCCGTTGTTCGAAGCCCCTGAGAAGTCGGAATTGCCGCCGCTCAACATCCTCGACGATCCGCCGGAGAAAAAGGGCGGCTATTCAGAAGAGGCGCTGGAGGCGATGTCGCGTCTCGTGGAACTGAAACTCAAGGACTTCAACGTCGATGTCGAGGTCGTGTCGGTTCATCCCGGTCCGGTGGTTACGCGTTTCGAACTGCAGCCCGCCGCCGGCGTCAAGGTCAGTCAGATAAGCAACCTGTCGAAGGACATCGCGCGATCTCTGTCGGCGATAAGCGTCAGGGTCGTTGAGGTGATCCCCGGAAAGTCCGTCGTCGGTCTGGAAATTCCGAACGAGGTCAGGGAACTCGTCACTCTCGGTGAAATTCTGCGCTCGCGGGAGTACGACAAAATGGCGTCGCCACTGGCGTTGGCGCTCGGCAAGGATATTGGTGGCCTCTCGGTCGTCGCAGACCTGGCGCGAATGCCGCATCTTCTGATTGCCGGCACGACCGGTTCGGGTAAGTCGGTGGCAATCAACGCAATGGTCCTAAGCCTGCTGTACAAGGCCACACCCGAGCATGTCCGTCTGATCATGATCGATCCGAAAATGCTCGAGCTGTCAGTCTACGAGGGTATTCCCCATCTGCTGGCGCCAGTCGTTACCGACATGAATGAGGCGGCCAACGCGTTGCGCTGGTGCGTGGCGGAGATGGAACGACGCTATCGTCTCATGGCCGCGCTGGGGGTGCGAAATATTGGCGGCTACAACCGCAAAGTGCGCGATGCGAATGACAAGGGTGAACCGATTCCCGATCCGCTATTCGTGCCACCCGAAGTGCTCGATCCGGATACCGTGATCGAGCCGCCAATGCTCCAGCCGCTGCCGTTTGTCGTGGTTATCATCGATGAACTGGCCGACATGATGATGATCGTCGGCAAGAAGGTCGAGGAGCTGATCGCGCGGTTGGCGCAGAAGGCCCGCGCGTCCGGCATTCATATGATCGTTGCGACCCAGCGGCCGTCGGTAGATGTCATTACGGGTCTGATCAAGGCGAACATTCCTACCCGGATCGCGTTCCAGGTCTCGGCTAAAGTCGACTCGCGGACGATTCTCGACCAAATCGGCGCCGAACATTTGCTCGGCCACGGCGACATGCTGTATCTGCCGCCCGGTACGTCATTGCCCGAGCGGGTGCACGGAGCATTCGTATCCGATCAGGAGGTTCACCGTGTCGTTAAGCAACTGTTAAAGAACGGTCGGCCAGAATACATCGACGAGGTCCTGGAAGGGCCCGGCGTGCCGCTGCCAGGACTCTCCCCGGCCGCGGCCGGGGAGGCTGCGGCCGTGGATGCCGAGCAGGATCCGTTGTACGACGAGGCGGTCCGGATCGTGACGGAAACACGCAAGGCGTCAATTTCCGGGGTCCAGCGCCGGCTCAAGATTGGTTACAACCGAGCCGCGCGCATGGTCGAGACGATGGAGGAGGCCGGTATCGTCGGTTCTCTGCAGTCGAACGGCTCGCGCGAGGTTCTTGCGCCGCCGCCGCCCGAAGATTAACTAACGGTTGGTTTATGCATACGATTCTGAAAACAATCGCGCTGCTTTCGACGTTGCTGACGGTGCTGCCGGGAATTTCCGCGGCGCAGGATTTCGATCCCGAGACGGGCTACGCGCGAATTCGTGCGTTGACCTCCGGTCTGGAGTCAATGACCGCTCAGTTCCATCAGGAATTGCTCGATGCCGACGGACAACTGATACAGGAGGGGCGCGGCACGCTGAGCATTCAGCGCCCGAATCGTTTCCGCTGGCAATACTCGGAACCGTACCAGCAACTCGTTCTCGGCGACGGCGAACGACTGTGGTCTTATGACGCAGACCTGGAACAGGCAGTGGTGCGCGGCTACGACGACTTACTGGCAGCGTCGCCGGCAATGCTGTTGAGCGGCGCGCGGGATGTCGCCGAATTGTACGAGGTCGCTGCATTGCGCGATGAACAGGGCCTCGAGTGGGTAGTGCTTGCGCCGCGCGCGCGCGAGACTGACTTCAAGTTTCTCGGACTCGGATTCGCCGGCGAGGAACTGCGGCGGATGGACCTGATAGACAGTCTCGATCAGCTGACTCGAATCGAATTGTCGGAGGTAAAACGAAATCCGACGATTGCCAAATCGGTTTTTGAATTCAAACCGCCCGACGGTGTCGACGTGATTGAATCAACGGGTCCCTGACATGTTGCCATTGCGTTGGGGTAAGTTTTGGCTGGCGTCCGGCTGGATCCTGGTGGTTTTGGTTGTCGTGCTGAGCGTGATGCCTGGCGCCACGGAACTGCGGCTGACCCTGTCGGACAAGACCGGCCACATGCTGGCCTATCTCGTTTTGACGGTTTGGTTTGCAGGCGTCTATACGCGGTCGCGGTATCCATGGATCGTGGTCGGTCTTATCCTGCTTGGCGGCGGCCTTGAAATGGTGCAGCGGCAATTACTTCATCGCAGCGCTGAATTCGCCGACCTCGTAGCCAATTGTATCGGCATCTCGGCGGGTATCGTGCTCTCGTTGATTTTCCTCGGTGGCTGGTGTCTGCGTGTCGAGCGGCTGGTCGGGGTCGATCGTAAATAAAACAGGTCCGGCTATGGCAGACGACCGCGCACAGGGAAATCTGGATATCGGTTCCGGCAGTTCCGCCACAGCGACAACCGTTGCGTTCAGGCCGCTGGCGGATCGAATGCGGCCGCGCGCTATCGACGAGTTTTTCGGGCAGTCGCATTTGCTCGGGGGCGGCAAGCCGCTGCGGCGAATGGTGGAAGAGGGCAAGCTCCATTCGGCAATACTCTGGGGGCCGCCCGGGACCGGCAAAACGACCCTCGCGCGCCTGATCGCGGCGGCGGCCGACGCTCATTTTATTTCACTTTCTGCGGTGATGGCGGGCGTCAAGGATGTCAGGGCCGCGGTGGCCGAGGCGAACGATGTGCGCGATCAACGCGGCAAGGCGACGTTGTTGTTCCTGGATGAGGTGCACCGATTCAACAAGTCGCAGCAGGATGCATTCTTGCCTTATGTCGAGGACGGCACGCTGACGTTTATCGGGGCAACGACCGAGAATCCCTCTTTCGAGCTAAATAACGCACTGCTGTCGAGGGCGCGGGTCTATGTGCTGCGTTCGCTGACCGCAGATGCGTTGCGAGACATCCTCTCTGCCGCACTGGGGAGTCCTGAACGCGGTCTGGGCGGGGAAGTTCGTATTTCCGAGGAATTGCTTGACCGGCTTGTGGTGGCGGCCGACGGCGATGCCCGGCGCGCATTGAACCTGCTCGAACTAGCCGCGGATCTATGCGATGAGCAGGGCGGTGCGCGGGTGATTTCCGAGGCCGTGGTAGCGGAAGTGGTCAGCGGTGGTTATCGCCGTTTCGACAAACAGGGCGACGATTTTTACGACCAGATTTCAGCATTGCATAAAGCGGTCCGCGGAACCGATCCTGACGCCGCTCTGTACTGGTTGTGCCGGATGCTCGATGGGGGCTGCGATCCGCGCTATGTGGTTCGGCGGATTGTGAGGATGGCAAGCGAAGACATCGGGAACGCGGATCCACGCGCGCTGCGTATCAGTCTCGACGCCGCCGAGGTCTACGAACGCCTCGGCAGTCCCGAGGGTGAACTCGCGATCGCGCAGGCGGTCGTCTTTCTTGCGTGTGCGGCCAAGAGCAACGCGATTTACAAGGCTTACGGTGCTGCGCAGTCGGACGTAGCCGAGTACGGGTCGCTGGGTGTTCCATTGCATTTGCGCAATGCGCCGACTCGCTTGATGAAAGCCCTCGGTCATGGCAAGGACTATCGCTACGCGCATGACGAACCGGACGGTATCGTCCATGGTGAGCAGTATTTTCCCGACGAAATGGGGCGACGTTCGTATTATCATCCGGTTGCGCGCGGCCTCGAGGTCAAAATTGGCGAAAAACTCGATGCGTTGCGACGCGATGTCGCGCAGCGGGGTTCCGGCGAGGACCCGGACGACCGATAATCGGACATTGCCGATCAATCATTCGGGGGCAACCCATGCTCGATCCCAAGCTTTTGCGATCCGATATCGACCGGGTCGCGGCTAATCTTGCTCGTCGCGGTATGCAGCTCAACGTGGGCGAGATCAATGCGCTCGAGGCGCAGCGCAAAGCCGTCCAGGTCAAAGTTGAAGCGTTGCGGCAGGACCGCAATACGCGGTCGAAGAATATCGGCAAGGCGAAGGCCAGCGGTGAGGACATTGCGCCGCTACTGGCCGAGGTCGCGGATCTGGGACAACAACTGACATCCGCCGAACAGGAGCTGGCAGACAACCAGGCGGCGTTGCACACGCTGCAAAGCGGTTTGCCCAATCTGCTGGATAAGAGTGTGCCGGACGGCGAAGATGAAGACGCCAACGTTGAGGTTCGGCGCTGGGGCGATCCGGTCGTACTGGATTTCGAGCCCAGAGATCATGTCGACCTTGGAACCGGGTTGGGCCTGCTCGATTTCGAGGCGGCGGCGAAACTCTCCGGTAGCCGTTTCGCGGTGATGCGGGGCGCAGTCGCGCGGCTGCATCGCGCGCTGATTCAGTTCATGCTCGACACCCACACGTCAGAACATGGCTACCAGGAGATCTACGCCCCTTACCTGGTCAATCGGGAGACGTTGACCGGCACCGGTCAGTTGCCAAAATTTGCCGCCGACCTGTTTGCCATCGAAGGCGAGCGCGAGCTCTTTTTGATTCCGACCGCCGAGGTCCCTGTAACGAATCTGGTTCGCGGCGAAATTCTGGATGCCGATACCTTGCCGCTGCGGATGACTGCGCATACGCCGTGCTTCAGATCGGAGGCGGGCTCGCACGGTAAGGACACTCGCGGCATGATTCGGCAGCATCAGTTTGAAAAAGTCGAGCTGGTCCAGATTGTCAAACCGGGCGACTCCTTCGCCGCGCTGGAGGAGCTAACGGGACACGCGGAAACGATTTTGCAGCGTCTCGAGCTGCCGTATCGGGTTATCGTGCTGTGCTCCGGCGATACCGGATTTGGTGCGGCGAAAACCTACGACATCGAGGTCTGGATGCCTTCGCAGCAGCGCTACCGCGAGATTTCCTCGTGCAGTAATTGCACCGATTTCCAGGCGCGGCGGATGCAGGCGCGTTGGCGCAATCCCGATACCGGCAAACCGGAACTGGTACATACGTTGAACGGATCGGGCGTTGCCGCCGGCAGGGCGTTGATCGCGGTGCTCGAGAACTACCAGAATGCCGATGGCAGTATCCGTGTGCCTCAGGTATTGCGCCCCTACATGGGTGGGCTTGAAACAATCGAAGCCTGAACCGCCCCGGCCGCTACCCGCAGCCCTGGGCGGCTCGGTTCGCCGTTCTAATCGCAGCGAAAAAAAAAGCCCCGCTCAAGCGGGGCTTTTCTCGTTCCGGGGTTTGCGGCTACTCGTCGCCCATTACACCCAGTATGTGCAGCAGACTGGTGAACAGGTTGTAAATCGACACGAACAAAGTCACGGTCGCCATTATGTAGTTGGTCTCTCCGCCGCGGACGATCTCGCTGGTCTGGAACAGGATCAATCCTCCCATTGCCAGCACAAACATGCCGGACACGGCCAGCGACAGGGTCGGCATATTGAAGAAGATCGCGATCAGTCCGAGCAGAAATGCGCCGAGAATGCCGATCGTCAGGAAACCGCCCATGAAGCTGAAATCGCGACCGCTTTTGATGGCATATGCGCTGAGGCCTACGAAGGTGGCGCCGGTAATACCAAATGCGGTCATCACGACCTGACCGCCGTTTGGCAGGAATTGCAGATAGGCGCTAATGATCGGACCGAGCGTTAGCCCCATAAATCCGGTCAGCGCGAAAATGCAAACGATCCCCATAGCACTGTTGCGGAATTTCGAAGTCAGGAACAACAGTCCGAAATAGCCGACCAGTGTGATCACGAGACCGGGATGAGGCAGATTGAGCGCCATCGAGGCACCTGCCGTCAGCGCTGAAAATAACAATGTCGCTGCCAGCAACATATAGGTGTTGCGCAGGACCTTGTTTGTGCTGAGCGCAGACTCCGTAGCGGCGGTAGCGGTTGCCGTGGCGTAACGGGTGCGAACTGGTTCCATCGAATCGTTCCTCCAGGGAATCAAGAGGCCGGCATTAGCGCCGGCCCTGCATACAGACTAAATATACGGGTCATGGTTCCAAATTCAAGGTGGTCTTGCGTCTGACGCGCAGGGCGGTCAGAATCGCCGCCCGAGTGTACACGGTTAGCACTCACATGCTGTAAAAATTAAAGAAAATTAATAAATAAATATTCTAACATATTGAAATAAAAGGAGAGGTGGCAGAGCGGTTGAATGCACCGGTCTTGAAAACCGGCATCGGGTAACTCCCGATCGAGGGTTCGAATCCCTCCCTCTCCGCCATACAAGGAACCCGCGAAAGCGGGTTTTTTTGTATGGCGGAGAGGGATAGCCTGATGAGAGCCCTGAGGTTCGACCCGAAGCCGACGAAGTCGGCGCAGGGAACGCGCAGCGACCACCGGTCGCGAGCGGCCCCCTCGAGGGGTGAGCCGCGCAGCGGCGAATCATCCCCCGCGCGAATTGGC
>Ga0102955_1000084_pt1 | contig 19568 bp, 29 predicted proteins | sample SalPonF2_A_D1_MG_FD_78512 | JGI IMG/M metagenome (GOLD analysis project Ga0102955, IMG submission 78512) | Salt pond soil microbial communities from South San Francisco under conditions of wetland restoration - Salt Pond MetaG SF2_A_D1_MG ... | reverse complement strand
GGTCTGGCGGACGAAAAACACGGGTCCGGGTTGACTGATGATGACCGAGACCGGTGCCGTTGCCGTAATCCGATCGCGGGCGGACCGGACGCGGCATGAACCCGCCGCCGCAGTTCGGGCAGACGTTACCGAGGACCTCTTCCACGCATCGTGCGCAGAACGTGCATTCGTATGAACAAATACGGGCGTCGGCCGCGTGCGGTGGCAGATCGCGGTCGCAGGCCTCGCAGGACGGACGTATTTCGAGCATTGTTTTTCCTCCTGGGTCCGCTCGTTGCCGGGTAGGTATTCGCATGCCGGCCGGGAAAATTTTCAGTCGACCACGAGTTGCGGCAAATCTAGGCCGGGCTCTGTCGTGCCACGAGCAAAAAATCGGCGACGGGTTCCAGCACGATTTCGGGCAACGATTCGGCGATTGCCGTGCGCATGCGCCGGCGCGCCGGGAGTTCCGCAGCGCCGGCGAAAGCACGCCGCCGCGCCGCGGCATCAGGCCATTGTGCATAGCCGTACCACAGCCCGTCGCTGCCCCTGTGCAGGCGTGACCCGAGCGAACCGGCAGTGTCGCGCAGGTGCCTGGTAACCTCTGACCAGGCTGCGACAAAATCCTCTTCCATTCCTTCTTGCAGTCGCCACCGATAAAGTACAACAAAAGAGCAGCGGTGTTTTTCGTGTGCGCCAGCCGTCATCAGGTGCTACCCCCTCATTCTTGCCTCACTCACTGACTCGCCACGGCGGATTACGTCGATTTTCGCCGCCATGATAAAGGCAGATCGGGTTGCCGTCGGGATCGCGCAGGCGCGCCTCACGCCACAACCAGCGCTGATCTTCCGGGGCGCTGTCGAATATCACACCGGCGGCGCAAAGTTCGCGATAGCGCTGATCGAGGTCGGGACATTCAAAATAAATCAGCGTTGTTGCCGGCGCCGCAACGGTATCGACCTGATGGATCGAAAAAGTAGCCGCTCCGTTGGGGCATTCGAAGCGGGCGTATCGTGGCGCGCTGTCGACGATCAGGCGCAGCCCGAGCTGCTGGTAAAACCGCATAGAGCGGGCGACGTCGGTTGATCCGATCGTTACCTGGTTCAGATCCATCAGGTTGCTCCCATGGATTTAGGCCATGGCGGCTGACAGGGCCACGGTATTACTCGAGCGCGCAGTTCCCCGGGTTGCTTGGCCGGCGCGGCCCCGTGCAACCGTCTACGCCGTTGTCGCATCATTCTGAGAAAGCCTTACGGAGAATCAAGTTCATGGGCATTACCCTAATCGCGGTCCTGGTTTTGTGGGTTTCCCTGGTGTCCACCGCCATAGCCGGGGATGAAAATCTGCCCCGGCTGCTCGCGTGCCACGATCGTGCGGTGGGTGGCGCCGCATTGCGCGCAGCCGACGCCGTTGCATATACATTGGGGATCGAGGAACCGGGATTTTCGGTCGATGGATATTACCGGGCGACCCGAGCCGGCGCGATGCGAATCGACGTCTACGATCGCGGGCGGCGGGTGTTTTCGGAGGGTTGGGATGGAAAGCGTGGGTGGCAGCGCCGTGCCGGCGACGAGGAACCGGTTCCGATCAGTGATGCCGCTGCCGCGCCACTGATCCATGGACTGGAGGGACCGGGGCATCTGTGGACGCTTGCCGATATGATCCGAAACGGACACACGCTGGAACTCGATTCGCCGGAATTTCTCGATGGTAAGCCGATGGCCGCGCTCAAGCTCACCCTGGCAGACGGCTTCGAGACCGTTTACCTGCTCGATCCGGAAAGTTGCCTGATCTTGCAAAGCCGGAATGTACGCGCCTTTCATCCGGACATCGATCCGGAGGAGCGACGCATCGCCACGCATTACATGGATCATCGCAAAATCAATGGGGTGAGCCGTCCCTTCCTCACGCGCAATGTGGACCTCGACAGCGGAGAAATCCTGGGCATGACTCGAATCATCTTTTTTACGACCGCGCCGAACCTGCATGTCGACGAGATGCGCGGTACCGCCGAAATTCAGTGGTCGATGGTGCCGGGTCCTCAGCGCAACGATTGACAATCGGGAATGACGGGCATCCCTTATGCCTCTGCGTCGTTGCCGCCGAGCCAGCGATAGAAGCCTCCGGCAAGCAGTGCGCCGACAATCGGCGCAATCCAGAACAGCCACAATTGCGACAGCGCCCAGCCTCCCACGAACAGTGCCGGACCAGTACTGCGAGCGGGATTTACCGAGGTATTGGTGACCGGAATGCTGACCAGGTGGATCAGCGTCAGGCACAGGCCGATGGCTATCGGCGCGAGACCAGCCGGGGCACGAGGATCGGTGGCACCGAGAATAACGACCAGGAAAACGAATGTCATGACGACTTCGCTGGTCAGGCCGGCGGTCAGCGAGTAGCCGCCGGGGGAATGCGCGCCGTAGCCATTTGCGGCAAATCCGTCGGCCAGCGAAAACCCTGCGGCGCCGCTCGCGATGACATAAAGAACGCCGGCAGCGAAAACGGCGCCGACCGTTTGGGCCAGGATATACGGGATCAGCTCGGATGCAGGGAACCGGCGGCCGGCCCACAGTCCAATCGACACGGCAGGATTGAGGTGACATCCGGAGATATGACCGATGGCGAACGCCATGGTCAGAACTGTCAATCCGAATGCGAGAGAGACCCCGAGCAAACCGATGCCGACATCCGGAAATCCTGCCGCAAGGACGGCGCTGCCACAGCCACCGAGGACGAGCCAGAACGTGCCGATGAATTCGGCGCCGAGCTTGTTTGCCATTTTCATTCCAGTTTTTCTCCCGTGATTCCAGTTTGCGGTTCGCAGTGACGTTGCGCCGTCATCTAATCCAGCCCTGTCGCTCCGGCCCGGGTGCAGCGCGGTTCGTATTGCAGCGACGTTAAATCAAGACGCCAGGCGGTTCTCGCGGCGATAGCTCGCGCAGTGGGATGTGGCGCCAGAAGCAGGCTCCGCGACATTCTGGCAGCGGATGTCTTCATTTAGCAACGTTTCCCGATCGAGTTCATTTTTCTCGCCCGATTGAGGGAAGGCAATGAAAATCTGTTTCATCGGATAACGTCGCCCCCGGGTTCCGGCACCCGTTTCTTTCGCTCAGCCTGCGCGCACCCGGTTCGCAGCGTGCCCCGGCCAATCGCAATGGCTGTCCCCGGCCTGCAGGAATCGCTCGTTGTCCTGGCAGCGCGCGGATCAGCTTGTAAACCGTTTGCGCAAAATCGGTCCCGGCGTGTATCTAGGGGCACCCGCGATCCCGGTCGTCCGCAAGGCGTCGCACATACCAGGCAATGTCCCAGTATCTGTCGAACTTGAAACCTGCTTCGGGGAACGTGCCCACATGGCGAAAGCCGACTGCTTCATGCAACGCTACCGAGGCATCGTTTGGCAGTGCGATTCCAGCGAATGCCTGGTGAACGCCAACCCCCTCGAGAGAAGCGAGTAATGCATCGTAGAGCATCGCGCCGATTCCCCGGCGTGCGTATTCAGGCGCCACATAGACTGTTGTTTCCACGGAGCAGTCATACGCGGGTTTGGGCCGTAATCGTTGGCTGCTTGCATAGCCCGCGGCTACGCCGGCGACTTGGGCAACAAAAAGACGATAACGCCCGGTTGCGGCGAAACTCTGCAGCCACGGACGGCGTTGTTCGACTGTGAACGCCGACGTATCGAACGTGACGTGGCTGCTGTTGACGAAGTAGTTGTAGATTGCGACGAGTTGCGGAAGATCCCCGTCTGTCGCAACTCGTATCCGTGTCTCGACCCCGCTGCGGATGTCAGGCATCGTCGTACGCGGCAAAAGCGGTGCGCAAAGCACTGGTGGCAGCAGCTGTCTGTTCGGGCTTATCGGATGGCGCAAGGATTTCCGGGTGTTGCGCGCTCATGAGATGTCGACTCCTGTGTCGCAAGCGCCTTGTCAGATCAGTCGAGACGAAAAACGCGGCTTGCGGTCTGCCCAAGATAATCTGCCCGGGTGGCTTCTTCCAGCGCCAGCGAATCAAGGTCGGCAAGGCAGGCTGAGGGGGTTAGCATCGGGTAGTTGCTTCCGAACATGATCTTGGCGCGGCCGTGCGATTGCAGGTAGCTCCTGAACTCCGGTGGAAAACGGCTGACCTTGTAGGCCGAAGTGTCGATGTACACGTTCTCGAATTTAGTCGCCAGCGATATCATTTCTGCGGTCCATGGCGCGCCGATGTGGCCGGCAACAATTCGCAATTCTGGGAAATCGATTGCAACATTTTCGAGATAGGGGATTGGCCTGCCTGGCTCGGAGGCAAGCAATGGGCCGGTATGGCCGACCTGCAGGCAAAACGGGATGTCCAGTTCGATGCATTCGGCATAAAGAGGATAGTAGCGTCGATCGTCCGGCGGCAGACCCCACAGCCAGGGGACGATTCGCAACCCGCGAAACCCGAGATCGCGCACGCAGCGCCGGAGTTCGCGCAGGGCAACCAGCGGACGAGCCAGGTCGACCGCGGCGATGCCGATGAAGCGGTCCGGGAATTGCGCGATCCATTCCGCTACCTGGTCGTTACCGATCAGGGCCCCTTGCGGCCCGTGCCATGCAGCCATCATGCCCACGGCGACCCCGGCCTCGTCCATGGCTCTGACTGTCGCTTCGAGCGGTATCGTGTCCGTAAATTCCCGCCGGGTCCATTTTTTCAATGAATCGAAAAACGGTTCCGAGAGAAATCTCGCGGTTGGATGCTGCATCCAGACGTCGATGATTTTTTCGCTCATTTTGTCTTCCCCTGTCTCCGGTTTGTCGAGCTTTGCGCGCCGTCCGCTGGCGGCACAGGGTAAATCTGTCGACCATGCTTCGGCGGGTGAGCCGTCCGCTCTATATAGCGTAGTATCGGCGTCGGGAACCCAATTATGGGAACTTGGCGCCTATGAGCAATGACGCGCTGTATGGCGGAGCGGCATCCTTTCTTCGCGTTCCGCATTGTACTGATCCGGCCGCATCCGTGGCCGATGTGATTGTGCGTGGTATTCCATTCGATCTGGCGACAACGGGCGTGCCGGTACCCGCTCGGGGCCTTGGGCAGTGCGTCAGGCATCGGCGAACCTGGTGTGGGAAGAGCGGCGCTGGCCGGGGCGACTCTGGCCCTGGAATACCTGTACGGGCGAGCGCGGCGCCAGCCGGGCGCCGGGTGAAGGCATGCACGCAACCGGCTCGCGCAGAACCGGGGTCGCAGTCTGATGCCATGCAGACAAACAGCCTGATGTTGTGAAGATTCAGTCGGGCACGTACCCGGCGCGCCGGTATTGCGAAATTCCGTGCGCGGTGAGTTGTTCGAGCGCAGCGAAAATGACGTCGTCCGGATGTTTGATGTTGAAGCAGGATTTGCCGTGACGGCGGCGTTCGAGTTGCGTCGGGATACTGTGCAACAGCTCGGGAAAGACGTAGACCGGCATCAGGTGAAACGAAACGTATCGCTTGCGGATAGCGGCGGCGCCAAAGAACAGCGGCTGGCCGTTTTTCATTTGATGGGCGGTATTCAGATATATATCGCCCGGTTCGTCGCGAACCAGCACGAGCGACCGCGAGTGAGCGAGCAAAATCTCGCGCGAACGCGAGAAAATATCTGCAAACTCCGAATGTGTTGTCGAGTCAGGCATCGGGTCGGGACTCAGGCCGCGCCGGCCTCGTCTTCCTCGATGATTTCGGTCTCGAGCACGCCATCCGCATACCAGGCGCGAACGTCCGCATCGGATAGCACCGTTTGCATATATTCGGTGGCGATTTCGTTGCAGTTGATGTCATAGGTGCGAAATCGCGATGCGACCGGCGCGAACATCGCATCCGCTATACAGAAATCCCCGAATAACCATGGCCCGTCGCCGGACCTCCGGTTTTTCCGGCAGTCGGTCCAGATGCCTTCGACTCGGTCGATGTCCATTGCGATGTCCGTAGTGATTCCGACGCGCCGCCCGACTGCCCGGCAGTTCATCGGCAAAGCAGTGCGTAAAGCCTGGAAACCGGAGTGCATTTCCGCCGAGATCGAGCGCGCCCGGGCACGGCTTTTACGTTCCGCCGGCCATAGCGCCGGGTGTTTCTCCGCCAGGTATTCGCAAATCGCGAGCGTATCCCAGATCGCGAAACCGGATTCGACGTAGATCGGTACCTTGGCGGCAGGCGAATGCGCGAGCAGGATTTCCCTGAAACCGGGTTCGAATAGCGCAATTCTTTTTTCGGCGAAGGCGATGCCTGTTTTTCTCAGTGCGAGCCAAGCCCGCAACGACCACGATGAGTAGTTCTTGTTGCCAATTATCAACTCGGGATTACCGATGACGATTTCCTTTTCGGCTGGTACTCATTGTGTCAGAAATCCAGGGTTGTCAGCGCCGGGGTATTGCTCTTGGCATCGTTCAGCGGCGCTGGCGTGACCGGCCGGAGCGGGATTCGCTGCGCAGTATTCTGATCAGGCGTTTCATCGGCGCGATGAAACGGCCCTCGAAGTTTTTCCTGTCGGGCGCGGTGAAGTGGCGCAGATGGTGCAGCGTTTCGCGGTCGACACCCTCGTTGGCTGCGCTGCTCGATGAGCAGTATTGCTCGAATTCCTCCTCGATCGCAGTGAGAAAACGATCTGCCTTGGCAACAAAATTCTGTAGATTCCGCGCGTTTGGAAATGCTTGCGGATGCGTGCTGATATGCTGGCTGACGCGGCGCAAGCGCTCATGCTGGTGCTGCAGTTCGGTCATTTGCTCGCGGTACAACTGGGACTGGTCGGGAATCTGCGTGCTCTGTGGTCCACAGAAACTATCGTTCATTCCGGCATCCTGCAGCGTCTGGCGTATCTGCTCGACGTGGCGGCAAATGCTGCGCAGCTCTCTGGTTATGCGGCGGCGGTTATGACGAAGATGACGGTGCAATTGCTGGTTGCGATTCATCGTGACTACAAGTACCAGAAACACGCCGACGAGAATCAGCATTGCGGCGAGCAGCGCCAATATCCAGTGCTGTTCGAGGCCGGAGCCGGGTGATTGCGCTGCGGCCGAATTAGCGCCAAACAGCAGGCAAGGCAGGGCTGAGCGGGTTGCAATTAGCCGAGGAGTCACAGCGCGATCCCATCGAGCGGTGTGCGCCGCGACCCATGCTTGCAGGGAACGGCATGACGAGATAATTCACGTGTTCGCGGCGTTTTTCCTGCCGCGCTCGCTTCGCCGCAGGTGTCGGCTCCCGCAGTGACGCAGCGTAGTCCCTCGCGGATATTGGTGAGGCCGCTTTGCACGGATGGAATGGCAAACTCGGACGAGTTCCCTTCGTATCCGTCAAAACCGCCCGTCTTTGAGCCGCGACGGCAGCGAGCCAGGATTGGGTCGGTCATTGCCGGGATGGATCCGCTCCCGGGTATGACAAGGCCAGGCGATGGGCACGCGCGGCCCTGTATGCCGCAGTTTTGGGATTATGCTGCAATGCCCGAGTTCGGGCTGTCAGCACTGCGATTGACGCCGCCTGTTGCGAAAACCCTTCGGCGTCCACCCGCAAACAGGCCTGTCCCAGATTCACTCGATCGTCCCTCGCCAGTGTCCTTACCGAATCCGGCGCCGGGTTTGCGGCAACCGGAGGCACTTTGCTTTGCCGCCTTTAGTGACTATAGACAAAGCAGCGAATTTTTCGAGCTGATTTTCGCTCCGCGGGGCCCGGTCCTGGTGCCGGTTCGGGTGGAGTGACGCTGCCACCATGCTCGCAGGTTCGCCGCCTTCGCAACTCAGTCAGAACCACTTCCTGCGGCGGAACCAGATGATCTGGGCGGCGACCACGGCCAGCAAAAACAACACGAAGACCCCGAACGCGAGCGGATACTCGGATCCGGGAATACCGCCGACGTTAACGCCGAGCAGCCCTGTCAATGCCCCGAGAGGCAAAAATATCGCGGCAACGATCGACAACACGTACATGCGGGTATTCATCTGTTCGGCAATACGGTTTGTCAGCTCCTCTTGAGTGACACCGGCCCGTTCGCGCAACGCGTCAAGATCCTCGATGTTGCGAATCAGGCTGTCGGTCACGGCCCGGATTTTCATGCGGTCCGCCTCAGACATCCACTCGATCCTCTCCATGGGCAGCCGATTGAGCGCCTCTCTCTGTGGCGCCAGGTAGCGCCTGACGGCTATCGCCTCCCGGCGCAGATCGGACAGGCCGCGGCGCAGATCGGAGTCGCGGTCGTCCAGCGAACGTGTTTCCAGATCGGCAACCCTCTCTTCAAACTGATCCACCATTTCCCCTATTCGCCAGACTATACTCGAGCAAAGCCCGGTCACCAGTTGCGTCGCGCTGGTCGGGCCCCGATTCGATTTCAACGCACTCACAAGATCGGCGGTCGATAACATCGGTCTCCGCTCGGTGCTTATTACCCTGTATTCTTCGACCCACAGCCTGATTGAGACCATGTCTTCGGGATCCTGGCCTGGGTTGTGATTCACACCGCGCAACGACAAATGCAGGCCTTTTTCGATCGCCGTGACCCGCGGCCGGGTCTCTTCGCTCAACAATGCTTCCACCGCAATCGGCGGCACGCCGGCGCTTTCCCGCAGCCATTTGTCTGCCGCGGCGGACTCGAGATTCAGATGCAGCCAGAGAACACCGTCGTCCGGCTGCCAGGCTTGTGCTTGCGCCATATTTAGTTCGCTCGCGGCGCCGTGTCCGTCCAGCAGCAGTGCATGTAGCAGGCCATCGTGCAATTCGGTCATGACGAAATACTCCTGAAATGCCAGTGCCGGTATTGTCAGTCCGGCGCTTGCCAGCCTCCGCTCGCGGATTCGACCAGTTCAGCGGCATGCAGCGCCAGTTCGTCCTGCCATGGCCTGGCCACGATCTGAATGCCCACCGGTAAACCGCGCCGATCGCTGCCCGCCCTGACCACGACACTGGGCCAGCCGGTAAGGTTGAACGCCTGGGTGTAACTGAACGCCGGACGGTTTGCAGCGCCGGTAAGTTGGTCGTGTGGCATCGCCGCTGACGCGTGTACCGGGGCAAGGATCAGATCGAAATCCTGCATGAATGCAAGCATGTCTGAGCGAAACCGCTCCAGGTCGAACAACAAAGCACTGAAATCGGCGGCACTGGCACGCGGACGGTCGATAGCTTCGTCGGTCCAGCCGAGAGCCGGGGACCTGTTGCGCGTGCCGACGTCATCGAGGAGGCGCCGGATCCACGCTCCGCCATCGATGCTGAAAAGCCGTCCAAACAATGCGCGAGCGGCACTGATAGGCCGAGGGCGACTGTTGGTTGGTTTTGCGCCGTGACTGGCCAATGCGTCGGCGCAGCCACGCACGATGGCGGCGATATCGTCGCTGGCGGCGAGGTCACCATTGTCGCAATACCAGGCGATCCTGCAATTTTCGATCCCGCGCTCGGCAACAGTTTTCGGTTGCAGCGGCAGTATCGAACTATCACGCCAGTCCGGGCCCCGCAACAATCCGAGAAGGAGTCGCAGGTCAGCAACCTTACGCGCCATTGGCCCGACTTGTGTCAGTAAATCGACAGGCGTTCCGCCGGGTACGACCAGCCCGGTCCGGGGTACCATCCCGGCGCTGGGCTTGATACCGGCTATGCCGCAGAAATGGGCCGGCAATCGGATGCTGCCCCCGGTATCGCTGCCGATGTCGAATGCCGCGCCACCGCAAGCAACGATGGCGGCGGCACCACCGCTGCTGCCGCCCGGCGAGCAGGACGCGTCGTACGGGTTATAGCTGCGTCCGAATAACAGGTTGTCGGTGTCGTAGGACAGCGTCAGCTCCGGCGTATTGGTTTTGCCGACCAAAATGGCACCGGCGTCGAGAACCCGCTGGACCACCGTGGCGTTGATCCTGGGAACGCGTTGCGCCCAGCCCTCGGTCGCCGCCGTGGTGCGTACTCCGGCGGTGTCGAATCCGTCCTTGATCGTAAACGGCACGCCGTGCAGTGGGCCGACTGCGTTTGTACCGGCAAGTGCGATGTCGGCCTTCCGTGCGGCTTGCAGCGCGGCTTCGTCGCAGCGCGTAATCACTGCGTTTAGCAGTGGGTTGACCTCATCAATTCTGGCGAGGTGGCGTTCGACAAGTTCGACTACCGTGATTTCACGATTGCGGATGTGCCGGGCCATCACCGCCGCCGAGGCAAAAAGCGATTCGTCCGGCCGGATTTCTTCCGCTATGGGTGTCGATGGGTTCACTCGGTATTTTCCGGAGGTTCAATGTGAAAACCAGTAGCGCAGTTGTCGTTTCCAGTGCTCATTCGCCGTCCCAGTAGTCTTCCATGCTCGCCTGGTCCCGCACTATGAAGCGCAGCAGTTGCGCCTGTCCGTCGCCGCTTGCCGGCACCCGCGCAAGCAGGCCGTATTTGCCGGAGTCCGGGTACTGGGCAAGTTCCGGCGACTCCTGGGTGCTGATTGCAAGATAACGCAATTCCGCGGTCGCGCTGGTATTGATCAGCTGATGCGCGGTTTCTGCTCCGCCGGGTGGGCAGGCAATGAAATCGCCGGCCCGAATGGAATGGCGTTGCGCACCGATTCGGATTTCACCACTGCCCTCCAGAACAAAAAACAACTCTTCGTTGACCCGGTGGCTATGGAATGGAAAGGCCCGCTTTCCGGGCGGTACAACCGTAACGTTGTACCCGAGTTTGGTTGCCCCGATGCGCGCGCCTACGGCCCCGATCCGGGCCTCGAAACGCTCACCGTGTCCCCAGGGATGATATTCGAGTTGATCGATGTTGATGACTGGTTCGCTCATTGGCTTTTCCTCTGCCTGGTTGTGCCGCGGTATCGCGCGTTAGTTTCCGTCCCCGTCGCCGGCTAGCCGGCTCGCGCTCCATTGGCGATGGGAGCCTCCGGTACCGCAAGCACCGGTTCAAGCCCGTCCGCATAACCTATGTCGAACATCATGCCTTCCGATACCTCGCCGGCCATTTTTCGCGCCGGCAGATTTACCACAAACAGCGCCTGCTGCCCCACCAGTGCCTGCGGGTCGGCTCGTTCCTGGCGAATGCCGGCGAGCACACTGCGAAGGTGGTCGCCGAGATCCACGCTGAGTTTCATCAGCTTTCTCGAGCCCGCGACTTCGTCAACCGCGACGATGGTGCCGACTCTGATATCGAGCTTCTCCAGGTCCGCCACGCTGATTTCTGGTTTTATCCTTGCCGGGGTCATCGCGCAGTTCCTCCGATCGTTGCTCTCGATTCTGGAATTAGGAAACCGGAACGGACCGCTTCGGTGCATAGCCATGGCTGCGTATCCGGCTGCAACCCCTGCCGGGGCAAGTCGTGTGCCTACAGCCAGCGCCGCACGCGTTTTCGATATGCCTGGTACTCGGCGCCGAATAACGCCGTAAGCGCACGCTCCTCCGGCAGGATCTGGAAACGCTGAAGATACAATGGAGCAGTTGGCCAGAGAATAATAGCGGCGAAATTTTGCAGGTATAGCGCCCACGCGGCGAGCATCATCGCCATTCCCGTGTACATCGGGTTGCGGCTGTGGCGGTAGATGCCGTCTACAACCAGAACGGACGATTTTTGCGGGCGTACCGGATCGACTGTCGTCCTGCGGTGCCGGAATCCCGCCACGCCCATGAAACATATCACCGCACCGATGCACGCGATGAGCAGCGCGGCCGGGGCCGACCATTGCGCGTCGTAGGCTAGGGTTGGAACGGCGTTTCCCAGGGCCCACATCGCTATGGCCATGACCAGCATTAGCACCAGCGGCGGTATCCTCAGCTCCAGCGCTCGCATTACTCGCACCACATATAAAGCTGCAGCGTTTCATCTCCGATTCTTACCGCCCGTCGGTACTCTAATCCTAGCTTTTGCAGCAGCCTGATCGATGCCTCGTTCTCCGCCAGTGTGATGGCGCCGATGCGGCCGATGTCCAGATTGTCGCGGCTGTGGGCAATCACGGCCGCGGCCGCCTCAAACGCATAGCCGCTGCCCTGAAATGGCTCGGCTACCGCGAACCCGATGTCAGGGTCGTCGAGTTCGGCGCGCTTCAGCAGGCCACAAATTCCAACAGGGGTCCGGGTATCGGTTAGTTGCACAAGATAAAGTCCGAATCCATGGGCACGATAGCTCGCGACCGGCCCTTCGCAGATGTAGCGGCGAGCATCTTCCTCATTCCTGACACCGCGGTCACCGATATACCGGATGAAACAAGGCTGGTTAAGCAGCACCGCAATGAATACCGCGTCCGCCGCGCCCATTTCGCGCAGCTCGAGCCGCGACGTTCGTATCACAGTCAATGCTCAGTCCGCCACGGCGCCGGCCGGGTTTCCAATGCATCGTGACATCATGCAATTGCTGCGTCAGTCCGCCCGTCACGCATTAAGCCTGTTCCGATGTCGTCGGATCGATTACCGCGCGAACCGCTGAAATGGAGTTGGCCGGGAAGCCGCTCTGCGCGGCATGCTGGCGGATCAGGTCCTCGCTTGGGGCGATGTACACGCAATATATCTTGTTGTCGGTCACGTAGCTTTGTACCCACTGTATGTCGGGACCGAGTGTATTCAGCACCGAACAGGACTTTTGCGAGGCGCCCTGAAGGTCCAAGCCGGTCATTGCGCCGGCGCCCGGTATTTCGCGTTCGATTACGTACTTCGGCATTTTTGATGCTCCCGTGGTGGCGCCGTAACGGCGGCTTCTCGATGTATCCCGGTCCGAGACTTTGGCCTTCGCGGGCGTACACGCCGCGGCGCCGCAAGCGATCTTCCGCTCCGGCCCCGGGGTCATGCTCCCGCGGCGCAGTATTCATCGGCTATCCGGGTCGTTACTGTTCCTGCCAGATTTCCCGGCTCATCTCGTAACGAGCCTCGCCGTTGCTTTCGCGTCCGACATACTGCCAGCTCGCGTTCTGATAGAAGCATTCGGCACGTGTATTGGGATCGGTGCTCAGCCAGACTGTGGAAATGCCCGACTCGAACAGCCAGTCGAGCATTGTTTCGTGCAGCAGGCTGCCGATTCCGCGGCCCTCATAGCCGGGTTCGACGAACAGTGCCCAGACGTTTGCCGCGATCCGGTCGGCCACGGCAAAGCCGACGATTCTTCCGCCAACTTCGCATACCCAGCCCTTGCCGCGCCGGCCGATCATATCGCGGGTGTCGTCGTGGCCGATGGAATCGGGGTCCAGCAACACGTTTTCGCGTACGCTCATACGAACGCGGTGAATCTCCGGGATATCAGCATCGACGGCTGCGCGAATTCTCACACTTGTCTGCTCCTCGCGCCGGCCCGACGAGCGGGCCCGCGGATTGCTCGAACCAGTTGGGATCAAGCGTAGCAGAATTGAGGGCACGCGCACTCTCAGTGCGGCGAATGCTCGGATGTGTCCGCTTAGCCGTTATCATGGGCGCCGAACTCGGGAGGGGATATGGAATTCGTAAGGGTCTTGCCGGTGGTGATCAGCCTGCTGTTGCTGGCGGCGCATTTTTTCCGGGCGGGTTACGTTGTGCTCGCCGGGGTTTTTCTCGCCATGCCGATTCTGCTTGCCATCAAGGCGCGCTGGGTCGCGCGTTTGTTGCAGATCGTGCTGGTAATCGGTGCGCTCGAGTGGATACGGACCCTGGTGGTCTTTGCCACCGCGCGCGCGGCAGCAGGGCAATCCTGGACACGGCTGGCGGTGATACTCGGAGTGGTGGCGCTGCTGACGCTGTTATCGGCCATGGTCTTTCAGGGCGCCTCGCTGAGCAGGCGTTACCGGCTCCACCCGAACCGGTTGTGACTGCCGCGGCAGGTTTCGCATTTTCGGCGGGCCGGGCCGGTCAATCGTATTTTTTTCGCATGACCTGAACGGAGCGCCGGACCAGCGTTTTCAGAACCTTCAAGTCGACGTCGGCGAGCTTGTTTATGTACAGGCAGGATTTTCCGGTTTTGTGTTTGCCGAGTTTATCCAGCAACGAGTCATACGCGGAAAAACCCGGCATGACGTAAATTGCGAGGTTCTGTTTGCGCGGCGAAAATCCGGTCAGCATGGCATCGCCCTCGCGCCCCGATTCGTAAACATAATGGTAACTGCCGAAACCGACGATACTGCCGCCCCACATCCGTGCTTCCTCGCCGGTGACTTCGCGCATCAGGTCGAGCATGGCGAGACCGTCTTCGCGGCGGGTCCGGTTTTCGATGCCGTTCAGAAATTCCTCGACACTTGCCGCAGTCTCGCGTGTTTTTTGCGTAGCCATGGGTCGCTGTCTCCCGCGGTCTTTTCGCCTCTCGCCTCGCTTGGTTTAGGTCGTGCCACGCCACCCGGCGTTGCGGCTTGACGGCAGGTGGTGCCACCGGCCTTGCCGCGGCTTCAGTCGGACATCGACATTTTGCGATAGGTATCGAAATTCTCGACATGATCGTCGAAATTCTCCTTGAGCATCCTGATGTACTGTTCGGAGAAGTATTCGATTGCTCTCTGCCGTTGCCCGGCCATCTCCTCGGCCGACCCGGCGAGCGTATACACCAGGAAGGAATTGAAGCGCGCGGCCGCAAATAACAAGCTGAAGCCGGTTTGCTCCACCGATGCATGTTCGGTCTGTTCGTTTGCAACCTTGATATACGCATCGGCGCGCTTTCTGAATTCGATGTCAGTTTCGTTGTCGGACATTGATGCTCCCGGGTTGGTGGATGTCAGCGAATGGCTAACGGGCTTATGGATTCAACCACATCGGCGGGCTGCCGTCTCTTTCGGACGCCCTCGGCACCGGTTCAGGCGCGGGAATGTGCGGCGGCGTGCGGTTCGCACAGGCGAAGCCTGGCCCGCCGCTGTCAGGGTATTGTCCGATGGCCTTTCCAGTGCCCGCCAAATACGCTAGCGGATTCGATGCGCAAGGCGCTCACGGAGAGGACGGCGCTCCGAAAAAGACCATCCCACACGGGTGACACGGCCCATAATCCGGTCCTCCTCGACGAATCCCCAAAACCGCGAATCGGCGCTGTTATCGCGATTGTCGCCGAGAACGAAGTAACGACGCTGCGGTACTACGAATTCGTCACGAGAGACCGGCCGACGCGGATCGCTGCCGAACTGCACCAGGTGCGTGCGCTCGCCTATCCGTTCCTCCGCGGAAAGCGGCCAGGCCGATCCCGGCTGGTATTCGACCGCCAGTTTTTGGTCATTGACAAAAATATCGCGGCCGTCGAGCCTCACCCGGTCACCCGGTCACCCGGTCACCCGGTCACCCGGGACCGCGATGACGTGTTTGACGAAAAGCTGGTCGCGATGAGGCGGTATGAACGTCACCACATCGCCGCGCTCGGGCTGGTTCCAGCTGACAAGTCGGGTATTCAGTAGCGGCAACGTAGGTCCGTAGCGGGTCTTGTCCACCCACAGGTAGTCGCCGGCGAAAAGCGTAGGCTCCATTGAACCGCTTGGCACGTACGACCAGTCAGCCACTGCTGTCCTGAACATCGCCATGAACAAGAGCAACGCGAGCAAACCGCGGTTGCCGCGCAGTACCGAGTTCGCAAATCTCAGGTATCTCAAGTTTCCATCCTGTTTCGGGCCGGGAAACGGGTGACATCGTCGTCGCGCTGCTTATCGAATTGGTCCCGCTGGCACGCTATTAGTTCCATTGCGCCGGACTGTGCTGGTGTCTACTGCAGGAAATCGCTCAACGCATCGGCATAAGCGGGATGTTCCTGAAGGTCATTGTGGCCGGCGCCGGGAATGGTCGCGACGATCGGCCGGCGCTCCGCGAATCCTGCGATTAGCCGATCGCTGTGGGTGGGGCCGATTATCTCGTCGTGTTCCGCGACTATCACCAGGGTCGGCGCTGTAATCCGGCCTACTCGCGCTGCGGAGTCGAATCGGTCGGTGATCAGGAGCGCGACAGGGAGATAGGGGAAAAAACCTGCGGCCACTGCCGCCAGGCTGTCAAACGGAGTGACCAGGACTACCCGGTCCACCGCCCGGTTTACCGCAACGAAGCTGCTGACGCCGGAGCCGAGGCTGCGCCCCATGACGGAGACATTTTCGTGGCGCGCGGCGACGTAATCGAAAACCCTCAGCGCGTCGGCATAGAGTGCTGCCTCAGATGGTGAACCAGTACTGCCGCCATAGCCGCGGTAGTTGACCAGAAACAGGCTGTAACCGGGCAGTATTGCCTTCAGCATTGCCAGGTTGGCGCTGACGTCCTCGGCGTTGCCGCCGAAATACACCAGCGCATCGGCGCCGCCGCGCTCGACCGACCAGATTTTTAGCTCCGCTTCCTGTACCGGGAGGCGCAGCGCGTCCGCCTCTGCGGCATGTGACTCCACAGTCGGGTAGTAGATCTGCCTGCGCTGGGTTGCAAAAACGAGCAGGCACAGCGCCGCGTACAGCGCAGCCAGCGCCAGCGCTAACATCGCCAGCGTTTTCATTTCAGTCTCCCGATGACGGGCTGCTGCACTGGCATCGATCGGCGCCGTCTAGGCAGGTTTTTCAGGCAGGAACCGGCGCGTATCGGCTCCAGACCGGTAAGTCGTGGCCAGCAGGTATGGAAAGCCGAACAAGCCGCCGAGGAAGACGACGAAAAACCCGCAAACAACCCGGTTAAGCGCGAAGTCTCGCGCCACACGACCCATGTTGCGAACAAAAGTAAATGGATCAGGAAATCGATGTTGAATCGGGCGCGCCAGGTGTTGTCCGCGATGTCGCCAAAAAATACATCTGGCCAGTTGTAGCCGAGCTCGGTCAACGCGCGCCACGACAAGACCAGCATTATCAGCCAGCCCGCCAACAGGAAAATTCTCAGGATCGTCATGGCGATCTTTCCTTTGGTTTTTGTAACACTACCTCCGCCTGGAACTGCGCCGCCGCGCGGAGCGCACGTGCCGGGCAGCGGCCTAGAAACTTCGTCCGTCAATCCACACGATATCAAGACTGTCCAGGTCCACGCCTTTCACGCAACCGAGGTTGATGCGGTAGTGCCCCGGATTGTCGACGGCTTCGTGAAACGGATGACTGCCGCAAACTCTACAGAAATAATGATTGACCAGATGATCGCCGAATTGATACTTCGTCAGGAAACCGGTGCCCTCGAGTGTGATCAGGTCGTTCGGCGCGACGTAACGGGACGACATCATGGCGCCCTTTTTCGTGCAGATCGAACAGTTGCAGCGGCAGCCGCCGGAGATGGCCGGGCCGCGAAAGCAGAAGTGCACCCTGCCGCAGATGCGCCACGTGAGCCAGGCTGGGATGTCCGCAATGTCGCGGCGGCGCTGACCGCCCTGATGCACAGCCTCGGCTACGCCCGCTACGGAGTCCAGGGTGGAGACCTCGGCAGCCTCGTGTCGAGCTATGCGGGAATTCTCGATCCCGACGGTGTTTGCGGCGCGCACCTGAACCTGGTTTTCTCGAGTGGTACCGACGATGTCGAGGACGCGCGTGAACACGGCGTCGTCGCCGGACCCGTGGCGTTCGTGCCCGACTGCATCGACAGCATCTGCTGTGCGCAAATTCTCGGGCGCGCGCCCGATTCGTTTGGCTATGCGTTGAACGATTCGCCGGCCGGACTCGCCGCCCTGGTTGTGCATGCGTTCCAGCAGTGGCGCGATCACGACGGCGATCTGCAAGCGGCGGTAGATGTCGACGAGCTGCTCACGAATATCATGATCTATTGGGTGACCGAATCGATGCCGTCCTCACTGCGCCTGTTTTGGGAGATGCTGGCCAGTGGCCGCTTCGGTCCGCCTGAAACGCGGGTCGAAGTACCGACAGGGGCAGCGCAGTTTCGTGATATCTGCATGCCGCAGCGCGAGTGGGCCGAGCGTCACTACAATATTGTGCATTGGAACGAATTCCAGACCGGCGGCCACTTCGCGGCGTTGGAGCAACCGGAGGCTCTGGTCGCGGATATCCGTGAGTTTTTCCGGCCCCTGCGCTAGAGCCATTGCCTGCGCTATTCTCAACCATGGATGAACGGACACTGGAGAGAGCATCATGTCTGCAACTGCAACGGCATTATTCGGACTCGTCATCGTATCGATCGTGCTGACCTTCATGATCGCCGGTATACGGTCCGCAGCATTGCTTGGTGGCAAGAAAGCCATTAACGATTTCGACCCGGGTGGCGCCGATGTGTCGGCACTGTCACGCCGGGTCTGCCGCGCCCATGCCAACTGTTACGAGAATCTTCCGCTGAGTGCGGCGGTGATGTTGTACGCTATCGCTACCGGCCAGACCGGCGTTACCGATTCCACTGCCATGTGGTTTCTCTATGCGCGGATCGCGCAGTCCGGGATACACGTGATGTCCACCAGTGCGTTGGCCGTCTATATCCGGTTCGCCCTGTACGTATTGCAGATCCTGATCCTGATCTGTTGGGTCTACCGTTTCCTGGCGGGGTAAAACCTGCAGTCAATCCTGTTGCAACGGGTACCGGGATACACTCGATGGCGGGATGGCCGCCGATTGATCATTTTTCAGGAGAGTGAGCGTGAGTGAGCTGATGAACCGGCAGTGGCTTTTTGCCAATTACCCACAAGGACTTTACAAGCCCGGCGATTTCGAGTGGCGGAAAGAACCGGTGCGCGCGCTGGAGGACGGCGAGGTGCTGGTTCATAACATCCTGTTGTCGCTGGATCCGACCAACCGTGCCTGGGGATTCAAACACGACACCTATCTGCCAATGATGCAACCCGGAGACGTGATGCGTGGTATCTGCCTGGGTGTGATTGAGGATTCGCGCCACCCGAACTACCCGCCGGGTACCTACGTCGGTGGTATGACCGGTTGGCAGGAATATGCCATTTTGCGCGTCGATGAAGACGGCAGACTGCCCGATGCAGGGGTTTTTCCTCGTGATCCATCGATTCCATTGTCGACCTACCTCGGTCTGTTTGGCCATATCGGGATGACTGCGTACTACGGTCTTTTGCACATCGGCAAGCCCAGGGCCGGGGAGACCGTTGTGGTTTCCGCCGCGGCCGGCGCCACCGGGTCGCTGGTGGGACAGATTGCGAAGATCAAGGGCTGTCGTGTCGTCGGCATCGCCGGCGGCCCCGAGAAATGTAAAAGGCTCATCGACGAGTTCGGCTTCGATGCGGTGGTGGACTATAAAAACGAGCCGGTTGCAGAGCGCCTGGCCGAGGTTTGTCCGGACGGGATCGATGTCTATTACGACAACGTCGGCGGCGACATTTCGAATGCCGCGCTTGCGTTGATCAATCTGCATGCGAGGGTCGTTTTGGCCGGCCAGATTGCGATGTACAACGACGAGCGCATGCAGAGTCCGCGAAATGTCATGAATCTGATCATGCAACGAGGCCGGATGGAGGGTTTCGTGGTTCTGGATTTCATGGCGGACGAGGCGGCATCGACCCAGGCGACCATGGAACTCGCCCAATGGTACAAGGAGGGCAAGATCAGGTTCCGGACCCATATCGTGGACGGTCTCGAAAATGCACCCACCGCCGTCAACATGTTGTTCGATGGCAGTAATCACGGAAAATTGATCGTCAGGATCAGCGATGACCCGGGTGGACCGATCTGAGTCGGGTTGCGCCGCCCCCGCCATTGTTCGGCCGGGCGCCGGAGCGGGAACGGTTGCGATCGGTCATCACGGGGCGCGTACGTCCGCCAGGATCGGTACCGCCGTGTAATCTCCGCGATCGCCCGCTTGGCCAATTGCCAATCGCGCG
>Ga0102955_1000083_pt1 | contig 19615 bp, 16 predicted proteins | sample SalPonF2_A_D1_MG_FD_78512 | JGI IMG/M metagenome (GOLD analysis project Ga0102955, IMG submission 78512) | Salt pond soil microbial communities from South San Francisco under conditions of wetland restoration - Salt Pond MetaG SF2_A_D1_MG ... | reverse complement strand
TATCAGCAATGTTAAGTACCTGCTTGTTCCAGGGCATCCCTGATGACACTTGATGCAAATGTAAAAAGTCTCTCAGGCTTCAACGGGCCCTAATAATATGAACTGATTACGCGCATGCTACATATCCATGGTGGCAGACGGTGCAGGAATATGCTTCCTGGTGTTGACGATGGAGGAAACCAGCCGGTTTCCGTGCCTCTTCGGTCTGCAGGACCATGTCGCCCGGACCAATGCTAATCTCCACACCAAAAGCAGCAGCGACGAAAAAGAGTGAAATAAAAACGATAACAAGTGTTTTAAAACCCCATGTAATTCTCATTTGTATCTTCATGACAATGAAGGTTTATATATTATAAGATTTTAAGCAAATTGCGGCGGATCAAAGACGAAATGTCAGAAAACACCGCTATTCTTTTCATGGCTTTCAACGTATTGCTTCAAGGCCAGTTGCATGGTCACCTCATAATATTTTCTGTTCACTTTGCCGTGGATTTTCATATCAACCGGGTTCAATTCATGCACCCAATCCTCCCTGACGATCAGGCGTTGAAAGGCCCCTGTTACCAAAGGAAATTTACCTGTATGAATTATCATCGGATCTTTCTGCACCTCAGGGATCAGGCAATTCATGGTCTTGAGATCAATCTCTGATGCGAGTTTTTTGAAGCCCGCCCCATTCAACTCAATACCGTTGACATTATAACGCAAAATGCTTTCATCAGTGCTTAGAGATTTTTCAATAGTGCTGCCTGATTGATAAACATAGAGATTAAAAGCTGTAGAATTTTGGGGAAGAATTTTGCGCAAAATCTTATTACAGCTTGATAGCCTGTCCGCCTGATTAATAGCCGGTGAGATCATGATTTTTTTCCTGCCGTCCAGCAGATATGCCGGTGGTGCATTATGATAGCAGATGCCGACTCCCAGCTCAAGTATGGGCAGAGTATACTTTTTACTTTTGGCATTATATTTTTGAATAATATTCAGCATATTTATAGCAAGGCCGCAGGCCCTTGAAACACAATATTTCCCTGCCTCGTCATCTCTACGCTCTAAAATAGCAAGGATAATGGCATCACCTTCGATAAAAACCTTCAGGGCACCATATTGTGAAACAATCTCGGATATTGGGTTGAAAAAATTAAGACTGAAGAAAGAAGCGGGGTTTAAGCCACTCTCACCAAGCTGTTTGGTAATAATAGTTGCGCCACGCACATCCGCCTTCATGATAACATGGCTGGTGACCGGCTTGGTATCAAGCTCAAAAACCTGTTCCTGCGGCAGGAGAAATTCATACAGAGTGTTATTTGTTTTAGAAAGAGCGATGGTCTTTTCATCAGCTACCAGGTTAATCCGGTCCAGGGCCTGTTTAAGGATATTAAAATTCCCCAGATCACGGTGGTACCTGAAGAATCCCTTAAGATACCGGAGAAAATACTCTTTGCGCTTCTGCTCTTTCAACCTGCCTATCTTCATTATCGTCTTTTTCAGGGGCACCAGGGAAATTGTTTTGCCATAATAAATCTTGAGGCGCTTGAGATGAGCTGCCACACTTTTTCTTGCCTCGCCTGAAATGAGAAACTGCAGCACCTGCTGGGGTACAAGAGGCGGACAATAGTCCAGATATATCGCTTTCATTTCATTGGCCGCCATAATCTTTCTCATGAGTTTCTTCTGGCTGAACTTGTTATAAAAAGTATTAAAGATTTTTTTCTGTTCTTTGGCCATTCTCCCAAGCCTGCGCAACTCTTCTTTGTCGTTATTTTTCTTGTTTTTCTTTTCCAGAATTTCCGCACCTGTCCTGAAATAATTTATCAGAAGATCAAGGTTTTCAACCTCACTGATCCAGCCGTCGATCTGACGGTTTACTCCTGCAGGACGATTCTCTCGATTTTCCACGCCCTCAACAGGAGAAACTTCTGTGCCCATGTCTTTTTTTTCATTTGCCGGCAACATTTTAATCCTGCCAAGCAGGCCTTTTATTAACTGCAGGAGCTCCTCATATTTATCAGGGTCATCGACCCTGTTGCCCAGTAGCACAAAATGCTCCAGCATCAAGTAATCATCTTTCTGGTTTTCTACATGCAGAAGAGGATTGATAAAAATATCTTCTTTCAGCAGGGATTGCGTCCCGTAATTTGCCTCGCGTCTTTCCTTTAAAGGTATCTGGGCTTCAAGCAGGTACTCAAAAATCTCTCTGCTTACATTGTTTACAATTATATTTCTCTTGTGACGGATCGCCAGGATCCTCTCCTTGAGACTGATGGTCTGCAGAATCATCTCATCATCATTCGTGCTTTCATATTCCCAGACCTGATTATTAAGCCGGATTATAAGTTCTTCAAACTGATGGGCAATCTCCCTGGTCAATAATTTGCAGACCGCCATTTGGGCCAGATAATCAATCTGGATTTCTCCGTCTCCCAACTTGGCTCTTTTCACAGCTTCAAGCATGATATCATGGCACAGATGTTTAAATTCCTCCCGATCCTTGAGCCCATCAAATTCAATACCGATATCATCATCGGCCCCTGAAGCTTTAATAATCAAGTGGAAAATTATCCTGGACACCGACTCCGTTAAAACAGGGCTCAAATAAACATCATAATGAAAATTATCAACACCGGGCATTATGCGGTTCAGTGAAAAATGAGCGGAATATTCTACAGGGGCAGGACCGCTCCATGTTAGACTTCTGGATAAAAAATTGCTAGGCAGTAGTGAAGTCATTGTCACTCAGAACATGAGAAGTGTTTTGAATTTGATAAAAATTTAAAGATTTCAAATATAAATGCATTACCACCACAAAATATTAATCTATTAATTTATGGAAAATTCGTCAATCTTCTTTTGCTCCCCTGCCCCAGAAGCAGTATACGTTGGCAGAAGAAAAAGCTGTTCTTCCTTCTTCATTTCAGCTTTCAGCTTTTCCTATTGACAGCAACTCGAGAATTGTTTCATACTCAATAAATATTACCGTTCAGCAATTGTAACCTTCTCTGGCCCGACTTTTCACTATGCTCGAATCAAACGACATTTCATATGACCGCCCTTTGGACCAATCATCAGATCCCGTTAAACCTCAAATCATTCACCATGGCAGGCTGGGCAACCTCAGCGCCCACAATGCTTTTATCATACACGGGAGGGACAAGTTTAAATTCAAGTATTCTGAAACATTCCCTCTCTATATCCATCTCTCGGTAACCGGACGCTGCCAGGCCCGCTGTCAGGGCTGTATCAATAGCGCCTTCAATGCAACCGTTAATGACAGCCGCTCCATAAATAATGCACCGTTTAAAGATACGGATCCGGTACGCGACGCCCAATGTATTGTCAATCTGATCAAAGAAAATACAAATCAGCCAGCGACCATCTGTTTCTATGGCGGAGAACCACTGCTTGCATCCGACAAGCTGCAGGCCCTGATAGATAATATCACCAAAGCCGATCTCCCGCATAATGTGCGTTACATGCTTTACACCAATGGCGAACTTCTTGAAAAATCCATGCAGTCGCATCCTGAAATGATGCGGTCCATCTGGCTGTATTCAGTATCGATTGACGGTACACAAATACAGCACGAGCGCATCAGGCGCGGCACAAACCTGGCCCGCATTCATGCCGGCCTGGCTGCAATCAAAAATATCAGACAGGGCCAGGTGCTCATGTGGTCAACGCTGCGCGAAGACCAATCGCTTCTCGACTGCTTCAATGAGTTTGCCTGCCTGCATGAAAGGGGGTTAGCCGACCAGTTCTTCTGGCACTGGGTTGAAAGCGGCGCACCGTTTGCCGCACTCGCGCAATATGCGGCAGGTTATGAAAAAGATCTCCACCATATCATGGATATCTACGTTGCAAAGCTCAATGCCGGCATCCTGCTCCCCATAATTCATATCAATGAACTTGTCCTGTACCTGCTTACCGGTAAAAAGAGAAAATCGACGGCCTGCGGTGTCGAACTGGCACGCAACTATGATATCGTTGACGGCAAGATCCATTCCTGCGCCGACCTGCCCGAACAATATTCCATTGGCACCATTGCTGCAGATGGCACTCCCAACATAACCCCGCAAGATCTTTCCTGGCTGATAAATTATAAAAATGACCTTGGCTGCAAAAAATGCGGTGTGCACGGTTATTGCGGCGGCAGATGTCCGGTTCAGGCTGTCACGGGTTCAATAGAACGGCTGCGCCAGTACTGTCAGCTCATGCGGTTGCATGTAAGCATTGTCAATGAATACATGGATGAAATTGCTTCCGCGCTCGAGTCTCATGCCATAACACCGCAGTACATTTACGACCATTCTGCCTTCTACGTTCAGTTTACCGATGGGACACCCTGATTTTATGCGTGGAAAAAACTGCAGAACTTACTTGAATAAATTGTTATCAGTCCAACTTTTTCCCTATCACATGTAAATGTATGGACCAAAGCGCATAGATAACAGAAACTACCGCTCACTGATCATCGCCGGGATTGGCACCATTGGCAAAAGCCTTGTCACCCTTGGCCATGATCCATTCTCCCTCTTCGAAAATGTCTTTGCCATTGACAAGGATGGCAATTCTCTACTTCCGCTGCAGAATTCAAATATTATCTGTCGGTCCGGCGACATCAGTGATGCGCAATTCCTGAACACCTTCATGTCCGGAGTCCCCGGGCCTTGTCTCTTTGTCAATCTCTGTTCCGGTACAAACAACGTCAGGATCAGAAACAATCTTGCACATTACGCTGCAGCCTATCTCGACTCCTGTGCCAGTACCACCCGGGATCCTGATGAATGTCGCTTCAGCCGTCTGATGTCACATACCTACTCAAAAATTGATACCAGCTATCCCCACTGGCTTTGCTGGGGCATAAATCCGGGCCTGGTTGAAATTATCACCCGCAAGATTCTTGCAGATCTACCTGAAAGACCACGCACCTATATTGTTACAGTCTATGAGTTTGACCGCTTGACAAACGGAGCAGATGCAGACAAGGCAGCTGTGGGCTGGTGCCCTGAAGCCCTTGTGGAAGAGGTCATGATTTCCCCGACCCTGGAAATTATTGACGGTATACCCCGGGAAGATACCGGTCCCGGAAGCCGCGACAGTATGGTCAACTGGGGCAGCCAACCCATCCCGGCTAAAATAGTGGGCCACGAGGATATCTGGAATCTTATTGAGGTCCCGGCTGTAAAAAACGGACGTTTCTATTACAGTTTAAGCCCGGCTGTTATGGATATCCTCAATATGGATGACGCGAAAAAGGCGCGCAGCATGCTGTACATCCCTGATCCCGGTGATGACATAACAGGGCTGGAACAGGTTGCCGTCCAGGTAAATGACAAAAATATGTCGGAGCCTATAACCCTGGTCTGGACTGAAGACCACGAGAGAACCTGGCAGGAGTTCGGAGTTAACGCTGTGCAATACCAGACTGCAAAGTCACTTCTTCTGGCAATCATGCTCCTGCAGCGCACCGGCTATGGCCTTGATCCACATTCCTACAATGCATCCAACCTGCCCATTTCACCCCATGACTGGCCGGTTTTTGATCACTTCATGCAGGAGCTTGATATTAACTGGCACGATGGATCCCACTTGAAACTGCATGTTACCGGAAACTAGCTGCTGGTAAGCTACCAGGAGCTAGTTTTCAGTTTTAAGTTCTTAATTCTTAGTTTTCAGTTTCTTGTTGTTAATTCAAAACTTAAAACTCATCACTTAAAACTGCTTTTCTTCCCCTTCAGTAAAAGACCTTTCGCAAAAGCCATGGTTTCCTCGTTTACAGAATCTCCTGCAAGCATACGGGCCAGTTCAAATATCCGGTTCTCTTCATCAAGCAAGGTGATCTCAGTTCGTGTCCGTTTGTTCCGCAGGGTCTTGTCAACCCTGAAATGCTCATCAGCTTTTGCAGCTATCTGCGGCAGATGCGTGATACACAGAACCTGGTGATGGTCTGATAATTGCTTTATTTTAAGAGCAATGTCTTCTGCTGCCTGGCCGCCTATGCCGGCATCAACCTCGTCAAATATCACTGTTCCTACCTGATCTCTGCGTGCCAGAATGCATTTGAGTCCCAGCAGCAGCCTGGAAAGTTCTCCGCCAGAAGCAATCTTTGCCAGGGGTTTCAGCGGCTCCCCTGTATTTGCTGAAAACATGAACTCAACCCGGTCCCAGCCTGAGGGCGTAATTTCATGAAGATTTTTCTCAACAGGTGCAAATTCAGCTTTAAATTCAGCTGTTGTAAAACTCAGGGTGCTCAATTCCCGGGAGATGGCCTTTTCAAGCTGAACGGCCGTTTTCTTCCTGCTTCCTGACAAAAAATCCGCTTGGGCAATCATTTCCCTTGCAAGTGTTGCTATTTTTCCCCCGATATCTGAAAGCCTCTGGTCCATTGTGTGCAGGTCGGCAAGCTCCTGTTCCGCCTGATCTGCGTAACGGATGACTTCTGCAAGCGACATTTGCGGACCACCATATTTTCTCTTCAGTTTCTGCAGATGGTCTATTCTGACCTCAATCTCCTCGAGCCGCATGGGATCACTGGATATATTATTCAGATATTGCTGTAACTGGAGGACCAGGTCGTCCAACTCATAGGTGCTGCCTGTTATTCTGTCAGCTATTTCACTTGCCGCATGGTCGTAATGGGCCATCTGTTCAAGATTTTTGCGGACCTGAACCAGATTGCTGACAATTGTATCGGATAAGATATCATAGCTCATCCGGGCCAGCTCCATGAGTGTATCAGATGATTTGAGAATCTTTTTCTCCGCCGCCAGCTCTTCATCCTCGCCGGCTGTAAGGGAGCTGTCCTGCATCTCCTTTAATTGAAAGGTGAGGAGGTCCCGCCGCTGCTCCCGGTCCTGTTCCTGCTGTTGAAGTTTTGTCTGCTGAGCTTTTAAGCCGGTCCATTGTGAAAAAAGCTCTCCGAATTCTTCCCGTTTAGACCAAAGTTCGCCGACAGAATCTATGAAATCAAGGTGGACTCGGGGATTGAGCAGCATCTGGTGTTCGTGCTGGCTGGCTACTGAGAAAAGATTCTCACAGACATATTCCACCAGGGCCGCAGTTGCCATGCTGTCATTAATGAAATAACGGCTTCTTCCGAGCCGACTAATGATGCGCTTGAGTATCAGGCTGTGCTTAACGTCAAATCCCTTCTCAAGTAATGCATGCTTCACTGTTTTCTTGTCTGGGGCTATCTCAAAAAAAGCTTCAACAGCGGCGGAATCAGCCCCGGTCCTGATCCAGGTATTTGAGGCCTTACAGCCAGACAACAGATTAAGTGCCTGCAGTATTATGGATTTGCCCGCACCGGTTTCGCCGGTTAGAACAGCCAGTGATGAAGTGGAATTAGGTCCCTGCCGGCTGAAAACAAGATGCAGTGATTCTATAAGGGCCAGGTTGTCAATTTTTAATTCGCGTAGCATACTCTTTCTATAGCGCAAATAATGGAGAAAGCAATAGGACTTGACTCGTCCAGAAATTAATGTAAAAAGTAATAATTACAACAAAAAAGATGCCAGACACACTCATTACTGAAGGCTTTGCGTGTCTTTTTTTATTGGTAAATATCGAGTCAAGAGGATCAGGTGAGTAAAACGATCAGCCTCAGCGCCAGCCTGGAGGATTATTTAGAGGCCATTGCCCACATTGTGGATGAAAAAAAGGTGGCAAGGGGCAAAGAAATAGCGAAACGCCTGAAGGTAAGTCGTGCCTCAGTGACGGAAGCCCTGCGTGCTCTTTCCAAAAAAGGGCTTGTCAATTATGCGCCGTATGAAGTTATCACCCTGACCGAAAAAGGCCTGCTGGTGGCCGAAGATGTCATACGGCGGCACGAGGCGCTCAAAGATTTTTTTGTCAAGGTCTTGGCAATTGATGATAACATTGCCGAGGAAAGCGCCTGCCGTATAGAGCATGCAGCACCGCCGGAAGTCATCGAGCGCCTGATCCAATTTGTTAAGTTTATCGAGGTTTGCCCCCGCGGCGGTGCTGACCTGATCAAAGACTTTACCGAATACTGCGAAAAAGGCGGAACAAAAAAAAGCTGTGAGTAATGTTTATCGAATACGCGCAACAAGCCCTCAAAGTCATAGCAATTAAACAGCGGTCAGCTGCCGAATTATTCGGCCGGAAGTCTCCCTACCCTCCCTTGATGAGGCTGATAATTTCATCGGCCTGCGGAAATCGGCCCTGCTCGAATTTTGAAAAAATTAATTTGCCGTCAACGGTAACATCAAAAATACCATTTGAGCCGGCGACCAATTCGATGTCCACCCCAAGATTTTTTTTCAATTCGTCTCCCATACTGGAAGCCCTGGGAAGATAGTTTCACTGTTGACAATATTTGATGGATATTTTCATGGAGTGTCCTCCTGTTTTTTATTTTTCTGCGCCGAAGATAATATATTCGTTCAAAAGGTAAAGGTCAAAGGTAAATGGGGTAAGGCATCAGGGGCAGGGGAAAAAGTAATATTCATTAAAAAAATTTGCATACTGCTTTTGTCATACTCTGCACTCCACACTCTTCACAAAAATACTTTTTTTGTTTGCACTGCAGGCATTCTAGCGCTATATGGTGTGCCTTCAGCTTTGTTTCCGTTAATAAATCTTGGAGAATTAATATTTTAGCAGAACAACATGAGCATATACCTGTAATAGGATTTATTGCAGTCACAATTATTTCTTTCCCTGTAATTCCGTGAATACTGAACAGAATAAACTCTCAAAGCTTCTGGATTTAAAAGATAGGCTTGACGCGCGCGAAGAAAACCACCTCTGCGGTCTCGCGACTTTAAGCCGTAATGGTATCCGGCGTCAGCAGAAAGAACAGACAGGGCATCGCCAGGCATTTGCCCTTGATGCTGACAGGATTCTGCACTCAAGATCCTATACCAGATATATTGACAAGACCCAGGTGTTTTACATGGTCAGCAATGACCATATCACTCATCGGGTCCTGCACGTACAACTGGTGTCAAAAATTGCCCGAACCATCGGCAGGTTCCTGCGCTTGAACGAAGACCTGATAGAAGCTATAGCGCTTGGACATGATATCGGCCATCCGCCGTTCGGGCATGATGGTGAAAAAGAATTGGCCGGGCTCTGCAGCGAACACGGACTGCCGCCTTTTCAGCACAATGTGCAGAGCATCCAGTTTTTAGAACGCCTCGAAAGAAACGGCCAGGGATGGGATCTTACCCTGCAGACGCTGGATGGTATCCTTTGTCACGACGGTGAGATCCACAGCCGTTTCCTAAAACCTGTGCGTGATAAGGATTTTACAGTTTTTGACCATGAAATGCTGACAAAAAGCAATGCTCCCGAGAGTGAACTCTCGCCCATGACACTCGAAGGCTGCGTTGTTCGCCTGTGCGATACCATAGCATATATAGGAAGGGATATTGAGGATGCCATCGAACTGAAGCTCATTCAGCGCAGCAGCATCCCGTCCAGCTGCAGAAATATACTGGGCGATACCAACGGCACCATTGTCTACCACCTGGTTGAAGACTTGATCACAAGCAGCCTCGCCTCAAGTCAGGGCGGAGTGCTTGCCCAGGATTCTATTGGCTTCAGCCCCGAGGTCAGCAATAGTTTGCAAGAATTAAAAACATTCAATTACCAAAACATTTATATGAACCCGGCAATTAAAATGGATTTCCCCAAGATCCGGAACTGCTACCGTGTACTGTTTGAAACATATCTTGACCAGGTAGTGAAGATGGAAACCTCTTCACAGATCTTCCGGGAAATGCTGGACAGCATGGATCCCTATTATGTGGAAAGACATGCACCTGCTGAGATCGCCAGGGATTTTATTGCCGGCATGACTGACGATTATTTCCTGAACGAGGCGGCTTTTTACGGCTGCGCCATACCTGAGAAGATATGAACCCCGGAAGATTCAAAACATTTTTTCTGCCGGGCGAAAATACCCGAATGGTGATTGTTGCATCTTTAATAGGTGTGATTGCGGGACTGGCTAATATCTGTTTCCGTACGGTCCTGGAATTTGTGCATCATACAATTTTTGTCCCGGGCTATGCAATAGCCAGCCAGGGTGGCTGGTATATCCTTCTGCTGCCCCTGATCCCGATCAGCGGCATGGTTCTGCTGATTCCTCTGGCAATCCTCTTTCCCGGTGAAATATACGGCTACGGTTTCACCAAGTTCCTGCGCAAGGTCAATATAAGGGGCGGTTCCATGAAATTCAGGAAAAATATCCTGAAAATCATTTCCTGCTCCCTGACCATCGGCACAGGCAACTCGGCCGGGGTAGAGGGCCCCATTGCCCAAGTGGGTGGAGCGCTCGGTTCCATGGTGGGGAAAATATTCAAGGTGTCGGGAAACCGCACAAAGGTCTATACAGCAGCCGGTTGTGCCGGAGGTGTGGCGGCCATGTTCAATGCTCCTATCGCAGGGGTGTTTTTCGCAGCCGAGATAGTGTTGCTTGGCACCTATGAAATATCTTCATTCTCTGTTTTAGTCGTTTCTTCAGCGATAGCTACAGTGGTATCCAGGTCTTACTATGGAGAAAATCCGGCGTTCCCGATCCCGGAATTCGAATTGATAAATCCCCTGGCTGAAATCCCGCTCTACATGATCCTGGGAGTGATCATGGGACTTGTTGCAGGTCTTCATATTTATGTTTTTTATGAGATTCGTGACCGTTTTGCCGCTCTGAAAACAAATCAGCATATTAAGCCAATAATCGGTGCTTTCATAATCGGCAGCAGCGCTATTTTCTTCCCGCAGATCATGGGAGACGGATACCATTATATTAAGGAAGTATTGGCTGGTAATGGAGTGATGTGGGTCATGTTCATCCTTATTTTTCTCAAGATGCTGGCAACTGCTGTAACCTTGGGTTCAGGCGGCTCAGGCGGTGTTTTTGCGCCAGCCCTGTTTATAGGTGCAGTACTGGGCGGCGCATACGGCTCTGTAGTGCATCAGGTTTTTCCTGCTGTTACAGCTTCTTCGGGAGCCTATGCAGCTGTTGGGCTTGGTGCTTTTCTGGCTGCTTCAACCCATGCACCTATTACCGCCATATTCCTGCTTTTCGAAATGACCGGTAACCACCTGATAATAATCCCGATCATGCTGACCAGTATCATTGGAATCGCAGTGGCCAGTAGACTCAACCCCGATTCAATCGATACGGTTGATCTCACCCGTGAGGGCATCGACATTCACGAGGGCAGGGAGATCGCCATCATGAAGTCAATCCGGGTCGGCAAGGTGATCACCGAAGAGGTTGATTTCATCAGTGAGGATGCCAATGTCAACCAGCTTCTCGAGATTTTCCAAATGGCCAAAGACAGTTTTTATTTTCCTGTAATTGATGATACCGGACACATGGTTGGCATCATATCATTACAGGATGTAAAAGGTGTTCTGCATGACAAGGAGCTGCGCCTGTCTGCCACTGTGGGTGATATCTGTACTAGGAATGTGCTTACCCTGACCCCGGACGATAACCTCTATACAGCAATGACTTATTTTGACGTTAAGGGTATCGCCGAGATACCGGTGGTGGAATCTCCTGAAGATCAATGGGTCGTTGGTATGCTGAAACGGCGGGATGTGGTTGATGCCTATAACCGTGAAGTCCTGAAAAAAGGTATCAGTGAGCGTAGCGCCTCGATAAAGCTTACCTGATAAATAGTTACAAGGGCCAAGGGACATGGCTGAAGGTTTTAAAAAGTATAAAACCAGAATCAAAAACCAATAAACAATGATCAGGTATACCCTGTTTTATATTTTGACCTTTAGCCTTTAATCTTGTATGTTTGGCCTCGCGCACGCGCCCGTAGCTCAGCTGGATAGAGCGCCGGACTTCGAATCCGTAGGCCGCAGGTTCGAATCCTGCCGGGCGCGCCAATAAGATTGAAGATTTTAGTTATGACTTTTTACCTTGAACCCTCGACCCCTTGAATCCTTGAACCCTTGAACCCTTAAACGATTCAATGAAACTCCCCGCGGCAAGCCACGGGGTATCTTTACAAGTGTTGCAAACCAACAAACGCGGCAAGCCGCGGGGTATTTTTACCCTAAGAGAGAATAAAAAAACATGCACAGTGCGAACACAGTACAACACAGGGCAACAGTCAGCCGCAGCCGTCGGGAACAGCTGAACAGGCACAGAAGTGTAATACTCTGGTTTACAGGACTCTCAGGATCAGGCAAGTCAACTGTCGCTCATGCCGTAGAAGAAGAACTGCATCAGGCCGGCTGCCGGACTTTTGTCTTTGATGGTGATAATGTCCGGCACGGACTCTGTGCCAACCTGAGTTTTTCCGAGGATGACAGGCATGAAAATATCAGGCGCATCGGCGAAATGGCCAAACTTTTTTTAGAGGCCGGGGTCATTGCAATGACCGCCTTTATTTCGCCATTCAGGACTGACAGGGAAAGAGTGCGTGCCCTGGTGTCTGAAAATGATTTTATCGAGATCTTCTGCGACTCCCCTCTTGCGGTCTGCGAAGAAAGGGATGTCAAGGGACTGTATAAAAGAGCCCGCAAAGGTGAAATCAAAAACTACACCGGCATCTCGTCCCCCTATGAAGTTCCGGAGCATCCCGACCTGACCCTTGACACTGCAGGTGATTCTGTAGAGACAAACGTAGAGAAAGTGCTTAACTTCCTCGAAGAGCGCCATATCTTTTCAAGAAAATAGGGTAGAAATTCAATACTGGCATGGCCTAAAAATGAAATAACAAAAAGGTCTGTTTTCTAGGGTTGTTTTGACATTGCATCCTGATCAAGACCTTCCACGACTATTAAGCACCAATCATTTTTTGCCATTATCCATTCAGAAAACACAGTTTGTAAAAACAATTTTGACTATACAGGAGTGACAATGAAAAAAAAGGCTTTGATAACAGGAATAACAGGCCAGGATGGAGCCTACCTGGCTGAGTTTTTACTGGATAAGGGCTACGAGGTGCATGGGATCAAGCGCAGGACTTCGATGTTCAACACAGACAGGATTGACCACCTGTACCAGGACCCGCATGTGAAGGAGCGCAATTTTGTCCTGCATCACGGGGATATGACCGACGCATCCAGCCTGGTGCATATTATGTCCAGGGTGAGGCCGGATGAGTTGTACAACCTTGCAGCCCAGTCACATGTAGCGGTATCGTTTGAGGAGCCTGAGTACACAGCGGATTCAGATGGATTGGGCACCCTGCGTCTGCTGGAAGCGATCCGTATTTTAGGCTTGACTGACAAGACAAAATTTTACCAGGCATCCACCTCAGAGCTGTACGGCAAGGTCCAGGAAGTGCCCCAGACTGAAAAAACACCTTTTTATCCACGTTCCCCTTATGCGGTTGCCAAGCTCTACTCATACTGGATAGTGGTCAACTACCGTGAAGCATACAATATCTTTGCCTGCAACGGCATCCTGTTCAACCATGAATCACCGGTGCGCGGCGAAACCTTTGTGACGCGCAAGATCACCAGGGCCCTGGCCAGGGTCGTTCTCGGCCTGCAGGAATGCACTTACCTGGGCAACCTGAATGCCAAGCGGGACTGGGGCCACGCCAGAGACTATGTGGAGATGCAGTGGCTTATGCTGCAGCAGGACAAGCCGGATGATTTCGTCATAGCCTCAGGTGTACAACATTCTGTGCGCGAGTTTGTAGAGGAAGCTTCTGCGGAGTTGGGAATACATCTCCGATGGGAAGGACAGGGAGTCGATGAGATAGGAATCGTGGACTCCTATGAGGATAAAGGTAAAAAATTAAGTGCTAAAGGGCCTAAGGAAGGACAGATAATTGTCCGGGTTGATCCAAGGTATTTCAGGCCGACAGAGGTTGAGAGTCTGCTTGGTGATGCAAGCAAGGCAAAAAGGGAGTTGGGCTGGGAGCCGAAAATCTCTTTTAAGGAATTGGTGGGGGAGATGGTACTTGCGGACCTTGAAGGGGCAAAACGGGATGCGTTGGTTGAAAAACATGGGTTTAAATCCTTCAACTATCATGAATGATAATTATCAGGTTAAAGGGTAAAGGCTAAAGGTGAAAGGCTGCTAAAATATGATGCAATTTGAAGATCTGGAGGTTTGGAAACGTTCAGCGCGTTTAAGTTCAGATATATATAAAACCATGAAGTCCTGCAAAGATTATAGTTTTCGGGATCAGCTTACAAGAGCCAGTCTCTCCATCCCAAGTAATATTGCCGAAGGTTTTGAGAGGGCTTCTGAGAAAGAATGCATCAAATTCTTATCTTATTCTAAAGGTTCGTGCGGAGAGTTACGTACTCAAATATATATAGGAATTGAAATTGATTACATTAAACCCGATATTGGTAAAAGATGGCTTTCTGAGGCTAAAGAAATTTCATCGATGATTGCTGGTTTAATGAAAACAAAGCGTAATTTTCTTGAATAGTTTTTGAAACCTTTAACCTTTAACCTTTTGCCTTTATCCTCTAATTCCAAAAACAAATAAAGTACTATGACAGATAGAACTGTAAAGAATAATAGGTTGACTCCTGATGTTAAAATCTACGTTGCCGGGCATAGAGGACTTGTTGGCTCGGCTATTGTCCGACAGCTGGAGGCAGAAGGCTGCAGGAACCTGCTCGTGAGGACCCACAAAGAACTGGACCTTATCGACCAATCGCAGGTGCGCAGCTTTTTTGAACGGGAACGGCCGGAGATTGTCGTGCTGGCTGCAGCAAAGGTGGGAGGCATTCTTGCCAACTCCATGTACCCCGCCGAGTTCATCTATGAAAACCTGATGATCCAGTCCAATATCATCAACTGGAGCCAGAAGACTGGGATTAAGCGGCTTCTGTTTCTCGGATCCTCCTGTATCTACCCCAAGCTGTCTCCCCAGCCCATGAAGGAGGAATATCTCCTGAGCGGCCCACTGGAGCCGACCAATGATGCCTATGCAGTGGCAAAGATTGCAGGGATTAAGATGTGCGAATCCTATAACAAACAGTACAATACCAGTTATTTGTCCGTGATGCCGACAAACCTTTACGGGCCGGGAGATAATTTTGACCTGGAGAAATCTCATGTGCTGCCTGCCCTGATCCGTAAGTTCCATGAGGCCAAGGAAAGCGGGGACCCTGAGGTGGTGGTCTGGGGCACCGGTTCACCGCGGCGGGAATTTCTGCATGTGGACGACATGGCGGCTGCCTGCGTCTATCTTCTGGGGCTGCCTGCTGCATCCTACAAAGATCTTGTGGTAAAATTAAAACCTTGTCTCATCAATATAGGCATGGGCAGGGACATAACCATTAAGGAATTGGCTGAACTGGTCAAAGAGATTGTCGGTTTTAAGGGACAGATCATATTTGATACTGACAAGCCTGACGGTACACCGCAGAAGCTGCTTGACATATCACGCATGGATACGCTCGGCTGGAAGGCAAAGATATCTTTGCGGGCAGGAATTGCTGACACTTACGGGTGGTATTTAAAAAGTGTTCAAAAACTCTAAGCTTCAAGGCGGCTTGAGAAAACGAGACGCTATGTTGTGAAAATCTTCTAAAGGATATAAGGCACTTGCGATAGAAAATTGAAAGTCACAAATAGAGCGTCAGAGTAACCAGATAAAGCATGCTGATCGAACTGGAAAACACAACCAAGATCTATAACCAGGGAAAGCCCAACGAGGTGACAGCACTCTATGATGTCAGCCTGCAGATAGAAGATCAGACCATGGTTTGCCTCCAGGGGGCGAGCGGTTCAGGCAAATCCACGCTGCTGGCCATTATTGGCTGTGTTTTTCCCCCAAGCAGCGGCAGGGCGTCGATTGCCGGGAAACAGCTTTCACGCATGCCCGACAGATTTATGACAATCCATCGACGTGAGTGCATCGGTTTTATTTTTCAACAATTCAATATCCTGCCCCGCCTTTCTGTTCTTGACAACATCACCCTTCCCCTCCTGCCCCTTGGAATTTCACCAGGTGCAAGGAAGGCACGAGCGCGGGAGCTCATGGACCAGTTATCCATCAGCCACAGGGAAAATTTCCCGGCCGGCCAGATATCCGGTGGAGAAATGCAGCGCGTAGCAATAGCCAGGGCCCTGATCAACAACCAACCCATAATCCTCGCAGATGAACCAACCGCGCATCTTGACAGCCGCCTCAGCATAGATTTCATGCAAATAATGGCTGATCTTAAAACTGCCGGCAAAACCATCATAATCGCCTCGCATGACACCCTGGTTTCAGAACACCCTGCCATAGATAAAATCATCAATATCAAGGACGGACGTATCCATGTTCCTTAATTCCTGGAGCTTGGGCCTCACCCTGGCAGGCCTGATCATTTTAGTTCTTGGAATTTTTGCCTGCCGCACAGCATTCAGGGTTCTTCGCCACTGGGACCCCTCCAGTGACTCCAACCTGCAGATCAAGTTGGAAAATGAAATATGGCTTGCCTCAACCCTGGTAGAATATGGTCTTGGCTTTCAGATTCTCACCCTGGTACTTTTTGTTCTGGCAGCTGATACCTTCTGTCAGGTTATTGTCGGCGCCATGTGTGCCACCGGTGCCCTGCTGGCAAATGATTTTGGTATGCCGACCCTGCTGGTAAAAATAGCCGGTGTTTTTCTTTACGGTTTCTGGATCGTTCTGCACAAATTGGATATAAGCTGCGAAACCTACCCCCTGGTTAAAATAAAATACACTTACCTGTTGTTGATCCTGCCCCTGCTCATAGCTGATATCACGCTGCAGACCATGTATATTGCCTATCTCTCACCAGACATCATCACTTCCTGCTGTGCGGTTGTTTTCGGTTCATCAGATGAAACCGGCAGAAACCTGCTGCAAGGATATTCCCAGACCACCCTGCTCTTTCTTTATTATGGCTCCATTGTTTTTTTGCTGGGGTTGGGTTGCATACTGCTGAAGCGCTGGATGCTGCCCTTTGCCGCTCTCTTTTCCGCAGGCTGGCTCTGGTTTCTATGCTTGGCGACAGTTGCAATAATTACCCTCTTTTCATCTTACATCTATGCAATGCCCTATCACCACTGCCCCTTCTGCATACTGAAGCCGGAGTATCATTATATCGGCTTCGCTCTCTACTTCACACTGATCCCAGCCGCATTCTTCGGCCTTTCAACAGTCATTGTCGAGCCTTTAAAGAGCAAGAAAGACCTTGCCGGCCCCGTGCAGAAATACCAGCGGACGGCAATTATACTATCGCTTCTGTTAGTGCTGCTCCTAACAGCAATCAGCTCCTACCATTTTCTGCTCTACAAGATCACCGGTGGTGAGCTATAATATAAATATCCTTGTTTTCAAACCAATCCAGTCATGCCCTCAGGCTTCATCTTCTCTTTTTTGCCCTGCCAGCGGGTGGACACAACCGAACCCACAGCAGCAACAACACCGGATGAAAAGACACTGAAGACAAGCGGCATACCCTTAATGCCGAAAAGGTCAAAGACAAACGATTTCATCATGCCGAGCAGTCCGACAACGATTGCCACGGTCAGTATTTCGTTATTTTTCCTGCTGCTTGCAGCCAATAGAAGGGATATAGCCCCGAGGTTAATAAAAACCGTCTGCCCTCCCCGAAACATATATTCAAAATCAGCAGTGCTCCTGGCCAATACCTGGTAAAGCCCTAATCGCAGGAGAAAGAAACCGCTGATCAATCCTGTGAGAAGCAGGATGACCGCACTAAAGTCCTTCCGGTCGAGCCAGGAGAAAAAGGCCGAGTGCATTGCCGGTGGAGTATGACTCCGGCACCAGCGATACTGCAGAAAACTCATGGTCATCAGGGTGCCTATGACCAGACCGCCAACAAGCGGAGATGCAATATCAGCTGCCACAACGCCGCTGCTTAAAGCAACAAGGCCTGCTGCCAGCTGAAACAGATACGAGGTGCAGCGGATGCCGCCACTTTGCCAACTGTTTGCTACCCTGGCCAGGAGATATGCCGATACTGATAAAACCGGCACAGCCCACAGGAGATTAGAAAAGATTGCTGCAACCCCGAAGCCCAGCAGAATTACCCCGGCAAAGGTGTAGGTCGCACTGCCGATGGCCCCCTCTTTATTGCGGGCTGCCAGCCAGCCTCCTGCCACAATATGGAGCAAAGCAGCAAGAACCCCGACAATGCCCAGCCAGAGCGTGCTGCTATACCATGGTATTGTGACGGACCAAGCAGCCAGAAAGGCCCCCACACCAGATATGGTCGGCAGTAAACTTTCAAAAAAACCCAGATCTTCACTTTCCGTTGCCATCCTGTGTATATTGGTAACAGTATAAAATGCCCAGAAAACAAAAAGTAAAGGAAGAAACCAGTTCAAGTGAAGCAGCGTTGCCGTAGGCTCATCACAGGCAGCCGGGACGTTTAATTTAAAGGCCCAGAAGAGCCAGAAGACAAAAACCAATCCCAATGTCGTCCAACGCAGCGATGGGCATAATTTTTTATAATTTGCGATATACGCCGCCACACAACCGCCGAAAAGCAGCAGCGCCAGCATTGGATAAAGAAGATATGGAAAATCAATGGACATGCCGACAAGTCCACTTCCCAGGGCGGCAATACAAAGCTGAACTGAAGCCCGATATCGCAGGCCGGTTGTTATCACCACAGCAGCGGCTGCGAATAAAATAATATATGCCATCACGGACGAAAGCGATTGAAAGCGGGAATGGGTTTCCAGCACAATGGAAAAAAGCAGCAGCAGGCCACAGGCGGGAAAGATAGGCGCCAGGCGGTTTTGCCTGCTGTAAAGCCACCAGCCGCCGATGATGAGTGCTGCAGCATACCCCATACCGAGCAGCGAGCCGAGCTGCGTGTTAATTATGCCGTTGTCCGTTATGGTTCTGAGAATAAGGGCAAATACCAGAATGAAGCAGACTGTTGCCACTCTGGGCAGCAGTGCGCCTGTGCCTGCTTTTTTCAGGACCCCCTCCCGGGGAATATTTACCTGTTGCACAGGAGGTATTGTCCCTTCGACCTCCAGGGGTGCCTCTCTAAGCACTTTTCCTTTTTCCAGACCGGACAGCCTGGCAGATAATTCATCGACCGTTTCCTGCAGAAACTGGACCTGCTTGGTCAAAGATTTCAGCTGCACCTCAAGCGTACCCTGCGTCTCAGCCATATGTTTTCTCTATCTGTTTGTTTGTTCGTATTTTTATGGATTCTTCAAAAAAAATATGAAAGAATGAAATTACTGGTTGCACAAATTACCGGAGGCTTTTATATTCCTCCACCATATTTCAATACCACAATGTGGTACAAAACCTGTTGCCATATATTCGAAACTATGTCAATAATAATTACCGCAATATGGAATATTAATTATCCGACAACCCATTAATAATTATTATATACTTCTAGAATCATTAAAGAAAAAGGCTCGAAAACAAACTCAGGAAGAACAGTTACAGGTGTTATCCCATTCTAAACCGGAAGAGTCACAGGCCATAAAACCTAATTTTTCACTGGTAAGCTCCGTTGAAAATCCGGTTGCGAAAACAGCAATATTCCTCGGTTAAAGGAGGCAGACAGCGTAAATGAAAAATCATGTATTGCGACCTCTGTGGGTGGTCCTTGCAGGAATCGCCCTGCTCCTGGTAGTGCGGCATTTCCTGGTACCCAGTGATTTTGGAGTTGAAGAAGGCGGAAACTTTACTTA
>Ga0102955_1000081_pt1 | contig 19853 bp, 20 predicted proteins | sample SalPonF2_A_D1_MG_FD_78512 | JGI IMG/M metagenome (GOLD analysis project Ga0102955, IMG submission 78512) | Salt pond soil microbial communities from South San Francisco under conditions of wetland restoration - Salt Pond MetaG SF2_A_D1_MG ... | reverse complement strand
GGCACCTGGCTGGCCAACCTTGGCATTTAGGCGGCAAATTCTGGCGAATCCTGGCTCTACCGGGCGGGAGCCCGGCGGCCAGCGCAAATGGTCAGGAAATTTTGCCGATTTAGCACTGTATGCACTGTTATTATTTTCTATATCTGGTATTTTCCGCGCATTTGCAACGCAATGATCAAGAGCACGCACGGATGCGAAGACGAGCGACAGACCCGGATAGACGGATCTCGACGCCGGTCCGATCATGCTCGAAAACGGAGACCAGCAGTGACTTGGGACATATTCGTACAGGACATGCCGTCCGGCCTGACCCACGCCCGGGAGATACCGCGTACTTTCCGCCCGACCGCGCTGGGCAAGCGCGACGAACTCATTGAAAAAATTACCGCGTTCGAACCCGCGGTGGACTTCTCCGATCCCTCGTGGGGCCATCTGCGACAGTCATCTTTCCTGGTCGAGTTCAATCTTGGCCGGCAACCGGTCGTGGATGCGTTCGCATTGCACATTCGCGGCGCAAGCGAAGCACGTCTCTTTGTCTGTGCATTGCTCGACTGGCTCGGATTTCGCGCCTTCGATCCCCGCGCCGATTGCGGTCTCTTTCGTTCGGGCGGAAATGCCGTGACAAGCCTGCGCCGTTGGCGCCAGTACCGGGCGCAATTGCAACACCCTGGGACGTAATCCACGCCGGCGAATCCGGCCTGCCTGACGCCTTATGTTTAATCTCGGCCCTCGCCCTCAAACCCGCACCAGGCGCGATTAGGGATTGCCGCGCTGTCAGCGCAGGTTGTGGCCGCCAAAAATATGTTGCTCGCCAGTATCGGCTTCGGTTCCGGCGCACTGCCTGCGAACCCATCGTATGCCCTGCGTCTCTTTTGTCGATCCTTCGGTTTGGCTTTTTTTATACCTTGATGATCCGCGCCTGCCTCCCGACGCAGTCGCCGAGTTTCGCGCGTTGGCACCAAGGCCCGATTCGATAAGGACGGCGTTGATGATCGCGCGCCACATGCCGCAGGCCGCGTTTCAGACCCTCGACACCGGACATATAGATGACCTGCCGGTGTTGGTGATGTACTCCGCCAATTACGGTGACCTGGTCAGCGAAGGCGAGACGCCCGAGGAAATGGCACGAATGCGCCAACACCGTTCAACTATAGTCGGGGCTATCCGGCGCGACCGCCGCGCCCGGATTGCACAAGCTCAGGCGACCGCGCGCGTCCTCACCGGCGTCGAGGCTGCGTGGATTGGCGGGGCGGTGCAACGACAACGGGCAGGCGGCGGTTGACCCCCGCACGGCCACGGATACTAATCCGGGTTCCGGTGGCACCGACGCCTGTTTAGAATGTGACGCTGACCGTTAATCGAAACCCAAAAAGGACGTCTACATTGGCTGACGAACGCCCATTCCCCTTGCCGTTGCCGTGGTCGTGGCGACGCATTTCCCTGCGCCGACTGGAGGTGGACGATCTCGCCGCATTCCAGGCCTACCGCCGCGATCCAGAGGTCGCTCGCTACCAGGGCTGGAAAATCGTGGATGACGATGCCGCCCGCGCATTCCTTGCGGAAATGCGCACCGCGCCCATGTTCCTTCGCGATAAGTGGTTCCAACTCGGTATCGCATTACGCGAGACTCAGGAACTGATCGGCGATGTCGGGGTCTGCGTAGATGGCGAGAGATCAAGCGCCGAAATAGGCTTTACGGTAAACCCGCGGTTTCAGGGCCAGGGGTTGGCGTCGGAGGCGATTCAGGAGATCACGTCGCGAACCATGCAGTTTGGCGCAGTAGATAAAGTTGTAGCGCGGCCCGATGCACGAAACGAGCGTTCAATTCGACTTCTGGAGCGCATCGGCTTCGAACCCGAAGGCGAGGCGACCTTCCAGGATGAAGACGGCGAACAACGGGAGATCATTTACGCGCGCATACGTCCCAGGCAGAAAAAGCCCGCGCGCCGACGCTGAGCGCGGGCTTACGCGGATAGTGACGAATCGCGACTTCAGTGTCAGTGCCCGGTCCCAAACAACGCGTTTTGGTTTTCATGCCTAGTCACCTGAAACTTACTCTCCTGGTGTCTCTGTGCGCCTTTGCGTTGCCGGCGATCGCCACCGACTGCGTGATCCTGCTGCACGGGCTCGCACGCACCACAGCTTCGATGGAGAAGGCGGCACAGGCTTTCGCTGAGCACGGGTACGCGGTCGTCAACATCGGTTATCCGTCGCGCGACCACCGGATTGAGGATCTGGCGCCGATAGCAATAGAGAGAGGTCTCGATGCCTGCCCCGATGAAGGCAAGATAAACTTCTATACGCATTCGCTCGGCGGCATACTCGTACGCTTTTATCTCGAGCACAACGAGATCGACCGACTCGGCCGGGTCGTAATGGTCGCCCCGCCAAATCGTGGCAGCCAGGTCGTTGACAATTTCAAGAGCATGCCCGGCTTCGGGGTTCTCAATGGCCCTGCTGGCGCACAACTCGGCACCGGCGCGAACAGCGTCCCGCTAAGCCTCGGCCCGGTAGAGTATCCGGTTGGCGTCGTTGCCGGCACCCAGACATTCAACCCGATTCTGTCGCAGTTCCTTCCCAACCCGGACGACGGCAAGGTCTCAGTCGAGAGCACGAAAATCGACGGGATGACCGACTTCATCGCACTGCCACACTCCCACCCGTTCATCATGAAAGCGCCCGACACGATCAGCCAGGCGATCGCATTCATCGAAACAGGAAGCTTCCTTCACGGCGTGGAAGCTGGCGCGGAATCGCAACCGCCGGACCAGCGCCTTAGACCGTAATCGGCGCAAAGAAAACCGATTTCGTAAAGAACCCTGATCAGTGATGCGGCAAGCGCACTGCGCGGTTGCCCGCGAACAGGAGCTCGTTTCGACAAGTTGTGCCGTTGTGCCGCACTCGGTGCATTAAAAATTGAGTCTCCACCACCTCCCCCGGGCCGCAAAAAAAGTGGGGTTTGTGCTGTGCTAACATCTTCGCGATTGTCCGCCGCGGTGTATCAAGTGCCTGACAGCCGCAATCGCCTAACGACGACATTGAACGGAGTTGCCATGGACCTGAGCTGGTTTTTGTTTTCCTTTAATGGCCGCATCAACAGAAAACCGTACTGGATTTTCCTTGTCCTCATGGTCGTGCTGCTCGCCGCCGTCGAGGGATTTACCGGTGACGTAAACACCGAGGAATTCAGTAGCGCAACCTATTTGGTGTCGCTGTTGTCCGTTTGGCCGACTCTGGCGGTTCAGGCCAAACGCTGGCATGACGTGGACCGTTCAGCGTGGTGGCTTTTGATAAACCTCGTGCCATTTATTGGTGGGATATGGGTGTTGATCGTATGTGGTTTCTTCCGCGGCACCAGTGGCATGAACAGATTTGGACCGGACCCACTCGGGAATGATGCCGCGGCAGTGGACGTGTCCGGCCCAACCTGATGAGTTATCGTCCGTTTCGGCGCATTGGCGCGAGGATCGTTTTCTGAATGCTGAAACACCGGCTTTTCTCAAAATGCCACGCCTCTTTTTTGGCCGGCTCGTTACGGCAGAATCGCTAGGCGACCAAGTGCGTCGCGACCATCGCCGACTGCGGCGCGACAACTTTTTAGAGCGAATATTCCCGTGAAACTTTACGCATTACTTTACCCCCTTCTCGCCTGCATTCTGATTGGCTGTAGCACAGATAAACCCGCAGAGACACAAACCGACACGCAAGACGTTCCGCATATCGTTGGCGCCGATCGCGACTTGCATGGCTGCATCCGCTCCGCCGGTTACTCATGGTGTGCCCGCACAGAGCAATGCGAACGCCCGTGGGAACTCGCTGCAAAACACGGATTCGAAAACACTGCGGAGGCGTTTGCGACCTTTTGTGATGAGACGGACGACTAGATGATCCTCGCACGAGCCGGGCAGGGTTCACCGGCACTCGCATTCGCAACGTCAGAAACGCGGAATTTGTCCCGGCCTGCCTCAGACCCGGCGCTAAACGGCGCAGACCTTATTGCAATGATCTCCCGGGTTTGACGCATGAGTGAAACAAACCCGTTGCCGTTTGCCCTGATAGTCGTCGATGTGCAGCAGGGATTTGACGATAGCGTCCACTGGGGACCGCGCAATAACCCCGATTGCGAAACCAATATTGCCGTATTGATCGAAGCGTGGCGCGAACACCGGCAACCGGTGTTATTCGTACGTCACGATTCCACGGAACCGGACTCGCCGCTGCGCCCTGGCACACCCGGCAATGCATTCCAGCCGTTTCTGACCGGGACCCCGGATTTGCTGGTTTGCAAATCGGTGAACTCGGCATTCTATGGCGAACCGGATCTCCACGCGTGGCTGCAGCAGCGAGGCATTCGTGACATCGCCGTTTGCGGTATTACTACGAATCATTGCTGCGAGACCACCGCGCGAATGGCTGCGAATCTCGGGTACAACGTATATTTCGTGCTCGACGCGACTCATACCCATGACCGTCGCGCGCTCGACGGCACGACGCTGAAAGCGGATCACATTGCCACGGTCACTGCCGCGAACCTGCAGGATGAATTTGCCGAGGTCATTACAACGCAGGAAGCGGTCTACCTGGCAATCGCCTGACCGAGCAAACCTTCCGCAGCGCCGGGTCATCTAATTGGCTGCAATTTACCCTCAAGCCCGGCCACCGTCGTGCGCCCGCATGCCGCTACCGCCAGGCTCCGGGCCATCCATGACTCGATGTTCAACCGGAGATCATTTTGAATACTCGCACTGCAAAATTCTTCATCGTCGCACTGTTGTTCTGTGTCGGGCTAACCTCCGTTTCTGCCCGCGAACCCGGATGGACCGCTGACGACGCGGCGACGCTTTCAACGCTGGTCGCCAACGGTCAATATGGCCGGGTCACCAGCTTGTGGATCGAGCGTCACGGCGAAGTATTGTATGAGCAGTACTTCAATGGCGGCGATGCCATGACGCATCACAACATGCGAAGCGCCGGTAAGACCGTGACCGGCATGCTGGTCGGTATGGCCATAGCCGACGGATACATCGACGACGTTAATGTCAATGCCGCAGATTATTTCGAGGAACTCAAGCCCTTCGCCAACGACGATCCACGCAAACAGGACATCAGGCTCAAAGACCTTTTGACGATGAGCGGTCCGCTCGAGTGCGACGACTGGAACAACTTCTCACGCGGCAACGAGGAGCGGATGTACCTGGTCGAGGACTGGTCGAAATTCTTCTGGGACCTGCCGATCAAAAACCGGCCATCGTGGGAGATACCGGAGGACGACGGCGGCTTCGGACGATTGTTCTCCTATTGCACCGCCGGCGTTCAGCTGGCCGGTGAAATCGTCGAACGGGTAACCGGCCGAACGGCGCCGGAGTATGCCGCGCAACGCCTGTTCGCGCCAATTGGCATCGACGACCCGCGGTGGAATTTCGCCGCAACCGGCAAGGCTCATCTTGGCGGCGGTCTCGAATTGATGACCGCGGACTGGGCCCGACTGGCCAGGCTTTACGTCAACGCCGGCAAATACGTTGATACAAAGGTCGTTCCAGAAAGCTGGATCGCCGCATCGTTGACCGATTACGTGCGCGTAGACGAGAACACAAACTATGGCCTGCTTTGGTGGCGGCCCCGATACAGGGTCGATAGCGAGAGCTTCAGCGCCAACATGATGAACGGCTCGGGCGGCAATCGCGTCTATGCATTGCCTGAATTCGGAGTCGTAATAGTCATCAGCAAGAACGATTTTCGTGACCGCGAGGCGCATCCGAAATCCGACCGCCTGTTCGCCGAAATCCTGACCCGGCTGGGGCTCGATTGAGCTGTTACCTTCGGACCAGTCAGCCAGGGATCCAATGCGAACGACCGGCAGCCCAAATCAGGTTGTTCGGCAGTGGATACGGCTACGGCGAAAATGCAGCCGCTGAACACGTGCTGGTCACGGTCAGGGTCGGGCCGATTCGGCAGGCCCTATTTGGCGTCCTCTTCCAGCGCCGCGACAACGTGTGACCAGACGGTCGGGTTAAAGCCCATACCGAGGTGCGGTGCGTCCACCTCGATATGGCGGACTCTGTCGCTATAGCGATCGATGGCGGCCTCCCAGCTTACAATAGCGTCACTCTTGCTATAGATCGCAGTGATTGGCTGGCCTATTCGGCGCAATTCGCGTTTCTCGATCCCGTCCTCAATCCAGTCGAGGTCCATACCTCGCTTGCGAAAGAAGCCGGCGGCGGCCGTGTATTTGGGCCCACCGACTGTTGGCGAACCCATCGTAATGACGCGGTCGACGATATCGGGAAGGTCGCGCGCGGCCTCGCGTGCAAGATAGCCACCGAGACTCCAGCCGATCAGCGAGATCGGCTGGCCGACCTCTGCATGACGTTCTCGCAGGCGATCCATCAGGCGGTCGCACAGATACGGCACAGAACCTTCGCCACAGTATTCCGCCTTGGGCGTAAAGACCCAACCATCTGAAAGATCGTCGAGTTCGTGGGGCAGATCAACACCAGCCATATTCTTCCCGAGACCCCATCCCTCTGTATTGAACCCGCGCCTTTCGAGGTAGTGGCGCAGCGGCGCAGTCGAGCGATCACTTGCGCCGAAGCCCGGCACGACCATGACGTATGCGCCCGCCCGCGCGGAAGGCGGCAACCGCCTCGCGTTCAGCAGTGGCACCATCATTCGCGCCAGTTCAAGCGCGGTGCGCGACTCCCACAGGAGCGCACTGCGTCTTGGCGGTGACAGGGAAACAATCGTATCGCTCATTGGTTTGCGGCCTCCTGGCCTGCGGTGCGGCTGCGCCCTGGCAGGGCGCGCGCGATTTCGTCCGGATTCATGGACTGCAGATGCAGTCGCATGCGGTTCATCTGGCGCTCGGTCTCCTGAAGCTCCCGGCTGGCGAATGGCTCGAGCTGGGCTTTGATAAATCGGGCGGCGGCAAGCCGCGCTTCATCAAGCAGTCTTTCTCCGCCCGGTGTCAGGATACAAACGAACGAGCGACCATCGTACTCGTGATGCCGGGTGTCCAGTAATGCACGTTCCTGCAAACGACGCAGCACTCCAGTGATGTTGCCGCGAGTAACCACGAGTTCGTCGGCAATGGCTCGAGGCGTTGCGTCCATTCCAAGCTGGCGGACCGCGTTCAAAACGTCGAACTGCGGGATTGTCAGGTCGAAGCATTTCAAAAGCTGAGCGTATCGCCGATTGCACTCCTGGTAGGCACGTACCACGGCAAGCCACGAAGTCGTCTCCAACTTGCTGCGCTGGTCTCTCTTCACTGTCCATGCTCCGGCAGATCGATACGATTGAAGCCTAAACTATTATTGTTTATGCTTCAACTTCTTCGCGGCAAGCGATTTGTACGACCACCACGCAGAATAAGCTCCGGCGGCGCTTAGGCCACGGTTCCATGCCGAACGACGAGATGCATCAGCAATATGCGTACGAAGCCGGACTGCAATTCAACCCCGGCAGCACGAGAGCCCCTTTTAACAAACTGACCCGCTCCGGCCAGCCGGCCAGTCAATTCAGTACTCGCTTTTTGCGGCGTGCTTCATTTCTGCTTTTCCTCCCTGCAGCCAATCATTTGCCAAATGCAGACACACGGATGTCCATGCCAGTATTTGCGTAGACTGGGAGTAACCACTGCGCGATATCATGTGCCGCAACGAGGAGTAACGGAAACGAGCGGAATATCGGTAGCGGCTTTGATCGCTTTACCACTGATCCGGGCGGCCATACCCACCGCATTAATGCGGCTGGTACAAACAATGCCGAAGTTCGAACATCGGAAATTCCGCTTCTGGCAGTAGTTGCGGATGCAATTGATTGCAGTCTTTCTGTGGGCGGCCGCGGTGGTCATCGACTTTGCCTCGTAATGCATCCGCACTGTCTCGCCGGGATCACGCGACCGGGCCAACAACAGCGTTTATGCTTCACACCAGGGCGCTCGTTTTTTTCGCCTGAGGCTGGCCGTATCTGGCTGATCGAATAATACAATAACAACATCGGAGTTAGCGGAAACCACGGGCAACTATCTGCCGCCAGAAATCCGCCAGCCATGCGCTACGGGGCGAATCCCCATGTACAAAAATTCAGATGAAAGGAACGTAAAAATATGAATAAAAACGTAGTCGCCTATAGTCTGTTCCTTGCCGGAGCTATTATTGCAACGACCGCAATAGCGACAAATATGCAGGACTCCTTCGCATCCTCGATGCTGGCCCCGGTGCTGATGAGCTTCGCGATAGTCGTCGTCGGCGTTCGGTCGAAGCGCCGCAACGGCGGCGCGTTCCGTCCTGCGTTGTTGCTTGGCGCCGTGCTGACGCTGGCGTGTGCGATCGTCGCAATGAAGAACCCGGCCAATGTAGCCGCGATGTTGCCGATACTGGCCGCAGCGGTGGTCACACCCCTGATCGTCAGGCTCTCGCGAGGCAGACAAGACGGCACTGAGAAGTCGTGACCGCTGAGATGTCATCTCAGCCGAAAGGCTGTCCAGCGGCGATTCCATGCATCCGGGCAGATTTCCTGGGATTGGCTGCGTAATAGACGGTCCGGCTGCTCTGCCGTTGGTGCCCGCATTGACAACCGTGTTGGGTCGCGCCAGCGGGCCTAGTTGCTGGCCGTTACGGCCCGCGCCACCGGCAATACATATTCGGCCACCGCGACGAAATGGCAAAATCCGCCGGCCAACACGAACAAGTGCCAGATCGCATGATTGAAAGGCAGCTTCTTGGCTGCGTAAAACACTGCGCCCAGTGTATAACTCAGCCCCCCGGCCACCACCCATGTCATGCCGGTTGGGCCTATTGCGGCGGCGATCTGCGGCGCCGCAATCACGGCGAGCCAACCCAGTCCCAGATAACTGGCAAGCGAGAGCCGCGGATAACGATGACGGAACCACAGTTTTGTAATAATGCCGGCCGTTGCGAGGACCCAAATGGTGCCGAACAACCACCAGCTGCCGCTATCGCGTGTTGCGACCAGCATGAACGGCGTATAAGAGCCGGCGATCAGCACGTAGATTGCACAGTGATCGAGCATTTTCAGAAGTCGTTTTCTCGGCGACACCGGCCACGCGTGGTAAAGCGTCGACGCCAGAAACAACAGAATCAGACTGAGCCCGTAAATGATGCTGGCGGCGATCCGCCATGGATCACCCGCGTCGATCGACAGGTACAACATCCAGCTCAGACCCGCGATGCTCAGGATGACCCCCGCGCCATGAGTAATTGCATGTGCCAGTTCTTCGGCGAAAGTGTATTCGGGTGGGTGATCGTGCATCTGCAACCGTCCATGGGCCAATTGTCGGGCCCACGGGGCGCGAGACCGTCTTGAAAAGACCGAGTCAGAGTACCCTAGTTACTCCGTAAGGGACAGAAAACACGACAATAAACCGCAGTAACTCACCGCCTCGGCAGGAAGATACTGCTCGCGATCCAAAGAAAAAGCCCACGTTCCGGGGACCGTGGGCTTTTGGCTTATCTCCAAATTCTGGAGCGGGATACCAGATTCGAACTGGCGACCTACACGTTGGCAACGTGTCGCTCTACCAACTGAGCTAATCCCGCCGCATAGACAAGACTGGGTATTGTATTCGGCGCGCCAGCCCTGTCAACCACCCTAACCTTCGGCCGTGAATTTCGGCCAGGCATCTTTCAGGTAAACGAACATCGACCACAAAGTAAGTCCGGCGGCAATTACCAGCAACCACAAACCGAATTCATAAACGGGTATACCAAACAACAAGTTACCTTTGCCATGCAGCATGAATGCAACACCAAACATCTGCGCCAGTGTCTTGTATTTGGCGACATCGATTACCGCAACCTTGCCGCGTTCGCCGATACCGGCCATCCACTCACGCAGAGCGGATATCGTAATCTCGCGACCGATGATGACAGCTGCAACCAGCAGGACGATGATCCGGCTGTCGGTGTGGGTTACCAGCAGCAATGCAACCGCGACAGTGACCTTGTCCGCCACCGGGTCGAGAAAGGCGCCGAATTTGGACATCTGATTGAGCTTGCGGGCGAGGTATCCGTCGAGACCATCGGTAATGGCCGCCGCGCCGAAGATCCACGCAGCAGCCGGCTGCGCCCACGGGTATGGAAGGTAATACACCAGCACTACCAGTGGGATACAGGCGATTCTGAACCAGGTCAGGGTATTCGGGATATTAAAGGCAACACTCACGTCGTCAGGATTCCGGATGCAGAGTTTCGTAAATCAAACTGGCCAGCTTGCGGCTGATACCTCGCACTTCGACCAGATCGTCTATGCCGGCCTGCTTTACGCCTTGCAGGCCGCCAAATTGTTTCAGCAATTCCTTGCGTTTTTTCGGTCCCAGGCCCGCGATCGACTCGAGAACCGAGCTGTTGCGACTGCGGGCGCGTTGCATCCGGTGCCCGCCGATAGCGAACCGGTGCGCCTCATCACGGATACGTTGGATCAAATGCAGAGCCCGCGAGTCTGAAGGCAGTATAGAGGGGCGCCTCTGGCCCCTCAAGAACAACTGCTCGGCCCCTGGGCGCCGCGACGGTCCCTTGGCCACCGCGACCAGCTCGACGTTATCTATCTGCAGCTCTTCAAGCACTGCCACGGCCTCGCCAAGCTGACCTTTGCCACCGTCCACCAGCAATACGTCCGGCATAACCGCCTCGCCCTTTTTTAGCCGGGTGTAGCGGCGGGTCAGCGCCTGTCGCATAGCGCCGTAATCGTCCCCCGGCACAAGGCCTTTGATGTTGAACCGCCGGTATTCATTCTTGAGCGGACCCGCCGTGCCGAAAACCACACACGACGCCACCGTCGCTTCACCATGGCTGTGGCTGACGTCGAAGCACTCGAGCCTTTCGGGCCGCTGCTCGAGCCCGAGCGCCTCCTTCAGCTCTTCGAGCTGGTCCGCGACGCTGGAGCGTTCGTTGCGCCGGGTCTCGATACCGTATGCGGCATTGGTCCGCGCCAGTTCGAGCCAGTGTGCCCGGTCTCCTCTCACCCGTTGCCGAATTCTCAGCCTGCGCCCGGCCCGCTCGCCGAGCAATTTCTCCAGCAACTCCACGTCGTCCACCGGATCGCTGGTAATGATCTCGGCCGGCAGGTCGCGACGAATATAGAACTGACTGATAAACGCCGCGAGCACCTCTCCCGTTCCGGCACCGGGAGCGGCCGTGGGAAAGTACGAGCGCGAACCGAGACTGCGCCCGCCGCGTACGAACATCACCGCAACACAATACAGACCGGCTCCGATCGATATTGCGAGCACATCTGTGTCGCCGCCCGACCCCGCTACGTACTGGCGCTGATCTACGCGCTTTAACGCAGCGATCTGGTCTCGATAACGCGCAGCCGCTTCGAACTCTAGCTGCTCCGAAGCGGCCTCCATCCTCATGCCAAGCCGATCGATAATTTGCTTGTTCTTTCCCTCCAGAAATTTCACCGCATCGTCAATATCCGCGGCATAGTCCTCTTTCCCGATCAGTCCGACGCATGGCGCCGAACAGCGCTCGATCTGGTACTGCAGACACGGCCGGCTGCGATTGGCAAAGAAACTGTCCTCGCAAGGGCGGATGCGAAAAAGCTTCTGCAACAAGTTCAATGTCTCGCGCACCGCATGCGCGGACGGGTACGGACCAAAGAATCGCCCGGGTTTGCGGGTCGAACCTCGATAAAAGCTCAATCTCGGAAAATCGTGATCGCCACCAATGTGCAGGTACGGAAAACTCTTGTCGTCGCGCAAGAGAATATTGAATCGCGGCTTCAGCTGTTTTATCTGGTTGTATTCGAGCAGCAGCGCTTCAGCCTCTGAACTGGTAATCGTCACCTCGACCCGCGCCACCTGTTTCATCATCGCCGCGGTTTTGGCGGAGCCGGGGCGTTCGCGAAAATAGCTCGAGACACGCTTTTTCAGATTGCTCGCCTTGCCCACATAAATGACTTCTGATTCGGCGTTGAGCATGCGGTAGACGCCCGGGCGCGCTGTCAGGTTGCGCAGGAATTCCCGGGCATCGAACACGTTGCTGGTTTCGTCAGGCGCAGACATTACCGCCGCACTCCGTTAACGACGGCTATCGAGCAGCTCCCGCGCCCGCTCGAAGACCGCCTGGAACATTGCATCGGTCAGCCGCCTGGTCTGGGTGTTGTAACGGCTGCAGTGGTATGAATCGAGCATCGTCCGGGTGCCCGGCAAACAGTGTTCGCGGGCATGGCCAAAACCGAAGTCCTTTTGCCTGAGGCCCTGCGCTCTGACAACCGCACGGTGCGCTATGCCGCCCAATGCAACAATTACCGCACCCTCACCAAGCGATTCGAGTTCCCGTGCAAGGAAATCGTTACAGGCATTGATCTCAGCACCGACCGGCTTATTCTGAGGAGGCAGGCACTTCACCGCGTTGGTGATGCGGCAATCGATGAGTTCGAGGCCGTCACCTGCATGACGGGACTCTGCCGCGGAGGCGAAACCGCAGTCATACAGGGTCTGGTACAGCAACACACCGGCGAAGTCGCCGGTAAAAGGTCGCCCGGTCGCGTTGGCGCCGTGCATACCCGGCGCCAGCCCAACGACGAGCAAACGCGCATCGGCGGCACCGAACGGCGCCACCGGCCGCGCGTGATAGTCCGGATAGCGTTCGCCGACCTCATCCAGGAATCCCGCGAGGCGTTCGCAGCGCCGGCAGTTGATGTCGAAAAAAGGCCAGTCAGCCATGTCGATGCGGGTGCGCGCCGGGCAACGTGGCGGCGCGATCAGTCATCCATGTGGCGAATCAGCGCGTCACCGAATCCCGAACACGTCATCAGGGTCGCGCCCGGAATCAATCGCTGCAGGTCCTTTTCGACGCCCCGCTGTCCGGGCGGATGGACGCCGGGCTTCTTTATCGCCTCCTGCAGACGCGCCAGATCGTAGGTCAACTCTTTCGCATCGATGGTATTCGAGATGCCCTTTACGATCAGATCGGCCGCCTCGGTCCAACCGATATAACGCAGCAGCATCTCGCCCGATAGAATCAACGAACCCGGGTTGACTCTGTTCTTCCCGGCGAATCCCGGCGCTGTCCCGTGGGTCGCCTCGAATACTGCAAGCCCGTCACCGATGTTTGCACCCGGAGCGATGCCGATTCCGCCGACCTGGGCGGCAAGCGCATCCGAAATGTAGTCGCCGTTAAGGTTAAGGGTCGCAATGACATCGAAATCCTGCGGGTTTAACAGGATCTGCTGCAGAAAATTGTCGGCTATGATGTCCTTGACGACTATCTCGCGTCCGCTGCCCGGGTTGCGAAAGCTCATCCAGGGACCGCCGTCAACTTCGCTGGCGCCAAACTCCTCGCGCGCAACTTCGTAACCCCAGTTGCGGAAAGCGCCCTCGGTGTATTTCATGATGTTGCCCTTGTGGACGATACTCACCGATTCGCGATCGTTGTCCACCGCGTACTGCAGGGCTTTACGTATAAGGCGTTCCGATCCCTCGCGCGAGACCGGCTTGATACCGATACCCGAGCTCGACGGGTAGCGTAACTTGTGCACACCAAGCTCGGTCTGCATGAAGTGAATGAGTTTTTTCACCTGCTCCGAGCCAGCCGGCCACTCGATACCTGCATAAATATCCTCGGTGTTCTCGCGAAACACGACCATGTCCACCGAATCGGAATCTTTCATCGGCGTCGACACGCCAGTGAAATATCGAATCGGACGCACACAGGCATAGAGGTCGAGGGTCTGGCGGATCGATACATTGAGAGAGCGGATACCGCCGCCAATAGGCGTCGTCAACGGCCCCTTTATCGAGACGACAAACTTGCGCAGTGCATGCAATGTCTCTTCCGGCAGCCACTGGTTTTCACCGTAAATTTCGGTCGACTTCTCGCCGGCGTAGATTTGCATCCACGCGATTCGGCGTTTGTCGCCATACGCTTTTTCAACTGCGGCCTCCACCACTTTCAGCATGACCGGACTAACATCGATGCCGATTCCGTCGCCCTCTATGAACGGGATGATCGGCGTATCGGGAACGTTGAGACTGGAGTCTTCGTTCAGCGTTATCGCTTCGCCATCGGCAGGCTCGCTGATGTGCTCGTATTTCATGGTTGTTCGGTCCCTGGCAATAATGGACGGGCCGGCGGCCCCGCGGGCCGCACATGATACCAGAGCCGTGGACCCAATCGGCGTCAGGCGCCCGCGTGTGCCACCAGCGTCAGGAGGTCATAACTGGCAACGATCGCATCGTCCTGGTTCGTGACCTCGGCATCCCACCGCACCTCGCCATATTCCTCTCCCTCGCGCGCGGTTTTCTGCTTGCACGTCAGGGCCACCTTGATCCGGTCGCCGGGGTATACGGGCTGGATAAAACGCAGATTGTCGAGACCGTAATTGGCGAGAACCGGACCGGGATCGGGATCGACGAACAAACCGGCCGCCGCCGAGAGGATGAAATAGCCGTGCGCCACTCGGCCGTCAAAAAACGGATTGGCGGCGGCCGCCTCCTCATCCATGTGTGCGTAAAAGGTATCGCCGGTGAACTCGGCGAAATGCTCGATATCCGCGAGCGTCATCTCGCGTTCGCCGCTGAACAGCGTGGCGCCGAGTTCCAGTTCTTCAAAATTCAACCGGAATGGATGGCGTTCGCTTTCGTTACGGCTGGCATTCGGCATCCATTTACCGGCGATCGCAGCAAGCGTATCCGGCGAACCCTGCAACGCCGTGCGCTGCATATAGTGAAGCACTCCCCTTATGCCGCCAAGCTCTTCACCGCCGCCGGCTCGACCAGGGCCGCCGTGCACCAGATGCGGCAGCGGCGATCCGTGACCGGTTGATTCCGCGGCGCAATCGCGGTTAATCAAAACCAGGCGCCCATGCCAGGCCGCGGTGCCCAGCGCAAGTTCACGCGCGGTGTCCGTGTCGTTGGTGAATATCGAGCCGGCGAGACTTCCCTGCCCATACTTTGCCAATGCAATCGCTTCATCGAGATCGGCATACGTGATCACCGAACTGACCGGACCGAATGCCTCGACCCGGTGTACCGGGTGGTCGCGGCCGGGGCGTTCGCAGTGCAACAGCACCGGCGCAAAAAATGCGCCGCGTTCGGAGTCGGCGTCGACGACATCGAAACCTTCGAGCGCGCCGAAGACTATCTCTCCGGCCGCGGCAAGTTCGTTGACACGTTCGCGTACCTCGTCGCGTTGCGCGAGGCTCGCCAACGCACCCATATCGACCTCCTTGCTTGCAGGATTGCCGGTACGAACCCGGGCAAGCGCGGACTGCAATGCAGTGACGACATCGGCCGCCAGATGCTGCGGAACGATCGCGCGCCGAATGGCGGTACATTTCTGCCCCGCCTTGCTGGTCATCTCACGCACGATTTCCTCTATATAAAGCTCGAACTCAGGGGTATCCGGTGTCGCATCCGGGCCGAGGATCGAGCAGTTCAGTGAGTCCGTTTCCGCGGTGAAACGTACCGACTCGGATATCACTCGTGGATGGGTGCGCAGCATCGTCGCGGTCGACGCCGAACCGGTGAACGCGACCACGTCCTGGCACCCGAGGTTGTCAAACAGGTCTCCGGTCGAGCCGCAGACGAGTTGTATCGCCCCTCTTGGCAGCACCCCGGATTCGATCATGCGATGAAACACGAGTTCGGTCAGGTACGAGGTGCTGGTTGCCGGCTTGACGATCACCGGCATGCCGGCAAGCAATGCGGGAGCGAGTTTTTCGAGCATGCCCCAGACCGGAAAATTGAAGGCGTTGATGTGAACTGCGACGCCCTCGAGCGGAACGCAGACATGCTGACCGATAAAACTCCCGCCGCGTGAAATCATCTCCGGGTTGCCATCGATATAAACCGTATCGTTGGGCATTTCGCGCCTGCCCTTGCCGGAGTACACAAACAGCGTCGCAATTCCGCCGTCGATATCGATCCATGAGTCGGCCCGGGTGGCACCGGTGTGGGTGGACAGCGCGTAAAACTCGTCCTTGAACTCCCCGAGAATCTTGGCGAGCGCTTTCAGCATCAACGCCCGTTGATGAAACGTCATCGCCCGCAGTACGGGCCCGCCAACCTCACGCCCGAAGTCGAGCATCGCCGCAAAGTCGAGACCGGCCGAACTGGAGCGGGCCAACGGTTCGCCGTCAACCGCACTGCGCAGCAATGCACCGTCATCACTACCACTGTGCCACTCGCCATAGGCAAAGCTTCTCAATACTTTACTCATTTATTTTCCGACAGTTATGCTGTTTTATTTGCGTAATTTATTAGACTTTTGACGCTTGGCGATTCGCGACAAACCGTTCCAGCACATCGACCATACGTCGATTCTCGTCCTCAATCCCGATCGTGGCCCGGAGCGCTGCCGGCAGACCGTAGTTGGCAACTGGACGCAGGATGATCCCGGCGCCACGCAGCGCCTGATCCAGCGCGACCCGCTCTTTCTCGTCCGCACAATGGAATAACAGAAAATTGCCGGCACTCGGCGTCACGTTGAATCACAGCGCCGCAATCCTCTCCTCAAGCCATGGCAGCCAGCGGTCATTGTGGTCGCGCGCTTTGGCAATATGCGAGGCATCTCCCAACGCCGCAATCGCGGCCAGCTGTGCCGGCGTCGACACATTGAATACACCGCGAACCCGATGCAGCACCATCGCAACCTCGCGCGGACAACGGGCCCAACCTACGCGAAGCGCCGCAAGACCATAGATCTTGGAAAAAGTGTGCAGAACGACCGTATTGCCATCGACAGGCTGCACCAACTCTGCACCGAAACTGTAGTCGGGCGTGTCGATGTACTCGCAATAGGCCGCGTCCACGACCAGTAGCACATTCTCCGGAAGGCCCTCGCGCAGACGGTGCAATGCGGCGCGGTCGATCACCGTTCCGGTCGGATTGTTCGGATTGGCGATGAATACGATTCGGGTCCGCGGTGTCACCGCCGCAAGCATCGCGTCGACGTCCGCGGTGTATTCGACCTCCGGCACCCGCACCGGTGTGGCACCGCAAGCCAGTGTGGCAACGTGATACATGATGAAGGCATGCTCGGTGAACACCACCTCATCGCCGGGCCCGGCATAGGCGCGGCACAAACCATCTATAAGTTGCTCGGACCCGGTACCGCATACGACCTGGTCGCTCGCCAGTCCATTCGCCCGGGCGAGCGTCTCGCGGAGTTCGATTGCTGCCCCGTCCGGGTATCGCTCGAGTTCGGCGCCCGCCTTCATATAGGCGTCGAGCGCGGCAGGACTCGGTCCCAATGGCGACTCGTTGGACGACAGCTTTGCAGGGTGATCGAAGCCTGGCAGCTTCGCTTCACCGGCGATATAGGGAACGATCTCGAGGACGTGCGGATTAGGCGCGACAATAGGCATAGAATTCACTTTAAATTGATTTAGTTAGTATCTGTTTTATAGCTATTTATAATTCTCAATAGTCTCAACCAGAATGGTGAGAAAGCGGTTGGTCTGATACGCATCAAGGACACGATGATCGATTGTCAGGCTGATATAGCACATTGGCCGAACCTGGATGACGTCTTCGCCGTCTAATTCGCGGACGACGACCCGCTTGGTGATTTTGCCAACGCCGAGAATTGCGCTTTGTGGCTGGTTAATAATGACGGGCGTTGCGATCAGGCTGCCACTTACCCCGTGATTGGAAATGGTAAATGTGCCGCCGCGAACATCTCCCGGCGCCAGCGCATTATCGCGGGCCTTGCGTGTCAGCAGATCGAGGCCCGCGGAGATGTCAAACAAATTCAGGTCCTGAACCCGGCGCAGGACCGGCACGATAAGACCCTTGTCATCGAGCGCGGTACCGATGCCTATGTTGATGTCATCGAATAGCTCGAGCGCATCATCGTGCCAGCTACTATTGACCTCCGGCACCGCGGCAAGCGCCCGGGCAGCGGCTTCAAGCAGATAGGCGGTCACGGTCAGTGATGCGCCTCGGGCAGCGAAGTCGGCCTTGTGCGCACGACGATGGTTCATTACCGCACTCATGTCTGCCTCGAACACGGCTGTCACGTGCGGCGCGGTTTGCATCAGGCTTTCGACCATATGCCGCGCGATCGACAGCCGCATGTTGTCATGCGGAACACGTCGGCTCTCACCCGCGCCCGCGGCGCGCCCGACGGCGGCGCTCTTCGCCGTCTTGCGAGATGCAAGATGGCGTTCGATGTCGCGCGCGGTCACCCGTCCATCGCGCCCCGTTCCATCGATATCAGAACAATTGAGCTGATGCTCCTTGAGCATTCGGCGCACCGCCGGGCTCAGCCTCGGCCGCTGTTCCGGAGTCGCGGCAGCATCAGCGCCGGCTGCGGCCGCGGCGCTGGTGTCCGCGCTCTCCGGACATTCCCCTACCGATGCTTCGGTCCGAATTCGGGCCACAACGTCATCGGGCAACACTTCCTGACCGGCTTCTTTCAGCAACTCGACCAGCACACCGTCGGCGGGAGCAGCGAGTTCCACCACGACCTTGTCTGTTTCAAGTTCGGCGATAGGCTCGTGTGCGCGGACCGGGTCATCTGCCTGCTTTAGCCACCGAGACAGAACAGACTGGGTGCCCTCCAGACTCTCGGCGTCGAGTCGCACATCGATCAAACCGGTCATCAATCAGACCTGACACAACGCGCCGATGGCCGCGGCGATATCTTCCTCGCCCGGGACCACCGCATCGAGCAGCACCGGACTGTGCGGACTCGGCACGTCGGCTACCGCAAGCCTGCGAACAGGCGCATCGAGATCGAAAAAGCACTCGTCCGCTACTCGCGCGGCTATCTCGGCGCCAAACCCGGCCGTGAGCGTATCTTCGTGAACGATCAGGCAACGCCGGGTGCGGCGGACCGACTCGAGCACGGCCTCGTCATCCCATGGGCTAAGTGTACGCAGATCGATCAATTCTGCGTCCGCCTTCACCCGCTGCAGCGCCGCCTCGCAACGTGGCACCATCGCGCCCCAGGTAATAACCGAAATCTCGCTACCCTGACGCAACGTGGCCGCCTTGCCGAACGGCACAACGTAGTTGTCGCCCGGGTACGATCGCCGTGCCCACGCAAGATCGAGCAGGTTGCGATGCTCGAAAAAAATGGTCGGATTGTTGTCGCGTAATGCAAATCGCAACAGGCCAACCGCGTCTTCGGCATTAGAAGGCATTGCCACCTGCCATCCCGTTGCATGAACCCATTTCACCTCGTTGCACTGACTGTGCCACGGGTCGCCGCATTTAAAGAATCCTCCGGCCACACGCACAACCATCGGCGCCGCAAAACGGTTGGCGGTTCGCCAGCGCATCGTGCCGCAATCGTTGAGTTGCTCCTCGGCCGGGTCGGCATATTTGCGAAACTGCAACTCCGGAACCGGCAACAAACCCGCCGCGGCCATGCCGAGCGAACGCCCAATGATGCCCTCCTCGGAAAGACTGGTATCGAAGACCCGGTCGGAGCCATGTTTCTCAGCGAGCCCGAGCGTGACCGCATGAACACCACCTTTCGCGGCGACGTCTTCGCCAAACACCATCATCCGCGCGTTACGCGCCAACTCGGCATCCAGCGTCCGCCGCACCGCGGTAACCAGGTTGATTCGGCCCGGCTCTGTGGCGGCTTCCGTCGTGGCAGGCCCGAAGTCATGGCCCGAAGGTCCAAGTCCGCCTTGTTGCTGCATGACGATATCGCCGTGCTCGTCTCGCTCGCTGAACACGAACCGCGTTATCCCGGCCGGGTCCGGCAACGGCCGAGCGAGTGCCGACTCCAGCGCGCCCTCGACATCGGCGTTCGCGCGATTTTCAAGGTCGCGCCACTCAGTAGCCGTCAAGCTGTTGGGCACAAGGAAACGCCGCAGTTTCGGCAGCGGGTCACGCGCCCGCTCCGCCGCGATCTGTTCTTCGCTTTTGTATG
>Ga0102955_1000078_pt1 | contig 20070 bp, 16 predicted proteins | sample SalPonF2_A_D1_MG_FD_78512 | JGI IMG/M metagenome (GOLD analysis project Ga0102955, IMG submission 78512) | Salt pond soil microbial communities from South San Francisco under conditions of wetland restoration - Salt Pond MetaG SF2_A_D1_MG ... | reverse complement strand
GAAATTGGCGCCGCTGCTCGAAGACGAGTTGATGCTGCAGGTGCCATTTGCGCCGACGCATGACGAGGAGGCCTGCAAGGCAACTGGCGACGCCTTTGCGGCCCGCCCCGACGATGGCGAGACGGCGCACCCGTTTGCAGCGCTGGCTGCCCTCAGGAAAAAACCGGACTGATCGTTTCGAATTTCGAACTTTGATTTATTTTTGGAGTACAGCACGATGGCCGTTCAGAAAAACAGGAAATCATCGTCGAAGCGGGACATGCGACGCGCGCATGACAGCCTCGGCAAACCGGCGCTTTCGATTGAGCCGACCAGTGGTGAGACTCACCGCCGCCACCATATCAGCCCCGATGGTTACTATCGCGGCCGGCAGGTAATCAAGCCCGTCAGCGAAGAAGAAGAAACCGAATAGCTCCGCATGCCGGCGCCGACTTGCCGGCTCCGTATCGAGAACGAAATGCTCAAGCCGGGTGCGAGATGCTGACCACAATCGCCGTTGACGCGATGAGTGGGGACCATGGCGCACTGGTTTGCGTGCCCGCCTGTGTTCGTTTTTTGCGCGAGCACAGCGACGCGAGAGTGTTGCTCGTTGGCGACGAGAAGGAACTGGGTCGACTGACAGCGGGGACCGCCGGACTCGAATCTCGAATGGACATTGTCCATGCATCGCAGGTGGTTGCGATGGATGACAGCGCACGGGATGCGGTTCGGCACAAGAAAGACTCGTCCATGCGGGTCGCGATCGATCTTGTGAAGAAAGGCGATGCGAATGCTTGTGTCAGCGCGGGAAATACCGGTGCGTTGATGGCGGCAGCACGGTTCGTTCTCAAGACGCTTCCCGGTATAGATCGGCCAGCAATCATCTCAGCAATACCTGCGGTCGGTGGTCACACCCACATGCTGGATCTTGGCGCGAACGCACGGTGCACCGCCGAGCAACTTTTCCAGTTTGCGCTAATGGGTTCGATAACCGCGCAGGAAGTACATCGGCTCGAGCAACCACGTGTCGGTCTCCTCAATATTGGCGAAGAGGAGATAAAGGGCCACGAGATTGTGCAAGAGGCTGCTGCGCTGGTTGCATCGAGCGGCCTCAACTATGTTGGTTTCGTCGAGGGCAACGATATCTTCCATGGAGATGTAGACGTCGTTGTGACTGACGGTTTCACCGGAAACGTTGCGCTCAAGACGATGGAGGGCGTAGCGAAAATGATCGCCGATCTGACTCGTGAAGAGTTGACGCGCTCCCTTTTTACTCGCCTGCAGGGCCTGACAGCGATGCCCGCGCTGCGATCATTGAAAGCGCGCCTCGATCCTCGGCGTTACAATGGCGCGACTCTGGTCGGACTAAATGGCATCGTGGTGAAGAGTCACGGTGGTGCCGACGAGGTTGCATTTTGTAACGCGCTGGAAACGGCGCTTCTGGAAGCGCATACGGATCTGCCGGCGCGCATCAGCAAACTTCTGCAAGAGCAGCCATTGTGATTTATTCAAAAATCAGCGGTACCGGACGATGTCTTCCCGATAATTTGGTCACTAATGCCGACCTCGAGAAGATGGTCGACACCTCGGACGAGTGGATCCGCAGTCGTACCGGTATCGAGCGCAGGCATATCGCGGCAGAAGGGGAAACCACTTCTGATCTTTGTGTTGGCGCTGCCAGGGAGGCGATCGAGGCGGCGGGAGTTCGCCCCGAAGACATCGACTTTATTGCGGTCGGCACGACGACGCCCGACCAGGTCTTCCCCAACGTTGGGTGCCTGGTGCAGGAGAAACTTGGCATTCGTGGTTGCCCCGCATTCAGCCTGGAAACCGCCTGCAGCGGGTTCATTTATGCGCTGGGCATCGCCGACAAATTTGTCCGCACCGGATCTGCGCAGTGCGCGCTGGTGATTGGCGCGGAAACGTTGTCGCGCATGGTCGACTGGTCCGATCGCGGTACCTGCGTGTTATTCGGTGACGGCGCTGGCGCCGTCATCCTTCAGCCATCCAGTGAGCCGGGGATTGTCTCTACTCATCTGCATGCCGACGGGCAATACAAGGATCTGCTGTTTTTCCCGAGCGGAGTTTCACGCGGTTTCGACTCCTGGAAAGAAGGCGGCGATTTTATTCAGATGCGTGGCAACGAGGTTTTCAAGGTCGCGGTTACCAAGCTGGGCGAAATTGTCGAGGAAACTCTCGCGGCCAATGGGATGGAAAAATCCGATATCGACTGGTTGATACCGCATCAAGCCAATATCAGGATTATCAAAGCCACCGCGAAGAAACTCGATATGCCGATGGAGCGGGTCATTCTCACCGTTCAGGACCATGGCAACACCTCGGCCGCGTCAGTGCCCATGGCGCTGGATGTGGCCGTTAGGGACGGGCGAATCAAGCGGGGCGAGACGCTATTGCTCGAGGCTTTCGGGGGGGGATTTACCTGGGGCTCTGCATTGATCAGATATTAGTTCGGGCGGGGCCTGCGCGCGTTCTGCGGGGAGGGGGGTACTGACCCTCGCCCTCGGCGAGCACCTGATCAGGTGCCGCCGCGAGCAGTGTGAATCCGGGAGCGCCAGATCTCGAATGCGTCCCAGGCCTGGACGGAACCGGTTACGCTCACATCCTGCCGTTTTGCCGGCACGCCAGAAGGGGCATCGGTCGCTCTTCTGTGGTGTTTCGTTTGGGATTCGGATGCGGTACTGAAGTCGCTCAATCCTGCTTCCGGTCCTCGGATTATTTTTGCTTCCATTGCTTCTCCTCCGTAGAACATTAACTTATAGCTTTTTCTGAGAGTTAATTCAAGAAGTTTGAGGCGTCCAGGCTGGTCGCCATAACCGCGGAGCAGGCTGTGGTGGACGAATTGCGGGTCGAGGTCGTGCGGCAACGATCAGAATAGCCGCTTTTCGCTTGACCGGTCATTGTCGATGCGTCGGTACATTCTCTGATATAGCTGCGAACGGCGCTGCTTCAGTCTGCGCGCGCGGGTTTCGAGATCCCTGCCAATTTTGTGGCGTTTGAAATAAGCCTCACGATATTCACAAAAATCCGCATAGGCTTCGCGCTGATGGCGCAAATCCCGCAACAGCAATTCGACCATAATCGCGTCGTCAAGGTAGCCGAGCCCTGGCACGTCGTCGGGTATCAGATCGTCGGGGTCGGACAGATAGGCCAGCACCGCCAGTACATCTTCGCGTTCAAGTCGCGGTAGTGACCAGTCCTCATCCTGCGTCATATCGATTAGAGTCTCCAGCTGGGCGGCCCGGTTGGACACAAAGTCCGGCACGTGCTTGCCGCGCAGATTGGCCAGCGCCTCGCGCGCGCGAGCGACTAATTCTTCGATATCCATGCGCTTGACGGTCTTGCGTATGGCGCGCATTTCTTTTCGCAGCAGAGCAAGATCTTTTTCGGCTATTTCAATTGTTATCTTCATGATGTAAGGAAATCCATGCCTGAAGCCTTGTGAATTTGAAGTGCGGTCCTTGGCTGTGTTATTCGTCTGCCTGAAGGCGCGAGCTGCGGTCCCGGCCGCCTCAACATAATAGACCAGAGACGAGAGGTCCGAAATCCGAAAGCCGCTGTCAGATTTTCCTGCCGTGCGATTCGCCACGTTGCTGGCCGGACCGTTGCTCGGTCTGCTCGTTTACGAGTTGCTGCCGCCGAGATTTATCGATGGCAACGGCGTCGAAACGGTGTTCACTCGTGAGGGCAGAGCGACTGCCGCAGTGGGCGCGTGGATGGCCATATGGTGGATGACGGAGGCGATTCCGGTGTATGCGACTGCGTTGATACCTCTCGCGGTGTTTCCACTGGTTGGCGCAGCGCCGATCCGTGCGGCTGCCGCTCCCTATGGGCACGACCTTATTTTCCTTTTTATGGGCGGGTTTATCATCGCGCTTGCGATGGAGCGGTGGGGTCTGCACAGACGGATAGCATTTACCGCACTGCGCGTCGTCGGTACCGGACAGACGCGGGTTGTCGCGGGCTTCATGATTATCACCGCAGCGATGAGTATGTGGGTGACCAATACGGCGACTACCTTGCTGATGCTGCCCATTGCCGTTTCGATCATCACGCTTGGTGAAGGCGAAATTGCGGTGGAGCGAGCGGCGGGCCAGCACCGTTTTGCGCTGTGCCTATTGCTAGGTATTGCCTACGCTGCGTCGATTGGCGGAATTGGCACGTTGATCGGTACGGTTCCCAACGCTTTCCTGGCGGCTTTTGCATCGAGCGATCTTGGCGTCGAGATCAGCTTTGTCGGCTGGATGGCTGTAGGTGTGCCAGTCGTCTGCATACTGCTGCCGATCGTGTGGTGGTTATTGACGCGGATTCTATTCCCGCTGGGTCGCGCCCGAATAGACGCCGGTCCCGGTGTTATCGATAAGGCCTACTCCGGGCTGGGACCAATGAACGTCGGCGAACGGGTGACGCTGGTCGTTTTTTTGCTGACCGCCGGTATGTGGCTGACACGGCCGTTGCTCAACAAACTGGAGATTGGTGCGGCAACACCTTTGGCGGGTCTTAGCGACGCTGGAATCGCGATAATCGGCGCATTGCTGTTGTTCGTATTTCCGGTGTCGTTGCGCCGGCCGCTTTTTGCGATGGATTGGGAAACCGCGGTGCGTCTACCTTGGGGCTTGCTGGTATTGTTCGGAGGGGGGCTGAGTCTTGCCGCCGCAATACGGGTCAACGGTGTAGGTGAGTTTCTCGTGGCCAGCACGGCCGGGCTGACGGCAATGCCTGGCTGGGTAGTCGTACTCGCGGTCGTCACGCTGATCGTATTCCTCACCGAGTTGACCAGCAATACGGCCACGACGGCGACGCTGATACCGATCCTGGCCGCGGTTGCGCCAGCGCTAGGGCTCGAACCGCTGGCGCTGGCAGTGCCCGCCGCGATTGCCGCCAGTTGCGCTTTCATGCTGCCGGTCGCGACCCCGCCGAACGCTATCGTCTTTGGATCCGGGCGGGTCCGGATCCTCGAAATGAGTCGCGCCGGATTCTGGCTCAACCTTATCGCTATCGTGGTCGTCACCGCAGTGGGGTATGCACTCGTGATACCGGCGCTCGGCTGACTCTCGCGACTTGCCGATCAATCTCGGCCATGGGAGGATAACGGCGGGAATCCGTCTTTTCAGCCCCTTTTCGCACGCAGGATCAGTTCAAAGGATGAAATCCAAACTTGCTTCATGTTTTCTTGCTGCCATTGTGACCGCGGCCCTGTTTATGTCGGGAACCGCTGCGGCCGCAAGCTTCGTTTTGCCGCCGCCCGACATTGACGTTATCGGTGCGACGAGCACGGTCCGAGCGAGGGAAGAGGATACTCTTCTGGATATTGCACGCGAGCACGGGCTAGGGTACGAGGATATTGTGCGCGCAAACCCCGACACCGATCCCTGGTTGCCGGGCGAAGGGACCGAAGTGTTGCTCCCGACCCGTTTCATTCTCCCGCCTGGCCCGCGCAAGGGCATCGTTCTGAACCTCCCCGAATTGCGAATGTATTACTATCCGCCTGCCAAATCCGGCGAAGTTCCGATGGTCGAGACTCACCCGATCAGCATCGGGCGCATGGACTGGGCGACACCACTGGGGCAGACCAAAATCGTCACGAAAGTGCGAAATCCCGCATGGTACCCGCCGGAGTCGATACGCAAGGAACATGCGGAGGACGGAGATATTCTGCCGAACGTGGTTCCCCCAGGTCCGGACAATCCGTTGGGCGGTTTCGCGATGCGTCTCTCTATTCCCGGATACCTCATTCACAGTACCAACAAACCTGCCGGCGTGGGGATGCGGGTCACACATGGCTGCATCCGGATGTATCCGGAGAATATCGAGGCATTGTTCGAGGTTGTGCCGGTGGGCACCCCGGTACGCATCATCAACGAACCTTACAAGGTCGGATGGAGTGTGGATTCCCTGTACCTGGAGGCACACCCGCCGCTGGATGAGGACGCCGAGCGCATCGGGCGTGATCTGACGATTGTGACCGAGCTGCTCGTGAAAGCCACCAGCGAGCGCAATATTGCGGTCGACTGGGATCGAATTGGCACGATTTTCGAGACGGCGAACGGAGTGCCCGACTCTATGGCTGCTATCGATGCCGCGCCGATCCGTGTCAGCAACGACAATGCCGCAGCGACCGAGCGGGAGCAGAGCTCTCTTTAGCCGCGGTCTTGCAATTGCATTCAGGCAAAAAAAACGCCGCGGTGAAACCGCGGCGTTTTATTTGCAAAAGGTAACAGCTTACTTGCGCTGCGCCTTCTCAAACATGCGATCAATTTTCTCGCTGTTACGGTTGCAGCAAGCCTGCGAGGCCTGTGCCGCACGTCCAGCCTGATCTGCCGCACTCTGCGCTGCAGCAGACATCTGCTTGGCATCATTGGCGGCCCGTCCGGCAGCGTCAGCAGCCGACTTCGCAGCCTGTGCTTCGCTTAGAGCGCGGTCAGCGGTAGCCTTGACTTCGTCAAGCCTCGAGTTCGTGGCACATCCTGATGCGAGTACAAGTGCGACAGCAACAGCACCAGCCTTCATGGCAATTCCGATCTTCTTATTCATGAATCGTCCCCTAGCAATCAATCTAACGATGAAAATTCTAATCAATTTCAACAGATTCGAGTGGCCAGATATCTTTTCGATGAGGTCCTGACGCATTCGCCAAGTGAACATACTTCATAACGGGCAGAGCAATCAAGCGTCGCGCTGCTGCGACAGTGCGCGGGCGGTGCCGTCACGGCCGCTTATCACGCAGGATTTCGCGTGCGGCGTTGTGTCCGGGCAGGCCGGTTACGCCGCCACCCGGATGGGTTCCGGAGCCGCACATGTAGAGATTTCTGATCGGTGTTCGGTAGTTGCCGTAACCGAGCAACGGCCTGGCGCTGTAAAGTTGTTCCATGCTAAGCCGGCCATGAAAGATGTCACCGCCGACAAGTCCGAATTTTCGCTCGAGATCGGCGGGGGAGAGCACCATCCTGCCGACAATGCTGGAACGGAAGTTAGGAGCGTATTCGGTGACCGTGTCGATGATGGTCTCGGCCGCTGCGTCGCGACATTCGTCCCACTGTTTGCCGTCAGGCAGAGTTGGACTAAAGTGCTGGCAAAACAGGCTGGCAACGTGATTTCCGGGCGGGGCCAGACTGTCATCGATGGTGCTGGGGATAAGCATTTCGACCACTGGTCGCTTCGACCAACCGTTTTTGCGCGCGTCCTCGTAGGCATCATGCATGTACTCGAGTGACGGGCCCATAATAATGCCGCCCCCATGATGGCGGCCCTGAGTGGTGCCGGGCAGGCACGCGAAGTCGGGCAGCTCGGACAGTGCAACGTTCATTCTGAATGTTCCGGACCCGCAGCGGAAACCCTTGATCGACTCAAGGAATTCGGGCGCAAGTTCCGCTTCCTGAATCAAATCCAGAAACAGCAGCTTCGGATTCAAGTTTGCCGCAACCTGGCGCGCCCGGAACTCCTCCCCGTCAGCGCTTCGAACTCCGGTCACCCGGGAGTTTTCAACCAGGATCTCCGCAATCGGCGTCGCGGTGCGCAGCTCTACCCCGAGTTCCCGCGCTTCCGCGGCCATCGCCTGGGTAATGGCCCCCATGCCGCCAATTGCATGACCCCACGCGCCCTGTTTGCCATTGACCTCGCCGAATACGTGGTGGAGAAGGACGTAACCGGTTCCGGGATGATACGGGCTCGCGAAATTTCCGACGATCGCATCAAACCCGAACAGCGCTTTTAGTGCAGGTGTTTCGAACCAGTCTTCCAAAATCTCGCCGGCACTGCGTGACATCAATTGAAGTACGGATCTTTGTTGCTCGAGATTCAGGTTCAGCCAGCGGCGGCCGCTTTTTAGCGCACGCCAGGCGTCGATGAGGCCGCCGCCGGCATTCGGTGGTGTTTCGAGCAGCGTGGCGCGCAGCAGGCCTACAACCCCGTCCAGCATCTCGTAGTAACGCGGCAGGCTCGCCGCGTCTTTTTTCGAGAAGTTCGAGATCTGCTCGCTATCGCTGGCTGCGTCCGCGCCGAAGCTGAGATATCTGCCATCCGGCAGTGGCATGAAATTGGCAAGCGGTCGTTCGACAATTCGCAGACCGTGTCGGGAGAGCCGCAGGTCGGCAATGATCTTCGGGTGCAAAAGGCTAACCGTATAGCTGGCCACTGAGTTGCGAAAACCGGGATGAAATTCTTCGGTGACGGCTGCGCCACCCAGTATTTCGCGGCGTTCGAGGACTACTACCTTGCGGCCTGCCCGGGCAAGATAACAGGCGCACACCAGGCCATTGTGGCCGCCACCGACGATAACGACATCGTAAGGTTTGTTGTCGGACATTGCGCCGCTTCCGCTCCGAAAGGCGGATATTGTGACGCGCCGCGGCGCGCCTTACCAGTGGCGCTAGCCGGCAGTCGCAACCTCTTCGGCGATTTGTACCGTTTGCCCGGGTTGGAGACGCTCGCCTCCGCGAATGACGACCTGATCGCCGTCATTGATATTGCCACGCACCTCGATCATCGAGCCGTTGCCGATGCCGGTCTGCACCGGAATCTGCTCGACCTTATTGTCTTCTACCAGTTTGAATAGATAGATATTGTCCTGACGCAGTATCAGGGCGTCCCGCGGCACCGCTACGACCTCTGTGGCTTCACTGCGCGGCAATTCGACGCGGACTGCTGACCCGATCACCCAGCTATTCGGATCGAGCGTAACTCTTACTTCGATCATGCGCGACCGTTCATCGCCAACCGGGATTACGGAACGGATCGAATTTTCCGTGAAGTGACGCTGATCGCGAACCATCACAGGCATATCCGCAAACAGATACGGCGCGACCGACATTGGCGCGCGCGCCCGGACCTCGATATTGGTTGTATCCACCAGGCGCGCGATCGTTCCGCCGACGGAAATAAATTCACCAGCCTGGGCCAGCCGGTCGACAATTTGACCGGAAAACGGCGCTTTGACCTGGGCTCGCTGCAGGCTATAAAGCGTTTGCTCGCGCGATACGCGGGCCTGAACCAGGTCCTGTTCGGCCATTGCCTTCTGCGCGGTCGACTCGTCCAGCTGATTGCGTGCCGCGTTGTTTTCCCGTGCCAGCTTTTGCAGCCTGTCGAGCTGCTGGCTCAGGTAAACGAGATTCGCTTCAAGGCGTTTGATGGTCGCATCGTCTTCCTGCAACTGCAGCTCGAGTTCGCGATCATCGATGCGGGCAATGACATCGCCGCTTTCAATCACATCACCAACCTCTGCAACCCAGCTAAGGCGCCCGGATATCTCGGCCGCAATCCGCGCGTCGTTACGGCTGACAACGGTCCCCGGTGCCTGGATGACAGAGGCCATGGACTGACGCTGGGCCTGGTCGACGCGCACGGTAGGCGGTGGTGGCCCGTCCTGTGCCGGGACTGCCTGGCTTGCTAGCGCGGTCACCAGGAAAAACGCGGCAAAACGATAGTCAGGTCTGTTCATGCGAACCATTCTCAACTCAGTCTCTCAGGTTTCCTACACCGTGCCGGCATCGGCTGCTGTGTTGGTGGCCGGCGCCACCTTCTTGTCTGCGGCACTCTCTCCGAGTCGGAGCAGTGTCGGCAGCAACAACAGTGTAAAGATCGTGCTTACAGACATACCGCCGACGATGACCACGGCCAGTCCGCGGTAAATCACGCTGCCGGCACCTGGCATCAATACCAGAGGCAGCATTCCGAATATGCTGGTCAGTGTACTCATGAATATCGGGCGCAGTCTAACTTGCAGCGCATGCGACACTGCGTCGCGCCGGGTCATGCCGTCATGCTCGGCACTGCGCGTCTGGTGGACCAGCAGGATTGCATTGTTGACGACGAGTCCCATCAGGATGATGAAGCCGATCATTGTCAGCAAGTCCATCGGCTGGAAACTAATCGTATTCAGAATTCGCAAAGCAGCAACGCCACCAACAGTCGCCAGGGGAAGCGCCAGAAGCACCAGGAGACTGTCGCGCATTGAGCGGAACAAGGCGCTCATCAGCAGAAACAACACCATTACCGCGAGCAGGAAGTTCTCCGACATATTCGCGATCGCGGACTTTAGCGCGCTTGCGCTGCCGCCATACTGGATCGTTCCATCCGCCGGCAGCAGCGGTTTCAACTCGGGTTCAACTTCTTGCTGCAGGATCTCGATCGCCTCTTCCAGCGACAGATCCTCCGGCGGCGTGACGTTCAGCACGACGCTGCGACGGCGGTCGATCCGGACGATTTGGCTTGGCCCGACGGTGCGCTGGATATCCACCAGTTCGCCAAGTGGCAGGACACCGCCCAGTGGCGTGGCCAGCGGCACGGCTTCGAGTTCGTCGGGGTCGGCCCATGGCTCCGCGCGCAGGATGATATCCATGCGTTTCTCGCCATCGAAATATTCGCCGACCCATACGCCGTCGCCGAGGCTGCGCACGACGCTGGACAACGTCTCGCGGGTCCAGCCTGCTTCGTTGATACGCTGATCGTCCGGCGTCAGACGCAGTTCCGGTTCAGCAAGTTCGGTGCCGGGCCATGGCTGGACCCGTGACCCGGGCAGCTTTTGCTGCACAATGCCCATCCCCTGCCGGGCTGCAGCAAGCAGCGCGCCGGTATCGGTCGCCTGCATTACCATCGAGATATTCCGGCCGCCGCCGAACCCGCCAAAGAGATTGCCCTGCATGACGAATGCAGAGGTGTCGGGGAGGCCCGCTACCACTTCGTCACGCACGATGGCTTCCAGTTCCTTGACCCGGGTCTGGTCTTTCGCGCGGACTCCGATATTTCCGCCGTTCGGCCAGACGATGATGTAGTAGTTTTTCAGGGCGGGCTCTTTCTCGCCGCTCATGTATGGTTCGAGACGATCGATCATGACTTTGACGATTTCGTTCTCGATAAGGTCGGTGTTGGCTCCTGGTGGAAACTGGAAGAATCCGTCAACTGCATCGCGTTTGACAGGCGGCAGATAATCCATCCGCGGCATCAGGACCAGCGTTACCAGCACCGGTGTCCCCATCAGGATCAGGATAGTCAGCCAGCGCCGGCGCGGCGTGTCGGTCAGACGCAAAATTGCCTCAGCTATCCGCTGCCAGCTACTTTCATGGCGATCCTTGAGGTGTGCGGATTCGAGCCACTTCGAAGCTGCTGTCGGCAGCACCGTCACGGCGACCAGCAGTGAAATGCTCACTGCGATGGCAATCGTCAACGCCAGATCGGCAAACAACTGTCCCTCGACATCCTTCAGGAAAATTACCGGCAAAAAGATCGCCACGGTCGTCGCGGTCGATGCCACCAGCGCGCCCAGGACCTGGGCCGTGCCTTCAGCCGCCGCGTCGAGCCCGCTTCGTCCCTGGCCGCGCAGGCGCACGATATTTTCGAGAACGACGATTGCCGCATCGAGCACCATGCCGACTGCAAACGCGAGTCCGGCCAGCGAGATGATATTCAGCGTGCGACCGGTCAAATAAAGGACCACGAAGGTCGAAAGCAGAGAGATCGGTATTGCGGTCGCCACCAGCAGGGTTGCCCGCCATTGCCGCAGGAACCACCAGAGGACTCCGACCGCCAGCAGAATCCCGATCACCAGATTGCTGGTGACGAGCCCGACCGCACGCTTAATGAATACCGAGGCATCGAATGACTGCTCGATGGAAAGACCGAGTTCCTTCATCTGTTCATCGCGGATACCGGCTACGGCCGCCTTGACCTTCGTCAGCGTTTGTAACGCGTTGGCGCCTGACTCCTTCATGATTTCTACGCCCATGGCGGGGTTGCCATTCTGGGTCGAGAAATTTGTACGGTCGCCGCGGTTGACGCTGATGTCTGCAATGTCGCCAAGCCGCACCGGGCGACCGTCACGCCACTCGAGTATCAGTTCGGACAATTGATCCGGGGTATAGCGGCCGGCAAAGCGCAGCGTGTACTGGCGCCTGCCGACTTCGACGAAACCGCCGGACACATCGTTGGCCCGGCCGGCAATCGAAGCGACAGTGGGAATCTGAATGCCGAGCTCGGCGGCGCGGTAGGGGTCGAATACGATTTGCAGTTGCTCGCCCTGGCCGGCATGGAGTTCGACGCCGGCTACGCCGGGAATGCTCTCGAGCGTGGGTTTGAGAATTTCCTCGATGACACGCTGGTAGCTTTCGATCGGCCCGGCGGTGCCTGGCAACAACTGGACGAAGAACCAGGTCAGAGTTTCATTGGTGCCGCCGCCCCAGCCGGCACCGAGGCGTACCGATGGCGGTGTCGCGTCGCGCGGCAATGGCTGCAGACGATTGATCCGGCTGATGACATCGATAAGGGTCTTCTGCATATCGGTATCGAGACCAAAACGCATGTTGATCCATGAGAAGCCCTTGTTTGCACCGGCGGTCATCTCCTTCATGCCGGGGAGACCCTGCAGCACCTCTTCGATTGGTTCGACCAGTTCCGATTCGACTTCGCGCGGCGAGGCGGCGCGCCAGCCGGTACGGACCGACAGCTCTGGTTCGTCGATATTCGGAAACAGTTGCACCGGGAGTTTGTTGAGGCTGTAAAGCCCGAAGAACACGATGATCGCGACCACCACGGCTATCCCCGCCGGGTTGCGCAGAGATTTGATCGTGAGACTCATTGTTGGCCATCCCTCTGATGACTGCCGGTTGCGGACAGCCGGATAACGTTGTGTTGTTTTAGTTGTGCCCCAGCCTGAAACAGGCTCTCCTGTGCAGACTAGGTTGAATGCGAAAAGTTCAAGCGATGTTCTGTGGTTAGATGCGGCAGAAGGCGGATTGGTTGCAGTCGGGCAAGAACTTGCTCTCGAATTATTCCTGTATATAATAACAGTTGTTTTTATATACAGGTGCATGCCCATGCAGGAACTGACGCCACGCCAGTCGCAGGTACTGGCTTTCATCCGTGACTTTATTGTCGATCAGGGAATGCCGCCGACCCGCGCGGAGATTGCGCGCGCGCTGGGTTTCAAGTCGGTCAATGCCGCTGAGGAGCATCTCCGTGCGCTACAGCGCAAGGGTGCTGTCGAACTGATTTCAGGCACTTCCCGTGGCATTCAGCTCAAAGATGCGTTGCGCGAGCAAATAGGGCTGCCCCTTGTGGGTCGGGTGGCGGCCGGCCATCCCATTCTGGCGGAGCAGCATATCGAGGCGCGCTATCAACTCGACCCGGATCTTTTCAGCCCCAAACCGCATTATCTGTTGCAGGTAAAAGGCATGAGCATGCGTGACGCCGGCATTCTGGATGGTGACCTGGTAGCGGTGCATCGGACTCCTGATATCCGCAACAGTCAGATCGTTGTTGCGCGTCTGGAAGACGAGGTAACCGTCAAGCGCTACCGCCAGGAGGGTAAGCTGGTCTGGCTGTTACCGGAGAACCCGGACTTTGCACCGATGCGGCTGGATCTGGCTGAGCAGCCTCTGATTATCGAAGGGGTCGTCGTCGGGGTTGTGCGACGGGGTGCCGGATTGCAGTGAAACCGCTTCCCCAGGCAATTCTCGATCAGGCCGGTTTATGGCATGCCCGTAATGGCGCTCAGCGGGTAGCCACGATTGCTACCGGCTATCCCGAACTGGATAGGCAATTGCCTGGCGGTGGCTGGCCTCTGGGTGCGCTGACCGAGTTGATTGTCGGGCAGTACGGGATTGGTGAGCTGAGATTGTTTTTGCCGGCCCTGTCCGCATTGAGCCGTCGGCACGACCGCAGGTTGATGTGGATCGCACCACCTCATGAGCCCTATGCACCGGCGCTTGCTGCGGCGGGCCTGGATCTTTCCCGGCACCTGGTGGTGCGGCCGGAGCAGTCGCGCGACGTCCTGTGGGCTGCCGAACAAGGCCTGCGCTCCGGGTACTGCGCGGCAGTACTGTTATGGACAGAACGTCTGAGCGACAGGGAAGCGCGCCGTTTGCAACTGGCGGCCGAGTCGAGCGCTGCCTGGGGGCTGATCTTTCGCCCACCCGCGGCAGCGCGGGAGCATTCGCCAGCTGCCCTGAGGTTGCATATGAGCGTTGGCAGTAGTGGGCGTCGCCTGCAGATTCTGAAAGCCCGTGGTGGACAGCCTGCGGTTCTGGACGGTCTGCATTGGCTGGCCCATTGATCCGGCCCGGGACAGGGAAGTCGCCAGGTCATGAGCCGCTTACAGGAAAAGTCCCTCCCGCTTTTTTCCATCCCCGATGAGCAGTCTTTAAAACCAGCCTGTGACGCGGCGCCGGTTTCGCCGTTCGCGAGCCCCGTGCCGAGACCGGTGTTGTGGCTGGCAGTTCACCTGCCGCGTCTCGGACTCGAGGTGTTCGGTCACAACGACGGCCCGCTGATTGTCGTAACCGGGCAAGGCGCCGCGCGCCGGGTATGGATACCCAACGATACCTGCATGGCTGCTGGCATACGTCCAGGCATGAGTCTCAATGCCGCGTTTGCCTTGTTGCCGGATTTGCGAGCGGCGGAACGTAGCCCTTTACGCGAACAACAGACGCTGGAAAAAATTGCCACCCGGCTTGGGCGGTTCAGTCCGCGCATTAGTTGTGATGCCGCCGATATGGTGCTGCTCGAAGTGCAGGGTAGTCTGCGTCTGTTCGGTGGGCTGGAGCGGCTGTGCGGTGCCGTGCGCGACGTTCTGAGCGAGTCCGGATACACGATGCAGCTGGCACTCGCGCCCACGCCGCTTGCAGCAGCATGGCTGGCTCGTGCCGGAGAAGAGAAGCCGGTTCTGGAGACCGAGCAATTACCGGGGCGGCTCGGTGGAGTGCCCTTGTCATGTCTCGACTGGCCGGAGCAGTTGCAGGGAACACTGGCAGGCATGGGGATATATACATTGTCCGATTGCCTGCGTTTACCGCGAGACGGTTTTGCGCGCCGTTTTGGGCAGCAGCGTCTGGACATACTTGATCGCGCGTTGGGACGGCAAGCCGACCCACGGCAGGCTTTTACGCCACCGGCATATTTTGAGGACACGCTCGATTTTGACTTCGAGGTTCATACCGCGTCTGCATTGACGCCCTGGGTCAGTTGTTTGCTGAGTCGTTTGCAGGCGTTCCTTCTACCCCGACAGCTGGCGGTGGAACGTGTCAGTTTCGAGTTGGCACATAACGGTCATTCGTCAACACGCCTGCCGCTGGGATTGGCGAGTCCGAGTTGTGATGGCGCCTATATTGGCGGGCTTATGGCGGTGATCCTGGAGCGCCTCGTATTACCGGCGCCGGTGAATGCATTGCATTTGCGCAGCGGCATACCGCTACCGTTGCGTCAGGACAGCGCAGGTCTTTTCGACACTGACTCTGATCAGCCGGCAGATCAGCATGGATTACGCGAACTGCTCGGGCGATTGCGGGTCCGGCTCGGCGATGCTGCGGTATACGATACCAACCTGGTCGCCGAGCATCGCCCCGAAGCGGCATGGCGGCGGGGCAGGGCAGACGGCGATGTCGTGGCTCCGGTGTCCGTTATGCGCCCTACGTGGATGCTCGATGTGCCCAGAGCGCTGGAAATTGTGCGGGAGCGGCCCTGGTATCGTGGCTTCTTGCGGATCGAGAGCGGTCCCGAGCGTATCGAAACCGGCTGGTGGGACGATGCACCGGTAAGCCGGGATTACTACATAGCGGCCAATCCCGATGGCGCCCGTTTCTGGATTTATCGTGAACGCCGTAAAGCGGCGCGCTGGTTCCTGCACGGGGTTTTCGGGTGATGCAGCCCGGCTATGCGGAGCTCCATGCGCTCAGTAATTTCACTTTCCTGCGCGGTGCCTCGCATCCGGAGGAACTCGTAACAACTGCCGCGGCACTCGGTTACCGTGCACTGGCACTGACTGACGAGTGCTCGGTGGCCGGCATCGTGCGCGCGCATAGCGCAGCCCGAAAACTGGATTTGCAGTTGATCGCCGGCAGCGAACTGCGACTGACCGATGCCACCAGGCTGGTGGTGCTGGCAACGAGCCGGCAGGGCTATGCCGAACTTTGTCACCTGATTACGTTGGGGCGTCGTGCTGCGGAGAAAGGCGAATACACGCTATGCCGTGACGATTTCGCCAGCGGATTACCGCATTGCCTGGTGTTGTGGTTACCGGGCGCGCAACCGAATGCGCAAACCGGTGCCTGGGTGGCGGAGCAATTCCCGGGGCGTAGCTGGCTTGCCGTCGAGCTCCTGGCCGGCGGGCGCGATCGCAACGATTGCCAGCTACTGGATAGCCTCGGTCGGCGTCTCGGTCTGCCACGTGTCGCTGCGGGCGATGTTCACATGCATCGACGCTCTCGTCGCGCCTTACAGGATACGTTGACAGCGATACGTCTGAAAACGACTCTGGATGGTGCCGGTTTCGCGCTCTACCCCAATGGTGAGCGGCATCTGCGTGCGCGTCCCCGGCTTGCGCTTCTGTATCCGCAGGATATGCTCGACGAGACGCTTCGTGTTGCCGAGCGCTGCGACTTTTCCCTCGACGAATTGCGCTATGAATATCCGCGCGAGCTGGTTCCCGAAGGACAGACACCCGCTACGTATTTGCGTCGCCTGACCGAGGAGGGCATGCGCCGGCGCTGGCCGCACGGAGCCACGGACAAGGTCAAGCGCATGATCCGGCACGAACTGGGGTTGATCAGCGAACTCGCCTATGAACCGTATTTTCTGACGGTATACGACCTGGTCCGGTTTGCGCGCAAGCATCGCATTCTCTGCCAGGGCCGAGGCTCGGCCGCCAACTCTGCTGTCTGTTTTTGTCTGGGTATCACTGAGGTTGACCCTGCCCGTATGGCAACCCTGTTCGAAAGGTTCATTTCCCGCGAACGAAATGAACCGCCCGATATCGATGTCGATTTCGAGCATGAGAGACGCGAAGAGGTTATCCAGTACATCTACCGCAAATACGGCCGCGAGCGGGTCGCATTGACGGCGACCGTGACAACTTACCGTGCCAGGAGCGCGGTACGTGATATCGGTAAGGCACTGGGTCTCGATCCGTTGCAGGTTGACAGGCTGGCGCGGGCGATGCGCTGGATCTCCGATACCGATGTCGACGAACAGCGTATCCGCGAAGCCGGTTTCAGTCCTGAAACACCGGTTATCGCGCGCTTGCTCAGGCTTGTGCGCGAGCTGATCGGCTTCCCGCGTCATTTGTCTCAGCATGTCGGCGGATTCGTATTTTCGGCGGGGCCGCTATATGAGCTAGTGCCAATCGAAAATGCCGCGATGCCCGAGCGTACCGTGATCCAGTGGGACAAGGATGACCTGGATGAGCTGGGTCTGCTGAAAGTCGACGTGCTGGGTCTCGGTATGCTGTCGGCGATTCGCCGCAGTTTTGACCTGATAGCGTTGCATCGTGGAAAGCGCTGGAGCCTGGCCACGGTGCCAGCCGAGGATCCGGCGGTTTACGACATGATAGGCCGCGCCGATACCGTCGGCGTCTTCCAGATCGAATCGCGCGCGCAGATGGCGATGCTGCCGCGTCTGAAGCCTCGTTGTTATTACGATCTTGTCATCGAGGTTGCAATCATCAGGCCCGGACCGATACAGGGCGATATGGTTCATCCCTATTTGCAACGCCGCAATGGCGAGGAACCGGTAACTTATCCCAGCCCGGACGTCGAAGATGTACTCGCGCGCACGCTGGGTGTGCCGATCTTCCAGGAGCAGGTCATGCAGCTTGCCATTGTGGCGGCCGGGTTCAGTGCCGGCGAAGCGGATCAGTTGCGCCGGGCGATGGCCGCATGGCGCCGCCGCGGCAGTCTCGGACCGTTCGAAGACAGGCTGATACATGGCATGGCGGAGCGCGGTTATAGCGAAAGTTTCGCACGGCAGATATTCAACCAGATACAGGGTTTTGGCGAATACGGATTTCCGGAATCGCACTCGGCGAGCTTTGCGTTGCTCGTTTATGTATCGTCCTGGCTCAAATGTCATGAGCCGGCTGCATTTACCTGCGCGCTGATCAACAGCCAGCCGATGGGTTTTTACGCGCCGCCGCAACTGGTGCAGGATGCGCGGCGGCACGGAGTCGAAGTACGCCCCGCGGATGTCTGCACCAGTGACTACGATTGCACGCTTGAGGCGTCGTTGCAGACCCAGCCGGCGATACGCCTGGGTCTGCGCATGGTCAAGGGGCTATCCGCGGACAGTGCCCGGCGCATTGTAACGGCACGCCAGCACCGGGCGTTTGTCAGTACACAGGACCTGGTGGAACGGGCCGGACTTGACCGCGGGGACCTGAATGCACTGGCCGCGGCAGATGCCTTGCGTGAACTGGCGGGGCACCGGCATCGCGCCAGATGGGAGGTGCTGGGCGTGGAGCCGCCAACCCCTTTGCTGCCGCAGCCGCGTATCGCCGAGGCCGAGCCGATGTTGCGCGCGGCGACCGAAGGCGAGGATATTGCCGCCGATTACAATCATCTGGGCCTGTCCCTGCGGAGGCATCCGCTGGCGTTGCTGCGTGGGCTTCTGCGTGAGAAAGGGATGTGGACAGCGCAGGAATTGCGCACGCTTGGCGACGGCGAGTGGGTCGTCGCCGCGGGAGTGGTCATCACCAAACAACGCCCGGGCAGCGCCAAGGGAGTGACATTCGTCACGCTCGAGGACGAAACCGGTCATGTGAATGTCATTGTCTGGCGCAAGCTGGCCGAGCGGCAGCGCAAAATTCTCCTGGGTGCCCGATTGATGGGGGTGCGTGGCAAGTTACAGCGTCAGGGGGAGGTTTTGCATCTGGTTGCGCAACACCTCGAAGATCATACGAAATTGCTCGGGACGCTGGTTACCCGCTCACGCGATTTTCATTGATATTCATAGCCGCATCGCAAGCGCCATGCGGGAAGGACAGATGCGTTCGACCAGGATACCCCGAGGGTGATCAGTCCAGTTGATACTGGTCGAGATCATCGCCGTCGTCGAAGTCATCGAAAACCTCACGAATGTCCTGCTGCGAACGTTTATTTTCCATGTATGCCTCGAGCCGCTGTCGCGCAGTCATGCTGCCGTTAACAGGCGACCCCTTCGTAACGGCAAGCTCAACCTCGATCGGGTCGTCGTCGCTAACGTCCAGGTCGTCGTCGTCGGAGAGATCGATGTCGTCATCGTCAAAGCCGCCCGCCGTGGGTTCCTCGCTCATTTTTCGTCACCATCCGCACGAGAATTCATACTCCCTCAGCGCGTATATAAGGCGAATTCGTTTCGAGCGCAAGCATCACAAAACTGCAACGTTCAGGGCCGCATAAATCAAGGGTGTTCGTTCGGCCGGGCAATCGGCCGCCAGTCCGGGCCGCGCTAACCCACCAGTTGATTGAGTTCGAATAGCGGGAGCAGCATCGACACAACAATGGCGAGGACCACCAGACCCATCACCACGATCAGCGCCGGCTCGAGAATTGCCAGCAATGCGGAAATGATGCCGTCGAGTTCGCGTTCCTGGTTAGTGGCCGCACGATTCAACATCGTTTCCAACTGGCCACTGGTCTCTCCGCTCGAAATCAGGTGCAGTGTCATCGGCGGGAACAGCCCGCTTTTGGACAGGGATTTTCCGATCGCGCCGCCTTCGCGCACCCGCGAAGCTGCTTCGTTAACCGCTTCGCGCATCGGGATATTGCTGACTACAGCGCCGGAGATGCGAAAGCTCTCGAGTACCGGTACGCCGCTTCCGGCAAGAATACTCAGCGTCCGCGTGAAACGCGCTGTATTGACGCCTTGCACGAGGCGACCGACCACCGGTATCCGCAGCAGGAACCTGTGATATTTGCGGCGCGCGTCTTCGCGTCGCAGCAAAGCGCGAATACCGAATATCAAACCGATGACAATGGCCAGCAACAACCACCAGTAGTCGCGCATAAAATCGCTGACGGAGATGAGGATTCGCGTCGGCGCGGGCAGCAGATTGCCGGTGTTTTCAAACACACTGACGACCTTGGGGACGACGAAAGCGAGCAGAAAAGAGACGATCGTAATTGCCAGGGTGGTCAGCACGATCGGGTAGATCATCGCACTGGATACTTTCTGCCGCAGCACCTGGCGGCCCTCGGTAAAATCGGCGAGCCGCTCCAGCACTGCATCGAGATGCCCCGACTGCTCGCCGGCGGCGACGGTTGCCTGGTAGATTTCAGGGAAGGCCTGCGGGAACTCGGAGAGACCGTCGGCCAGGGCATGGCCCTCCATGACCTT
>Ga0102955_1000077_pt1 | contig 20135 bp, 13 predicted proteins | sample SalPonF2_A_D1_MG_FD_78512 | JGI IMG/M metagenome (GOLD analysis project Ga0102955, IMG submission 78512) | Salt pond soil microbial communities from South San Francisco under conditions of wetland restoration - Salt Pond MetaG SF2_A_D1_MG ... | reverse complement strand
TCGACGTAGCCCACGACTTCGAGATCGAATCCCGAGATGCCTTGCATTTGTTTCGGCGAACTCAGCACCCGCATGCGATGCACACCGAGGTCACGCAAAATCTGCGCGCCGATTCCATAGGTGCGAAGCAGTGGCGCTCCACCCTCGCCGGCATTTTTTAATTGGGCCCCGGCACGAAGCGAAGTCGCGGCCTCGATAAGCTCCCGCGGCCCCTCCTGCTGACGCAGAACTATCACGACACCCACGCCTTCGTCATCGATCCACTGCATTGCATCGCCTAGCGGCCACCCAAGCGCCGGGCTGCGAACCCCAACTACATCCCTCAGTGTGTCCGGCAAATGCACTCGTACCAGCGGCGCATCTTGCTGCGAAAGGTCACCCTTCACAAGGGCCAGGTGAACATTGCGATGTACGTAGTCGTCATAGCAATAGAGGCGCCACTGGCCGAAGGCGGTATTGACGTCCTGCTGCATAATCCTCTCGACGCTTGGCTCCTTGTCGAGTCGATAACGAATCAGGTCTGCAATCGTGCCAATCTTCAATCCATGATGGACCGCGAATTCTTCGAGATCGGGCCGCCGAGCCATAGTGCCATCTTCGTTCATGATTTCGACGATAACGGCCGACGCCTCGCTTGCGCCCGAGAGTCGGGCGAGGTCGCAGCCCGCCTCCGTATGCCCGGCCCGGCTCAACACGCCTCCGGCCTGGGCCATCAACGGAAAAATATGCCCCGGCTGGCGCAGATCCTCCGGCCTTGCGTCGGGCTTGACCGCCGCCGCCACAGTGACTGCCCGATCGTGCGCCGAGATACCGGTGGTAATTCCCTCCGCGGCTTCGATCGATAGCGTGAAATTGGTGCTGTGCTGATCGTCGGTATCGGACACCATCAGCGGCAGCCGCAATTGGCGGCAACGGTCGCGGGTCAATGTCAGGCAAATCAGGCCACGCCCGAAGCGAGCCATAAAGTTGATCGCGTCCGGGGTTACCCGGTCGGCTGCCATCACCAGGTCACCCTCATTTTCCCGATCTTCGTCATCCATGATGATGACCATCCGGCCGAGCCGCAGATCCTCGAGAACCTCCTCGATCGTATTCAGCTTCATATTTCTCTCCGACTACTCCGCAGCGAAGCCGTGCAGTTTAAGCTTGCCGAGATCGAGACCCTCATCGCTTCGATCCCGCAGCAGTTGTTCGAGGTAACGCGCAATGACATCCACCTCGATATTGACGGCAGTGCCGGGCGCGAAATCGCCGATGTTAGTCTCGGCGAGTGTATGCGGCACGATGTTCACATCGAAGCGGTGGCCTTTCACGTCATTGACCGTCAGGCTGATCCCGTCGATACAGATCGAGCCCTTGCGCGCGACATAGCGCACCAGTTCGCGCGGCAATTCGAACTCGAAGCGTACCGACCGGGCGTCCGGTCGCCGCGCAACGCAGCGCCCGATGCCATCGACGTGCCCGGAGACGAGATGACCGCCGAGGGGTTGTCCGGCTACCAGCGCCTTCTCCAGATTTAGCGTCGCGTGCCCGTCAAGCCCACCCAGGCTGGTCAGATTCAGCGTCTCGACGGAACAATCGGCGGCGAACCAGTTCGGGCCCAGTTCGACCACGGTAAGACAGACGCCGTTCACCGCAATGCTGTCGCCCGGCCGAACCCCGGCCATGTCCAGCCCGCCCGACTCGATTTCGAGACGGACATCGCCGCCGATACTGTGGCGCGCCCTGATCCTGCCAGTGGCCTGAATGATGCCGGTGAACATTGAAATCCTAGGTGTCAGCGAGGAGTAACCGGACTTTGAGGTCCGGTCCTACTCTGGTGCATTCCGAAAAACTGCATTCTACCTTGTCGGCCATGGTTACGACCTGCGGCAGTTGAAACATGGCGCGACCGTCACCGCCCAGCAGGCTCGGCGCGTAGTAGATCACCAGTTCGTCTGTCAGCCCCGCCGCGACCAGCGCGCCGTTGAGAATCGGCCCGGCCTCGACCAGGACTTCGTTGACTTCGCGCTGCGCCAGCAGCTCAAGCAACTGCCGTAAATCCAGATGCCCGCCTTGTTCCGCCACGTCCATAAACCCGGCTCCCGCTGCCGCAAGCGCAGCGCGACGAGCCCCGTCATTGCTGGCCGTGGCGATGACTACGTCACCGTCGAGACCCAGTGTTTGCGCGCCCGGCGCAGTGCGCAGACGGGTATCGCAAATGACTCGCAGCGGTTGCCGTTCGCAATTCTCGCGGCGGACATTCAGCGACGGGTCGTCGGCGAGAACGGTGCCGATCCCGGTGACAATGGCAGAGCAACCTGCCCGCAGCTGTTGCACATCGGCGCGTGATTCAGCACTGCTAATCCACTTGCTTTCGCCGCTCGCGACGGCGGTACGCCCGTCGACACTTGCCGCAATCTTGCTGATTACCCATGGTCTGCCACGCCGCATTCGCGATACAAAGCCGCGGTTTAGCGCCTCGGCACGGTCGCCATACAGGCCGACCGCCACTTCGATTCCGGCTTTCCGCAGCGTGCCTGCGGCATTGCCGTCGACAACAGGATTGGGGTCCAGCATCGCCACGACCACGCGCGCCGGAGCCGCCGCGACAACCGCATCGACGCAAGGTGGCGTTCTGCCGCTATGACTGCAGGGTTCGAGCGTCAGGTAGATGGTCGCACCGCGCGCGGCCTCGCCCGCCTCGGCCAGCGCCAGCACCTCGGCATGCGGCTCACCGGCACGCCGGTGCCAGCCCTCACCCACTACCTGGTCGCCTCTGACGATGACGCATCCGACGCGCGGATTCGGATGGGTTGTGTTTTGGCCACGCGCAGCGAGCGCGAGCGCGCGCGCCATGAAACGCTGGTCCGCCGGGGTGAAACTCACCGCCGCCGGCGACGCCGCTGTCGCGCTTCCGGTAGCAGCGACATCTGCTCGCGATCGACGAGATGTTTCGAAACCTGTTGCAATCGCTCGATCTCCTCGCGAAATTCCTCGACATCCTGGAAGCTGCGATAAACGGATGCAAACCGGACGAAAGCGACTTCGTCGAGTTGCCGCAGTTCCTCCATCACCAGCTCGCCGATCATGACCGAGCGCACTTCGCGCTCACCGGCCACCTGGAGCTTGTGCACGATCCGCGACAAAGCCTCTTCCACCGCTTCGCTGCTGACCGGGCGCTTCTCCAGCGCCCGCTCGATCCCGGCGCGCAGTTTGGCCTGGTCGAAGGGCTGACGGCTGGCATCGCTTTTAACGACGTGTGGCAACACCAGTTCCGCGGTTTCGAAAGTGGTGAATCGCTCCGCGCAACTCAGGCATTCGCGACGCCGCCGCACCTGGCGCCCCTCACCCGCGAGCCGGGAGTCGGCTACCTTGGTTTCAGAGTGACCGCAAAAAGGACAGTGCATCGCTCACGAATCACGCGCCGGCGGCGGCCCTGGCCGCGGCCGGCGCCACACGGTAAACGGGAAACCGTCCGCAGAGTTCCAGCACCTGTCCGCGCACCCGGTCGATCATTTCCTCGCTCGAGATGTCTTCGAGAATATCGGCAATCCAGTGAGTCATCGTCGTAACTTCGTCGGGGCCGAATCCGCGCGTAGTGATAGCCGGCGTACCCAGCCGCAAACCGCTCGTTACAAAAGGCGAACGTGGATCGTTGGGCACGGCGTTCTTGTTGACCGTGATATTCGCGCGCCCCAGCGCTGCATCGGCGTCTTTGCCAGTGATGTCCTTGTCGATAAGGTCGAGCAGGAACAGATGATTGTCGGTGCCGCCGGAAACGATCCTGAATCCGCGCTCCGTCAGGACCTCGGTCATCAGTCGCGCATTGGCGACCACTTGCTGCTGGTACTCGACAAACCCCGGCTGCATCGCCTCGAGGAATGCCACGGCCTTGGCCGCGATCACATGCATCAACGGTCCGCCCTGAGTACCCGGAAAAACCAGTGAATTCAGCTTCTTCGTCAGCTCGGCGTTTTCGCGCGCCAGGATTATGCCGCCGCGCGGGCCGCGCAGCGTCTTATGGGTCGTGCTGGTGACCACATCGGCGATCGAGACCGGGCTCGGATAAACGCCGGCTGCAACGAGACCGGCGACATGCGCCATGTCGACGACGAGGTAAGCACCTACTTCGTCAGCAATGTCACGAAACTTCTGCCAGTCGATGATCCGGGAGTAGGCCGAAAAACCCGCGACGATCATGCGCGGGCGATGCTCGCGAGCGAGCGCCGCCACCTGTTCGTAATCAACCTCGCCACTGCCCTCGTCGATCCCGTACTGGAACGCATTAAAGAGCTTGCCGGAGAAATTGACTTTGGCGCCATGGGTAAGGTGACCGCCATGCGCCAGACTCATGCCGAGAATCGTGTCGCCTGGCTGCAACAGTGCCAGGAACACGGCGACGTTGGCCTGCGAACCCGAATGCGGCTGCACGTTGACATAGTCCGCGCCAAACAGCTCGCGCGCGCGCTCGATAGCGAGGCGCTCGGCGATATCGACAAACTCGCAACCGCCGTAGTAGCGTTTGCCCGGATAGCCTTCCGCATACTTGTTCGTCAGCACCGACCCCTGGGCTTCCAGAACGCACGGGCTGGCATAGTTCTCAGAGGCAATCAGTTCGATGTGATCTTCCTGACGCTGGCGCTCATGCTCCATGGCCGATGCCAATTCCGGGTCAAATGCGGCGATGGTCAGATCGGGCGTAAACATTCTGGCGTCTCCGTGAGCAAAAAAGGCGGGCCCGGGAGATTGTACCCGAGGGCGCGCTGCAACGGGGCGCATGGGCCGGCCCGCGGTCGCGTTGGCATATTACTGGATTGGCGCGCCGCGATTGCCGATAATCGCGCGCCTTGCCGGAAAAATGCGAGCCCCCATGGCCCAATACGTTTACACAATGAGCCGTGTCGCCAGAATCGTACCTCCAAAGAAGTACATTCTGCGTGACATTTCCCTGAGTTTTTTCCCCGGAGCAAAAATTGGCGTGCTGGGACTCAACGGCTCGGGAAAATCGACACTACTGCGAATTATGGCCGGCGTAGACACCGAATTCGAAGGTGAGGCGCGGCCCCAGCCCGACATCAGGATCGGCTACCTGCCGCAGGAGCCGCAACTTGACGAGAAGCTGGACGTGCGCGGCAACGTCGAACTCGCGCTGGGCGAGATCACCGAGGCGCTGCAGCGGCTGGAGGAGGTCTATGCCGCCTACGCCGAGGCTGACGCCGACTTTGACGCCCTGGCGAAGGAACAGGCACGGCTCGAGAACATCGTTGAGGCCGGCGACGGTCACAATCTCGAGCGCTCGCTGGAAATCGCGGCGGACGCATTGCGCCTGCCGCCATGGGAAGCCGATGTGACCCGCTTGTCGGGCGGCGAGCGGCGGCGGGTCGCATTATGCCGGTTATTGCTGGAAAAACCCGACATGCTGCTGCTCGATGAGCCGACCAACCATCTCGATGCGGAGTCGGTAGCCTGGCTCGAGCGCTTTCTCGAATCCTATCCGGGCACCGTCATCGCGGTGACTCATGACCGCTACTTTCTGGACAACGTCGCCGGCTGGATTCTGGAACTTGATCGTGGCCATGGCATTCCCTGGCAGGGTAACTACACCTCCTGGCTCGAACAAAAGGAGCAGCGCCTCGAAATCGAGGAAAAACAGGAAAGCGCGCGCATCCGCTCGATGCAGCACGAACTCGAATGGGTGCGCACCAATCCAAAGGGCCGTCAGGCGAAATCGAAGGCGCGGCTACGCCAGTTCGAGGAGTTGTCCAGCCAGGACTATCAGCGCCGCAACGAAACCAACGAAATCTATATTCCTCCCGGGCCACGGCTCGGTGACCTGGTGATCGAGGCAAACGGACTCAGCAAGGGATTTGGCGACCGGCTGCTGATGGAGAATCTGAGTTTCAGTCTTCCGCGCGGCGGCATCGTCGGGATCATAGGCCCAAACGGGGCCGGCAAGACCACCTTGTTCCGAATGCTGGCCGGACAGGAGTCTCCGGATGATGGCGACATCCGTTTTGGCGACAGCGTCGAACTTGCCTACGTGGATCAAAGCAGGGCCGAACTGAGCGATGACAAGACCGTCTGGGAAGAAATCTCGGACGGGCAGGACATTATCAGGATCGGCAACTACGAAACGCCGTCGCGCGCCTACCTGGGGCGCTTCAATTTCAAAGGCGCGGATCAGCAAAAACGCGTTGGCGGTCTGTCCGGTGGCGAGCGAAACAGGGTGCACCTGGCCAAGCTTTTGCGTTCGGGCGGTAACGTACTGTTACTTGACGAACCCACCAACGACCTCGACGTGGAAACGCTGCGCGCACTGGAGGAGGCATTGCTGACGTTTCCGGGATGCGCCGCCGTGATTTCACATGACCGCTGGTTTCTGGATCGCATCGCCACCCACATCCTGGCGTTCGAAGGAAACAGCGAGGTGGTGTGGTTCGAAGGAAATTACCAGGCCTATGAGGAGGATTTCCGGCGCCGCCGCGGCGAACAAGCCGCACAACCGCACAGGCTTCGCTACAAGCCGCTGCAGCGTTGATCGCTTTTAACCCCGTCGGCGCTTCAGAGTGCGGCGGCAAACGTGCTTGCGCAAGCATCCGCAGCAAAACCAATTTTCGCTGAAACAACCGGAAGGACAAATGAAACCCAAGACTCATACAACCGTACTGTCACTAGCTATCTGCTTTGTCGGACTTCACATGGCCGGCGATGCCCGGGCCGAGCACCACGCCGACTCCGTAACCTCCGGCCTGATGAAGGCCGTTGGCGGTGCGCATCGCAGTCCCGCCAACCAGGCGCGAGACGAGAACCGGGATCCGGTCGAGACCCTGGGCTTCTTTGGAATCGAACCGGGCATGACGGTAATCGAGCTGTGGCCGGGCGGTGGCTGGTACACTGAAATCCTGGCGCCGTTCCTGCGCGAAAAAGGAACGCTGGTGGCCGCAAGTTACGGCATGGACACGACGCCCGAATATCGCCCGCGTCTGCATAAGGCCCTCATGGAGAAGGTGGCCGGCAACCCTGCGGTATATGGCAGCGTGAAGATCATCGAATGGGATCCGCCGCGTAAGAATTCCCTCGGCGCACCGGGTTCCGCCGATATGGTGCTGACCTTCCGAAACACCCACAGCTTCATCAACAACGGACTCGCTGAAGGCGTATTTGCCGAAGCCTTCAAGGTACTCAAGCCGGGCGGCGTGCTCGGCATCGTCCAACACCGTGCCGCACCCGGCGCGCCCGCCGACAGCTCGAAGTCGGGCTATGTAACGGAACAGGCCGTGATCGCCCTGGCGCAAGGCGCGGGATTCGTGGCTGAAGCACGCTCCGAGATCAATGCGAATCCAAAGGACAGTCACGATCACCCCGAGGGCGTGTGGACGCTGCCGCCGAGTTATCGTCTCGGCGACGTCGACAAGGAGCTTTACCGCGGCATCGGCGAAAGCGATCGCATGACTCTTCGGTTTCGCAAACCGCGCTGAGCTCACATCGCGCGTGCGACAAATCGGGCTGGTCGCCGGTGGCGGCCGGCCCGATTCCGTTCTAGATTAGGCGATAGTCTCGAATTCAACGATCTCCAACGGAGCAAACGATGGCGGCAACCAGAAACGTTCAACTCGACGGCCGCACTCTGACACTCGCACAGCTGGCGCAGTTTGATCGCGAGCAGCCGCACTTTGAGCTCGCGCCGCAGGCACGCGAGAACATGCTATCGAGCGTCGCAACCGTTGCGGAGGTCATTCGCAGCAAGCGCATCTGCTACGGCATCAACACCGGCTTTGGAGCTTTCGCCAATCGTCACATCCCCGATTCCCAGGTTGTCGAACTGCAGTACAACCTGGCCCGCAGCCATACCTGTGGTGTCGGCGAGGCACTGCCAGAGAACCTGGTGCGCCGATTGCTGATACTCAAAGCCAACAGCCTGGCGGCGGGTTGCTCGGGAATTCGCCCGGAAATCGTCGATGCATTGCTGGCACTGGCCAACAATGACGTCATCCCGCAAATTCCGGCCAAGGGCTCGGTGGGCGCTTCCGGTGACCTCGCGCCGCTGGCTCACATGACGATGGCGCTTATCGGCGAGGGCGAAGCGATGTGGCGTGGAGAGAAAATCAGCGCCATGGAGGTTCCCCGCGCCGCAGGATTTGAACCGGTCGAGCTGCAGGCTAAAGAGGGGCTGGCGTTATTGAACGGAACGCAATTATCCGCTGTGCTGGCAATCGAGGGCCTGTATCGCCTCGACAACCTTTTGCGCACGTCGGTCGTTGCCGGCGCGATGACCGTCGAGGGACTCGCTGGCAGTTTTGCGCCGTTCGATGAACGTATTCATGAAGTACGTGGCATGCACGGACAGCGCCGTGTCGCCCAGGCTTTTCGCCGCCTGCTGACCGCAAGCGATATCCACTCCGGCCATGCCGACTGTGATCGGGTACAGGACCCGTACTCGGTCCGCTGCATGCCCCAGGTCCTCGGCGCGGTCTGGGACACCTTGCATCACTGCGCCGGTGTGTTGGAAATCGAATGCAACGCGGTGTCCGACAATCCGCTGATCTTTGGTGACGATGTGTTGTCGGGGGGCAACTTCCACGCCGAACCGCTGGGGTTCTTGTGCGATTTCATGGCCATTGCCGCAACCGAGCTCGGCACCATGGCCGAACGCCGGATCGACCTGCTGGAGCGCCGCATCAATCCGAACCTCAACATGTTTCTGGCGCGCGAGCCCGGGCTGCAGTCCGGCCTGATGATTGCCCATGTCACCGCCGCCGCGCTCGCCTCAGAGAACAAGACCCTGAGCCATCCCGCCAGCGTCGACTCGATTCCAACCTCTGCCGGCCAGGAGGACCATGTCAGCATGGCGCCCTGGGCGGGGCAGAAATTGCAGAATATTTGCGACAACCTCGAGCATATTCTGGCAATAGAGTTATTGGCGGCGGCGCGCGCCATCGAAGCGCAGGCGCCCCTGAAAGCAACTGCCGAGATCGAGGATATCCGGTCGGTGCTGCGAAATTTCGCGCCCGCGTTGCGCGGAGACCGGCGCCACGACATCGAAATTACCGCGGTCGGCAAGGCGATTTCGCGCGGAGAATTCCTTGCGCCGCTCGCAGCGGCCACTGAGCTCGACTCTTTTACGCGGCACTGATGCGAGCCGCGCCCGAACCGGGTTGCGCCCGCTGTCGAGCCATCCGGCGATTTTCAGGCCATTCGAAAAAAGGCGCGCAGTGGTTCATGTCGCCCACTATTTAACATTTACCGGCACTGGCACCCACGGCAACGGTTTTTTTTATGGCACCTTGATTTAATGCCCCCAAAGCGGGCTTTTTGCTCGTGCCTGAACCCGGCCGATCGGCTAAACTCGTCCGCACAACAAAAAACACAAGAACAAGCAGGGGACGGGCGGGAACATGTCCATATTTGTGGATTCTGACAATACTATTCACCAGACTTTCGACTCTCAGCTTGCGCTGACCTGCCCGCAATGTCTGACCTACTCGCACATTACTCCGATATCGACGCCAGACTTCGACAAGTTGATGCGCTACAAGCCAAAAGAGGTTGGCCTGGTGTACCGCTGCGAGTCGTGCAATGCGCCGGTTTTTCTCAGATTCAAAGTCACCGCGTATACCGCGGAGCGGGTCGAACTCTCCAGGAAATTCGCCGAACTCGAGCGCCCTGTTGAATCGTTTGACTTCACGCACATTCCGGAGGATGTCGAACGCCTGTTTCGCGAAGCGCTGACCTGTTACTCCCACTCCTGTTTCAATGCGTTCGCATCGATGTGCCGGCGCAGCGCGCAGCAGGTCTTCAGCGATCTCGGCGAGACCGGAAAATTACGCGTATTCGATCAGCTGAACGATGTAAAAGACATGGCCGCAATCGACAATGACGTGTTCGCGCTTGCCAAGGCGGTCATACTCGATGCCGACAGTGATCCTTATCCGTCCGTCAATGCGGCCCAGGCAAGCATTCTGCTGGAGCTGATGAAAGACATGTTCTACCAGTGCTATGTGCGCAAGGGAAAACTGCAGCAGGCAATGATGGTGCGGCGGATTTACAGCGACGGCAATCCCGGCGAAGACGTAGCCAAATTAGCCGAAGTCGGCGTCGAACAGCGCTCCTGACAGGTCAGGCCAGCCACAATCGCGCGTTTCTGAAAATCCTCAGCCAGGGCCCGTCCTCGCCCCATTGCGGCGGGTGCCAGGAATGCTGAACCGTGCGATAAATTCGTTCCGGATGCGGCATTGTAATTGTTACCCGGCCGTCGGCGTTGCAGAGACCCGCGATTCCTTGCGGCGACCCGTTGGGGTTTGCCGGATAATTCGTCGCGACAGCACCGCGATTGTCGACAAATCGCAGCGCGACCTGGCCACTTGCCGTGATCGCACCGAGCGCTTTCTCGTCGTTGAACTCGGCCCTGCCTTCACCATGTGACACCACGATCGGCATAATCGAGCCCTGCATCCCGTCGAGCAACAGGGAATCGGAATCCAGAACCTCGACCAGACTCAGTCTCGCCTCAAACTGCTCCGACCGATTGCGCACGAAATGCGGCCAGTGTTCGGTGCCCGGAATCAGTTCCTTTAAAGCGGCAAACATCTGGCAGCCATTACACACTCCGAGCGCAAATGCATCCTCGCGTGCAAAGTAAGCGGCGAACGCGTCGCGTGCACGGGCATTGAACAGGATCGACTTTGCCCACCCTTCCCCGGCACCAAGCACATCGCCGTAGGAGAAGCCGCCGCAGGCGGCCAGGCCGCGAAAACCGGACAGGTCGCGGCGGCCTTCAAGGATGTCGCTCATGTGGATGTCAACCGCGTCGAAGCCGGCGCGCATGAAGGCAGAAGCCATTTCCATCTGGCTGTTGACGCCCTGTTCGCGCAGTATCGCGACTCGGGGTCGCGCGCCTGCATTAACGTACGGCGCCGTCACGTCTTCCGCGGGGTCGAAAACCGGCCGCGCAAACAGACCGGGATCGTCTTCATCAAGCAGACTGTCGTATTCCTGTCCGGCACAGTCAGGGTCGTCGCGAAGCCGTTGCATGTGGTAGGTGGTAGCGGACCACTGCCGGTGCAGCACACTGCGTCGTTCGCGGAAGACAGTCTCGGCGCCGCTCATGAAGACGATTTCGCTGCCGCCGCCAGGTGTTCCGATATCGTGAAGATACTGGTCGACTCCGGCATCGCGTGCGCACTCGAAAACCCGGTCCAGATCGGATTCGCGAATCTGCAGCAGCGCTCCCAGTTCCTCCGCGAATAAAGCGGCAAATGCATCCGGGCCAAGCCCCGCGAGATCAATCTCCACGCCGCAACGCCCGGCGAAACTCATCTCGCACACTGTCGCCAGGAGACCGCCGTCAGACCGGTCATGATAGGCGAGCACGAGATCGTTCCGGTTGAGGTTCTGCATAAAGGCGAAAAAGTGTCGCAGACGAGCGGCGTCGTCGAGATCCGGAACCGCACCGCCGGCGCGACCAAAGCACTGTGCAACCACCGAGGCGCCAAGCCGGTTGCGGCCGCCACCCAGGTCGATCAGTAGCAACCGTGTCGCACCGCAATCGCGGCGTAATTGCGGTGTCAGGGTCGCCCGAACGTCATCGACCGGGGCAAATGCCGAGACTATCAGGGACAGCGGCGCAACCACTTCGCGTGTGCGCTCGCCGTCCTGCCATGACGACTTCATCGACAAAGAGTCCTTGCCGACAGGAATGGCGATGCCGAGCGCCGGGCAGAGTTCCTCGCCCACTGCGCGGACCGTGTCGAACAGCGCCTCGTCTTCGCCCTCGAATCCGCACGCCGCCATCCAGTTGGCGGACAGCCGGATCTTGCCAATTCCCTGTATCCGCGCGGCGGAAATATTCGTAATCGCCTCGGCAACGGCCATTCGCCCGGATGCGGCGGCATCGATAATCGCCACCGGCGTGCGTTCGCCCATAGCCATCGCTTCGCCGGTCGTTCCGGTGAACGTGGACGCGGTGACCGCCACATCGGCAACCGGCACCTGCCACGGACCGACCATCTGGTCGCGGCAAACGAGGCCGCCGACGCTGCGGTCGCCGATAGTGATGAGGAAAGTCTTGTCCGCCACCGCCGGCATCGCGAGGACCCGGGCCACCGCTTCGGAGACGTCCACATCCGCGAGATCCAGATTTTGCGGCGTTGCAGCGGTCCGCACTATGTTGCGGGTCATGCCCGGCGTTTTACCAAGCAGAACTTCCATCGGCATATCGACCGGGTCGTTGTCGAAATGACTGTCGTGAACGGTAAGCTGACGCCGCTCCGTAATATGCCCGACTACCGCGTAGAGACAGCGCTCGCGGCGACAGAACTCCTCGAACAATTCGAGCTTGTCGGGGGCGATGATCAGGACATAGCGCTCCTGTGCCTCGTTGCACCAGATCTCCATTGGCGCCATGCCGCGCTCGTCGTTGGGGACGGCCCGCAGATTGATCTTACCGCCGCGATGACTGTGATCGATGGCTTCAGGAATCGCATTGGAGAGTCCGCCCGCGCCCACATCATGGATCAACAAGATCGGATTCTCATCGCCCAGGGACCAGCAACGGTCGATGACCTCCTGGGCGCGACGCTGCATTTCGGGATTGCCACGCTGAACCGAGGCAAAGTCAAGATCCTCTGCGCTCTGGCCAGACCCCATGGACGAAGCTGCACCGACACCGAGTCCGATCAGCATTGCGGGACCGCCGAGAACCACCAGCACCGTGCCGGGCTCGATATCGGCCTTCTCCACATGTCCGGACCGGATATTGCCGACACCGCCGGCGATCATGATCGGTTTGTGGTAGCCGCGAATCAGGTCAGGGCGCGATGGATCGGGCTGCTGCTCGAGCGTGCGGAAATAGCCCAGCAGATTGGGTCTGCCGAATTCGTTGTTGAATGAGGCGGCCCCTATCGGGCCCTCGAGCATGATATCCAGCGCAGAGGAAATTCGGTCGGGCTTGCCATGCGGCTGTTCCCAGGGCTGCGGCAGCGCTGGAATCTGCAGGTTTGAGACACTGAACCCGGTCAGCCCGGCCTTCGGACGAGCACCGCGCCCGGTCGCACCTTCGTCCCGTATCTCGCCACCGGACCCGGTGGCGGCGCCGGGGAAAGGCGAAATTGCAGTCGGGTGGTTGTGGGTCTCGACTTTCATCAGGATATGGACGTCCTCGCGCTCGTAGCGGTACACACCATCGCGCGAATCGGTCACTAACCGGTCTCCACGAAATCCCTCGATTACCGCGGCATTGTCACGATAGGCCGACAACACACCCTCCGGAGCATGGCGGTAGGTGTTGCGAATCATGTCGAACAGCGAAGCCGGCTGCGCCTGACCGTCTATCACCCAGTCGGCATTGAAAATCTTGTGGCGGCAATGCTCGGAGTTTGCCTGAGCAAACATCATCAATTCGGCATCCGATGGATTGCGCGTCAGTTTGCGGAAATTGTCTAGCAGATAGTCGATTTCGTCAGCATTCAGGGCGAGGCCCAGCTCGGCATTGGCCCGTTCCAGCGCCGCGGCCCCCTCGCCAAGTATGTCGACCGTCGCAAACGGAACGGGATCATGTGCGTTGAAAACAGCGCCGGCCTCTTCCGCCCCAAGTACCACCGACTCGGTCATGCGATCGTGTAGAAAAACAGCAAGATCGCGCAGCCGGGCCGGCGCGATCGTCTCCGCGGTGTCGATGCAATAGCTGACTCCGCGCTCAATCCGCCGTATGGCGTCGAGACCGCATATGTGGGCGATATCGGTCGCCTTGCTCGACCACGGAGAAATCGTGCCGAAACGCGGCAGGACCCACACCTCGGTGGTTCCGGCGGGCACGTTTTCGAATCTCGGGCCGTACTGCAACAGGCGCTCGAGTACCGCCGTTTCGCCCGGGTCGAGCTCCCGGGTCACATCGACCAGGTGCACGTAGGCGCTGCAAACACCGCGAATGGCTGGCTCTTCCGCCTGCAGCGCGGCGAGAAGTTTGCGGATTCGGAAAGGTGATAGCGCCGGCGGCCCGGACAATTGCAGCATCTCGAATTCCAGTTCTGGCAGGGCTGGGAGAATGGACCTATCGCAGGCCGCAGAATGATACCCGAGGACGCGATGCCGAACTAGGGGGCAGCGGCCAGCCGTCGCGAACTTTAGCCCTGCTCCGGGCGCCAGCGCGACGACGCGCTCAGCCGCGCCGGCAGCGCCGCCAAACGCGCAACCCCAGGCGGCGTCTGGCGCTCAGCCGCGCTGCAATTGAAGCCGGGATTGGCTGCGGCGTGACGACTCAGAATTCGAGCCAGCGCAACACGTCGTGCTGACTCGCAACTTCCACCTGCGTGCGGCTGCCGGCGAGGCTTTCGTCGATAACCGCGCGAACCCGATCGCTGCAGTTGTTCACTTCACTGAGGTGCAGCGCGACCAGTGCATCCAGTCGCGAGCAGTCTATTTGTCGCAGCAATTCACCCGATTGCGCGTTGCTGAGATGGCCGTAGGGGCCTGCCACGCGGCGCCGCAAAAACGCCGGGTAGGGTCCGTTTTTCAACATATCCGGATCATGGTTGAATTCCAGCAGCAGACCGTTGCAGCCGGCGGCGACCCGGGCGACATGGGCCGACACATGCCCAAGATCCGTCAACCATGCAACCCGCCTGTCGTGTGCGCGGAACAGGAACTGGCACGGCTCACGCGCATCGTGGGGAACCGGAATGGGCTCGATCACAAGTTCGCCAATCTGGATGTTCGCGTGGCAATTGAATCGCACCGTCCTTGCGAATTGTTTGCCATTTAGCGCCTCGGCGGTACCCGGGGTCATCCACACCGGCAGGCCGAAACGCGATGAAACTGCCGCCGCACCTGCGCAGTGATCGCCGTGTTCATGGGTGACCAGCATTGCGGTGATGTCGGTGGGCGAACGCCCGATGAGCGACAGGCGTTTCTTCAGCTGCGCAACGCCCAGCCCACAGTCGAGCAGAATGCTCGTATCACCGAATTCGATTAAAGCGGCATTGCCCTTGCTGCCACTGGCGAGGACAGCTACGCGCAGTCTGGCGGATTCCACGGCTGGCGCCAGGCGACTATTTGTTGCCGGATCCCGAGGTATCCCCGCCGGGCGTGTAGACCGGGATCGGAAATTGAGCGACGTTACTTCCCTCGATATTGGTGATCTTGCTGACTCCCTGCTTCTCTACCTCGTCAACGCGAATGATCGAGTGCATTGGCAGGAATGTGCGTTTGACGTTGGCGAACTCCGACTTGATTCTCTCCTCGGAAGGATCGACCAATACCGTCGTCCGTTCACCAAAGACGAAATCCTCAACCTCGATAAAACCGAACATCTCGCCATGATGAACCTGGCGCGCATAGATTTCGTAAACCTTTCCCTGGTTTGCGAAGACCACCCTGTAGATGTGTTGTTCAGCCATCACTGCCTCTGCGAATCCCGACGCGGCCAGAGATTACCACAGCCCAACGGTGGCCGGTTCCCTGCCCGAGCGATAACGCCCGCCCGTCTCAGTTACCAAAACCGGTATTCCAGCCGGCCCCACCATTGCCAGTCGTCGCCGTCACTGGGATCGCGACTGGTGATTTGGGTCGCCCCGTCGACCCGGGCATGCAGCGCCTGACCATTGGCAAACTCGAAATCGAACTGCAGACCGGCTCCCCAACCTGACAAGTCGAAGTTCTCCTCCTCGCCCGGCAGAGGGTCATTGTCTTTTCCTCCGGCGTAGTCTCCGAACACCGCAAATTGCAGCTGCCAGTCCGTTGGCGGCGACCGCCGCAATCCGGTCAGGTCGAGCATCCACTCGAGCGAAAAGAAGCCTCCCTTGTCCACCATAACTTCCGAGGTCGGGTAAGCGCGCACGCTGTAGGGTCCGCCCATCGGAAATTGCTCCAGCGATGTCAGCAGGTCGTCCGACTGCTGAAAAAACAGCCTCGCTAGCAAGGTGTTGTTGGCACTGATTCGTTGCAGCCTCTGGTACTTCAATATCCACTTGTTGAAATCACCGCCGGCGAAGTCGCCCGAACCGCCTCTGCGGGTCGAATTGTTGTCCCCGTCTTCGTCCATCGACCCAAGAAATTTATTCAGACCGCGATGGAACTCCAGCACGAACTGGTTTAGTCCGCCGTTGCCAAACCCGTCGGCCCCCTCGAGATCGATCCCGAACGAGATGATCGTGAGATTGTCCTCGGGATCGTCGCCATCGACCGCCACGTTATCGATGGTGGCTTCCTTGAAACTCAGCCCCGTATAAGCACCGGCGCTGAATGAGCGTGTACGTTTGAGTTGGTGACGCAAATACAACGCACCGATGGAGGAATCTCCGCCGAGCCCGATGTCCTCGGCCTGGTTGCCCGACACATCGTAGGCATTCCGGTTGTAGCTCGCACCCAGAGTCCAGTCGTACCGATTGAGCGGAACTTCGTAAGAAACTCCGCCATAGGTGCCCTCGTCAGGATCGAAGGTCTGCAGCACATTGAGCGAAAACAGGTCGCCAATGCCAACCGGATTGAACCAGTCAAGCGTCGCCCGGGCGCGGCCGTTTCCAGTGTATTCGGTACCGTAATTGTCGACGGAGGCACTCAAATCGATATGCTGTTCCTCAACCGCCAGGGCCAGATCCGTGGCGCCAAACGTATCGCTGGCCGCAAACACCGCATCAGATGTCAGTCCCGGATAATCGCCAAGGCTGAGCATCGCACTTTCGATCTCGGATTTGCGCACCGGTTTGCCAAGCAGGTCCGCAAACGGCATTGCCACGCGAGGATCCGAATACCGTTCGTTGCCAGCGACCAGTACCTGCTCAAGTTCGCCAGCCAGAACCTCAACGGTAACGACACCGCCGGCAAATGACTGTTCCGGCAGAAACGCCCTTGCGAGAATAAAGTCATTGTCACGGTAGATGGCAGTCACGGCACGGGTCATTGCCTCGATTTCACGAATGCTGTATCCGGACTCCGGCTGCTTGGAAATCCGCGAATCAAGAAAACTCTGCGATCGAATCTGCAACACCGCATCGGCACGCCGTTCGAGATCCGGGTCGACCTTCAGCAGAAATTCGCGGACTACGACAGGCGGTCCGTCTTCGATACCCAGGGGCCGGTCGATAAAAGCCGGCACTGTGACAACGTCCGGTGCGGGCCGCAGCGACTCAAATCGATCCTGCTGCGGCAGCGCTCCACCCGGTGTAGCTCCACCCGGTAGCGGTGACGGCAAGGGGGGTTGCTGCGCGAGTGAAATACCCGAACAACAAACGAACAGCGTGAGCGCGCGCGCCACGGCCGCTGGCATTGCCCAGCCGGGGTGTAAGATGCTGCGCATCGGGCCGCTCCCTCCTGCTACGGATCCGTTTGCAATCGTGGGACATTCACTGTCTGCCCCGCCACCGCGGGCTGACATACAGTCGCTCCCCGGCACTCTGGCGGGCTTCAATCTCACCGCGATATTACAGGAATTGCACGCAGTCGTGCCCGTGCGTCGCCCTTTACCGGAGCCGCGGTACCAGCCAATATCAGGCCGACCCGACGGCGACACCGGCGGGCAGCGGCGGTCGGGCCGGAGGCGCCGCGGCATCACGGAGGGAAGCCGATGGTCGTCCATACTCGCTCGCAACCAGCGCATCGAAACCCAGGCCGGCCGCCAGCGCCCGCAACAAAGGCTGGCCATCGTCGAGGCGGGCAACATCCTGTTCGTTATCCGCCAGGTTTTTTTCCATGCGAATTCTCGACCGCAGTTCGTTCTCGAACCGAAGGTAAACGGTCGTATTACGAACCTTGTCCCGCTCGGCCTCGTCCACAGCCTGCCAGGCAGTCAACAGCGCCTGTGCGCTAGCCGCGGACCAGTCGTTCCGTTCAAGGAAAGCACGCAGTAATTCATCGCCGCCGACCGCGGCAGCGCCGTCACGATCGCTGTTTTCCGGCCCGAAAATCAAGGCGACAACCAGCGTTACCACCAGGGCCAGCGCCGCGACCAGGGCCGCGGCGAGAATTCTTTTTCGCTGCTCGACCGGTACCTTTGCCGCATCCGATCTCCTCCGCCCGGGAGTGCCCGGCGCGAGGGTGACATGGGTTGGCCGATCGGCTATCACCTCGGAGCGCGGCACCGTTGCAACGTCGTCGGATTCGTCAGCGCACAGACCATCCAGCAGCTCAGCCCGGCGGCGGCGGTAAGTTTCCAGCGGAATCAGGCCGTGATAATAGTCACTGACCAGTTGCCGCAGTGTCTCGGCCAATGTCATCTCAGTATTGCTCATTCGATTATTCTTACGAGACGCATCCCGGTCACGTTGTCGGGCTCGCCATCGTGCTCTACCCGGGCCTCCACTGAACAATTCTCTTTCGAATCGGTAAAAGCGCCGCCGCGTGCTTCCAGCCTGTCGCCGGCATCGACCCATTCGCGCGCATTGCCAATGTAATTGCGCAGGCCCCAGTTGTTATCGGTCCCGGCCGCCACTGGCTGCAACGACAGGCCCCGTACCAGTTTGCCGCCTTCCCGCACCTGGCAGTTAAAATTCCAGCGTATTGCGTCTGTTTCGGCACGCGCCGCATGCCGCCACTCGGTGGCGGTAGGCAATCGATATCTGCGGCCTGTTTCGATACTGAGCCATGCCGCGTAGTTCCTGGCATCGGCGATCGAAAGATGCGTTACCGGAACGAGGTCGTCGCTGGTTTCGAACTCGGGGCAGAGTGCCGTGAAACTGCAGTATGCGTTGTACTCGCGTACGGTGATCTCATACTTTGAAATTGCGAATGGCGGCGCGCCCGCCGTGGCTCCGGGCACTACGACCAGATACGGGCCATTGCCTCCGGCCGCGATCGCATCGCGGCAACCGCCTTCACGTAGCGCACCGCGTCCGACCAGGTCTGCGGATGCGCACGGATCCGGGCCGGCCGACGCTGGCGCCGGAATCCGAATCGCGGCGAGTGCCCGATCCGAGGGGAAAAGGCGCATTCCGAGATCCCTGCGGGCCCTGGCCTCTTCTTCCCTTCCGTCGGCCAGCAGGGCGTCTGTTTGCCGCACGAATTGCGCGGAGGCCCACGTCGATGTTTCGTCATAGAGCGACGGATCGAGCTCACGCAGCCTTGCCAGATCATTGCGTAACGCGGTCTCGTCGATATTCGTGCCCGCCTCTACACTTTGCCGAACGCGGTCGTTCGCCGCCGTTGCCTCGTTTTGCCCGGCGCCGGGTGCCGGCGAATACTGGTTTTGGCTACCTGTCGATGGCTGCCGCGTTGCGGCAGCCTGATCTGCGTAGCGGACGCGGGCGTCAATCAATGGCGCATTGTCAGGCGCGAACTCGAGACCGCGATCCACCAGCGCGAGGGCCTGGTCGAACTGGCGACGCCGTGCGGCGGCCTGTGCGCTGTCAAAATAAGCTGCTGCTATCAGGTTAGGCCCCTCCGCAACAACGAATTCATTATCCGCGGGCAACTGCAGCGCCACCTGCTCCAGCGTCCGCCGCGCGCGGTCGATTTGGCCCGCCCTCGCCTCTTGCCGCAGTCTTTCCTTGAGACTGTCTATCTGGGCCAACCGGGCACGGTTTTCAGCGCGCTCCCGATAGCTTTCCCTCGCCCGCCTGAGCCGGTCCTGCTCGAGCGCCAGTCCCGCAAATCCGGGCATCAGCGCATTGGCCCGTGCCAGCGCCTGTTCCGCCAGCTCGAAGCGCTCGGCCCGGCGCATGTCCTGCGCGCGTTGCAGATAAACAAGCGCAGCCTGTTGCGTCGCGCCGGCCAGCGTCGCATCGTCCTCCGGCAGCAGCGACTCCAGCCGCGCGATCTGCCGATTAATCTGCTCACTCCATTCCAGGTCGAATTTTGGGCTGGTCAGGAGATCGTCGAGTGCGGTCACCGCGACACTGACGCGCCTGCGGTTGAGACGCTCGAAATTATCTTTCTCAAGTCGGGCAACGTTGTCGCTAAGCGTTGCGACCCCCGGCATCAACGCGGCTGCATCGCGCGCTGCGGCAAGAGCTTCCGTCCACTGGTCCTGCTGTGCCAGTTGCTGAGTACCCTGCACCATAAGCCCCGCTATCCGGGTACGGCTGTCGGCCGCGACTTCAATCTGTTGCGCCTCCAGTTGATCCAGCACACCGAGAAGTGTGCGCCCCTGCGCCACCGTCAGTGCCGGTTGCGAAAGGCCCTCCTCGAATTGCTGTTTTAGCCCAGCTGTTGCGAGCCGGCTTTGC
>Ga0102955_1000076_pt1 | contig 20205 bp, 22 predicted proteins | sample SalPonF2_A_D1_MG_FD_78512 | JGI IMG/M metagenome (GOLD analysis project Ga0102955, IMG submission 78512) | Salt pond soil microbial communities from South San Francisco under conditions of wetland restoration - Salt Pond MetaG SF2_A_D1_MG ... | reverse complement strand
TCTTTTTGTCTGGTCAATTGCCTCTGACAATATAATTGCAAAAAACGCGCCATTCCCTGAAAAACAAAATTATTCAAATAATATTAAACTGTTGTTCAATATTATTGAAAATTGCACCTGTACGAGTGACTCTGAAAAATTGGGAATATGACCAAAAGTGGCGCTCAAATTACCAAAATTGGCCTTTTATCTTCAATAAACCGGGGCCGCGCACAGGCATTCCCGTCCTCATGGGCGCAATGACGGATCAACATTCGGGCAGAGAGCATTTTCATACATATTTCTGTGAGTGAATGAGCTAACGGGCTTGCCGCTTCAGCCATGAGATGAGAATTACAGCTCTATTGCAGACAAGGTCAGATCTTTACCCAGGGGGGCAAAGGGGTATCAAGGGCGTAGACAAGCAAGCGGAAAAATTCAGCCTCTTTCATTGTAATCTGCTGGTCATGGACAAGGCACTGGAAAAAAGCCGTAATAAGCGACTGCTTTACCTTCAGGTTGAGCTGTGCCAGGCGGTTTAAAACAGTATCGAGCTTGATTTCTTTGCATTCCTGCTTAGTCAGGTAGTGAAATGTTGCCACCTGCTGTTTAAACGTTGCGGCAGCACCTGCAAAGGCCCGAACCGCCTCATCATCATCATGCCCGATGTTTGCCAGCAGTGACAGTAAAGCCGAAATTTCTTCCGCTACTTCCTGGATGGAATCAATTACCGTTACAGAGCGCTGCGCTGTTATAAAGCTCTTCTCAAGGCGCCTGACAACAACATGCACAAGGATATACTCGGATAAACTGGTCCTGCCGTCAATCCTGACGAGTCTGCCGGTATTTTCTTCGAATTTTCGGAACTGCTCCAGGGACATGGAACGCAGAGACGGCATGGCCAAATCCATGAGGGGCAGACGCGCGTCTTCCTCCAGCGCCAGCATGAGCGGAATAATTTTCTCAGTTGCCGCTAATATCTCTTGATCGGCAGAGGATTTAAGCTGTTCGACCTGCCTGCCACGCACCTCCTCATCCTTATCCAGTAAAAGCCCGTAAATTACGGCACAGGCACCAAAGGGATCGCTTGCCGCTTCGCGTATCTGCGGCGGCAGCGATTGAAGCAACCTGCGGGCATATTCCATGTGTGCCCGGATCGGTGTACCGATATCCCTGGTAATATTCTTGGGGTCAGCTGCTAGAACCGCCAGGGCAATCACGGCTGCTGCCCCCTGGGGAATTTTATCCAGGGGCTGCCGCTCTTCTGTCTCAATCGTATCCGCACCCGGAGCCGCCGCCTGTTTCGGGACAACCGCAGGAAATGTGCCGTCAAAAGCAGGATCCAGCCGGGTAATGCGCTCAGCAAGTGGCGGATGGGTTGAAAATGCCCCCACCCAACTGGCCTTCAAGCCGTTGCTGAAAAACATATGGCTTATTTCTTCGGCCTTGCTGTGTTCTATCAAGGAACCTGAGGCCAGCCCGCCGATTTTCTTCAACGCGCCAGCCAAGCCGTGCGGGTTGCGGGTAAACTGTACAGCCGATGCATCGGCCAGATATTCACGCTGCCGTGAGACTCCGCTTTTTATGAGCTTGCCGAAAAGAACACCGATATAACCCAGGATCAAAAGGATTAGGCCGAAAACAACAGCTCCGCCGCTGTTTTTGTTGTTCCGGCTTCGACTGGAGCCGCGCAGGATGGATCTCCCTATCAGGGCGATCAGCAGAATCCCGTGCAGAAACCCGACAAGCTTGAGATCCAGCCACATGTCACCATTTAAAATATGGCTGAACTCATGGGCGACAACTCCCTGGAGCTCTTCCCGGTTAAGGGTTTCAAGCGCTCCCCTGGTAACACCGATCACGGCATCATCCGGTGTAAATCCGGCGGCAAAGGCATTGATGCCCTTTTCCTTTTCCATGAAGTAGACAGGGGGGACCGGCACACCTGAAGCGATGGCCATTTCCTCGACAATGTTTAAAAGACGTTTTTCGAGAAACGCATCACTGCTCGCAGGGATGAGCATGCCGCCGAGCATTTCTGCAACCCGGGCCCCTCCTGACCGCAATACAGCTATCTTATAGAGAGAGCCGGAGATAACAACAAGAAGGATGGCACCTACCACCGCGGCAAACAGGTCCGGATTCCAGAGCCTGCCGGGATCAAAAGGGCCGGGCCGGCTTTGCTGGTAGATGAAAATAAACGTTATCGCTGCATAGATGGCAACAATAATAAGAATGACGGCCAGAACGAAATAAAAAAGCAGCTGACCGGTTTTCCGGCGCGCCTCATCTTGGCTGGCAAAAAAATCCATGGATTACGACACAGGCCCCGGCAAATTAAAAGGAAACCTTCGGAGCCTCTCTTTCTGCCTCAACTTTTATCTCAAAAAGCTGGGCCGCATTAAAGGCAAACATATTGGCGACGATATTGTTGGGAAAGACCTCCCGGGCAATATTGTAAGCCATGACGGCATCGTTGAATGCCTGCCGGGCAAAAGAAACCTTGTTTTCCGTGGTGGTCAGCTCCTCGCTGAGTTGCATCATGTTCTGATTGGCCTTTAAATCAGGATATGCTTCAACCAGGGCAAACAACCGTCCAAGTGTGCCGCTCAAAGCACTCTCTGCCCCGATCAACCCCTGCATGGCCTCAGTGTTCCCCGGGTCTGCAGAAACTTTTCCCACGGCACTCGAAGCTTGGTTTCTGGCCTTGATCACAGACTCCAGGACCTCACGCTCATGCTTCAAATAGCCTTTCGCAGTTTCAACCAGGTTGGGAATAAGGTCATAACGGCGCTTAAGTTGGACGTCAATCTGGGCAAAAGCATTCTTGAAACGATTCCGCAGCTGGATCAGTTTGTTGTAGATTGCCACAAAAAAGAAAATAGCAAATACAATAACGGCTAAAATAACAAGCAACACAGTAGTTCCTGTTCCCATGTACCCCTCCTGCTTTAAAATATTAACTGCACGTTTCAAATCCCTGTTTTCTGCACCTCTTTTTTACCTGCTGATCCCTGGCTCACCCACTGCCGGAACTATTTGCAGACAACTTCAGAGCCCCTGGGCAGGGAACTCAAACAGGCTACCACCTTGTTCTGTTCATCTTCGGTTAGTTGCGCCCCCTGTTTTATCATAAATTTTATGCTCTGCTTCCACTTGCCGACACTCTTTGTGCCAAGGGAATCACAGATGCGCGTCTTGTAGTGGCATTGTACACATTTTACATCAACAATGGATTTGCAGACTGCATCTGATGGAGCCTCCCCTATGTCAGCCGTGCCGCTGCAGGCTGCCATGAACAGCAAAACTGTTAAGGCCGCAAATACATACAGTGCGGATTTGCTAATGATTTTCATAGTATTTCACCTTGGTCGTAGTGTGTATATAAAAAACTGCCTGTCCATCCACCCATGGTCTTTCTTTTTACCATAATCTGCCGGTGTATTGCACTCCCTGAAATATTTTGTTTGCAGAAGATTATACGAAAAAATCCCCCAGCCCCTAAAAGCCATTCCCGGCTTTACCTCCTTTTTTGCTCCGCCGCGGATATAACACAGCATCCCGGGCCTGGTCGTTAATAATCTTTTTAACAATAACGCTGTCTCCCGGAAGAGCAACCCGCAGTAAAACCTTGAAAAAGAAGAATACGCCGAATTAATATATGTATTCGACAGCTGACTCCTGGTAATATGGTCGTGTATTGTTACTTGACAGGTTGTCAAGGGTACTTATGATAAACTTAGAAAACAAAATTTTCCTAACCTATTCGCAAGGAGTTCTGCCATGGCAGATAAACTGATCTTTGTCGTAACCAGCGCCGATGAAAAACCGGACAAGGCAACAATACCCTTTGCCCTTGGGAATTCAGCCCTGGCAATGGATGCCGAGGCTACCATAATCTTACAGTCAACAGGTGTTTTTTTAGGCAAGAAAGATTATGCCAGGCATATCCATGCAACGGGCTTTCCCCCATTACAGCAGCTCATGGAAATTTTCAAGGAAGAAGGCGGAAAGCTTTATGCCTGTGAACCCTGCCTCCGGGCGCGGAAGATTGCTGCCGAAGACCTGCTGCAGGGTATCGAGATAGTTGCCGGGCCCACCCTCGTCGACGCGTACCTGGAAGCTAAAAATGTTGTAGTATATTGATCTAGTCGCAAAAACATGCTGATCAGGGTTCTTTCATATAACATGCACAGGGCCATCGGTGTTGACCGGCTCTTCAGGCCTGAGAGAATAGCCAAGGTTATCAATCATCACCAGGCCGACATAGTACTCCTGCAGGAAGTTGACGTCGGTGTGCCGCGCTCGAGAAAGCTTGACCTGGCCAGAGAAATGGCTGAGGCTGCCGGCTACCCTCACTTTGCGACCGGCCTTAATGTCAAACTTTTCAGGGGCAAATACGGCAATGCCACCCTCAGTAAATTCCCCATCACACGTTCACGGAATATTAACCTTACTGTCGGCAAGCGCAAAGCCAGGGGCTGCCTGCACACCACCATAGAGATAAACAACTCCCTTGATTTTGTGCAGAATGTTGAGGTCTTCAACCTGCACCTCGGTCTTTCCTCCCAGGAAAGGGTGCGCCAGGTCGGCCTGCTTATCCATTCCGAGGAATTCACCACACTGGCTCCCGATGCTCCCTGCCTGGTCGGTGGTGATCTAAATGACTGGCGCACGCGGCTGGCCCCGATCTTTACCGATATCCTGAACTTCGAATGCGCCTCCAATCACAGCAGCGGCTATCACAATCCCTACCTCACCTACCCCTCTTTCTCACCCACAGGGGGTCTTGACAAGATCTTCTACCGTGGCCCCATGGAACTCATAAGACGGAAGCGCTGCTGGATGGGTATAACCAGGCTGGCAAGCGACCACCTCCCTGTTATTGCAGAATTTGAGCTGCAGGCGGCAACTGAAAAAAGCCAACAGATAAAAATCCCGGATGAAAACATCCATTTTTTAATATAACGTGGTTCGTAAGAATTCCCGGTGCAGGTGCTCGCCGCGCTGGATGAACAAAAATGGCAAACCAACAAGACGGAATTATTCCCGGCACAACGGCAGAAACTGCTGAGCGCTTGCTTGAAATAGTCAGGAGCCTGCTTGCTGAGATAAATCCCGGGCAGAAAGAAACCTTCACACCGGTTCTGGACAGCTCCCTCGATCGTGACCTCGGCCTGGACAGCCTCGCCCAGGTCGAACTTCTGGCACGTATAGAAAGATCTTTCAATATCTCACTCTCGGAACAGATCCTGGCCACAGTTGATACAATCCGTGACCTTCTGCGGGCAGTCTTAAGCGCCGGGGCCGGGAAACCAGAAACAGTGGCCCGGGAAATTGCAGCCATAAAACTCGATGAAGTTGCAGAAACCCCGCTCATGGCGGAAACCCTGGTCGAGGTTCTCGAGTGGCACGTAAAAAACCATCCGGACCGGCCCCATATCCGCCTTTACAGTGATGACCGGGACACCGATGATGTTATCACCTATCGGGCGTTATGGAACGAAGCTGAACTGGTTGCCTCCGGTTTGCAGCACTTCGGGCTGGCTCCCGGCGAATCGGTTCTTATCATGCTCCCGACGGGACATGAATACTTTTTCGCATTTTTCGGTGTTCTTCTGGCAGGCGGGATCCCGGTCCCGGTGTATCCTCCGGGCAGGCTCAAACAGATCGAAGAGCACCTTCTCCGTCACAGTGCCATAGCAAATAATTGCCTGGCCCGGATCATGGTGACTGTGAAGGAGGCCAAGCGCTTTGCCAGGTTCATGCACACTCGGGCTGTCAACCTGCGTCATGTTGTGACCATGCCCGATTTACTCCAGGCCGGCGCCGGGGCTCTCCCAGCTTTTCGGAAACCCATGCTCACAGGCGATAGCATCGCCTTTCTGCAGTATACTTCTGGCAGCACCGGCATGCCCAAGGGTGTTGTGCTTACGCATGCAAACCTTTTGGCCAATATCCGGGCCATGGCCAAAATGCTGGATGTAACCTCTGAGGACGTATTCGTCAGCTGGCTGCCGCTCTACCATGATATGGGGCTCATCGGGGCATGGCTGGGGAGTCTTCATTTTGCCTGTCACCTCATCATTATGGCGCCCCTTGCCTTTATCGCCAAGCCGCAGCGCTGGCTCTGGGCAATCCATAAGTACGGGGGCACACTTTCCGCTGCTCCGAATTTTGCCTATGAACTCTGCCTGCGCCGCATAGATGACAGGGAAATCGAAGGACTTGACCTGGGTTCATGGAGAATTGCCTGTAACGGTGCCGAAACAGTCAACCCGGTCACCACCAGGCAATTTATCGAGCGCTTTTCCCGGTACGGCTTCAAAGCGGAATCCATGCTGCCTGTATATGGCCTGGCGGAATCATCCGTCGGGCTTGCCTTCCCCAAGCCTGGAAGCGGCGCCACAATCGACAGGATCAAACGCGATACCTTCATGGAAACCGGCAGGGCGGTCCCGGTCGCAGAATCCGCAGCAGGCTGGCTGGAATTTGTCTGCTGCGGAGAGCCGCTGCCAGGGCACCAGATCAGGATAGTAGATGCAACGGACCGGGAACTTCCGGAACGCATGGAAGGAAGCCTGCAGTTTACCGGGCCTTCTACAACCACGGGCTATTTCAAGAGCCCTGAAAAAACAAGGGAACTCTTCCACGGCGAATGGCTGGATTCTGGTGACAAGGCCTATATGGCTGCAGGCAGCGTTTATATAACAGGGCGTTCCAAGGATATTATCATCAGGGCCGGCCGCAATATTTACCCCGTGGAAATGGAGGAGGCCATCGGCAAGGTTGAAGGAATCCGTGACGGCAACGTCGCGGTCTTCGGTTCCAAATCTTCTGAAAACTCCACTGAGCGCCTGGTTGTCCTGGCTGAAACCAGGAAAAAAGAGGGGCCGGCCCTGGAGCAGCTAAGGGTCGCAATCAATACCATTGTCACCGACCTGATCGGCTCGCCGCCGGATGAGGTGGTTTTGGCACCTCCTAATACGGTGTTAAAAACTTCCAGTGGCAAGATCAGGCGCAACGCCAGCAGGGACATTTATGAACGCGGCCTGGTCGGCAAAGCGCCGCAGGCGGTATGGCTGCAACTTGCCCGCTTCACCCTGCAGGGATTGCAGCCCAGGTTTCACAGCAGCGTCCGGCAGACAAAAGCCATACTTTATGCCTCCTGGTGCTGGCTGCTGTATTGTCTCCTCGCTCCTGTTGTCGGTATTTTGGTTTTAACCCTGCCGGCAGAAAAACTCCGCTGGTCGGTAATGCGGCTTGCGGTCAAGATTCTTGCCGGCCTCAGCAGCACCAGGATGACGCTGCACGGCCTTGACAACCTGCCGGGTGCAACCAGCCCCTGTGTCTTTGTGTCCAACCATGCCAGTTACCTGGACTCCTATGTACTCGCCGCAGTTCTGAACCGTCCCATCAGCTTCGTTGCCAAGGCGGAACTCAAGGCCAAAACCATCCTCCATCTCCTCCTGAAGCGCATTGGCACCCTGTTTGTTGAGCGTTTTGACCAGCAGAAAGGTCTGGAAGATGCCAGAATAGTGACTGAAAAGGGGGGCGCAGGCCGCTCTCTCTGCTTCTTTCCGGAAGGCACGATCATGCGCATGCCCGGCCTGTTGCCATTCAGGATGGGGGCCTTTACGACTGCGGCCCGGCTCAACATCCCGGTGGTGCCCATTGTCATCAGGGGAACCCGCTCCATACTGCGGTCCGGCTCGTGGTTTCCCCGTCACGGCTCAATATCAGTGACAATCGGCAGCCCCATACACCCTGAAACGGCTTCGGACCTGGAACAGGACGGTTGGACAGCCGGACTCATTCTCCGGGATAAAACGAGGCAGTGGATTCTCACGTATTGCGGGGAGCCCGATCTCGGGCAAGAACGCCCGCGCCTGCAGCCATCAGGCCCTACCATACTGAACAGCTGAGTGACTTCTTTCCTGTATTTACCCTGATTCCTTGTAAAGCCTACACTTTCCCCCCTGGTCGTCGATACAGACAAAGGTCGTGTTGGTCGTGAAAATCGGCTCACCTTCGCCGCTTTTAATATCATGGCTGTATACTTCGACAGTATACTGCACCGAGGTATTTCCCTCCCTGGCCCTGTTGACTTCCAGCCTGAGAAGGGCGCCCTGTTTCACGCTTTTTCTGAACTCCACTTTATCCATGCCGATGGTGACAAAATTGCACCCCGGATAATCAAGACTTGCCGCGATCCAGGCCACTTCGTCAACCCACTTCAGGAGATGGCCGCCAAAAAGATATCCGTAGTGGTTCAGATGTTCCGGCAGCACCAGTTTGTAGTTTTCCATTCTTTCTTCCCAGAATTTTCTTTACCTGTTGTTGTTATGTTTTACAATCACCCCTGGCACAATTAAACTATGACTACAGCAAAGATGTAAAACATATTCTTGGGCGGCGAGGAACTATTTTCAGGGCAATATGTTTCACACCCCGGGTTGCAGGTAGTTGCCAGCACCGGTTGAACAATTTGACGACCACCTCTAAAAGAGGTGGATTAAAAATTGACCCTAAAATAATCTTTTGTTCGCTGTAAAGAATATTCTTGACGCCATTTCACGCCGCCAGAGCAGCACCCCTAAAAACGGGGCATAAACTCCGCAAAAAACGGATGAGCGACTCGAACGTATTATTTATGCAACAGGAGCGACAGCATGCTCAAACCTCCCTATACACGATATGACAGGATATACACGTATCATGTTGACGGCAGCACCCTGCCCGCGCCTTATGACCCGGACCTCATCGGCACCTGGGAGGAAGACGACAAAACCATTTTAATATTCCACAGGCCCAAGGACGAGCTGGTCCGGGAACTTTGCCGGAAACACTCCTGCCGCCTTTTTTACCAGGCAGACCTTGATTACGCTGACTGGGAGATGGGCCGGGAGGTCGTCCCCTTTACAGTCGGCCCCCTGACCATAGCCCCGGTCTGGGACCCGGGAGAAGCTGATATCAGGATCGACCCCAGCGTTGTCTTCGGCAACGGCTTTCACCCGTCCACCCGTCTCTGCCTGCAAAGCCTTGTCAACTATCGGACCGGACTCCCGCAAAATTTCACCGGGCTCGACCTGGGATGCGGCACCGGTCTGCTTTCCATTGCCGCTGTCAGGCTTGGGGGCTCATCTGTAATGGCCGTTGATCATAATTCCCTGGCATGTGCGGTGGCACAGCAGAATGGAGCCTACAACAACGCTGTTGACAACATACACGTCAAGTGCATGGATATCAGGCAGGAACTTCCGGCAACAGGTGTGGATGTCATCATGGCCAACCTGCATCATGAACTGCTGGCAGAACTATTCAGGGAACCGGCATTCTGGCAGGCCGGCCTCTATATCATCTCCGGTTTTATGCCGGGTGGAGAAGAACAGCTCCTGGCCTCTCTGCCAGCAGCTCCTCCCCCCTTCCTGGACCGGCACCGGCTCGATAAGTGGTGCGTCTGGGTGCTCGGGCATGTCTAATCATCAAAGATGTGATTGTCGGGAAGCCGAAGGCCAAGTGATTGGCTGCCCTTTTGGGTTCGTTTTTGTCAGCGAACAATAATCGCTGACGGTATGGGGGCATCTCTCAGATAATGAGATTTCCACAGTTAATGATTACGGTGCTTTCAAAGTTATGCAAACTGTCTGTCAATCAGCAACAGGTGTTATTTGCATCAATAAAACAGTAGGGGTCTTTTTGCCTGAAAATATCAAGGCCGTGACTGTGCGCAACCGCCAGGCAGCCGCCGCACACGGGTCTTATTGCACACCCCCGGCATTCCTCAGCGCCGCCGCGGTAGCGTTTGGCCGGACCAGAATGGTAGATCTCATCCAGTGAATTATCCAGGATATTGCCCAGGGGCGAAGGAAACTTGCGGCAGGCATGAACGGCGCCGTCCGCCAGTACTGTTATGAAATTAAAGGCAGCCCCGCAGCCAAACCCTGTGCAGCCGCCGAACAGGGGACGCTCTTGTTCGTGGTAGATGATGTTGAGCAGGTTGTCTTTAATGCCGAGACAGGGATTTGTTCCCACCGCTGCGCCATAGGCCCGGAGAAAACCCGGGTATTCCCCAGGGTCAACTGCAGCGAGATTTGCACCCTCTCCGACCAGCGAGAGCCTGTTGAAGGTGAACAGATCTGTCCTGTTCCGGAGTATTTCTGCCAGCGGCAGCACCTGTGCCATATTATCGCGGGTCAGTGTCAACATGACCATGGAAAAAACGCCGAGTTCCCGCAGCAGGTCGAGAAAAGCCAGGACCCTCTCGAAATGGCCGCGGCCGCGCATGTAATCATTATGCTCCGGCAACCCTTCCAGGCTTACCTGGTAAAAGGCCAGGGGCTGAATTGCCTGCAGCCGCTCAATCTCTTCACGGCTCGCAGGATTTCCCAGGATGGCTGTGGTAAATCCCCGGTCAGCCGCCTCCTGGTAAAGCGTTGCAAAATTCGGATGCAGCAGCGGATTGCCGCCGGTAAACGTCACCTGGCCATGTACATTATGAGAGGCACAGAACCGGGCCAAATCATCAAGGATGCCGATTTCCTGCTCCGGAGCAAGGGCCCTGTACTGCTTACGGTCATAGCAGTGGCGGCAGTGCAGGTCACAGGCCTGGGTAATATGCCACTGCAGGGAAAATATCCTGGCGCTGAAAAAAGAAGGATCAACATCCCGGTACTGCTCCGGCCTGCTGTCTCTTTTTATAAAGGGTTCCGGTCCGATAACGACACCGTCATGCAGGGCCCGGATCAGGGCAGATTCAACAGCAGCAGCATGGACATTGCCGTCTTTGGCCACAGCCTGCACAGATAATTCCTCGAGCGCCATTTTCATGGCCAGCAGATCCTCTTTCTGCACCTGTTTCGCCCTGACCTTACCATCAACGGGATGGCGCCAGACAATGACAAGCTCCGCGGTTTTTTCGGGTTCCAGGTCTTCTGCCGCTTTATCAATGAGACAAGCCAGGTTTTTCCAGGAATTCTCAAAGAGCTGCAGGGTCGGATTTACTGATACCTTTTCGGCATATTCAGGAACAGGGGTATCGTCTGCTTCCAGGCTGGCAACATAAGATTCCATGCGGGCAAGCTCCCCCAGGTAAGGCTCCAGTCCCAGCGCAGCTGCCCTGTGCCTGAGAATGTTGCTAAAATCTTCTGCCGACTTAACTTCGGCAACAAGCTGCAGCCAGATGTCTTCTGGAACCAGCTTCCTGCACCTTGGATATGTTTTACGCAGCAGTTGGGCTTTGTCTTGTGAAGTGTCCTGCATCGGGATCAGATTAATGGTTATAAAAAACCGGGTTCCAGATGGCATTTTTTCACCACCAGGGAACCCGGTTACTATTTTTTTAGCAGTGCGACCGCACTATTTGTTTCCGCTTCAGCCGCTGCCGCCGACAGGTGACTGGGCTGGAGCTTCTTGTGTGCTTGAACTTTTTTCCATTTCGGTGCCACCTGCACCGGATTTTTCTCCACTTCAAGCGGTTGTGGCGCAACCTGTTACTGCAAGACCAGCCCCGGTAAGCAAACTGGCAATACTCAGGCCGGCCAACAGCTTCTTCAGATCTTTTTTGTCCATATCAACCTCCTCGTCTTTGGTTAATAAAACAACGCTCCTCTTCTCTTTCAATTTTCCGTTGCATAAAAGTATCATAAATAAGACCGGATAACAACAGCTCGCAGACATTTCCCCCTCTTTATTCCTGCTGCAGGCAGCAGCATGCTTGCTTCCTGCCTGAACAGATCAAAGTGGTTTCCCGGCAGCCCCGGGAAACCCTCCGTGCCACCAGACAATGCCTCATAAAGAGTTTGTCTTTAACCAGTCGGAAACATTCTCCGCAACATCCTGCCAGCCGGGTTCGCCGAGAACCCAATGGGCATGATCGTCAAACTGTTTAAAGCTTGCGTCCTTATATTTATGCGCCACCTTTTTAACTATCGAAGCCGGAGTGATACGGTCCCCCTTTGCCGCAATAATCAGGATAGGACAACGGGTGGTATCATGATCCACTCTTGCTGCATTCGTTCTGTCCAGATACCAGAAGCCAATCTGGCGTGCGGCTCGAGCCGATTCATAAACCATTTTTCCATACACCTTTTTCTGCTCCTCGACTGGCATTAAATGCAGGCAGGAATACACAGCCTTGGCAAAGGAGAAGCGGAAGGGCTTGTTCCAAAAGGCCCAGTTCAGCATTATACCTGAAAAACTTTTCAGCACCGTATAGCTGAGCGCATTTATACCAGCCGGTGCTGCCGGGGTGAGGAGGACTGCAGCCTTTGCATGTCCCCGGCCAGCAAGGATTTGCGCCAGAAGACCGCCCATGGAATGCCCCATTACAATGGGGCGCTCCTGGAATCCTGTTATTTCGGCTTCAAGGTCGGCAGCATATTCCAAGAGGCTGGTTGTTCCCAGGCGTGGGTCCGGAAGACCTGTGGGATCCATGTCATGAAAACGCAGCGCCGGCGAAATACATCTATAGCCTTTCTTCTCAAAAAATTTCCTGTAATTATCCCAGCACCAGGGCCCAACCATCATTCCATGTATCATGAATATTGTGTTACGCATGGCTCTCTCAATAAGGGGGTCAAATCTTTATCCTTGACACTTGGTTGTTTACTAAGGTGTGCCATAAGAAGTGTCAAGGATAAAGATTTGCCCCTTACTTGCATGATCCGGAATTCTTTTCTGCTATATGAAACTGGCAAAACATGGTATACGTAATACCCTAAACAAGTAAATTAAGTTTACTGATTTTCAAAAATTATGAACTAAATACGATAAGTGCATCAGGAGAAGCTGCCCTTTTCCGCGTCTCTGTAAGGTTTTGCGCAGGTTGATATATATCGGGCCTGCATTGGCACGCATTGTGCAAAAACAAGATCAGCTTTCAGCACAGGAAGCTACAGGGCGCATCTTATAAAGTCAGCTTTCACTTGATGACAAATTTGACAGGAGGGGTCATAATGAAAAAAACACTTATCGTTTTACTATCAGTCATTGTTGTTGCCGGTATGGCGCTCAGCGTACAGGCAGCGCACGTAACCTTCAAACCACAGATAGTAAAGTTAAAGGTTGCACCTGGGGAAACCGGCAGAACCGCCGTTACAGTTCAAGGATCTTCAAGCAAAGCCTATACGCTCAATTTTCTGGTCGGCTCAAAACAGGAAAACAGCAATATTCCCGGCGGATGGCTGACTGCGGCTTACCTGTGGCTTGATTCCAAATCAGACGGAGTATCGTCACGCACAATGGACCTTGTCGTAACTGTTCCAAAAGATGCCACGCCCGGCACATACTCCGGCCTGCTTGTACCTGATGACATGAAATGCAGCGAGCCCATAACAAGCCAGGGTGTGATGGTTGCCATCGAAGTCTCGAGTATCTAGTGGCGTTCTGGGGGCAAATCTTTATCCTTGACACTTCTTCTTTCAGACCGGAATAAACAATTTTTCCCCTGACATCCAACTGTAAAACCTCTGAAGAAAAAAGGGCTGTGATCCTGTAAGATTTCAGCCCTTTTTTAGTAGTGACATTCTGGGGTCAAATCTTTATCCTTGACAATGCTTATTCAGTTATTCAAGCACCTCAAAAAAGTATCAAGTGTCAAGAATAAAGATTTGCCCCCCTACTTTCAATTTTTTAAAATTTCAAGCCGTATTCAATGGTGCCGTCTTCTTTCATGCGGGCCCACACGAGTTGGGCATCGTACTCGACCAATGAGCCACCTTCGTGTACCTGGATGCAGATTGCTATTGGTTTCTCGGACACGACCCGAAGTCCACTTTCTGATATATCCACAGACCTGACCTTGTTTGTGCCACCCTCCGGCTTAAACGTTACCTCTGTTTCAAAAAAGCGCCGTTCTGCTACCCGTCTCTCCATTATTTTTTTATCCGCCATCCGCAAAAATCCTCGGGTTTATTTGCTGGAAGATAAGCCATGGCTAAATTAGCCCAGCAAAAAGAAAGTGTAAAGATGTTTGCACAAATAAAATACCCCTCCAGAGCTAACCCTGGAGGGGTATTAAACACCTGTAATACTAACGTCAACTGACCGCGTCCTCTATCACTTTCTTGATATCACTCTTTAAGGTCTCTGAAGGTGTGACCACTACCTGCTTCTCGTTGATTATCGTCGAGAAGCGCGGTTCTTCCTGGTGCTGGATATAGACCGATTTCAGGCGATCGCTTAACTTTTCAAGGCTGATAATCGAGAGCCCTTTTTCTTCTACAAGGCTTTTAAAATTAACTATCTTGCCGTCTTTCCCAACCCAGGCAACACCAAACTTCTTGGGCGGCTTACCAATGAAAAAGAAGGCTGTTTCATTTCCCGGAACCACTTCGATAGGGTCTTTAATTTCCGAGACAAGTTTTTCCACAGGCTGACGCAGGGCTTCTAATTTTTGCGCAGCAGGGTCATCTTTGTTCAGGGGGGGAAATTCTTTAGTTGCACCAAACAACTTGTCCATGAAACCCATAAACGCCTCCTTAGTTAGTTGCGGCGAGCCATGTGCTATGAACACGTGTGTGTCGTGGCAATTAAAGCGATCAGGTTATTGCCATGACTCAACCTTTGTTCATCTCCCTGATCGCAAAAAACTATTTATAAATTTACCATCCCTCTCTCCAAATGTCAAGATAAGGTGCAACTATCAGTCAGGAAATCGGCGCCTGGGACAAGGGGGTCAAATCTTTATCCTTGACATTTAATTGTTTTTCAAGGTGTGGAATAAAAAGTGTCAAGGATAAAGATTTGACCCCCTACTTCGCAAGATATGCATCGAGTAATCTCTCAATCCTGGGTCCACAGCGTTCACCTTTGCAATCACCACTGCCCGACCCCAGGAGCCTGTTTATTTCCTGCAGCGAAGTGGCTCCCTTTTTTATCGCTTCAATGAAACGTTTTCGCGGAATTCCTTTACAGATACAGATCGTTTCGTTCTGTAGCAACCAATCTCTTTTAAGGTCTTCCGGGTCCATGCGGTCAGTCTTTTTACTTCCCTGTTTTTTTGAGGTGCGGGACAAGAAGTGTCAAGGATAAAGATTTGACCCCCGCACTCTAATCCAGGTCCCAAACCACGTCAAAAACAACCCTTGTTTTTTCGTTCATTAACACCACGTCACCGCCAACCTTCATTCTCACATAGCCCGCGGGCAACCGGGCCAGACTTCTCTCAAGGCTGTCCGGCAACCTTCTTGCTTCAAGACCCGGCGGCAGCTGCCCGTGTTTTTTAATATGTTTTTGCAGCCCCGGGGGCAATTCCTGCTTTTTGGCAAGGCCCGGCGGCATTTTTTTTCTTTCCCTGCCGCTTTTATAATGATTGATGATCTTCTCCCTGTCATTGGCACTGAAAATAATGGTTCCCCTGAAATCCTCGCTTCCTACAGCAATAGTACCTCTTTCCACATGAGGATTTGCAGCACAGGCGCTCACCATTGCTGACAAGGCAATTCCAGCGACTATAAAAAGCTTTTTATACATAATGGTTCCTCTGCAGATTGCATTGAATGAATGTAAAACCGGCGCCATGCCGGATTTAAAATCTGATTATCTTTTGCCGCTCAAAAAATCCTCTGCCTCGTCCACATCATAGCGGCAGCCGATAATAAGCGGTACTCTCTGGTGCAGCTCCTGCGGCTCAATTTCCAAAATATCCCGGCCATCACCGGTGATTGCACGGCCCCCTGCCTGTTCAACTACAAAGGCAAGTGGTGCTGCTTCATAGAGCAATCTCAGTTTGCCGCTGGGCTTGGCCGGGTTCTTGTTATCCTTGGGATAGAGAAATATCCCTCCTGAAATGAGATTGCGGTGAAAATCCGCCACGAGGGAGCCTATATACCTTGAACTGTAAGGCCTGCCGCCCTCCAGGTCCTGTTCTTTTAGATAATCTATATAGCACCGCATATTCTCATCCCAATAAGTGTAATTCCCTTCGTTTACACTGAAGTACTTGCTCTTCCCCGGTATCTTTATATCAGGATGGGAAAGATAGAACTCGCCGACACTCGGATCGAGCGTAAAGCCGTGCACGCCCTCCCCTGTAGTAAAAACAAGCATGGTGCTGGAACCGTAAATAATATACCCTGCCGCCACCTGCCTGCTGCCTTTCTGCAGAAGATCTTCCGCAGAGCCGCCCTCATCCCCGGCAGACTGCCATTCGTCTCCTGAATCCGTGCTCCTTCTGCCGAAAGATGGCTCCCCATCGTCTGATTTACGGCGGTGAATAGAAAATATTGTGCCGATGCTGACATTGACATCGATGTTTGATGAGCCGTCAAGGGGATCAAAGGCCAGGGTGTACTTGCCCTCGTACCCTTCAGAAACCGGAATTATGTCATCCTCCTCCTCCGAAGTCATGACACAGACATACCCGCAACGGGCCATCCTTTTCTTTATGGTGTTATTGGAAAATTCATCCAGCTTCTGTACTTCTTCACCCTGTATGTTTGTTTTTCCCGACATGCCGAGAACATCAGCCAGGCCGGCCATGTTCACTTCAGCAGAAATAGTCTTGGCCGCCACGATCAACTCATTCAACAATCCGGACAGATCGCCCGTGGCTTCAGGATGCATGCGCTGCAAATCCATGATATGTCTGCTAACGGTGATTCCAAGAGGCCTGTACATGACATTCTCCTTTTTTTTTAAATTTTCCTGAAGGTATCCAGAAAGTATAAGGATACAATACAATCTACCCGGAGAACAATAGTAAGGAATAAATTATCTCCTTGTCAAACAAAAGCGATCCCGGTATGAACGGTTGGAAACAAGAAACCTGATAAAGTCAGATTAAATATAATGAAAACAATTAAGATGCCAACCCCTGAACAAGAGCCCAAACCCTTTCTGGCCGTTGGGCGCTTCCAGTCCTACAAGATCCTTTTTACCATGAACCACCGGTTCAGGAGATTCTGGCTGGCCGGAGTAATCAGCCATCTTGGCAACTGGTTCAACTATATCGCTATTTTTGTCCTGCTCACAAAACTAACCGGCTCCGGGGGCGCGGTCAGCTGGTTCCTGATTGCCAAGTTTATTCCCACAACCTTTCTGGGCCCTGCTGCCGGTGTCATTGCCGACCGCTTTTCACGCAAGGCCATCATGATCATTTCAGACCTGCTCCGGGTCTTTATCGTGCTCGGTTTCCTGCTCGTCCGCAGGCCCGAACATGTATGGCTGGTTTATGTCCTGGCCCTGGTGCAGGAATCAATCTGGACATTCTACGATCCGGCCCGCAAGGCTTCGGTCCCCAATCTCTGCAGCGCGGAGGAACTCATCCTGGCCAATGCCCTGAGCGGTGCAACCTGGTCAATGATGCTGGCCTTCGGTGCCGCACTGGGTGGATTCATAACATATCTCTATGGGTGGCAGACAGCCATTGTTATTGATGCCGCAACCTTTCTGATCTCAGCCATAATGCTTGCAGGGCTCGATCTGCCCCATAAGGCCCCGGCAAAAAAAGAGAAGCCGACATGGCAGGATTTTACCGGCATCGCCGACATGCGTGAGGGTTTCAAATATGTGTTGCGCCACAAGGAAGTTGCAACCCTCCTGCTGGTGAAAAGTGGCTGGGCCCTTTCCGGGGGCATTTTGGTCCTGCTCACCGTTTTCGGGGAACAGGTGTTCTCCAGCGGCGGGCAGGGAGGCAAAAGCGGCGTACTATACTCGGTGCGGGGCCTCGGCGCCGCCATAGGTCCCATATTGGCCTGGCATTACTTCGGAGAAACAAAAAAGGCCATGTACCGCTCCATCAGCCTCTCGTTTTTTATCGCCTCCGGCGCCTATATATTATTCTCCCGGGCACCAACCCTGCTCTGGGCGGTTCCCTTTGTCCTGCTCGGCCATATCGGGGGCTCCATCCAGTGGGTATTCAGCACAACGCTGCTGCAGCAGATCGTTCCCAACGAGTTCCGCGGCCGCGTCTTTGCTGCAGAAATGGCTCTGCTTACCCTGATTTTAAGCCTTTCAACCTATTTCACCGGCTTGGGTCTAGACCATGGCGTTGATCCCCGCCTGCTTGCCCTGCGGCTTGCCCTTATATTCCTGGTGCCGGGAACATTCTGGGTGATTTACCTGCGATTGCATAAAAAAAGCATGGGCAGTGCCTGAACAGCACGTTGCCCTGCTTATAAAAGGGCCCGCATTATCAGGATAAAGAAAATGAGAAGTGGGATATAGTAGGTTAACGCCCCGATAAGCACCCGTTTTTTCTCATTCTGGAACAGGTCCTTTCTGTTGAGGATGATCCGGATATAATTGCGCACCCAGAAAGGCACAGCATCCTGCCCGAGAAAATCGACAAAATACGGTTCAATCCTTTTTTCCGAAGGTTTTTCATTGTACCAGGCCTGCCAGGCATCGCAAAAAACCTGGAACTCGCTTACTCCGAGCCAGACGGCTGCCATGTGGACCTGCTGAATGTCTGTCGGCTTGCTTTTTGTAAACAGCATTGTCTTTCCTTCCTGAAGAACGTTTTCTTGTACATCAAATATAACAACAAAAAAGGGCGTAGGCCATGAAGTTTTGCTTTATTAAGTTCTATTGCAATATGGCAGCTGGAAAGGGTACGTTTGATTTAATGTTGACAAACCGGGTTCAATAGTTACATTAATTTTAATTGATAATTGTTCTCAATAAACATGCAGGTGTGCGATTTATAAAAAACAGTAATGGAGGAAATTATGGCAAAATACGAATGTCCCTGTGGCTATGTCTATGATCCGGCTGAAGGCGATTACGAGAATGGAGTTGAGCCGGGTACTGCTTTCGAAGACCTGCCCGCAGATTGGGTCTGCCCCAAGTGCGGTGCTGAAAAGGAATACTTTGAAAAGATGGATTGATATTATTCAAAAAGCAGATTGAAACTTCAATGCAAAGGCAGGGCCCAAAAGGCTCTGCCTTTTTTTGTAATACAGGGGATAAAAATAACCCTCCTGTGAAATTGCCTGACTGGTATTTTTAGCCCTTTTGATCCCATCCCTGCTCTGCATTTTCCATCCATATTGCCAGTTTCTCCTGGCAGAATGCTGTCAATTTTTTTCATTGAAAATAAATAGTTATATGCATTACAAGGGTACATACACGTGTGCATGTACCTGTTCTCTGAGAAAATAAAAACACAACTAAGCTTAGCGGCAACCTACGGAGGAGAAAACAATGAAAACGCAAAAAAAGATTATATTTGCAGCAGCATTGTTGCTGCTGGTATCCAGCAATGGCTGGGGAGGCGAAAAGGCAAAGCTCGGACCCTGCGTGCGCCAGTGTGTACAGGCGTTCAACCCATCCCTGGCTGATTCAGGAGCTGATGAGTTCATGGCCGAAGATTTCAGGGGCAGGGATTGCGTACGGCTGTGCAATGAAAATCTCTACCAGGGTGAGTGTTATCCCTCGGCTGACGCCTGCTGTAATCCCGACTACCTTGATACTGACCCTGACTGCCAGGGTGAGCCGCCCCCTGATCCACCGGATCCTCCGGGTAACGGGCTGCCTCCTGATCCCGGCGAGGCCGGCAAGGCAACCCTTGAAGGCATTGACTCGGACGGGGATGGAATGCGCGACGATATCCAGCGCTATATTGCACTGACCTACCCTGATTCACAAAAAACCAGGGCTGCCCTGCGACAATTTACCCTTGCCCTGGATATGTCTATCCTGGAAAGTCCCGATGAGGCGAGCGCTCTCAACAATACTGAAGATATTCACAGAGCGAGTGAATGTTTGTGGTACATCCATTCCGAGCTCTCCATTAAAATGTCAGATTTATTAATGTCTGAGTACTTAAACACTGTGGAACGAAGCCGGGCTTACCTTGAATATAATGATAAGCTGGGCGGCCATGTCTTTGGCGGCAAAGATTTTGATGAATACAAGACATCCTGCACCTTTGACCCTGATGCAATGGAGGACTGAGAATGAAAAAACTTATTTACATATGTATTTCGTGCATGCTTGGAGTCCTGCTGCTGACTGAAACGAGTGCAGCCTCCATTTGCGACACTGAGGAAACCGTGGTTTTTTTCGGTAATGGTATAAAAACAGCAGAAAAAAAAGCTTACGACGCAAGGAATGTAATTAAACAACGGTTGAAAGAACAACTGCCGCCTGAAGAATTTGAGGTCCTGGCATTCGATGTCGCATACAATGGGACGCACGGCCTGCCCCTTGACCTGCTTGAATCCACCGTTCAGGTTCTGGCCGGCAATACAAGCAGGTTCTGGCGTCTTTTCTGGGGGCTTG